>Ga0157368_1000002_pt1 | contig 182784 bp, 195 predicted proteins | sample AttbisABBM3_FD_113146 | JGI IMG/M metagenome (GOLD analysis project Ga0157368, IMG submission 113146) | Fungus gardens microbial communities from leaf cutter ant in Botucatu, State of São Paulo, Brazil - Atta bisphaerica ABBM3 | ecosystem: Host-associated > Fungi > Mycelium > Unclassified ... | reverse complement strand
TGGCGTTAAAGTTAGTTCTTGGTGGGACTGATTACGGGTAATCAACTTGGCCCCAGCCTCCTGCTCTAAGCGTTTAACCGCGTAGGTAATGGATGGCTGCGTCACATGAAATTGTTCTGCAACAACCGTATAGTTCTTATGTCGGGCCAAACTTTCAAAGTAAGCCAAATCACGTAAATTCATATTTCCGCCTCATATAAGTAATATTTATTCCTTAATATACTTTTGACTATAACAAATGTAAAGTTCTAAGCTTAATTAACATAGGGTAAAAACAAAGGAGGAAATTTACCATGGCTTTTGGAACACAAATTTTACGCGATCCTTTTTTAAATAAGGGAACGGCATTTACAGCAATTGAACGTGCTGAACTAGGTTTAACAGGCTTGCTACCAACGAAGGTACAAACCTTAACTGAACAAGTAGAGCAAGCATATGCGCAATATCAAACCAAGACATCTGATGTTGAAAAGAGCTTATTTGTTAGTCAAATTTTTAATGAAAACCGTACATTATTCTACGCATTACTCGGGGCTCACTTAACTGAAATGATGCCCATCGTTTACTCACCAACAGTTGGTGAAACAATTGAACATTATTCTGAATTATTCGTTAATCCACAAGAAGTGGCTTTCTTAGATATTCACCACCCCGAAAATATTGCTAACACTTTAAAGAACGCCGCTAACGGTCGTGATATTGATTTATTGGTTATCACTGATGGCGAAGGGATTCTTGGTATCGGTGATTGGGGTGTCCAAGGTGCTAACATCGTGGTTGGTAAGTTGATGGTCTACACTGCAGCTGCCGGTATTGATCCACGTCACGTTTTGCCAGTCGTCTTAGATGCTGGTACAAATCGTGAGTCCTTATTAGAAGCCGATGGTTACTTGGGAAACCGGCATGAGCGTGTCCGTGGTGATGAATACTTTAACTTTATTGATGAAGTCGTTAATAATGCTGAAGCGCTTTTCCCAGACTTTTACTTGCACTTTGAAGATTTTGGTCGTTCAACGGCGGCACCATTGCTAGCCCGTTACCAAGATCGATTAGCAACCTTTAATGATGATATTCAAGGAACTGGTATTGTTGTGACAGCCTCTGTTTTGAGTGCTTTAAAAATTTCAGGTGCATCATTAACTGATCAAATATACATGACCTACGGTGCCGGATCTGCCGGTGTGGGTATTGCCAACCGTGTCTTGCAAGAATTCATCAATGCTGGTCTTTCTGAAGAAGAAGCGCGCAAACACTTCTATTTGGTTGATCGTCAAGGATTATTATTTGATGATGATGATTCTCTTACGCCTGAACAAAAGCCATTTGCTCGTTCACGCACTGAGTTTGACAATGCTGACGAATTAACTAATTTGGCTGCTGCTGTTCACGCAATTCATCCAACAATCTTGGTTGGAACATCTGGTCAAGCTGGTCACTTTACTGAAGACGTTGTTCGCACAATGGCCGCTAACACCGATCGACCAATCATCTTACCACTTTCTAATCCAACAAAGTTGCACGAAGCCATTCCAGCTGATGTGATTAACTGGTCTGAAGGACGTGCTTTAGTTGCCACCGGTATGCCATTTGAACCAGTATCATATGATGACGTTACTTACCACATTGGCCAAGCCAACAACGCCATTGTATATCCTGGTATCGGTCTTGGGGTGATTGCAAGTAAAGCAAATCACTTAACCGAAAATATGTTGTCAGCTTCTGCTAATGCATTGGGAACTTTAGTTGACCTAAGCCAACCAGGTAGCGCTATTTTGCCACCATTTGAAAAGTTGCCAGAAATCTCAAAGGCCGTGGCCATCGCCGTTACAAAAGCCGCCATTGCCGATGGGGTTGCAACCGTTACGGGTGATGCACAAGAACTTGTTGAACACGCCCAATGGCAAGCTACCTACATGGAGGTACAAGCTTAATGGACGCCTTAGTTTCTTCTCTTGAGAGTATTGTTAAAATTATTTTCGTAGTATTAATTGGTCTGTACTTACGTAAGAAAAATTACTTCCATGCGAGTTTCAAAGAAGACATGGAATTCTTAATTGTTAAGATTGCCTTGCCAATTTCAGTCTTCGTTGGTATTCAAGATAATCTATCTCGTGATTTGCTGGGGAGCCTAGGAATGGCTGTTCTATTTATCGCTTGCGGATTCTTTATCTTGTATTTGCTAAGTTTCTTAGCGGTTAAACTATTTAAGATTCCGGTTGGTCGTCGTGGTATTATCATTAACACATTTACTAACGATAATGTTATTTTTATCGGATTGCCCTTAGCATTGGCTATCTTTGGTGACAAAGCAATGCCATTCTACTTGGCCTACTATTTAGTTAATACAGTTTCAACTTGGGCCATTGGGATTTTCTTTATTGAAAATGACACAACCGAAAAGAAGCCGGTTGGATCTTCATTTAAATGGCAAAAATTATTGCCAGCGCCCGTACTAGGTTTCCTTGTTGGTTTGATTTGGTTGCTAATCGGTTTGCCATTACCTGAAGTTGTTGATAGTAGTTTTAGCTTGGTTGGTGGTTTGGTAACGCCACTTGCTTTGTTATACTTGGGGATGATTATTGCTGACTCTGGTTTGAGCTCATTGAAGATTGAACGCGACACGATTATTGCGTTAATTGCACGTTTTATTATTGCGCCTGCCGTTATCTTCTTAATGTTAAAGTGGAATCAACACACGTCATTTGCCCTTCCTGACTTAGGCGTTAAGGTCATCTTCTTGATGTCTGGTATGCCAGCGTTGACAGCCATGGCGTTGCTAGTTGGACAAGCCAAAGGTGATATTAAGTACGCAAGTAATGTCATTACCGTTTCAACGTTATTGTTCATTATTTTGGTCCCAATTTATCTTGCTTTAGCTAATATGATTTAAAAAAATATCCCTCGATTCTAGCTTGGAGTCGAGGGATATTTATTTATCTATCTAATTACCATTTATAAAAAATCCGTAGACCTATTCACGGTTACCTTGCACTTGATTTGACTGTCAATTAAAAACTAAGTGATTTATTAGATAACCACTCACTTATTATTTTTTTGTAACTGTTGGGCCTGTTTATGAATTTGTAGTGGCGTTTGAGCATACTGTTCTTTAAATAATTGCAACCCCATTTTTTGGTTAGTGATACCGTGTCGAACAAAAACATCTTTTATATTATCATCCAAATATACTAAATCATGATAAATATGTTCTAGGCGTAATTGATATAAATAACGTGTTAGCGATAGCCCAGCTTGCTCCTTAAAATGCCGACTTAAATAATCAGGATGATAATGAAATTTTGTTGCCAATCCCTTAACTGACAATGCCTCATCATAATGATCATTAAGGTAGCGCAATAATTCCTTTAGGCGACTTTGGTTTGTCACTTTTTCGGGTGCTGTATTAATACCATACGTTGTAATTAGTGTGTATAGTGTATCCATCAAATAACTGGTAAATTGTAGTAAATAACCCGGTTCTTTAGCAATATATATCTGTGTCATATCACGTAAAGTTACGACAATATGCTGATACTGTGGAGCCATTTTTTCACGCGCCCCAGGTGATAAATTAAATGCTAATAAATCACAATTCGCCCAATACATTTCCAAATAAGAGACAGGTACTTGAAGAACCAATGATGTATTTGCAGTATTCGTACTCGAATGCAGTACTTCTGATCCAATCGCAATAAATTCATTTTTCTTTAGATGCACCTCATGTTTGGCAAACCGAAACGTTACTTCCCCCTCAAGCACTAAGACAATTTCGAGATGATGATGCCAATGAAGCGCTTTGAACCCTTCATTTTCTTGCGAGATAAACATCCGCACCCCAACATCTTGATTATTTGTAATGATTTCATGCCTTTTTTCATCAAACATCACGCTTTTGTCATACCTCCCCAAGTTATCTGACAAAAAACTTCTACAAATATTATCCAACATTTTTTTGTCAGATGCTACTTGTAGAAGTTAATCAGTGTATTAATATGTTTTATCTGTTCACTATGCTTTAAATATTATTTAACACGACGCCATAATGGCAAACTCATAAAGTCATACGATTCGGCTAGCCATTGGCCATTGGCTGGTACATCAACAATACGGTCATCTAAGATATGTTGCCATTGACCACCTGGGAGATAGTAGTCAACCGTTCCATCCTCAGACATTACCGGCGCAACTAACCAATCGCTCCCAAGCATATATTGCCGATCTAACGTTGCCGTATTCGGATCATCTGGGAACTCCATGTACATTGGTCGCATAAGAGGAATCCCCGCTTCAACTGATAATTTTGCTTGGCCATAGATATAGTCCATGTTGTCTTGCTTTAACTTACTAAACTTACGAGTAACAGCCACTGCTTCTTCATCAAACAGCCATGGGACACGATATTGAATATTACCATGATAACGTGAGTGTGATGACAAAAGACCGAATTGTGTCCAACGCTTATAAATAGCCGGACTAGCATTTTCTTCAAAGCCACCAATGTCGTGGCTCCAGAATGTAAAGCCAGATGATAAGAAGCTCAAACCACCACGAAGCGAATCGGCCATTGAATGGAATTGACTCAAATTATCGCCACCCCAATGAATGGGAAATTGTTGGCCACCAACCGTTGCTGATCGGGCAAAGACGACTGCTTCATCCGCCCCCTTTTCGGCCTTTAATAAGTCAAAAACAGCCTCATTATAACGATGTGTATAGTAATTGTGTTCCCCTTGCGCATTACCAGCATTAGCAAAGACTGCATCATGCATTGGAATTCGTTCACCAAAATCAGTCTTAAATGAGTCCACACCCATATCCAGTAACTGCTTAAGCAAACCTTGGTACCAGGTCACGGCATCTGGATTAGTAAAATCAACATAAGCTAACCCAGGTTGCCACAAATCCCATTGCCAAACATTGCCATCACCTTGCTTAATAAAGTAACCCTTGTCTTGCCCAATTTTGAATAATGGTGATTTTTGAGAAATATACGGATTAATCCAAACACAGACTTTCAAACCACGGTCGTGCAGCCGTTGAATTAAGCCGGCCGGGTCAGGGAATTGGGATTTATCCCACTCAAAACTCGTCCATTCAAAGCCTTTCATCCAGAAGCAGTCAAAGTGGAAGACTGACAATGGGATATCACGTTCAAACATCCCATCAATAAACTTCATCACCGTCTCTTCTGAGTAATCAGTCGTAAATGATGTTGATAACCACAAACCAAAGGTCCACTCTGGTGGTAAGACTGAGCCACCCGTTAACTTATTGTATTTACCGATGACATCCTTCGGCGTATCCCCTGCAATCACATAGTATTCTAGTGACTCACCGCGTGTTGAAAAACTAACCCGATCCACAACCTCGTTAGCGATTTCAAAACTGCTTGGTTGACTTTCATTAACAAAGACCCCGTAATAAGTGCCAGGCTGTCCGGCAACGCCTGGCTTACCCGCTAGGTAGAAGGGAATGGCTTTATATGATTGTTCTGATCCGGTCCCACCATCCATATTAATGGTTTCGATAGTTTGACCGTTCTTAACAAACGCTCCAAAGCGCTCACCAAACCCATAAACATTAGTGCCTGGTAATATGCTTAGTTGTTCACGCATAAAGTGCGGCGCCCGTTGCATGGTATTTGGTGTACCTAAATATTGCGCCCCAGCAACCGTATTAGGATGCATGACCTTGCCGAGTTCAGCACCTGATAAATCATCAATTGATGCTTGGGCTTTATGCTCTGAACCCGTAATACGCTTACCGCGATAATTAAAATCCAGTTTAAATTTATCATGTAAGCTGAACGTGACAGCAAGCTCACCGCTTGTCAAACTAGCCGTTGTATCTGTAATCATAATCGCTGGTTTAACTGGTGTTGGATAAAGGGTATACAACGGATTATGATCATTTTGATCAAAGTGTTTAATTTCAACGCCAATCACATCTTCGGCTGGTGTTGAAACTGTAATCGTTGACATCCCCACGTCTAACATATCACTACGCGAGTGTAATGCTTGGTAAGCTGCTGATATCCGTAATGCCTCACTTGGATAAGTATCGCGTCCTTGTTTAATAATTTCGGCATCGAAAGCTTCAATTGGTGAATTAATAATATATTCATCACGGCCTAACCAATAACCGTTTGTAAATTTCATGATTAACTCCTTGTTATTCCCCTAGTTCAGCTAATTCTTTAGCATGCTTTGCATCCAAATCCGTAATCATCTTTGGTTCTAACTTATCAATGTTGTTAAACAACAATGATATAGCTGAAAGAGCGTATCCAATAAATGGAATCCAAATGAAAGCAAAGGTAACTGCCGTTAATGCAGAAGCCGGTTGTGTGGCACTTGCACCTGAAATGTAGTGACCAGCAGCCAAAACAGCAGCTAAGATCATACCACCAAGTCCCATTCCCAACTTAGCTGAGAATGATGAAAATGATGTGACAAATCCTTCAGCACGGACACCATTCTTCCACTCACCGAAATCAACTGCGTCAGAAAGCATTACCGCAATCAGAGCGCCTGTTAATCCGTATGAAATATAATACACAATAATCCCAATTAAGATTACGGGGACATTACCACCCATCTTATCCGCCATAAATAGAATCAATTGTGACACTGCTGTCCCTAACATCCCTAACAACATCGTATTGCGCTTACCAATGCGAGCAGCGACAAACGGTACCATCGCAGTTGAAACTAACGTGATAAAGGTCGCAGCCAACGTTAATGACCCTAAGGCTTCATTATGCAAAACGTACTTAAAATAGTATGGCAATGAACTTGATCGAACGGCAAAACCACCCCAGTAAATAAAGTTAATGAAGATGATAATCGCCCATGGATAATTCCCCTTCAAAGCCTTAATTGATTCACGCATCGGAATTGCACGCTGAGAATCTCGTGTTACCACACGTTCCTTTGTCCCTGCAAAGGCAATTAATAAACAACCGGCCGTAATCACAGCCAAAATCACAGCCCAGATAAACCAGCCAATTGGTGAGCTTGTTGACTTAGAACCGCCAAACATTCCACCAAATAACGCAACCGCCGGTAGTGTTAATGGCAAGAAAATAGCACTTCCCATGTTTCCGAAGAACTGCCGAATCGTTGATAATGTGACACGTTCCTTAGGATTACTAGTCAATGTTGGTAGAATTGACGTCACTGGAATGTTGATACCTGAGTACAACACTTTGGCGCCAATGTATGCAATATAAATCCAAATGATTTTACCGACTTGGCCAAGACCAGGAATCGCCGTGAAACACATGACACAGAAAATAGCGAACGGAATTGAAAACCAAAGCCAGTACGGACGTGACTTACCCCACTTTGTCCGTGTGCGATCAATGAACTGTCCCCAAACAAGTCCATCAACTGAATCAATAATTGCTGTTAAAGCAAACAACCCGGTTACCGCCGCAGCTGCAACGCCCAAGGTATCTGTACAAAAGACCAAAAAATAAGTTCCAACAATTTGAAAAATAGTGTTACAGCCAAAATCAGACATCGCGTATGAAATACGTTCTCTGATTTTGACTTGATTTGCTTGCACTGGTGTCACCGACTTACGGTCGTCAACACCCCCCACTAAAGTTTTACTGTCAATCATGACACTTACCCCTTAAAAATTTTTTCACTCAGTTGAGTACGTTTTTATTATGTGACGAAAGCGTTTTCAAAACAATTAGTTTTACCATGCCAGTCAGAATTTTAGGTGTTTCATGTCAGATATGCCCTATTTTTACTTTTTAGCCAAATTAAAAAGCCGTCTGCAATTTCTTGCACACGACTTCTCATGGTTATACCTTTTTAATTTATGGTTGTACGAATTCTGGGGCTTCGTACGCTGGGTTTGGATACGTGTAGAAGCCGTTGTTTACTGAACGGCCTAGCTTACCTTCATCGATCATAGCACCCAAACGGGCAACAATCTTTTCAGCATCAGGGTTCGTATCAACGTTGTTACCCATGATAACCTTAGCAATTGGTAGACCAACATCATCGATCAAACCAAATGGTCCGACTGGAGCGCCAGTAGCAATCATCCAAGTCTTATCAATTGTTTCGTAATCTGCAATGTCATTGACCCAAAGGTGCAAACCGGCATCAAGTAAGGCAATTTGCAACGTATTTTCAACGTAAGCAGGTTGTTCCTTATTCAAAATAATTGGCACCATGGCAATTTCCTTGGCAAAGGAAATTACTTCTTCTTCAACTGCCTTATCAGTACCAGGGTGTGGCATCACTTCAGCAATGTTGTGCACCCAGATTTGGTGCGCAAAGTGCAAGTTCAAGAACTTTTCTGGACGACCAGTAAATTCAGCGAATTGTGATGGCAAAAGCGTTGATGAGTTTGACACGATTACCGTGTGCCCATCATCTGGGTTAGCCTTCTTAAAGTCCGCAAAGCCAGTGTAGAATGATTCCTTGATTTTAACGTTTTCTGAGATAGCTTCAATGACCAAGTCAGCCTCGTCAAAGGCTTCCTTGATGTCAGTCGTAAAGTGAATCCGGCTTGGTACCTCTGCAACATCAGCAGCTGCAACGCCCATATCTGTTTGGTAGTCTTCTTGCCACTTCAACATCAATGACTTAGCCTTTTCTAGACCAGCTTCCATTGTGTCGTACAATGTCACATCTTTGCCCTTGTAAGCAGATTGGAAAGCAACTTGGCTTCCTAGCATTCCGCCACCAACAACTGTAATCTTTTGGAACATATTGTTATCCTTCTTTCGTTTATGAAGCATGCGTTGACACATTACTCAACGTCAGTATACACGTCTAGTTTTCATCTGCCAAAGATGCTGTCTTATTGGGCATTTAATTGGTTGCCTAAACTATTGTTTTGCCACCGAAAATTCAAAAAGTCGTACGCAACTCGGTTACATACAACTTATTAAACTTTATTTATCGATGTCGATTATGCCAAATAATCATGTGCTGTTTCAGGACGACCAAGCGTCAAATCAGCAATAATGTGTTGCCCATCAACGATTTCTCGAACTGGGAAATCAGCTAATGGGGCCATCACGTGTTCGAATAATTGCAAGCGCACTGGTGAACGGTACGCTTCCGTAACTTTGAAGTCTGTGATTTGACTACGTGTCAACTCACTCTTTAATAGCGTACCGTCATAGTCACGGACTTGCTTCAACATAAATTGTGGTTGTGACACAATTTCCTTAGCTTCTTCAGGATCCATTACTGAATACTTGTAGCCCATCGTTGTTTGCGCCACACGTAGTGAACCGTAATCCAATGTGCCGACAATCACATCATTGTCAACGTAAAGATTAGGTTGACCAGCCTTCTTAGGGAAGGCGGCAATTTCACGACCTGAAGCAATCGCAGCTTGGTTATTAACATACATGCTTAGGTAGAACTCACCCTTTTCACCGTTGTATTCAACTGGAATCACTTGACCAGCTTCCATGTATGAACCCAGACCAGTGCTGTCTGGCATGTTAATAATTTCAAACTTAATAATATCGCTCGTGACCTTTAATGGTTCTGGGACAACAGCTTCTAACGCTGCCTTATCCGTCCGATAAAGGACGTTCACATATTCACGATTTTTAAAAAATGGACTAACTTCACCAAACACCGGTGCGTTGATCGGCGTTGACATCACATTCTTGACATCTTCTTGTTTCATGCTCATCTCACCTCGTATATCTACATACTAGTCCTTTTTAACGGATTATGTCAAATAGAAAAGGTCACAAAAAAAGACGTAAGCCCTTACATTGCCTACGTCTCAAGGAAAATTAATTTAAAACATAAAATGAGTCTTTGCCATTATGAATCACTTCTACCATTTGCCAATTCATCTAAAAAAATGGTATTTTCTGTTAAAATTTTTTCAATTATTATCTTTAGTTCAGGAACATCATTTTGATACGTACGCCAAATATCAACCGGCGTCATAATCCAATAACCATGCGCAAAATAATTTCTCATCCCCACCATTTCACGCCAAGGTACGCTTGTATATTGCTGCTTAATCTCATTCGATAGTTGTGCTGATAATTCCCCAATCGACATCAAAGACATTGAAATAGCATTATAGTAAATCGACGTACTATTAAAGACATGAAAATCATTATTAGCTGCTTCGCCAGCATCTTGCGCTTCATCAATATACTTGAGCATATATTGCAACGCTTCACGATTTGTTAACTTCTTAGCCAACTAATAATTCCCCCTTCGATTTAATTCCTGCCACAACTGCTTTCCGATAGGTTTGATTATAGCTAACATCTAAATCTTCAATTGCGATTAAATCAACGTCTTTTTCTAAGACCTCAGCTAATGCTAATCTAAATTTTTCACGCATAATCAGTCCCTGAACTTCTGATTTTTCACGCTGATATAATAAATCAATATCGCTAGTTTCTGTTGCTTCATCTGTTGCATACGATCCGAATAGACAAATTTTTTTTACATTAAATTGTTGTGCAATAGGTGTAATTCTTTTAGCAATCTCAGTTTTTGTTAAAATATGCGTCATCTTACTACCACCTTTCCAATTTAACTTTTTGGTGCTTTCATTATCTCATGCCTGTATAAAACTAGCAAAAAAGCACGCCAACCTGACATAATTTAGTCAGATTGACGTGCAATTAAAAAAAACGCAATAAAGTAATTTAACGGTTAACACGCAAAGCCGTTTGCCATTGCTCGTTAACAGGTTTACCTAACATCATATCTGCAATCAATTTACCAGTAATCGGCGCTAACAAAATGCCATTTCGCCCATGACCCGCTGCTACGAAACAATCTGATTGCGTTGGGTGAACGCCAATGTAAGGTAACTTATCCGCAGATTGGGGACGAAAGCCTGTCCAAGCCCGCTTAAAAGTCATCTCAGTCACACTTGGTAACATTGATTGTGCCTTATGCAATAAGGTCAGCAACCCATTGGCGGTTACTTCAGATGACCAATCATGTGGCTTTTTCGTCGCACCAATTACCACTTCCCGATCATTACGTGGGACAATCCAATATTGGTCATGGAATATGGTATGCGTTAGTGGCGTACCATGATTTTCTAGCGCCAATACTTCTCCCTTTACCGGGAATACTTCAGCCGTTAAGCCTAATTCTTGTAATAAAGGCGTGCTCCAAACACCACTCGCAATCACCACGCGTTTGGCTTGCCAGGTTCCTTGATTTGTCACAACCTCATAACCATCGGCGGTTTGTTGAATGTGCAAAACCCGCGTTGCTTCTTGAATCTGCACCCCTTGTTGTTGTGCTGCCGTCGCAAAGGCATGTACGGCTAACTTAGGGGTTAAATGAATATCGGCCGGCATCAAAGCAGCCCCTATCACTGATTCATCAATATTTGGTATTCGTTCAACCAACGCTGAGCGATCGAGCCACGTGATGCCATCTTGATTAACTAGCTCAGCCAAATTTGCTGCTTCAGCTTCAGTATAAGCAAGTTGCAGTAGTGGTTCATCACGTAATTCAATATCAATCCCTGTTTGCGCACGTAACGCTGCTGCGGTTGGTGTCCATAGCTTTTGACCGGCTAAGGCAAAATCAGCTAACGCTCCGAACTCCGTAATTTCAGAGTGGGCGCCCAACATGCCACCAGCAGCATGCGAAGCACCAGCTGCCAGCGTTTGTGCCTCTAATAGCGTCACATCTAACGGCTGATCTTTGGTCAAATGGTACGCAATCGACGTCCCGATAATCCCACCACCAACAATTAAAATATCGGTTTGTTGCATCTTACTTTGCCCCACCAATTAAGGGACTAACCCCACTAAGTGGTGAACTAGCGGCCGCACCAGTGTGGGCATCCAGTACACGACCAGCCTTAGCCAAGTAAGCTTTACGTCCTGCTTGAATACCTAGCTTAAAGGCTTCGGCCATCATTGGAATATCTTCCGCTGATGCAATCCCCGTGTTTGCCATCACGGCATCGACACCCATTTCCATCGCTTCAGCGGCTTGGCTTGGACGACCAATTCCCGCATCCACAATCACGGGCACATCCATTTCATCCACTAACAATTGAATCAAATCTTTGTTGGCCAAACCACGGTTGCTGCCAAGTGTTGATGCTAATGGCATCACAGCTGCAGCCCCAGCATCAACTAAGCGACGTGCACTAATCAAATCTGGCACCATGTATGGCAAGACAATAAAGCCTTCCTTTGCCAAAATTTCCGTCGCCTTCAACGTTTCATAGTTATCTGGCATCAAAAATTTCTTATCTGGAATAACTTCTAGTTTAATAAAATCACTGCCACTTAGCTCACGGGCGATGCGCGCAATTCGTACTGTTTCTTCAGCATTTGACGCTCCGGAAGTATTCGGCAAAATTGTAACGCCTTCGGGAATAAAGTCCAAAATATTTGGCTCATCGGCTTGCGTGCGCCGCAACGCCATCGTGATAATTTGTGCTTCAGCTTGATTGACCGCCGCATCAATCAATTCATATGAATACTTACCTGATCCTAAAATAAACCGTGAATCAAATTCGTGTCCAGCGATTACTAACTTATCCGTCATTATAATGCCACCTTATCTAACAACAATTGCAAAATCATATTTGTTTGGTGACCAGCTGCCACCATGACACGACCCGCCATCAACCCTTCAGAACCAGGGTTTGTATAATCGCCGGCAATGTAGACGTTGTGGGTTTGCTCGCGCACTTGAATCAAGTTCGCACTGTGCACACCAGCCATCCCATTTCCCATCACCAATGGCTTTTCAGGGTACGTATTGTGTCCAACTTCAAACAACAAAGCCTTGGCATCTGGCACATCAAAGGCTTCTACCATAACGTCCGCATCCTTGAAAAATTCTTCAATATTGTCAGCCGTCACTTTAGCTTGAATCGTTGTGATTTCAATAAATGGATTAAATTCTAAGATATTTTGCTTCAAAGCTAAGACCTTAGGTACGCCCACTTGGCTTAGCTTAAATTGTTGGCGGTTCAAATTACTGTGATCCACCACGTCAAAATCAATTAACGTTAAGTGACCCACACCTGACCGGGCCAACCCAATTGCAATGTTTGATCCCAACCCACCAGATCCAGCGATTACAACGTGTGCCTTGGCAAGGGCTTCTGTTGAGTCAGCAACATTACGTTGTTTCATATTGTGGTAGACGTCTTCAATTGTGAATCCATCAATTTTAATAGCTGTCATATTTTCTTCTCCGTGATTATAGGGGTTACTTGCCATCATTTTCATCATCAGCCACCACCCACAAATGAAATCACTTCGACGATATCATTGGCGTTAAATGTTACCGCACCAAAATTTTGGCGCGCTACAATTGCACCATTTAATTCGACAACTACATTGTCGATTGCAGCACCGCGGCTTTCAAGCACAGCCTGCACTGTTTGACCGATATATTCATCGGTTGTTTGACCATTAAATTGCATGGTATTTCTCTCCGTATTCTGCTGTTTGCACTTTGTGCGAATGCGGTCGAAGCCTGTCGCTTCCTCTCACCCCAGCATCTGTGGGTTCCCTAGCAAAAAATTCAAGTCCTATCCTCGAGCGCTCCCTCGCTGATAGGTAGTCATAATTAACTACAGAATATATCGTCATCTCCAAAAGCACAAAAAACGCGCCATCCCTCCGTAGAGAAATAGCGCGCATCAAAAACTTTTGCGAACACCACTTTCCTACGCTCGTGTTAACGAGATCAGGTTCCAGGATTCTGCATGCAGTCTCAGCCTGTTAATTCAGGCGCTCCTAGTGGATATATGATTTATATATAACTTGTACTCACTTAGAATAGCAAAGTGAGTTAGGTTTTGCAAGGGGGGATTATATTTTATCAGCGCTTTTTACATTAAAATCATTTTACCTTCGGGGAAATTTCTTTAGCAACCTCATGCTTAGCTCAAATATGCTTTGCTTTTTCATTCTAACTACTTGTTTGAAATTAGAAAAATATCTATGTGACACAAAAAAGCGTATGCAACCAAAGTTGCATACGCTTTTTGTTGTTTTTGGATTCGTATCCAATCCACAAATTGGTAATCGAAAGATTAACGCTTTGAGAATTGTGAAGCCTTACGGGCCTTCTTCAAACCTGGCTTCTTACGCTCCTTCATACGAGCGTCACGAGTCAACAATCCAGCCTTCTTCAAAGCTGCACGGAAGTCAGGATCTACTTGCAACAAGGCACGTGAGATACCGTGACGGATGGCACCAGATTGACCTGAGAAACCACCACCGTTAACGTTAACCAAAACATCGTAGTTTCCTAGAGTTTCAGTAACGTTGAATGGTTGAACCATAACCTCACGCAAGTTAGCGAAAGGAATGTATTGATCAGCTGAACGACCGTTGATCGTGATGTTACCGTTACCAGGTACCAAACGTACGCGGGCAACAGAGTTCTTACGACGGCCAGTTCCGTAGTATTGTACTTGAGCCATAATTAACTATTCTCCTTTCGTTAAATTAAATAAGGTTAGTGATATCCAACACTTCAGGGTTTTGGGCTGCGTGTGTGTGCTCTGAACCAGCAAACACGTGCAACTTCAAACCTTGTTGGCGACCAAGAGTACCCTTTGGCAACATACCGTGAACTGAAAGTTCAATCAAACGTTGTGGGTTCTTCTCACGCAAATCACCAGCCTTACGCTCCTTCAATCCACCTGGGTGGTTTGAGTGGTGGTAGTAGATCTTGTCAGTAGCCTTCTTACCAGTCAAAGCGACCTTTTCTGCGTTGATAACGATAACGTTATCACCAGTGTCGATGTGAGGTGTGAAAGTAGGCTTGTTCTTACCACGTAAGATTGATGCTACGACAGTTGACAAACGTCCCAATGCAATATCAGTTGCATCGATGACGTACCACTTGCGGTCGATCTCACCTGGCTTTGCCATATAAGTTGTACGCATGGAAATTTCCTCCAATATTTCTGTTTGTTTACTTTACCAATAATTAAAAAAGTCGTACCAGGACATTCCCATTGCGGCGTGGTAAACAATACCAACAAATATCTTACCTTTTTTTAGATAATTCGTCAATGATAATGCCTGATAGTTTTATGTCTTTTCCGTTTCAAACATTAGTAATCAACGGACATCAAGTAAAGCCCTTGCGCTGGCGCTGTGAAACGCGCTTGCTGACGGTCTTTTACTGCCAATAGACGTTGAATATCGTCCACTGGGCGTGATCCATTCCCAATTTCCAACAGCACGCCAACCATGATTCGAATTTGGTTGTACAAGAACCCATTTCCGGTAAATTCAAACCAAATTTCATCCATGTCCGGCTTCACCCACATCTTAGCTGAATAAACAGTCCGCACCGTCGTTTTTTGTTGAAAACCAGCTGCCACAAAGCTTAACCAATCATGTTCACCCACATAATCATTAATCGCTTGTTGCATCAAATCTGTATCAATGCGACGATGCCAGTGACCAGTGTAATTACGCTTAAACGGATCAATAAATTCCGTTGTTGAAAGCCGGTAACGATAGGTCTTATTGTGGGCATTAAATTGCGCATGAAAATCATCGCTGACTTGTTCCACTGAACTAATGCCAATGTCATACGGCAGCATTGTTGCCAACCCCTTACGTACTGCTTCATTGGGAATATCAAATGGCAAATCAAAATGCACGACCTGACCGACTGCGTGCACCCGCGCGTCGGTCCGCCCTGATCCTTGCACGCGGATGTGTTCCGCTGGATTTTTCGCCATCTTATTGACGACTTTTTCCATTTCAAGTTGCACGGTACGCTTACCTGGTTGCACCTGCCACCCGTAAAAATCTGTTCCATCATAGGAAATTGTCGCTTTATAACGCGGCATATCCACTACCTCTTTACTCTAAAACTCTAGCCAACGCGTGGCAAGTAATGCGACTGCAAAAATCACGAAAATTACCACCGCTAACGTATCCTGCTTCTGCCATGTCAAAACGCGATACTTCGTCCGGTGATCACCACCTCGATAACCACGCGCCTCCATAGCATCCCCAAGTTCAATCGCCCGCTTAATGGCGTTAATGAACAATGGAATCAACAACGGCACAAACGCCTTAATCCGCGCCACAATGCTACCTTCATTGAAGTTCACGCCACGGGCACGTTGCGCGTTCATAATGGTCACTGCTTCATCTAATAAAGTTGGCACAAAGCGCAACGCAATGGATAACATCAAAGCTAATTCTGCCACTGGAAATTTGAATTTTTTCAAAGGACGTAACAAACTTTCCATGCCGTCGGCAACCGCTAAAGGTGGGGTGGTTAACGTCAAAATCGTTGAAAACATAATAATTAAGACAAACCGCACAAACACCGTTAAACTGTTAATCACCCCATCGGTGGTAATTTTGATAAAGCCCAAATGAATCAGAACATCACCCGTTTGAACAAAGAATAATTGCAAAATAGTCGTAATTAACATCAACAGTACTAAGGGCCGAATGCCGCGTAAGAAGACGCCAACGCCCAAACCAGTCATTAAGATAGCGACTAACGTAAAGACAGCGGCCAGCGCATAACCGATGATGTTGTTGGCTAAGAATACAACAAAAATGAACGCAACACTAAGCACTAACTTTGTCCGCGCATCCAAATGATGAATCCACGAATCCCCCGGCATATACCGGCCAATAATCATATTACTAAACACGTGGCGTTCCTCCTAACTTGGTTGCTAGTTGATCAGCCAAGGCGTCAATATCCAACACATCGTTTAATACTAATCCTTGTGTGGCCAATTTGTCTGCAAATTGCTTGGCAACTGGCACGTCTAACTGCTTTTCATGCAACCAATCAGTGTCCGCAAAAATTTCATCTGGCGTGCCTTCTTTAACAACCGTGCCACCTTCAAAAATAACCACGTGGTCAGCGTATTGCGCGACATATTCCATTTGGTGGGTAATCAACACCACCGTCATATTCCGCTCTGCTTGAATCGCCGTAAATAAGTTCATTAACTCGGCCTGCCCCGCTGGATCTAATCCTGCTGTGGGTTCATCCAAAATCAATAATTCTGGTTCCATCGCCAATACACCGGCAATCGCCACCCGTCGCATTTGTCCACCTGATAATTCAAACGGTGATTGTTCATCAAATTGTTCAGGCATCCCCACTCGCCGTAGCGCGCGTTGCGCCGATGCTTTTGCTTCTGCATCCGTGGCCCCAAAATTCTTTGGCCCAAACATCACGTCTTTTAAGACCGTTTGTTCAAATAATTGCGCCTCGGGGAATTGGAAAACTAACCCGACATGTGCGCGCATCTGATTAAGTTCTTTTGTTTTGGTCGTTGGCACAATGCGCTGGTCTTCAATCATAATCTCACCAGTTGTTGGGATCACGAGACCGTCCAAATGTTGCACCATCGTTGATTTACCAGAACCTGTGTGGCCAATCACCGCTGTTAATTTACCACTTGGCATCGTAAAGGACACATCATGCAACCCAGCAGTGGCAAATGGTGTATTAAGTTGGTAGGTAAAGCCTACTTCTTTGAAATTGATTGCCATATCCATTCCACCATTTCTTCTGTTGTTAGGTAAGCCTCAGGGACGGCCACCCCACGCTCACGCAATTTTTCTTTTAATTCTTCGGCAAACGGCACCGCCAAGCCCAACTCACGCAATTTTGCCGCATGTTGGAAGATGTCAGCCGGTTGCCCAGTTTGTACCAATTCACCATCGTTAATCACAATAACGCGGTCTGCACTAGCGGCTTCATCGATATCATGGGTAATTGATAGCACAGTCAAATCATCACCTAATTCGGCCTTTAATTGCCGAACTAAGGCGATCATTTCACGCCGTCCCTTGGGATCAAGCATTGATGTCGCTTCATCTAAAATCAAAATTTGGGGTTGGCTTGCCAACACTGAGGCAATGGCCACCCGTTGCTTTTGGCCACCGGACAAACGGGCCGGCTCACGTTCTGCAAATGAGGCCATTTGCACCTGTTCTAAGGCTTGTGCCACGCGCGGAATCATCTCCTCACGTGGTACGCCACGGTTTTCAAGACCAAACGCCACATCATCAGCTACGGTAGCGCCGACAAATTGATTATCAGGATTTTGAAATACCATCCCGACTAAATCACGTATGGTCCACACATTGGCTTCTGTAACAGGTGTATCAGCAATCGTGATATCACCACTTGTTGGTGCTAACAGGTAATTTAATAGTTTTGCTAAGGTCGATTTTCCTGACCCATTATGCCCAATAATTGCCACCCATTCACCACGATTCACCGTTAAAGATAAATCATTAAGCGCTGGCCGCTCACTATTCGGGTATGAATACGTCACATGCGACAATTCAATAATTGGCGTCATCGTTGCGCCCCCTTTTTTGTTCTAATACTTACTATTTTACCAAACAACTTCAGGCATTTGTTTAGTTTAAGGATGTTTGTTTCTCAGGTACAATAGATAACAGAGGTATTGATAATGTCTGATATTGATTTAAGCCGTTCAGCCGACTATCGTAATGTTACTGATTACTTTAAAGGACAATCAGATGATGATATTCGGGCTGCTTTAGACCAACGCCGCGGTGATATGATTTCAATCATGCAAAACTTAAGCCATGATTTTAACAAAGCATCGGCGGTAAGAAATAGTAACGCCTTCGGGATGCGCAAATTAATTTTCCTAAATCCCGAAAACCCTGCCATCCCCGACGCCAAAGAAGGCATTAAAAAATGGGATCGCCGAGGTTCGCTAGGCACGCACCATTATGAGCATATTGAACACCATCGCGTGACTGATTATCAAGCCGTGTTTGATGACTTACACGCGGCTGGTTACACCATCTATGCGGTTGATAATACACCTGGTTATGACCCCCAATCATTGTACACCGTCGACTTCCCGGCTAAGTCAGCCTTTCTCTTCGGCGAGGAACAGTTGGGATTAGCAGATGAATTAATTGCCGCTGCTGACGCGATGATTTATATCCCACAATATGGTAGTGTCCGCTCAATTAATGTGAGTGTCGCTCACGGTGTGATTGCCGCCTTTTACGCATCACAACATATGTAATATCAAAAACCGTTATCCGACACGTAGTGGGATAACGGTTAGATTTTGTTTTTTTAAGCGTTAATTTGATAAGCGTCTACTAAGCCACTAAGGAATTATCATTCCTTTGGTGGCTTTATTACTTGTAAAGCTATACATGTATTAATGACATCAAACGCCACTTTTAACATCTTTAAAACTCATTCTTCTGTAGCATTCGTCCGAATCAGCGCATCTTTAATTTGTTCAGATCGCATATACATTTGTCTTAATGCCTCGCGTTCGCGATTTGTAGGCTTATACATAACGCAATGCCTCCTGTTTAACTTGTGTTAAAAATCGCCGCGTTTCCTCTTCTTTTTCGGTTAAACGCAAGTACTCTAAATCAGTTACATGCACATTTTTATGCAGATATTTAGATGCAAATTGCTCAATCTCAAAGTATTGTTCATTAGTCAGTTGCAGACCATCAGAACGGCTAACTATAAAATCAACATCACTATCTGATCGTGCCTTACCGGTGGCATAACTGCCAAACAACATTACTAATCGCAAATTAAACGTGTGCGCTAAACACTGAGCAAAATATGCAATTTCAGTTCGTGTTAAAAGATTATCAGTCATGCTATCCCCCCCCATCCTTTACTAACTAATTTATTATCTCATGGTTCTAGACTACAAAACAAATTTAAACTTATAACACACAAAAAAGCTCGTCGAACCAAAATTCGACGAGCTTTAATTTTTAAATCATTATTACTTCTTCAAGTCGTTGTAACGTGACTTGCTGTTTCCGTACATACCGCGGCCCAATGACTTTTGCAATGCAGGAACAATCCAGAAGTCCAAACCAACCGTACGTCCGGCACCGTTCATAACAGCCAATGATGCAAACGTCATCAAGATTGCTGAACCAGCAACATCTTGACCAGCAATTAACATTACCAATCCGCTGATAAATCCGACGAATCCAGCAATTGACGTAAACAAACCGAATGTGATCAACCAACCGATAACTGAAGCCAAGACACCAGCTCCACCACCAAGGTGTGCACCAGCTTGAATCCACAAGATACCAGTAACGATACGCAATGGCAACGTCCACAAAACGTTACCCAAACGTGACGTCCAACCGTAGAATGGCGTACGTCCATTTGGCGTGCGGAAGAATTCGTCCATCATGTAGTGGAAGATGTGGTAACCACTCATAAGTTGCATAAAGAAGTACAAGTTGATGATGTGCTTGAACATGTTGGCAAAGAATCCTGACAATGGCAAACCATTCTTACCTAACTTCATACCACCAACTTGTTCAGCGATACCAACCGTATAGTGAGCACCAATTGATACAGCGTATCCTTGGTAGTGACCCTTGAATTCCTTACGTGAACCCTTACCAGTCAAGTCGTAAACGATGTTTGGTACAGCTGTGTTAACAGCTGATTCTCCACCTTCAACAGTTTGTGGTGTCCAACCTGAACGTGGGTTGTCAGCAACCGTACGCGCAGGTTCTTGGTAAGCCGCCACGTCACCAACAACGTAGATATCTTCTTCGTCAACGGCACGTGAGTATTCGTCAGCCATGAAACGGCCACCAGGTCCTTGCGTCAAGCCCCATAGTGATCCTTGTTCCTTAGCCTTAACACCAGCAGTCCAAACCAAAGTTTCCGTTGGGATTTCAGTACCGTCCTTAAGAACAGCGGCACTTTCCTTAACTTCAACAACACCGGCTGACTTTCGCAAGTTAATGCCGTGGTTGATCATGTATTGCTCACCCTTATCAGCAAGCTTACGGTTTGACAACATGTTCAAAATTGTTGGTGCAGCTTCAATAACGTCAATCTTAATTTCAGATTCATCCAAGTTGTTAGCAGCAGCCAATTCGCGACGTTGTTCAATCAATTCACCAGCAAGTTCCACACCAGTAAATCCTGAACCAACAACAGCGATACGCAACTTTGCTTCGCGCTTAGCAGGGTCCAATTCCATGGCACCTTCGCGAATAATCTTCTCGATGTGGGCGCGAAGCTTAACAGCTTCTTCAAATGACCACAACGTAAATCCGAATTCCTCAACACCAGGAGTTCCGAAGGTGTTTGTTGTTCCACCAGTTGCCAAAACCAACTTGTCGTAGGCAATTTCGCCTTCTGAAGTCTTAACAATCTTGGCATCCTTATCAATCGTATCAACCGTAGCCGTTACAATCTTAACGTTTGGTTGGTGTACGAACAACGTACGCAAATCAAATTGAATGTGCTTTGGTTCAACACGCTTTGTTGCAACTTCGTGCAATTCAGTCATGTAAGTTAAGAATGAGTGGCGGTCAACCAAAACGATTTGGTATTCCGTTCCCTTCAATTGCTTAGCCAACTTACGTGCTGCGAAGACACCAGAATAACCGGCACCAACAACAACAATATTTTTAGTAGCCATACTATAAAATCTCCTCAATATAATCCCACTAGTTGAAAAATAATTTCTTTAAATATTGTAGTCCTGTTTACATAATTTGTAAATGACTTCACGATATGTGAACAAGGAGCCCACCTTTGATTTAACGGACTTCATCATGTTCAATGCCTATTCTAACGATTGATTAGTGCAGTATATTGCAAAGGCAAATTTTTTTGAATTCATCTTTTTTTCACAAACAAAAACAGACACCTATTGCACTAGGCCCCTGTTTTCATCATTAAATATCAAATTATTTAGCCGTTAAGCCATCATGAATATGATCAAGATTCCACTTCATCATCCCATAGTAAGTGTCACCCGCAACACCTTGCTTAGCTAGTGAATCCGTATAAAGTTTACTAAAGATTGGCAATCCTGTTTCCTTCGCTACTTTTTCCATTGATTTTGGCGAAACTGAACTTTCAACGAATAGCGATGGCACCTTGCTTGCTGCAATTTTGGCCAAGACACGCTTCATTTGCTCAGGGGTTCCTTGTGATTCAGTATTAATTTCCCAAATAAAAGCCGGTTGAATCCTATATGCCTTTGAGAAATACTTAAAGGCACCTTCAGATGTCACTAACAATCTTTGCTCTGCTGGAATATCTGAGAATTCACTTTTTGCCTTGGCATGTAATGCTTGTAATTTTGCCACATAACGGTCTGAACGTGTTTGGAATGCTGCCGCATGTTCTGGATCCTTTTCTTGCAAAACCTTCGTAATCACCTTAACGTACTTAATACCATTGTCTAAGTTTAACCAGGCGTGCGGATCGGGCTCATTTTCCTTGCCCTTTGATGTTAGGAAAAGTGGCTCAACTGTCTTTGATGCAGCAAACACTTCTTTGTTATCCCGCTTATGTGCAGTCTTTACCAATTTTGAAAACCAACCATTTCCCCCAGTTTCTAAATTCAACCCGTTATGGAAAATCACATTAGCCTCTGTTGTCGCTGTAACATCTGCCGTTCGTGGCTCATACTCGTGTGGATCTGTCCCACGTTTCACAATACTATAGACTTTAACATCCTTACCACCAACTTGGTTCACCATATCTTCCAAAATTGAATTAGTGGTCACGACTTTTAATTCACCATCGGCGACAGCCGTTTTTTGCTGGCGGTGTTGGTTAAACCAAACTAATCCTCCAAGTACAACCCCTAATGCTGCAATAACATAACCAAGCTTCTTAAACATTTTTGCCCCCTTGCAAATATAGTGTGATAAACCCTTGTTTGGGTGAAATCACAAATGAAATTAAAAATAAAATTGCTGCCACTAATACAATTGCTGGACCAGATGCCCAGTTTAAGGTGTATGACAAATACAAACCAATTGTTGATGCTAACGCGCCTATCCCCGATGCCAGCCACAACATAATTGATAGATGGTTCGTCCAAAGAAATGCCGTTGCCGCAGGTGTAATCAACATAGCGACAATTAAAATAATCCCGACCGTCTGCAAAGCTGATACCGTGACCAGTGTCAGTACTAGCATTAGCCCGTAGTGAATTAATTGCGTCTGCAAGCCATACGCTTTGGCAAACGTTTCATCAAAGGAAGTAATCAATAGTTCTTTAAAGAAAACCACTACGAATAAAATAACCCCCATTAACACACAGGCAGTGGTAATTAAGTCATTGTCTGATACCGCCAAAACATTCCCAAATAAAATATGGTGCAAGTTAGTTGATGATTCCGCCATCGAGATTAAAATGAATCCCAAGGCAAAAAACGCTGAGAATACAATACCAATTGCTGTATCGTTCTTCAGTTGACTTTTACTAGCGACAAACCCAATTAGCAATGCCGCTAAGACACCAAATATAGCAGCACCAAGCAATAAATTAATCCCCAACATGTAGGCAACTGCCACACCTGGTAGCACCGAGTGTGAGATGGCATCCCCCATCAATGACATACCGCGTAAAATAATAAAACTGCCAATAATGCCGGACATTATCCCAACCATAATCGCCGCTAATAATGCGCTTTGTAGAAAATTATAATGACCTAATGCCGTAATAAATTCTGTGATACTTGTCATGATGCCCCCACTGATTGATTGAATAGTACGTTACTTAAATCACTTGAGAACGCCTGACTAATCGCTTCTTTGGTGTAGACATTATCAACAGGCCCATTCGCAACAACCCCATGATTCATAATAACTAAATCATCAAAGTAAGCATGCACCTTATTCAAATCATGATGCACAACAATAATGGTTTTACCGGCTTCACGCCATTGTCGTAAAACACCCATAATATCCTGCTCGGATTTCATATCAATTCCCACAAAGGGTTCATCTAATATCACAACATCTGCTTGCTGGACAATTGCACGCGCCACAAATACGCGTTGTAACTGACCACCTGATAGTGCCCCAATTTGACGATCTGCAAACTCTAATAGATTAACCTGTGCCAAAGCTGCTTTCACAGCTTCACGTTCAACACGCCCAGGGCTTTTGAATAATCCCAACTGCCCATAACAGCCGGTTAGAACCACCTCAAAAACGCTGATCGGAAACGTTAAATCAAGGGCTGCGCGTTGTTCAACATATGCAATTTTTTGTCGCATCTGCTTTAACGGTTGCTCATTAATAAAAGCATCACCCGTTCGTTTAATTAATCCTAAAGTCCCCTTAATTAAAGTTGATTTCCCCGCACCATTTGGTCCAATTATGCCTGTAATGGCACCAGACCTAAATGTTAAATCCAATGCTTTAAACACAGGTTGCTTACCATATGACACACTTAAGTTTTTAATTTGTAACACATTTCCGCCTCCTTTTTCTTAATGACAAAATAAATTTCACTCAAGCGAACTAATTAATATTAACCGATTAAATAGATTCAAACAATAGTTTCACCTAACATGAAAATATTTTGTAACAAGAAAACACTATTATTGAAATGAACATAGTTTAACTATCAACGGTGTTAACAAAAAAGACCCAGTCATTAAGGACCAGGTCTTTCATTATCATGATTTATTCAATGTTTGATAAGTTGCTTTTGACAATTGCTCAATGAGTGAAATGCCATCACTCTCTGTGTCATTTTCTTCGGTTAAGACAGCAATGACATAATCGGTATTATTAGTGCTTACGTGCCCAATTGAATTAATAATCCAACTACCATCTTCATCATCCAACCAACCATTTTTAAGTTGGATTTGACCATCAGAACCTACCCCTGCTGTAACACCCCAACTTTGATCAACAGCAACCTCATTCATTAGTTGTTGCATGTATTCTTGGGTTCCAGCTGTAAAAACATTACTTTTATAAAAAATATTTTTTAAGAGGGTCACTTGATCCAAAGCTGATGTTGTAGAAAATCCCCAAGCATCAGTATCCATCTGCGAGTCGTGCATCCCCAGTTTATCAAATAATGTATCTGGCGCCGCATACGTACCTTGCGCTTCTAATAATGCAGTTGCCGCATCATTATCACTATTTGTGATCATTGCTTTGGCCAGTTCATCTTCATACGGTGACAAAGAGGTACCATTCTCAGCGTGTTGCCGTAACAAATTCCCTAGGATACTGACTTTCACAATACTTGCCGTCTTAAAAGCTGTATTAGCGTGCATCGTTAGTTTAGAAGTTGTACCCGTTTTTTTATTATAAACTGCAATCTCAACTGGTTGATTAACGTCAACTAAAGCTGCTCGCCAGTTTTGCCTTAAATCACTTGTTTCATTTTTAAATAATGCATCTTGTTGCGTTGCTATAAACTCCGTCACGTATTCTTTAGCTGGATTAAAACCTCGGTATAACACAAATAGGCCAGTCAGCCCCACAACAATGACTAAAATTTTAACACTTAAATATCTGCGTTTTTTATACCGCGTCTTCATGGCCAAGTGCCCTTTCCTAACTAATCGCTTATCTACTAGTATACACGGAATTCTTAAGTTAATCTTGCATAAAAAAATGGCTAAGTGCATACCCACTTAACCATTTTATGAAAATAATCAGTTTTAAAACTAATCGAGCAACTCGCCGGCAATTCTAAACATTCACAAAATCAGAGAAAATTGCGTCAACGCCACTTTCATACATGCGATTCATGACTTCAACACGATTAACCGTCCAGACATTCACGCCAATATTATTGGCATGCGCTTCTGTAATTAGGTCTGATGTCACAAACTTGGCGTCTGGATGTAGATAGGCGACATCATGCGCTTTGGCAACATCAACCCAATTTTTAGGCACTGCACCATCGACTAACATACCTATCTGCACATCAGAGGCTAATTTATGCAAATCCCACAATAATTCATGATCAAAACTAGAAACAATTAGTTCAACGTCATCCGCTAATGTGCCGATTGCCGCTACGATTTCCTTCAGGTAACGTTCACGTAGATTATCCTGCGCCTTGGTTTTTAATTCCAAGTTCACATTTAAATGATTTGCATTAATAAAACGAATTAATGCATCTAACGTTAAAATACGTTCCGTGGCAAATTTTTTATCAAACCAGCTCCCAGCATCTAGTGCGTCAATTTCTTCAAAATTGAAATTATTAACCTCACCTGATCCATTAGTTGTTCGGTCAACAATATCATCATGAATTAAAATTAATTTACCATCACGTGTGATATCGATATCCGTTTCTAACCAATCAACATTTAAATCAATCATCCGCTCAAAAGCGGCAGCCGTATTTTCTGGTGCACGACCAGAAATACCACGGTGAGCAATAATAATCATCCGTTTTGTCCTGTCCAATCATAATTTAATAACGTGAGCTCTTGACCATCATAGTCCCACTCACTCACTGAGCCATTATTAGGGTTGTGATGAAATACTGTTGGTTCATAGCGATTCGCTAATTTTCGAATAACCGCGCCATGAGCAACAATCACTAATATCGCTTCATCACCATACGTTTGCTGTAAATCCCGTAACCCTTGGGTGATGCGTTGCCAATAGCTAGTAGCATCTTCAGCTTGGTGTGTTGTATCTGCCTGAGCTAGTTTGTTCATCAAGGCATCTTCACCAATAATAGCTGCTAATTCAGCATCTGTCGTAAATGGTTTGGCAATTTCATCTGCAAATAAATCTTGTAAGATGGCCATGGATTGTCCTTCAAAATAGCCAAAGTTTTCCTCGCGAAAGGCAGCTTGTGCCATAATTGAAAACCGCTCTTCATAACCAACTGCGTTAATGATTTTAGCCGTATCCTGGGCCCGTTTTAAATCAGATGCAATAATCGCATTTGGTGTCACAGCACCCTTTAAAAAATCACCTGCACGCTGAGCATCTGCTAGCCCGGTTTCAGTCAATGGCATATCAGACCACCCTTGCAATCGCTGCCAAACATTAAACAATGTTTGACCATGGCGTACAAAGTATAATCGCACTACTTAGCCCCTGTTTGTTCGTTAGCTGACTTAATGTCATCCGTTGTTTGCTTGTTAGCCTTTGCCAACTCCGTCTTAGGATCCTTACCGTTAATAACGTTCTCCATCGCATTTTGCGTGTTAATACGTTCTTGTGGCATGGCCGTCATTGAAGCACCCGCAGTCTTGTTGTTCAACTTTGTGTCACTTAATTGGTTCAAGGCAACTTGCAAGTTAGGGTTTTTCTTAACGGCATCCTTCATGATTGATGTATTATCTGACTTCTTGTTAATCGCAAAGTATCCTGTTGCCACCGCCCATTCAGCTTGTGACTTAGGGTTCGTCGCAAACTTCAAGAAGGCCGCGGCTCCCTTTTGTTCAGCGGTAGACTTATCCTTACTCAACCAAATTGAGGCACCACCAACGGCAACACCGGCAGCATCTTGGTTATCTGGGTGTGGCAAGTAAGTCACGCCAACATTAAACTTAGCTGAGTCAGCCAACATTCCCATGTTAGCTGATGATCCCATCATGATGTAATCCTTACCAGCTGCAAAGCCAGCGGCGTCGTTGTCACTAGCATCGGCACCAGTACCATAGTCCACCAAAGTCTTAGCATCAGCGTTATCCTTGATCCAGTTTAAGACGTTGGTAGCTGCTGGTGAGTTGAACGTTGCCTTAGTAGCATTACCAGTACGACCGTTTGACTTGTTAATCAAGTATGAGTTTTGGTTGGCAACCAATTCCTCAAATAACCAACCATATGGCAAGATTGACAAAGCTGGCGTACCATTCGCTTCCGTCAACTTCTTAGCAGCGTTAGTAATATCACTATATGATGGGCTTTGTGGCAAGTCATCAATTCCTGCAGCCTTAAAGGCATCCTTGTTGTAGTACAATACAGGTGCCGAAGAGTTAAATGGCATTGAGTACAACTTACCCTTGATACTGTAGTAGTTCAAGGCATTTTGACGAATATCCTTCGTTGATAGACCATCGTTCTTAACCAACGTTGAAATTGGTTCAATAACGCCAGATGTTGCCAATTGCTTGGTAGAAATATCGTTTGATTGGAACAAAACCGGTGCCTTATCAGTACCAGCAACTGACAAGTACTTAGGCAATGCGTCAACATATTGTCCTTCAAATTGTGGCACAACCTTGTACTTTGATTGTGATGCGTTAAATTCATTTGCCAACTTCTTAATGGCATCCTCGTTAGCAGCGGTCATTGAGTGCCACAACGTAATCTTTGTTGGCGCCTTTGAATCTGCTGAAACTTGCGTAAGTGGGGCAGCCCCGTTCAATAGCAATACGCCAGCAACAAGTGATGCAACTAATGGAGTCTTCTTCATGATATTTATCCCTATATCCCTTTTATAAATAGAAAATTACTTAACCATCCCATTGACCATACCGTTTTTAAAGTAACGTTGACCAAATAAAATAATTAACATCGTTGGTAACACTGTAATAATGGTGGCGGCCATAATTAGCCCCCATGATGTCATAGAATCTTGTGCTCGCATTGAGCGCAACCCAATTTGGATCGTTCGGGTTGAACTATCCGTGGTTGCAATCAATGGCCACAGGTACATATTCCAAGTAGTTAAGAAGCTATATAATGCCAATGTGATAATCGGTACTTTTTGTAACGGCATCACCACCATCGTTAAGAATTGACGATGCCCCAGCCCTTCTAGCTGTGCTAATTGGCGCATCGCCGTTGGCACGCCTTCGAAAGCTGTTTTTAACATGAACATACCAAATGCGGAAGCCAAAAATGGCAACGTCATCGCCGCATAGGTATTGACTAAGTTCAAGTTTTTTAATGTTTCAAAATTAGGTAAAATCTCAGCTTCAAATGGCAACATCATCGTAATCATAAAGATAACAAAAATTGTCTTTTTAAAGCGGAAATCTAAGAACGTCAACGCATACGCTGACAACACTGACAAAATAACTTGCCCAGCCATGACGATTGCTGACACAATCACACTGTTCCATAGATAGTGTATGAACGTTGCTTCATGGAATAATTTCTGATAGTTAGCAAATGTAAAATGGACCGGGAAAATTTCACCTTGATTAATGGCCGTACTATCATTCAATGAAAGCATTAATCCAACAATTAATGGTGATAATAATAATGCGGCTAAGACATATAACATCACTAACCGGACGGGCTTTTTTAATCCACTCATCGTTATTTCTTATCCTTTCCGATTGAAAATTGTAGGAAGGTAACAACCATGATAATCAAAGTCAAGATAATGGCTTCCGCAGACGCCTTACCCGCGTTATGTGTCACGAACGCATCCGTGTAAATCGCAAAGACCAAGAAATTAGTGTGCCCATCCGGACCACCAGCCGTCAACATATCAACTTGTCCAAACGTTTGGAAGGCATCGATTAGCGTCACAATTAAAACGAATTGTAAGGTTGGCTTAATATGTGGCAAAACAATTTTTCGTAACCGCATCCAACGCCCGGCACCTTCCAAATCAGCAACTTGATAAAGTTCAGTTGGAATCGTTTGTAGAGCCCCTAAGATAACCAAGAAGGCAAAGCCAATACTCATCCAAGCTGATGGAATGATAATTGACACAATTGCCCAACTTGGACTTGATAACCAATTAACACTTGGTAAATGAATGCTCATCAACAAGCGATTCAAAATTCCAACCGTGGGACTAAACCAGAACAACCACAGGATTGATCCAACCGAAGCTGATACCCCCATCGTTGAGCTATACAACGTTCGTACAAAATTTAAGCTCCGTATTGGTTTCAGCGCTAAGCTTGCCAACCCGAAAGCAATTAAAATCGTACTGGCGGTTAACCCGACCACGAAGATAGCGGTCGCTCCCAGACTTTGGTAGAACTTTGGTGAAGTGAACAGATTTAGATAATTTTTAAAACCTGCGCTACCAATTGGTATTCCGGCCAAGTTTGTTAATGATGTACTTAGATAAAGCGTTCGCGCCATGGGGTAAAAGACAAACACCCCTAACAAAATAATTGATGGTAACAAAAATAATAATGCGACTAACCAATCACGGCGCTTGCCATGTTTTTTACTGACCTTGGGTTCAGCTACCGCCTCAATGTTAGCCTGCATTGACCATCACCTCAGTATCAGTCAATTCTCGCAGACCAGTTTCTTGATTAAATTGCATCAAATGCGTGCGATCAAAGTCAAACTTTACCATCTCACCTTGTACAAAACTTTGCTCGTAGAAACCTTTGGCACGAATGACCGTTCCTTCGTATTCAAGACCAATAATTTGTTGATCTCCCAGCAGCTCGACATAATTTACTTTAGCAGCATAATTACCAGTCGTTGTAATCCGCACGTGTTCTGGCCGAATTGCTAATTGTTTATTTCCCTCTGACGCCACAAAATTAATTTCTGGCGTACCGAAGAAAGAAGCCACATATTTGTTAGCTGGATCTTGATATAGTTCAATTGGCGACCCAATTTGTTGAATAATGCCATCATGCAACAACATAATCTTATCCGACATTGTCATCGCTTCCGTTTGATCGTGTGTCACATAAATAACCGTTAGACCCAAACTTTGTTGTAACTTGCGGATTTCAATACGCATCTCAGTACGTAATTTGGCATCCAAATTTGATAATGGTTCGTCCATCAAGACAATTTTGGCATCTGAAACAATCGCTCGAGCAATCGCCACACGTTGCCGTTGACCACCAGACAGATTAGCTGGTTTCTTATCCTGATACTCTTCTAGGTGCACCATCTTTAATGCCGTTGCTAATTTAGTTTGTTGCACATCGGTTGGCACTTTACGTGCTTTCAAACCAAATAAGATGTTTTCACGAACCGTTAAGTTAGGCATCAAGGCATAATTTTGAAAAACCATTGCTAAATTACGATCGCGCGGTTCCAATTCATTCACACGTTGCCCATCAATTGAAATTTCACCGTCATCAGCCGTTTCAAAGCCTGCTAAAATATTTAAAATTGTACTCTTACCTGATCCTGAAGCACCCACTAATGAGTAAAATTCACCGGTTTCAATTTTAAAAGAAATATCCGTTAGTACTTTTTCTTTTTTAAACGTCTTAGAAATATTCGTTAACGTTATCGACATACTTTCACCCTTTGCTCTATAAATCGTTTTGAATTATCAACATCTATTAAGTATGAAGATATAATGTAACGAGTTTAGTCAGAGTTTTGTATCTATTTTTTAGTTGTTTTGTAAAGACGAACGTTCGCAATTTATACAATTTTACAATTAGTCCCGTTTCTTGATAACTATCTGAAAATCTAATATAACCAAGGTCAACAAAAAAAGAGTAATGACCCGACTTATGATCATTACTCTTTCATAAAAAATCTATATAAAAAAAGACGAGATACCGGAGTATCTCGTCTTTTTTGAAAGGGGTGTAAATTACTTAACAGTAACTACGGCACCAGCTTCTTCCAACTTAGCCTTCAATTCGTTAGCTTCGTCTTCTGAAAGACCTTCCTTGATTGCTGAAGGAGCGTTGTCAACCAAGTCCTTAGCTTCCTTCAATCCCAAACCAGTTACTTCACGAACTGCCTTGATAACTTGAACCTTAGCTGAACCAGCTGAAGTCAATTCTACATCAAATTCAGTTTGTGCAGCTTCAGCACCACCAGCGGCACCAGCAACTGCAACAGGGGCAGCAGCTGAAACACCAAATTCTTCTTCAATAGCTGAAACCAAGTCAGCCAAGTCCAAAATCGTTGCTTCCTTCAATGAAGCGATGATTGAATCCTTATCAAATGCCATGATAATTAATCTCCTCGTTTATTTGCCTATACGGCGATTTTTAATGTGTGGGCAAAGCCCGTAAATAAAAGCGGTTATGCACTAAGCAAAAGCTTAGGCTTCAACTGCTTCTTCCTTTGCATCAGAAACAGCCTTAACTGCGTATGCAAAGTTGCGAACAGGTGCTTGCAATGTTGACAACAACATTGACAACAATCCGTCGCGGTCTGGCAAAGCTGCGTACTTGTTGATATCTTCAACAGATGCAACTTGACCGTCAACAACACCACCCTTGATTTCCAAGGCTTCGATGTTGTCAGCAAACTTCTTCAAAATGCGTGAAGGAGCAATTGCGTCTTCAGTTGAGAAGGCAACAGCTGATGGTCCAACAAACAAGTCGTTCAAGTCTGACAATTCAGCAGCATCTGCCGCGCGCGTCAAGATCTTGTTCTTGATAACCTTCAACTCTACACCTTCTGAACGCAATTCAGCACGCAAGTTCGTTGATTCTTCAACCGTCAAACCACGCACGTCAACAATAACTGCAGAAGCGGCTGACTTAAACTTGCCAGCAACTTCTTCAACTTGTTGTGCCTTCAAAGCAATAGTTGCTTCACTCATGGTAATGTTCCTCCTGTATTAGATTTGATTCGTACCAAAAGACCCCCGGTATATACTACACCGGGGGTCAAAAGTCGCATAAGCGTTTTTCACTTCCTCGGCGGGATATTAAGTCTTACGACACCTGCGTCTTAGGTAGAATCGATTTATTACTCGAACTACTATATCAGGTAGTCGAGGAAGTGTCAACACCAAATGCTAGATTCTAATTTAGAAGATCCAAATTACAATGAAGCGATATCGATGTTAACAGCTGGTCCAAATGTTGAAGCGATTGATACGTGCTTTACGTATGCACCCTTAACAGCTGATGGACGAGCCTTCAAGATAACTTCTGACAATGACTTGATGTTTCCAGCAAGCTTGTCAGCTTCGAATGAAACCTTACCAACTGGTACGGCAACGTTTCCGTCACGGTCAGTACGGTAAGTAACCTTACCAGACTTTGCGTCGTTAACGGCCTTAGCTACGTCAAACGTAACAGTTCCAGTCTTAGGGTTTGGCATCAATCCCTTAGGTCCCAATGCACGTCCAACACGACCAACTTGGGCCATCATGTCAGGCGTAGCAATGGCAACGTCAAAGTCCAACCAACCGTCAGAAATGCGTTGCACCAAATCAGCAGCACCAACAACGTCAGCACCAGCTGCTTCAGCTTCCTTAGCCTTGTCTCCTTGAGCAAAGACCACAACAGTTTGGTCCTTACCAGTACCGTTAGGCAAAACAACGGCACCACGCAATTGTTGGTCTGCTTGACGAGTATCAACGTTCAAGTTGAACGCGATTTCAACAGTTGCATCAAACTTGGCAAAGTCAATGTCCTTTACCAATGCGGCAGCTTCTTCGACAGTGTACAACTTTTCGCTGTCCACCTTAGCAGCTGCTGCTACATAATTCTTACCATACTTCTTAGCCATGGTTGCTATTCCTCCTTGCAAATGCGGTCAAACGGTCATTGACCTCCCGCTTGATCATGCTTAGTTTCCTACGCGATCCGTACGAAACTCGTTAATTAGCCTTCAACAGTGAAGCCCATTGAGCGAGCAGTACCTTCGATCATGCGAACAGCTGCATCAACGTCAGCTGCGTTTAGATCTTGCATCTTAGTTTCTGCAATTTCACGCACTTGTGCTGCAGTAACCGTAGCGACCTTCTTCGTGTTAGGTTCTCCTGAACCCTTTTCAACACCGGCAGCCTTCTTCAACAAAACTGCTGCAGGTGGCGTCTTAGTGACGAATTCGAATGAACGATCTTCATATACAGTAATAACAACTGGAATCAACAAACCACCTTGGTCGGCAGTACGAGCGTTAAACTCCTTTGCGAATCCCATGATATTAACACCAGCTTGACCCAAAGCAGGTCCAACTGGAGGTGCAGGTGTAGCCTTACCGGCTGGAATCTGCAACTTAACAATACTTGAAACTTTCTTAGCCACGATTGTTTCCTCCTTCGTGTTTGTGGTGTAAATGGCGTGTTTCGATTTACGCCTCCCACATATGCGATAGTAACCACGCATACCAGATTATAATAACAAAACCTCCGACTTTTGACAAGTCAGAGGTCTTGGATTTTTAAACGGTTAACCAAAAAGTCATTTAGACTAGGGGTTCAACATCATTAAATGAGATTTCCGTTGGTGTTTCACGACCAAGCATGTTAAGCAAGACCGTTACTTCCTTCTTATCGTTGTCGATGGCCGCAATTTGCCCTTCCATACCAGCGAATGAAGAACTGTTACCAATCTTTACGGCATCCCCAACTTCAACATTAAGTACTTCGGTCGCCTTACGCTCAACAATGTTCATACGCGCCAACATATCGTCAACTTCGTCTGGCAACAATGAGACTGGCTTTGATCCACCACCGTGTGAACCCAAGAAACCAGTTACACCGGGTGTGTTTCGCACAACATACCAAGCTTCATCTGTCATAATCATTTCGACCAAAGCATACCCTGGGAAATCATTTTCTTTGATGGTCTTTGTCTCACCATCTTTTTCAATTTCCACTTCTTGCTCAGGTACAACGACACGGAAAATGTAATCCGTCATCCCCATTGTTTCAATACGTGATTCAAGGTTTGTCTTAACCTTGTTTTCGTATCCTGCATAAGTGTGCAAAACGTACCATTGCTTATCGAATGACTCAACTGCCATGTCTGCCTCCTAAGATTGTCCCTGTTTTTTAGTAAATTAAAAACCCTCAATGAATCCGTGCTGAGGGCTTTATTTTTTTGCTTTTCGATAAATTTATTATATCGCAATCAGATTACTTAGACAACCAAGTAACCCCTTGCTCAAAAATCCAGTCTGCTGCGCCAAAGAATAAGGCGAAAAACAAACCCGTAATCAAAACAATCGTTGTATTGCGAATGTTTTCATTAAACGTTGGCCATGTGACCTTACGCATTTCACTAATAACACTTCCAAAGAACTTCATCAGTAATACTCCTGTGCCTCAAACGCATTTCTGCTCGTTAATTACATTGTCTCTCGGTGCATTGTGTGTTGCCCGCAGAACTTGCAAAACTTCATAACTTCAAGACGCTCAAGACGAGTAGGCTTCTTTGTTACCATGTAGTTTCGTGATCCGCAGACACTGCACGCTAAAGCAACTTTCTTCACTGCCATTTTCGTGTCTCCGATCTTAATTTCTCTTATCGTATCATCTAGTTTAACACGAATTTAGCGAATCAACCACCTTTGACTGCCATCAAGTATTGCATTTTCAACGTTTGTCGTGTTGCATAACACCACGAACGTGACATATGCAGGCGTTGTGCACACTCAGTCATATCATAGCCGGCCAACCGTAATGTTAAAAAATACGCCTCTTTGTGCGATAACTGGTCTTGGATACTTGCTAACAATAGCTGCGGTAACACCTGCTCTTCAACAGTACTAGTCTGTCTACTTTGATGATCACTAACCAGGTCAGCGGTTTGATCAGCTAGATAAAGCACTGGTTGACCTAATTTACGCCAATCTTGAACTATTCGATGGTAGAGTGCCCGCTGATAGTAAGCAGTTAATGCCCCCCAATGTGGCAATTGTAGCTTACATAGTGCTTGATATAAAACAACCCGACTTTCTTGTAACCACTCATCATTACTCATGACATGCTGATAACGACGGTAAAGACTCCAAATTAATCCTTGATAGGCTGTTAAAATTTCTTCAAAAGCTGCTTCTTGGCCGGCTTGGGCCTGCGTAATCAATGTCATCTTGTGCATCAGTAATCGGCTCCTTTTCTCTTGCTACCGTTTAGTGTGCCAGATTGATTTAATTATGTCAGCAATATGAAAAAGCAGCCGGACACTGATTGTGTGGCTGCTTCATAATTTCTTACAATGGGCGGCGACTACTAAAGCCTTGATAAATTAGTAGACTAGCGGCCACTGATGCATTCAAACTTTGAACGTGTCCAATCATCGGAATAGTCAACGTCTCATCCACCGTCTTCTTTAATAGAGGTGAGATCCCTTTACCTTCATTTCCAATAATCAAAGCAGTTGGCCCTTGCGCATCCCAACGACGGTAATCTTTACCATCCATATCAGTACCAAAGACCCAGAGACCACGTTCCTTTAATTGTTCAACAGTTTGCACAAGATTAGTAACTCGTGCTACCGGCACGTGTTCAATTGCGCCGGTAGATGTCTTGGCGACAACTGAAGTCAATTGCACTGCTCGACGCTTTGGAATAATAATTCCATGCACACCCGCCGCATCTGCCGTTCGTAGAATTGAACCCAGGTTGTGCGGATCTTCAATGGAATCCAACACTAGGAAGAATGGTGCTTCTTCCTTACTAGCAGCGTTAGCAAAAAGGTCATCAATTGACGCATATGAATATGCTGCAATTGATAAGACCACGCCTTGGTGGTTCTTGCCATCGGTTAATTCATCAAGCTTAGCTTTTGGTGCATCTTGAATAATCAACCCTCGCTTTTTTGCCAATGTCATGACTTCATTGCGAATCTTATCAGCCAAACCACTTTGCAACCAAACCTTGTTGATTTCAGTCGTTCCCTTCAAAGCCTCTACTGAAGCATGGTGTCCAAAGACAAATTCAGTTTGTGCATTCTCATCAACGTGTTCTTCACGCGGCTGACGCTTTACATTAGATTGGCGATCACGATCGCTAAAACGACGTTCAGCGCCATGACGATTATTAGTTGATCGTTCTGGACGTCCGCCACGTTCACGTGATTGACGCTTATTTGTTTGTTGTGCCATTTGTTCTTGTCCGTCCACTTTCTACTTGCTCATAGACCCATGCAATTAGTTCATCTAACCGTGCTGTTTGTTCACTAGCAGCTAAATAACCAATTAATGCTTCAAATCCCGTTGAAATACGATAAGTCACGACATCCGTGTTCTTTGCCTTGGTGTGTGAATTAGCATTCCGACCGCGCTTAAAGTATACCATCTCAGTTTCAGTTAATAATTCATCGACTTCCATCAACGCAAATAGAGCAGCGTGCGCTTTTGCTGACACATAATTCTTTGATTCACGTTGTAGGCGCGCTGGCTTTGTAATACCCTTAGCTAGTAGATGTTGACGAATATAAACTTCATACACCGCATCACCATAGTAGGCCAAATCTAAGCCATTTAGTTGTTCAAAATTAATTTTATCTTTCATAGTATTTATAATAACAGAAAAACCAGGTCGATGACCTGGTTTTTACTTACGCCATATTAGATTGATACAACGTGACGCTCAAACGGATCATCAGATAACCCTTGCTCCAAGATTAAGGCTGCCCAAGCTTTGGCTGAATGCAAACTATGATCCTTAAAATTCCCACATTCTTGAATCGTCGTCGCTGGTACATCATCCCATGTCACCGCATCACGAATTTTTGTTAAGACCCGCGTAAAGGTTTCGGCAATTTGAGTTGTTGTATAAGGTTCCCAACTAATAATATGAAAGCCTGTCCGACAACCAAATGGTGACATATCAATAATCCCATCTAGTTCATCCCGCACTAGACTAGCAAACAAATGTTCTAGCGTATGCAAACCCGCGGTCCCGATGGCATCCGCATTTGGCTGTACCAAACGCAAATCATAGTTCGTAATCCGATCACCACGTGGGCCAGTTTCTTCTTCAATCAGGCGTACATATGGTGCCTTTACCTTAGTGTGATCCAATGTAAAACTCTCAACTTCAGCCATAATAATTATTCCCCCTCAAGATAATGTAATGATTTTTGCACTTCAACTTTAGTACCATCATATTGTTTAGTGATCCACTTTTGTGTTGCTGCATTATGATATAGCTTGATTAATTTACGATATGTTTTATTCTGCGCTTGCGCCTTGGTTGTCGCTAAGATATTAATATTGTCCTTGGTACTAGTATTAATCGACTCGCGATAAATCGCGTCCTTCAAGACATTCAAGCCACCTGCCTGTGAAACTGAATTTGAAATCAAGACTGCGGCAATACTCTTATCCTTTAATACCGCAACACCAGTTGTATCATCAATTTCTTTGAATTTAAAATGGTGTGGATTCTGCGCAACGTCAGCAGCGCCCGATAAGGCGGAAAAATTAGCCTTTAATTTAATTAACCCGGCATGCGCTAATAATTTAAGCCCCCGCGCGGCATTGGCATTATCATTTGCAATAGCAATTGTCGCCCCATCGGGTAACTGATTAACTTTATGGTACTGATTTGAATACACGCCAATTGGTTCAAAATAGGTTGTCCCAATCGTCGCTAATTTTGCGGTGTTAGTTTGCTTATTGAAAGCTTGAAAATAACTATATGATTGGAACGCATTAACATCTACTTGCCCATTAGCAGTTGCTTTATTTAACGCAACTCCGTCCGTGAATTCTTTAACTTTAATCGTTAAATGTGCTTGTTGGGCCGCTTTTGATTGGGCAATATGCCGCCAAATTTGCGCGTCACTCGTCATTGAACCAATGGTCACACTTTTATTATCAGCATGTATTACTGATTGATAGCCAATTGCTTCCAAGCCAACGGCAGCAATAATTATCCCTAACCCAATTAGTTTATGCCGTTTTGTTAACATCGCTTACCCCCAGATTTCTGCAGCGACATCGTGAATCAATTGTAACTTACGCCACTGATCGTCAACAGTTAGAATATTACCTTCTTCCGTAGATGAGAAACCACATTGCGTTGACAAGGCCAAATTTTCAAGTGGTACTAGCTCAGCCGCTTCAGCAACCCGGGCCTTGATAACGGCCACATCTTCTAATTCAGGCGCCTTACTTGTTACCACACCAAGCACTAAGGTAACGTCTTCACGACCTGCCCAAATTTCAGATAGCGGTTCAAAATCACCAGAGCGGGCATCATCATACTCCAAGAAGAAAGTATCGTAGTTTAATTGCGCCAAATACTTGGCAACCGGTGCATACCCACCTTCAAACAAATAAGTTGACTTAAAGTTGCCCCGGCAAATGTGGGTTGAAATTTTAAAGTCAGTTGGCAAATCTGCCAAAATTTTATTAATCACGTAGACGCTATCAGTGGCTAACTTTTCAAATGGTGCGCGTTGTTCAGCATCATCGGCAAATTCGTTCAACTTACTAATCAAGAAGGCCCATGTTGTATCATCTAGTTGGACATACCGTGATCCCAAATCATAAAAGTGCTGTAACGTGTCATGATAAGCTTGGGCCACATCATCTAGATAATCAGTCCATGAATCATAGAATTCTAACGCCCGATCTGAGCGACCGTCACGGAATAATAACGTCGGTGCTGGAATCGTTGACTTCGGTTCAGTCCCTTCCGGTGTAATTGATTGTAAGTACTTAAAGTCTGCAAAGAATGGGTGATCTGGATTAAAAGCGACCTTTCCCACGATGCGGACATTATCAGTTCGTGTCTTTTCACCATGGAATTTGTATGAATCCTCCTGGCTATAACGCTCAACTCCGTTCAAGTCCCAAAGGAAATCTAAATGCCACCATGACCGCCCAAATTCGCCGTCAGTTACATCCTTAAGGCCAACTTCGTGTTGGTGAACAACCAAATCATGAATTTCAGCTTGCTGAACCTTTAGTAAGGCTGCGGCATCAATTTCGCCAGCTGCAAAAGCTGCACGGGCTTCCTTTAAAGCGGCTGGCCGTAGGTATGAACCTACTTGATCAAAGTGATAACGTTGCTTCGTTGCGATTGTCATAATAATTATTCCCCTTTTAATTTATGTCTTAGTGTTAAAGTAATCTTTGCCCGTCGTAACCACTAAAACCACATTCGCGTTTGTCCTAATCCCTCACCAACGACGAAGCATCGATGAGTGGTGACACTGCTTATTTTCATCATGCTCCCCCTACTTAAATTTGCTTGTAAGCAAAAAACGTCCCGTAGCCTCATCAGCTACGGGACGTTTTCACGTGTTACCACCCGGATTTAGTTACGATAACGTAACCCTCTTTCAATACAATCAAATGTTTGATTATATCTAAGCGCAATAACGGGCGCACCCGAATGACCTTTACACACTTGCTCACGTCATTATGACTCTGAGACCATCTTCCAATGTATGGGTTGATTAGCTTCCACCAAACGCTAACTCTCTGAACAACGTGTACACTGTACTCATCTCTTCCTTGTCGATAGTTATATCATAGCGCAATATTAAAATACGTCAACAAATAAATTAGAAAACGCTCATTTAAACAAAAAATAAGGCTGAGAAATGCTAATTTCTCGCCTTATCTTTTACATTAATTATTCACGATGCCAACGCGTTCCTTGCGCCGTATCTTCCAAAATAATGCCTTGCATTGCTAACTCATCACGAATTTCATCAGAACGCGCAAAATTTTTCGCTACTCGAGCAGCATCGCGTTCAGCAATTAACGTTTCAACTTGTTCATCCAAGGTTACTTCTTGGGCTAACCCATCAACACCAAAGACTCCCATTAAATCGGTCAATTGTTGCAAAATAAATTGCACTGAAGTTTCGCGTACTTGCTCACGTTGTGCGTACACATTAGCCAATTCAAGCAGCTCGTAGACAGCAGTCATCGCATTTTGTGCATTAAAGTCGTCATCCATTGCAGCCACAAAAGCAGCTACTTTAGTTTGTGCAGTTTCATTGATGTCTTCGTCAACACCGGCAATCGCTGCCGGCAAACGGAATTGTAAGTTCCGGTACCCGGTACGAATACGTGCTAAATTACGTGCGGCCAAATCCATATTCTTTTGTGAAAAAGCAATTGGTCGACGATATTGTGTTGTAGCCATAAAGAAACGCAAGACCATGGGATCAGCCATTTCCGCTAACAAAGCATGCACAGTCGTAAAGTTACCTAGTGACTTAGACATCTTCTCATGTTCATCCCCAACAGTCACAAACCCATTGTGGAGCCACTTTTCAACAAACTTCTCACCTGTATGCGCTTCGGTTTGCGCAATCTCATTTGTATGGTGGGGAAAAGCCAAGTCAATCCCGCCACCGTGAATATCAAGATGATTACCCAAATACTTCGTTGACATCACTGAGCATTCAATATGCCAACCTGGACGCCCTGATCCCCAAGGTGAATCCCAAGCAATCGCTCCGTCATTATTATCACTTTTCCAAACCGCAAAATCCATGGGATCTTCTTTACGTGCTAATTCACCATCATCCAAACGGCCAGCAGCATTAGCCGCCATCTCATTTAAGTCCTGGTGCGCTAAAATACCATAACCTTTAAACCGCTTCGCCCGGAAATAAACGTCACCCTCTGATTCGTAAGCATACCCTTTGGTAATCAAATCGGCCACAAAATCAATAATTTCGGGAATATGTTCCGTTGCCCGGGGCCGTACAGTTGCTGGCTTAATATTTAGTGGCGCAGTGTCTTCATTAAAAGCTGCAATATATTTCTCAGCCAATTCAGGTACTGTAATGCCTTGTTCTGCCGCAGCGGCAATCATTTTGTCATCTACATCCGTAAAGTTTGAAACATAGTCAACTTCATACCCGCGATATTCAAAATATCGTCGAATTGTGTCAAAAGCAATTGCTGAGCGCGCATTACCAATGTGAATATAGTTGTATACCGTTGGTCCGCAGACATACATACTAATCTTATTTTCTTTGATTGGCTGAAAGTCTTCTTTTTCCAACGTCATTGTATTAAACGTTTTCATCATGTTGGCGTACCCCTTTGATTTAATAAGCTAATTTTAACATAAGCACAATCAGATGCTAAGACTAATAGGTACTTCTACTTACTTAGGGTCAATTTCAAGCAATAAGTCACCACCCGCCACGATATCACCATCATGGACGTGAACAAACTTAATCGTACCATCAAATGGTGCTTGCACGGTTGTTTCCATCTTCATAGCTTCCGTGACAATCAAAATATCACCCTGTGTGACCTTTTGCCCATTTTCAACATGGACCGCTAAGACATTTCCCGCCATAGTTGCGCCAATTTCATTTGGATTAGTTGGCTCAGCTTTACGACGTTGGACACTTGTTACTTGGATCGACTCATCTTGCACGCTGACCTCAACTGGCGTCCCATTCACAGCAAAGTACATTGTTCGGAGACCGTCAGGATTAGGGTCACCAATTTGTTGCAATTGGAAGATGACAGTCTTACCCGGTGCCAATTCGATATCTACCCGTTCACCAACACGTAACCCTTGGAAAAAGGTTGCCGTATCTAAGTGTGTCATGGGCCCAAATTTCGCTTGGTTAGCCACATAATCCTTAAAGACCTGTGGGTAGATGATGTATGACATCACTTCTTCGGCTGTTGCCGGATGACCAAGTAATTCATCAACTGTTGTTTGCAGTGCCGCGAAATCAACCGCTGGTGCTAATGATCCCGGACGGACTGTCAATGGTTGACGCCCCTTCAAAATTACACGCTGCAAATCAACTGGGAAGCCACCCACTGGTTGTCCTAAATCACCAGCAAAGAAATCAACCACTGATTGTGGGAAGTCCCACGTCATCCCTTCCTTAAGGACATCTGCAGGTGTTAATGCATTCTGCACCATAAATAGCGCCATATCACCGACGACCTTTGATGATGGCGTGACCTTAATAACATCCCCAAACATCAAATTAACTTGTGCATACATCGTCTTAACTTCTTCCCAACGATCACCCAAACGCAACGCTTGTGCTTGTTGTTGCAAGTTAGAATATTGACCACCAGGCATCTCTACATCGTAAATGTCAGTTTGGGCCCCCATCATTTGGCTCATAAATTGGCTATATTGCGGCCGTAATTCAGCCCAATAACTATTCACATGTTCCACGGCGGCCATATCCAACACTGGTTGGCGCTTATGGCCACTTAATGCATAATAGGTTGCCCCCATTGACGGCTGCGATGTCGTACCTGACAAAGCCGATTGCGCCACATCAATCACATCAACGCCGGCATCAACGGCACGCGCATAAGTGTATACCCCATTCCCCGTCGTATCGTGGGTGTGTAAATGAATTGGCAAGTCAACCGCATCCTTTAAGGCACTAACTAGTTCGTAAGCTGCTTCAGGCTTAAGCAGACCAGCCATGTCCTTAATGGCCAGCATATGCGCACCAGCAGCTTGGATTTCCTTAGCAAAGTTCACGTAATAATCACGGGTGTACTTTGTCCGGGATGGATCCAAAATGTCCCCCGTATAGGCCATGGCCACTTCGGCAATTTTATTGTTATCGCGGACATACTGGATACTTTGTTCCATCTGTGGCAGCCAATTTAGACTGTCAAAAATCCGGAAAACATCCATCCCATTTTGAGCAGCTAACTTAATGAATTCAGCAAGCACATTGTCTGGATAGTTTTGGTACCCCACTGCATTCGAACCACGGAATAGCATTTGCGTCAATGTTCGAGGCATCTTTTCACGCAAAATACGCAGACGTTCCCACGGATCTTCACCCAAGAAACGATAGGCGGTATCAAAGGTAGCCCCACCCCACATTTCGTTAGAGAACAATTTTGGCAAAGCATTTTGCGTCTCAATAGCGATTTCAGTCATATCCTTTGTGCGCATACGCGTAGCAAATAATGACTGGTGGGCATCACGCATCGTTGTATCGGTTAATAAGACCTGGTCTTGTTGTTTAACCCAATCAGCTACCGCCTGTGGGCCCTGGGCATCCAAAATATCTTTAGCGGTTACCAAATCACTTGGCAAAATAATCTCTTGTTGCGCCTTAAATTGTAAAGGTTCGTGAACCATCCGGTAATCATAGTCAATACCAGGGAAGCCGTTCACTGTAATTTCACTAACGTATTGCAATAACTTACGATCTGGTTGCTTATCCAATGAGATATTAAATAGCTCAGGATGGTTATCCACAAAGGTCGTTGGCGCATTGGCCGCTCTAAATAGTGGGTGGGCATACACCTTCTTCAAGAACGGAATATTTGTCTTCACACCACGAATCGCAAATTCGTCCAAACCACGCTGCATCTTTTCAACAGCTTCTGTAAAGGTAGCTGCGTGTGAAATAACCTTCGTCAACAACGAATCAAAGTATGGTGTGACGACTGATCCCACTTCCACACTACCTGAGTCCAAGCGAATTCCGGTTCCACCTGGTGAACGATACCATTCAATTTTGCCCGAATCAGGCATGAAGTTATTCATCGGATCTTCCGTTGTAATACGTGATTGAATAGCAACCCCCACGGCCTCTAAATTGGCTTGTTCTGGTAAGCGTAGTGGATCATCATGTAGGGCAACACCTTGCGCAATCAACAATTGTGACTTAACAATATCAACACCCGTTACTTCTTCAGTTACCGTGTGCTCAACTTGTACCCGAGGATTAACTTCAATGAAATAAAAATCATCCCCATCAACCAAAAACTCAACCGTTCCCGCACTTTGATAATTGACGCTTTGCATTAACCGAACCGCGGCTGCTTGAATACGTTCACGCATTTGAATCGATACTGATACGGCTGGTGCAAATTCAATAATCTTTTGGTGACGCCGTTGCACAGAAGAATCACGTTCAAAGAGGTGCATTACCTCACCATGTTCATCCGCCAAAATTTGAATTTCGACGTGCTTGGGGTCTTGCAAGTATTTTTCCAAATAAACATCTGACTTACCAAAGCTAGCGCGGGCCTCTGAAGCAGCCCGTTCAAAAGCTTCGCGTAATTCTGCTTCGTGTTGGACCACACGCATACCACGGCCACCGCCACCAGCTGCTGATTTAACAAATACTGGGTAGCCGTTAGTTTGTCCAAATGCTACGGCTTCTTCAAGCGTGTCGACCGGATGATCAGTTCCTGGCACCGTTGGCACATCAGCCGCTAAAGCAGCTTGCTTAGCCGCAATTTTATCCCCAAACATCTCAAGGTGGGCTACCGTTGGTCCAACAAATTTAATCCCCGCTGCCGCAACCTTGGCCGCAAATTCAGCATTTTCAGATAAGAAGCCATACCCTGGGTGAATCGCATCCACTCCCGCTTGCTGTGCAATGCGTAAAATATCATCAATATCTAAGTAGGCTGCAATTGGCGCCTTGCCCTCACCAACTAAATACGCTTCATCAGCTTGAAAACGGTGCTTAGCAAATTCATCTTCCTTAGCGAAAATGGCTACCGTTTCTAAGCCCAATTCACGCGCCGCACGTGTTAAACGAATCGCAATTTCCCCACGATTGGCAATTAATAGTTTCTGCATGTTAGTTCCCCTCACAAATTAATCTAGCTATTAGATTTTCTATAACCGACATTTCAAAAATACTTATATTTATTTTACCAAGTCTTTACGATAATTTCCGTACTTTTTAATAACTTACTCAGAAAACATCCGTTCTGTACCGAAACAAAAAGGACTAACACTATAAAACGTTAGTCCTTTACGCGATTTGATTATCGCCACCAATCTTCTAAAACTGAAACTGGTCCACGACGCTTGTGTTCAGAATTGGTGAATAATTTTTCAATTTGTATTGCATCCCCTTCAGCAACTGACTTGCCTTCTAGGTAATCATCAATCGCTGTATAAGAAACCCCCAACGCTTGCTCATCTGGCAAGGCTGGTCGATCTTCTTCTAAATCAGCAGTGGGCGTCTTCTCATACAAATGAGTCGGAGCGCCTAAGTATGCCAACATTTGTTGTCCTTGTCGTTTGTTTAAGCGGAAAAGTGGCGTCACGTCAGCAGCCCCATCCCCAAATTTTGTATAAAAACCAGTCAACGCTTCAGCGGCATGATCTGTGCCAATCACGACACCACGCGTTGCTCCGGCTACTCCATATTGGGCAATCATCCGTTCACGCGCTTTGATATTCCCCTTGTTAAAGTCAGTGACAGTCACACCAGCTGCTGCCAATTGATCAACCATTGCCACCACACTGTCTTCAATATTAACGCGGATTGTTTGATCAGCTGCTTGCCAAGCAATTGCGTCTAATGCGTCTTGTTCATCAGCTTGTTCATTGTAGGGTAAGCGCATCGCAATAAACTGATAGTCGTAATCACCGGTTGTCTCTCGTAATTCAGTGACCGCTATTTGCGCAAGCTTACCTGCCAATGTTGAATCTTGGCCGCCAGAAATCCCTAATACTAACGTTTTCAACCCGGTTTTGATCAAATAATCTTTCAACAGGTCAATTGAACGCCGGACTTCCGTAGCAGGATCAATGATTGGTTGTACACCTAGGGTCTTGATAATATGAGCTTGTAATTCGCGCATCTACTTTTCCTCCACTAAACTAGCTTACTTTTCTTGTGTATCAATACTTGCAACATACTCACGCATTTCTTTAATCAAGTTCATCTTGTGATCCCAAGCTGTTTGTGACAAATCCACGGGATACTCTTGTGGATTTAAATTACGCCGGTACTCTGACCACAATGATTCAATATGCTCTGCCGTATATGCCCGTGTTTCATCTAATGTTGGCACGTCATAAACCAATTCACCATTTACAATAATATCTTGTAAAATTGGTCGCGCCGTGTAATCCATAATCGTCTTATTCAAATATGGGTAGTTAGGATGGAACATATATAATCCTTCTGTCAAATTACGCGGATTTTCGTTCCAAAGTGCCACGTAATCTCCTTGGGACTTACCATCTGAGTTACGTGTAATTCGCCATACTTGCTTCTTGCCTGGATTAGAAATTTTTTCTGCTGTACCAGAAATCTTAATGGTATCCACCATTTTGCCATGCTCGTCTTCAATTGAAACGACTTTATAAACACCGCCTAACGCTGGTTGTTCGTACGCCGTAATTAGCTTAGTCCCAATTCCCCACGTATCGATTTTGGCACCTTGCAATTTCAAACTGGTAATGGTTTCTTCATCTAGGTCATTTGAGGCAACAATTTTAGCATCTGGGAAGCCAGCCTCATCAAGCATCTTACGAACACCTTTTGAAACATAAGCCAAGTCACCCGAATCAATCCGGACACCAATAAAGTTAATTTTATCGCCCATTTCCTTGGCCACGCGAATGGCAGATGGCACCCCTGAACGCAACGTATCATACGTGTCTACTAGAAAGACAGCATCTTTATGCGTTTCAGCATACGCTTTAAAGGCCTCATAATCATTTCGATATACTTGTACCAAACTATGCGCATGCGTCCCCGAAATTGGAATGCCAAACAACTTACCAGCGCGTACATTTGAAGTTGCATCAAAGCCACCAATATACGCAGCGCGGGTTCCCCAAAGTGACGCATCCATTTCTTGTGCGCGCCGAGTACCAAATTCAAGTAACGTTTGGTCCCCCACTACCGAACGAATGCGAGATGCTTTCGTTGCAATTAACGTTTGATAATTAATAATATTAAGCAACGCCGTTTCAACTAATTGCGCGTCAAACACACTACCTTCAACCTGCAAAATTGGCTCATTATTGAACACCACTTCCCCTTCGTGTGGTGCTCGCAACGTTGCTTTAAAGCGCCACTGTGCAAGATAAGTAATGAAGTCCTCATCATACTCACCAGTATTGCGTAAGTATGCCAAGTCACTGGCCGTAAAGTGCAAATCATGTAAATAATTTATGACACGTGCTAGGCCTGCAAACACAGCATACCCGTTTTCAAACGGCAGTTTGCGGAAATACATTTCATAAACGGCCTGCCGTTCATGAATATTCTTCTTAAAATAAGTTTGCATCATTGATAGCTGATAGGCATCAGTATGAAGCGCCATACTATCATCTGGATATTCTGGGTTCATGACATTACGTCTCCTAAAATTCATTAATAATTATTGTCTATTTTACCACAATCTTGCAAGCGCTTTAGATTCCCTTTATCCGCATTCTTCGTTAAAACATATGCTATGCTTGTATTCATCAAATCATTTTAAGGATACTTATCATGCTCAAAAATAATTTTGCTTATAAAGAATCTTTAAGGGTCGGTATGTTGTTAACCGCCACCGCTGGTTATATTGATTCTTATACCTTTGCTTTTCATGATGAAAAATTTGCTAGTTTCCAAAGTGGTAATATTTTACAATTAGGAATTAACCTTGCTAATGGTCATTTGATGGTGGCCCTACAATTTTTGGCACCTATTTTAGGATTTTTGCTCGGTGCTATGTTGAATCAAGTCATTAAACAAATCGCCCAACGACGGCAAAAGGCTTGGGAACCCCTGGCCGTTTTAATTGAACTTATTGGTATTTTTATCGTTGGTATCCTAGAAATTGCCCATGCGCCATCACTACTAGTGATTAGTCTACTAGGCCTATTCATGGCCATCCAAGCTGACACGTTTGGTAAACTGCGTGGCATGCCTTATGCCACGGTATTAAGCACCGGTAATTTGAAAACATTTGGTGCAACCATTGCCAATGGGCTATTAAACCATGACGCTGCTGAATTCATTAAAACTCGGAATGTTGGTGTCGTACTTTTGGCTTTCTTTGCATCAGCAATCGTATCGCACTTCTTAACTTTACTGATTGGCAACTGGACTTTGATTTTAGCGCCCCTTTTCCTACTAGGCGTCTTATTCTTTATCCGCCAAGATGTCTGACCTGCAACATTCATAAAAAGGTATTGACAGTTGTATGAGATTCCTTTAATATACAAAACAAGCATTTCAAGTTAACAAACAAGTTGAGCAGGAAAGTAAATTATTTAGCATTGCATAGAGAGATAACGGCCGGTGTAAGTTATCATTTGCTAAACTATTGAAAATGACCTGTGATTGGCATTGGCAAGCAGCAAGTCTGTGAACCGGTGACGGACTGGTCTACGTTATAAGACACACGAATCAGCATAGCATCATCTCGCTCACTGCCCGCTCGTTGTTGAGATCTAGAAAGGTAACTTTTTAGATAAACATAGAATGGTAACACGAAGACTCGTTTCTATCTGGCTGTCAACTGACAGTCTGACGGAAACGGGTCTTTTTTTGTTACCGATGCTTGATTTGCCCTTAATAATATCGTTAGCAAACTCATTTCAAGGAGATTATGATTATGAACAAGTTCTTTACTTATGGCACGGCTGTTGCCGCCGCCGCTCTTACTGCCTCAATTATCTTGCCTGTTGCTGCTACGACGGTTCACGCTGATTCAAAGACGGTTACGGTTGGAATCGTTGGTACTTCTGACGCCGGTCTATGGAAAGAAGTTGCGAAGACTGCTAAGCAAAAGTACGGCATTACCCTTAAGACAAAGGTTTTCAGTGATTACAACCAACCTAACAAAGCCGTTGCTGATGGTTCATTGGACTTGAACGCTTTCCAACACAACTATTTCTTAGATAACTGGAACAAGTCAAACAAGAACGCAGTTAAGTCAATTGGTAAGACATTTATCACACCAATTCGCCTTTACTCAGAAAAGTATAAGTCAGTCAAGGACTTCAAGAAGGGGGATGCGATTGCCGTACCAAATGACGCAACTAATGAAGCGCGTGCTTTGGCAGTTTTGCAATCAGCTGGTTTGATTACCCTAAAGAAGAACGTTGATTTACCAACTGCTAAGGATATTCAAAAGAACAAGTTGAACTTGTCAATTAAGGAAGTTGCCGCTGACCAAGCACCTTCTGCGCTAAAGTCAGTTCAAGGTGCCGTAATTAATACCAACTACGCCCAAGAAGCTAAGTTGAAGCTAAGCTCTGCCCTATACGTTGAGCCAGTTAACAAGGCTTCTGAAAAGTGGATTAACATTATCGTTGCCAACAAGAAGGATGCTAATAAGAAAATTTACAAGGAAATTGTTAAGGCTTACCAAACAAAGGCTACCAAGCAATATCTAAAGAAGCACTGGGGTGAAGCTGAAATCCCAGCCTGGGATATCAAGCTAAAGTAGCCACATATATTAATCACAACCAGATACAATCACGTATCTGGTTGTTATACATAACTGCCTAGAAGGAGAAGAATATGGCTGTCATTTCATTAACGGATATTAACGTGACTTTTAAACAAAAAGCCCGCGAAATTGTTGCAGTTCAAAACGAATCAATTGATATTGAAAAGGGTGATATCTACGGCATTGTTGGTTACTCTGGAGCTGGTAAGTCAACTCTCGTCCGTACCATTAATTTATTACAACGGCCAACCAGTGGTTCTGTGTTAGTCAACGGTACTGAGATTACAACGCTCTCTCCCGCTCAACTACGTGACGAACGGAAGAAAATTGGGATGATTTTCCAACACTTTAATTTGATGAGTGAATTAACCGTGTTTGGTAATGTCGCCCAACCTTTAAAGCATGCGAAGATGACGAAGGCCGAAAAACAAACCAAGGTTAATCGGCTTCTTGAATTGGTTGGTTTAGCTGATCGTGCTGACAACTACCCTTCACAACTGTCTGGTGGACAAAAGCAACGTGTTGCGATTGCCCGTGCTTTAGCTAATGATCCCGAAATCTTAATTTCTGATGAAGCTACCTCTGCTTTGGATCCAAAGACGACTAACCAAATTTTAGCGTTGCTAAAGAAGCTTAATCAAGAACTCGGTCTAACCATTGTTTTGATTACGCACGAAATGCAAGCCGTTAAAGAGGCCGCTAATAAAGTCGCTGTTATGGAGAATGGTGCCATTATCGAACGTGGTTCACTCTTAGAAATCTTTACAAACCCTCAAAGACAATTAACGAAGGACTTTATCAATACCGCAACAAATTTGGATGAAGCCTTGGTTAAGGTGCAAGAATTATTGCACGAGCAACCATTAGCTGATGATGAAGAAGTGTTACAAATTAATTATGTGGGCGCTGATACGGCACAACCACTCCTTTCAACAATTTATGCTGATTTTGGGGTAACGACTAATTTATTGTACTCAAACATGGAAATTCTAACAAAAACACCCGTTGGTTTGGCCATCGCTATTTTCAAGGGAACGGAATCACAACGTAATACTGCCAAGGCAAGTTTTTCTGATCATGGCGTCCAAATTCAAGAATTAACTGTAGGAGGTCAACACTAATGGCTCATTGGATTCAACAAACTTTTCCTAATGTTTATGATTTAGGTTGGGGTGGTGATTTTGGTTGGGGAATCGCCATCTGGCAAACAATTTACATGACCATTGGTTCAGCCATTATTGGTGGTATCATTGGGCTACTCTTTGGAACTGGCTTAGTTTTGACTGCTGAAACCGGCATTACGCCTAATCGCCCACTCTACCAAATTCTTGATAAGGTAGTCTCTGTTGGACGTGCCATTCCATTTATTATCATGGTCGTGGCATTCTCACCATTAACCCAATTAATCGTGGGGACAACCATTGGAACCACTGCAGCCTTAGTGCCCCTCTCATTAGGTGTCTTCCCCTTCTACGCCCGTCAAGTACAAGTTGCTTTACTTGGCGTGGATGCTGGTAAAGTTGAAGCAGCCCGTTCATTTGGTGCGACTAATTGGGATATCATCACTGACGTGTATCTTCGCGAAGGCCGTGCCGAATTAATTCGTGTTTCAACCGTGACGTTGATCAGTTTAGTTGGGTTGACTGCCATGGCTGGGGCCATTGGTGCCGGTGGATTAGGAACAACGGCCATCGTTACCGGTTATCAACGATTCCAAAACGATGTCATGTGGTTAGCAACTATTATTATCTTATTGCTAATCGTGCTAATTCAATTTATCGGTGACTTCCTTGCCAAGCGCGCTCACCACGGATAATTAAATAACAAACACAAAAGACGGTAACATCTCAATAATGGATGTTACCGTCTTTATTTATATCGCTTAATTTTTTAATTGTTTACATGAACAACATTCGGAAGATTTCTTCAAACATGAAGCCAATCAATCCAGCTGATGGTACTGTAATAATCCATGCCATGACAATATTCTTCAATGTGCTCCACTTCACTGCACGAATATTGTCGGCCGCCCCGGTCCCAGCAATTGCTGAAGTTACCGTGTGCGTTGTCGAGATTGGGGCGTGAATGAAGTACGCTGAGATAAATAGCACTGCTGATGAAACAGCTTCTGCTACAAAGCCCTTTTGTGGATCCACATCTGTAATCTTGCTACCCAATGTGCGGATAATACGTTGTCCACCAGCCATCGTACCAATCGCAATTGCCGCAGAAGCCATCAAGATGATTGCCAATGGCATTTCCGTTTGCCCCGCCTTAATGCCAAAAAAACCAACTGGTGCAGCCGCCATAAACATTAAGCCCATTGACTTTTGTGCGTCTTGCAAACCATGCCCCAATGACAATGAAGCTGAGGTAAAAATTTGTGCCGTGCGGAAGAACTTATCCGTTTTCTGTAAATTAGCTCGCTTGATAATTTGATTCAAAATGACCATGATTACTAACGCCAACCCAAAGCCAACAACCGGTGATAATATCATAGGATCTAGCACCTTCGCAACAACTGTTGCTAGCTTAACATGAACGTTATTACCCGCAATCTGTTCAGCTAAACCAGCGCCCATTAACCCACCAATAATAGCGTGCGTTGATGAAGATGGTAACCCAAACCACCAAGTAATTAAATTCCAACCGATTGCACCGAGCAAGGCAGCAATCACCAAAAATAATTGTTTATCTGCGCTTACTTGCGTCATATCAACAATGTCACGCGCAATAACTGCAGCAACGGCTGTTCCCATCAAAGCACCAATCAAGTTAAACGCAGCAGACATCATGATTGCTGTCCTAGCTTTCAAAGCACCCGTGGTAATTACCGTTGCGATTGCATTAGCTGCATCGTGGAACCCGTTAATCCCATCAAAAATTAGGGCTACGATAATAACCACCGTTGCTAATACATAGACTTCCATGTCTCTATCTCCTGAAATATTTTTTACTTATCCTTTACATAAAGAACACAACAGAAGCAATTATATCAAGAAAAACCTGATTTTTTGAATTTTGTAATAAAATTTACATTGGCATTTTGCATAAAATCATTTCCCAGCTAAGCCTATTAATGACAACTAAAAAAGCAACTGATCTCATTACTGTGAAATCAGTTGCTTTTGTTGTATATAAATAATTAACATTGCCCAAGTTATTTTAAACTTATTTTTTCGTCCCTAGCAACGCTCCTGCAATGTTTAAATCACCTAATGCATCAATTGCCGTATTCGGTACGACAACTGTGTTAGCTGGGCTCTTAGCGACATCACGGAAGGCGTCAATATTTTGCGCAACCAGGTAGTTACCATCGACTAGACTCAAAATTTCATTTTCCGCCTTAATTCGGTAAGCTTCTGCATCAGCAGCCAAACGAACTGCCTTAGCGTTGGCTTCAGCGGTTGCTACCAAAGCATCATTTTTAGCTTTCGTCGTCAACTCAATTGAACGCGCCTCACCCTCAGCCTTAGCAATTGAAGCTTCACGTTCACGCGTCGCATTGATTTGCTTATTCATTGATTCTTGAATTTCAGGTGTTGGTTGAATCGTATCGATATTAATCCGATCTACATTCACGCCATAGGCATCTGTAATCGTACCAAGCTCTTTACTTAAAGCCGCATTAATGTGCTCAGTTCCATTCAAAACATCGTTCAATTCCATGGTACCAATGATTCCTCGCAATTGTGCGCGTGATTGTTGAATCATTGATTTTACTGAATCCGAATTTTCAAACGTAAACTTATAAGGTTCTGTTACGTGATAATTCATCGATAGCGAAATAATAACTTCCGCATTATCTCGTGAAATAACACTTTGTTCACTCAAACGGATGGGAATTTGTGCCAAATCAACCCGATCAACCCGGGTAATAATTGGGATTAAAATGTGCAAACCCGGATTAATTGTCTTTTTATATTTACCCAACACAGAAACCATACCCACCATATTTTGCGGAATTATTCGAATTCCTGTAAACATGATGACTGCTAAAATAATGATAATTAAAAACAAGAAAATTGTAAAAAACATTATTGCTCCTCCCTTTTCACAACAATTTGATTACCAATAATATCCGTAATCAAAACCGTGTCCCCTACGGCCAATTTAATACCATCTTGAATATGATAATAAATACCATTGATTCGTAACATACCGTCAATCCAGTTATCTACTGACAATGTAAATGACTGGTTTAATAGACGTTGATCAAAATTATAAGTCACGTATATTCACCTTGCCATTCAGCCTCTCCAAAATATTACATGTAACATTCATGTAATATTAGGATACCATGAAAAAGGGCAATATGGAAAGAATTACATTTAACATCTATTTATGTATACAAAAAAACCTCGCACATTACCGGTGCGACGCAAGCGTCATTCAACCTAGACTTGGCGCTAGTGCCATCATCGTAGCGGTTTATACCATGTAATATGTGAGATTTCATTGTTAGTATTAATTAACCAATGAAATTAGTCAACCAATTCCAAGATAACCATTGGTGCAGCGTCTCCACGACGTTGTACCGTCTTCAAGATACGAGTGTAACCACCCGCACGACCCTCAAAGCGAGGTGCAACATCGTTGAACAAGTGTTGCAAAGCCGTTTCTACCTTGACCTTGTTATCTTCAGTCGTTTCTACGTCTGCAACGACGTTACGTACGAAAGCAGCGGCCTTACGGCGTGAAGCCAAGTCACCACGCTTACCCAACGTAATCATCTTTTCTGCAGTACGTCGAACTTCCTTAGCTCGAGCTTCTGTCGTTTGAATACGACCGTTGATCAACAACGCAGTCGTCAAATCACGCAACAAAGCCTTACGTTGTGAGCTAGTACGTCCCAACTTACGGTATCCCATGAATATGTCCTCCTTTACCTGGAATTCTATCGTTTAATCTAATCTTCCTTGCGGAACCCTAAACCGAGCACTGCCAGCTTTTCCTGGATTTCGTCAAGTGATTTCCGACCGAGGTTACGAACAGACATCATTTGTGTTTCTGTACGTTCCGTCAACTCTTGAACAGAGTTAATCCCGGCCCTTTTGAGACAATTATAAGACCGAACTGACAAGTCCAACTCTTCAATAGGAGTGTCGGCATGCTTGCTAGTAGGTACTTCTTCCTTGTCTACCATCACTTGTGTGTTAACCGCACGTTCTGATAATTCAACAAATGGGTTCAAGTGGTCTGCCATAACACGGGCTGCCAATGAAATAGCTTCAGTAGCAGTCAATGAACCGTCAGTCCAGATATCCAAAGTCAACTTATCAAAGTCATCACGGTTACCCACACGCGTGTTTTCAACTTGATAGTTTACGCGTTCGATTGGGGTAAAGATTGAATCAATTGCTAGAACGCCAATAGGCATTTCATCATGCAATTCCTTATTCTGGTCCGCTGACACATAACCACGTCCACTTTCAGCAGACAAAGTCATGTGCAACGTAGCCCCAGCTGCAACAGTGGCAATGTGAAGATCCTTATTAAGGATTTCCACTTCACTGTCACCAGCAATGTCGCCGGCCGTCACAGTAGCGGGACCGGTTACGTTAACTTCGAGCGTCTTCTCTTCATCACTGTCGATGCGCATTGAAACCTTTTTAAGGTTCAAAATGATTTGCGTAACGTCTTCAACGACACCTTCGACCGTTGAAAACTCATGCAAAACGCCATCAATTTGTACTGAATTGATTGCCGCACCAGGCAATGAAGACAACAATACACGGCGTAGGGAGTTACCCAAAGTAGTTCCGTAACCACGTTCAAGCGGCTCAACCACAAACTTACCGTAATTGCTATCCTCTTCAACCAGCGTAATCTTTGGGTTTTCGAATTCAAGCATACTGTTTGTTACCCCTTTCAAAGCATTGTGTGAACTAGTTGCAACCGGCAATTAGACACGACGACGCTTTGGTGGACGTGAACCGTTGTGTGGTACTGGTGTAACGTCCTTAATTGACGTAACATCCAAACCAGCAGCGGCCAACGCACGGATAGCGGCTTCACGACCAGAACCAGGTCCCTTAACAGTTACCTCAACAGTCTTCATGCCATTTTCCATAGCACCCTTGGCAGCAGCCTCAGCAGCCATTTGCGCAGCAAATGGTGTTGACTTACGGCTACCCTTAAATCCAAGAGCACCTGCTGATGACCAAGCAACGGCGTTACCTTGAACGTCCGTGATCATCACAATCGTGTTGTTGAAAGTTGCGTGGATGTGTGCAACACCTGACTCAATATTCTTCTTTACACGACGCTTACGATTAGTACGACCTGCCATAATCAAGTAATCTCCTTTCCTTAAAAATTAATTACTTCTTCTTACCTGCAATTGCAACAGCTGGGCCCTTACGCGTACGGGCATTGTTCTTCGTGTTTTGACCACGAACAGGCAAGCCCTTACGGTGACGGATACCACGGTATGATGCAATTTCTTGCAATGACTTAATGTTCATTGAGATTTCTCGACGCAAGTCACCTTCCACCTTGATGCTATCTACGACAGCACGGATGGCGTCTTCTTGGTCGGGAGTCAAATCACGAACACGAACATCTTCAGAGACCTTTGCGTCTACCAAAATGTTCTTAGCCGTTGCGTTACCGATTCCATATACATATGTTAATGCGATCACGACACGCTTGTCGCGAGGCAAATCAACACCAGCAATACGAGCCATTACGATTACCTCCTATAATAAGATTTAATAAGTTATATGTTCAACGTGCAAAAAATTATGCACCTTGACGTTGCTTGTGCTTGGCGTTTGCAGAGCAAATCACCATCACACGACCGTTACGCTTGATAACCTTACAGTTATCGCACATAGGCTTAACAGATGGACGAACCTTCATGGTATTTACCTCCCTTGGTTTTTTATGGTTGACTACTTAAAGCGGTACGTAATACGACCCTTAGTCAAATCATATGGCGACATTTCAACCGTCACACGATCCCCAGGTAGAATGCGAATAAAATTCTTACGAATCTTCCCTGACACGTGAGCTAGAATGGCGGCGCCGTTTTCCAATTCAACGGTAAACATGGCATTTGGTAAAGTTTCCTTTACCACACCAGAAATTTCAATAACATCGTTGGCCACGTTGCTGCCTCCTTAGTAGTGACAATGGAGAACGTAACAAGTTATTATAGCACAATCGGCTGTTATAAAACAACCGTTTCATGCCAAAATAATTAAGCGTTCTTCAAATTTTCAAGTAACGTCTTTACATCAGCGAACACTACGTCAAGTTCACGTGCACCATCAATTTTGTTCAATAGACCCTTTTGGTCATAGAACTCAGCGATTGGTTCAGTCAACTTACCGTTAACGTCCAAGCGGTTTTTAATCACTTCAGGCGTATCGTCTGCACGACCACGGGCCATCATACGATCAACCAAAACATCAAGGTCAGCAGTAAAGTAAAGAACGCCGTCCAATGAACGACCATCCTTTGCTAACATGTCATCCAAAGCCTTAGCTTGGTCCAAGTTACGAGGGAATCCATCAAGGATGAATCCAGCCTTCGTGTCTTCTTGTGCCAAACGTTCAGCAACGATACCGTTAGTAACTTCGTCAGGGACCAAGTTACCAGCATCCATAAATGACTTTGCCTTCAACCCAAGTTCAGTTTCATTGGCCATGGCCGCACGGAACATGTCACCCGTACTGATGTGCGGCAAGTTGTACTCTTCCACAATCTTGGCAGCTTGGGTACCCTTACCAACACCTGGCAAACCCAATAGCATGATATTTAAACTCATTTTGCTTCGACTCCTTCTTGAATAAATCCAACATATTGCCGCTTCATCATCAATCCTTCAAGTTGGCGAATCAGATCAATTGCCACACCAATGACAATCAAAACTGATGTTCCTGACATTGCAAGGTTACTATCCAACCCGAAGATGTGCGTTACTAAGATTGGTGTTAATGCCACCAACCCTAGGAACAGAGCGCCTACTACTGATAAACGAATCAATAGACTAGACAACCACTTTTCAGTGGCACGTCCAGGCCAGACGCCCACGATATAACTACCTTGCTTTTGTAAGTTCTCAGAAACCTTTTCAGGGTTAACCTGCACAAAGGCATAAAAGAACGTAAACAAGACAATCATAGTCGTGTAAACAATACCACCTTGAACCGTTTGGAAAGATAGATATTGCATCAATGTGTTATACCAACCTGCATCCGCAAATTTACCTGCAAAAGCTTGCAAGATAGTTTGTGGCGTTACCAGCAATGATGAAGCGAAGATAACAGGAATCACACCTGCAACATTGACCTTCAATGGTAGGTAAGATGAATTACCTGAACCAGTTGAACGTCGTGTATATTGCATTGGGATCTTGCGAATAGCTTGATTAAACCATGTAACGACAGAAATTGCCAATACAAAGATTAATAGAATCCCAATCAAAAATGCCCACCCACGCGCTGGGTCGCCACTTTGAAGAACGTGTTCCTTAAATAGGTTGTAAACACCTGCTGGTACACGCGCAATGATACCAGCAAAAATCAACATTGAGACACCTTGACCAAGTCCACGCTCAGTAATCATCTCACCCAACCAAACAGCAAACATTGTTCCTGCCGTTAGAATGAATCCGATTAATAAGTACGTCTCCAAATTTGGTGTTGTCACCAAATTCACTTGACTCAGTTGATTAAATCCAGCTGTTATACCAATAGATTGGATAAAAGCTAGCACAATAGTCAAATAGCGGGTCACTTGGTTTAACTTACGTCGACCAACTTCACCTTGTTTCGACCATTCAACAAATCGTGGCACAATATCCATTTGTAGGAGCTGTACCACGATTTGTGCAGTAACGTATGGTGACACCCCCATTGCGAACAATGAGTAATTTGTAAGGCCACCACCGCTAAACATATTCAAAATGCTGCCGAGCCCAGAATTTGCAACTTCAGTAAGTGCGGCCGTGTTAATTCCCGGCACTGTAATATATGCACCTAATCGGTAAACAATTAGTATCCATAAGGTAAAGAACAACTTTTTACGAATGTCCTTTTCCTTTAGAGAGTTGAGCACGGTCTTAAGCATTAGATCACCTCAGTCTTACCACCAGCAGCTTCAATAGCTGTAACTGCTGCAGCAGAGAACTTGTTAGCCTTAACAGTCAATGACTTTTCCAATTGACCATTTGCCAAGATCTTAATGCCGCTCAATTCGTTCTTAACGAGACCAGCTTCAACCAACAATGCTGGTGAAACTTCAGTTCCGTTATCGAATTGATTCAACACATCAAGGTTTACAACAGCGTATTCCTTGCGGTTGATGTTCGTAAATCCACGCTTTGGCTTACGACGGAACAAAGGCATTTGTCCACCTTCAAAGCCCAAACGTACCTTACTACGAGCCTTTTGCCCCTTTTGACCACGTCCAGCAGTCTTACCGTTTCCTGATGATTCACCACGTCCAACACGGTTGCGGACCTTACGTGAACCTTCAGCAACTTGGAGTTCATTAAGCTTCATTAGGTTGTACCTCCTTCAAAGCAATCTATTTATATGCTTACTTAACTACTTCAACAGTAACCAAGTGAGCAATCTTAAACACTGCACCACGCGTTGCTGCGTTGTCAGGCAACGTAACTGATGATGACACCTTGTTCAAACCAAGGGCCTTCACAATTGCACGTTGCTTTGGCTTACGGTGGGCAGCACTCTTAACAAGAGTAATCTTAACTTGTTCAGCCATTTCCTGCCTCCTTAATCTGCCAACGTCTCAAGTGAGACCTGACGCAATTCAGCAACTTCTTCAGCGTTCTTCAATGAGTTGATTGCATCGAAAGTTGCGCGTACAACGTTAATTGGAGTTGATGAGCCCAATGACTTTGCAGTCACGTCAGCCACACCAGCCAATTCCAAAACGGCACGAGCAGCACCACCGGCTGCCACTCCAGATCCTTCAACGGCAGGCTTAAGCAAAACGCGTCCACCATCAAAGACACCATTTACAGAGTGAGGAAGGGTCGTACCAACAGTTGGAACCGCAACGATGTTACGCTTTGCAGCTTCAACAGCCTTGCGAATAGCTTCTGGCACTTCTTGTGCCTTACCAGTACCAAAACCAACGTGTCCGTTACGGTCACCCACAACTACCAAAGCGGCGAAACGTAGACGACGTCCACCCTTAACAACCTTGGTAACACGGTTGATGGCAACAACGTTTTCTTCAAGCTCGCCGAGCTTATTTGCATCGATAAAAGCCATGTTAAATTTCCTCCTTCCCTTAGAACTTCAAACCAGCTTCACGAGCAGCTTCTGCCAAAGCTTGTACACGACCGTGGTACAAGTAACCACCACGATCAAATACAACAACTTCGATGTTAGCGGCCTTGGCGCGTTCTGCGATCAAAGCTCCAACCTTAGCTGCTTGTTCAGTCTTTGGAGCAGTCTCAACTGACTTGTCCAAAGTTGAGGCACTAGCAAGCGTCACACCCGCTACGTCATCAATTAATTGCGCGTAGATGTTCTTGTTAGAACGGTAAACGTTCAAGCGTGGGCGCTCAGCAGTACCAGAAATCTTTCCACGAACGCGCGTGTGTCGGCGTTGACGCACCTTGTTCTTGTCTGACTTCGTAATCATGTTCGTAACCTCTTTTTTGTATATACTCGAAAGATATACTAATAAGTAAATCCTAAGACGTTGCTCCTAGGTTTTAAGCACAAAGCTTAAGCTTACTTACCAGTCTTACCTTCCTTACGTGCAACGTATTCGTTTTCGTAGCGAATTCCCTTACCCTTATATGGTTCAGGTGCGCGTACGGCACGGATTTCAGCTGACAAGTCACCAACAAATTGCTTGTTGATTCCTTCAACTGTAATCGTAGTTGAATCAGGAACTTCAACAGTCAACCCTTCACGGGCCTCAAATTCAACAGGGTGTGAGTAACCAACGCTCAAAACAAGCTTGTCGCCTTGCTTTGCGGCACGGTAACCAACACCGACCAACTTCAAAGTCTTCTTGAAGCCATTTGAGACACCCTCAACCATGTTTGCAACATTGGCGCGAGTAGTTCCGTGAAGTGCCTTCATGCGTCCTTCATCTGAAGGACGAGTGAATGTAACTTCAGTTCCATCCACAGTGAATTCGATTTGTGATGCGACTTCGCGTGAAATCTCACCCTTAGGTCCCTTAACAGTAACGACATTACCTTCGCGTGACAATTCAACGCCAGCAGGCAAAGTCAAAACTTTATTACCAATACGACTCATTAGTAGACACCTCCTTATTAGATTTTATTTATTACCAGACGTAAGCCAATACCTCGCCACCAATTTTCTTGGCGCGAGCTTCTTTATCGGTGATAACACCTTCAGAAGTTGAGATGATTGCAATTCCCAAACCGTTCAAAACCTTAGGAACAGCATCTGACTTGACGTATGAACGCAATCCTGGCTTTGAAATACGCTTCAAACCAGTGATTACGCGAGTCTTGTCAGTACCGTACTTAAGGAAGACACGGATGACACCTTGCTTGTCATCTTCAATGTATTCAACGTCGCGAACAAAGCCTTCGTTCTTCAAGATCTCGGCGATGTCTTTCTTGATCTTTGATGCAGGTACTTCCACTGAATCGTGACGAACCATGTTCGCGTTACGAATGCGAGTCAAAAAGTCTGCAATTGGGTCAGTCATTGACATTGATGTTTGCCTCCTATTATTAATTACTGTAAATCAGTGAATGATTACTTTGAGAAAGGCATACCCATTTGAGTAAGCAATTCACGAGCTTCTTCGTCAGTGTTGGCAGTCGTAACAACGACAATGTCCAATCCACGAACACGATTAACTTGATCGTAATCAATTTCTGGGAAAATTAGTTGTTCACGAATTCCCAACGTGTAGTTTCCACGACCATCAAAGGCCTTTGGTGAAACTCCACGGAAGTCACGAACACGTGGCAATGAAACGTTGATCAACTTATCCAAGAAGTCGTACATACGCTCACCACGCAAAGTAACCTTAGTACCGATTGCCATACCCTCACGCAAACGGAAGCCAGCGATTGACTTCTTAGCGCGAGTGATAACTGGCTTTTGACCAGCAATCAATTCCAATTCTGCAACAGCTTCATCCAAGTTCTTTGAGTTTGAAACAGCGTCACCAACACCCATGTTCAAAACGATCTTTTCGATCTTAGGTGTTTGCATTACTGAAGTGTATTCAAACTTTTCAACCAATGAAGGTGTTACTTCATTGACGTACTTTTCCTTCAAGCGATTTGCCATGATAATGATTTCCTCCTTTCACCTAGAAAATTATGCCAAAGTCGTTCCAGACTTCTTAGCAAAACGTACCTTCTTACCATCTTCTAACTTGTAACCAATCTTAGTTGGTTCGTTAGTAGAAGGGTCAAGCAATTGTACGTTTGAAACGTGGATTGGAGCTTCAAGCTCAACAATTCCACCTTGTGGGTATTGGTTGTTTGGCTTTTGGTGCTTCTTTACAATATTCACACCTTCGACAACAACACGGTCCTTGGCGGCCAAAGTCTTTACGACTACACCTTCCTTGCCCTTGTCCTTGCCGGCGATAACCTTAACCTTGTCACCAGTCTTCACAAACATGCGAGGCTTCCTCCTTGATTTAATGATGGTAATTACAATACTTCAGGTGCCAATGACACAATACGCATGTAATCATTGTCACGCAATTCACGCGCAACAGGTCCGAAGATACGAGTACCTACAGGGCTCTTGTCATCCTTAACGATGACTGCGGCGTTTTCATCGAACTTGATGTATGAACCATCAGCACGGTGAACTCCTGAAACAGTACGAACGATAACAGCCTTAACGACGTCACCCTTCTTTACAGTACCACCAGGAATAGCTTGCTTAACAGTTGCGACGATCACGTCACCGATACCGGCGAACTTGCGACCTGATCCACCTAGAACCTTGATAGTCAAGATTTCACGTGCACCAGAATTGTCAGCAACCTTCAAACGACTCTCTTGTTGAATCACGATTTTGTCCTCCTTCCGTTATTGGTAAGATTCGAGATTAAACGATTAGATAATAACGGCCTTCTCGACGATTTCTACCAAACGGAAGCGCTTTGTAGCTGACGTTGGACGCGTCTCCATGATGCGTACGATGTCACCTTGCTTAGCTTCGTTGTTTTCATCGTGAGCCTTAAACTTCTTCGTGTACTTAACACGCTTACCATATACAGGGTGGTTCTTGTAAGTTTCGATGGCAACAGTGATTGTCTTATCCATCTTATCTGAAACCACGCGGCCTTGGTAAACCTTACGTGCGTTACGAGCTTCAGTCATATCGGTCTCCTCTCTTAGTCTACTTGTTCAATTCTTGTTGACGAATCACAGTCTTGATACGTGCGATTTGCTTACGTACTTCTGACAATCGAGCCGTGTTCTCAAGTTGACCAGTAGCTAATTGGAAACGCAAGTTGAACAATTCTTCCTTGTAGCTCTTTTCCTTGGCAACCAACTCAGCTTGGCTGAGACCCTTGATTTCGTTTTGTAGATCCTTGATCTTCATTATTCACCCTCCACTTGACGAGTCAAGATTTTAGTCTTGACTGGCAACTTGTTAGATGCAAGACGCAAGGCTTCGCGGGCAACCTCTTCAGGAACACCGGCAACTTCGAACAATACCTTGCCGCGCTTAACAGGTGCAACCCATCCGTCTGGAGTACCCTTACCGTTACCCATACGAACACCAACACCCTTAGAAGTGTATGACAAGTGTGGGAAAATCTTGATCCAAACTTGACCACCACGCTTCATGTGACGCGTCATAGCAATACGAGCAGCCTCGATTTGACGGTTTGAGATCCAGTGTGATTCAGTAGCTTGCAAACCAAACTCACCAAATGTTACTGTCTTACCACCCTTGGCCTCACCACGCATCTTACCGCGGTGTGGACGGCGGTACTTTACACGCTTTGGTACTAGCATGTTACTCGCCTCCTTGCTTCTTTACAGACTTCTTCTCTGGCAAAACGTCACCACGGTAAATCCAAGTCTTAACACCCAATTGACCGTAAGTAGTTGTTGCCTCATCCCAAGAGTAGTCGATGTCCGCACGCAAAGTGTGCAAAGGCACCGTACCCTCAGTGTATTGCTCTACTCGAGCAATGTCAGCCCCGTTGATACGTCCAGAAACTTGCGTCTTGATACCCTTGGCACCAGCACGCATAGCACGTTGGATAGCACCACGCATTGCGCGACGGAATGCCACACGGCGTTCCAAGTCAGCAGCAATTTGTGACCCTACCAAGTGGGCGTCCAAATCAGGCTTCTTAATCTCAATGATGTTGATGTGGACGCGTTCGCCCTTAGCAACCAACTTTGAAAGTTCGCTGCGCAATGCATCAACTTCAGAACCACCCTTACCAATAACCATACCTGGCTTAGCAGTGTGGATTGAGATGTTCACACGGTTAGCCGTACGTTCAATTTCGATACGTGAAACTGAAGCATCAGCCAACTTAGTCTCGATGTACTTACGCAACTTCAAATCTTCGTGCAAAGCCGTTGCGTAGTCCTTCTTGTTTGCGTACCACTTAGCATCCCAGTCGCGGATGATGCCGACACGCATACCAGTTGGGTTAATCTTTTGACCCATGACTCAATCCTCCTTACTTTTCTTTTACCACAATCGTGATGTGGCTTGTACGCTTGTTGATTGGTGAAGCTGAACCCTTGGCACGTGGACGGAAACGCTTTAGCGTTGGTCCTTCGTTAGCAAAGGCTTCTGCAACTACCAAATCTTCGCGATCTAGTGAGAAGTTGTTCTCAGCGTTAGCAACTGCTGAGTTCAACACTTTGTATACATCTTCTGAGCTGTGGTTAGGCAAGAATTGCAAAATTGCAAATGCTTCTGCCACAGACTTACCACGTACTTGGTCAAGCACTAGGCGGACCTTACGTGGAGCGACACGAACGATTTTCGCAGTGGCGCGTGCTGACGTGATTTGTTCAGCCATTGTACTGTCCTCCTAATTACTTACGCTTAGTCTTCTTATCGTCTGCTGCGTGTCCGCGGAACGTACGCGTAGGGACGAATTCTCCAAGCTTGTGACCGACCATGTCTTCTTGTACCAAAACTGGTACGTGCTTACGACCATCGTAAACTGCAAAAGTCAATCCGATAAAGCTAGGGAAAATCGTTGAACGACGTGACCATGTCTTGATGACTGCTTGCTTTTCTGAAGCGTTGGCTTCTTCAACCTTCTTCAACAAGTGAGCGTCAGCAAATGGTCCCTTCTTCAGGCTGCGACCCATTTTGAGGTCCTCCTCTCGTTTGCTAAAAACTTGTTATCTTTAGAGTTTAAAAGATTACTTGCCCTTACGACCGCGAACAATGAACTTCGTTGAACGAGCCTTCTTGTTACGCGTCTTCTTACCGGCAGTCTTCTTACCCCATGGTGACAATGGTGATGGACGTCCAATAGGAGCCTTTCCTTCACCACCACCGTGTGGGTGATCGTTAGGGTTCATAACTGATCCACGAACGTGTGGACGTTGACCCTTCCAACGACGACGACCTGCCTTACCCCAGTTGATCAATGAGTGTTGTTCGTTTCCAACAACTCCAACTGTGGCACGGTTAACGGCCAAGATCATACGTACTTCACCTGATTGCAAGCGAACAAGTACGTACTTTCCTTCTTTACCCAACAATTGCGCTGATGTACCAGCAGAACGGACCAATTGTCCACCCTTACCAGGCTTCAATTCAATGTTGTGGATTTGTGTTCCGTCAGGAATGTTTGCCAATGGCAAAGCGTTTCCGACCTTAATGTCGGCTTCAGGACCTGATTGAACAGTCATACCGACTTCCAAGCCCTTAGGCGCCAAGATATATGACTTAGTACCGTCAGTATATTGCAACAAAGCGATGTTTGCAGTACGGTTTGGATCGTATTCGATCGCAGTAACCTTAGCAGTTACATCATCCTTTGTACGCTTGAAGTCGATGATACGGTATTGGCGCTTGTGCCCACCACCACGGTGACGCACAGTCATGTGACCGTATGAGTTACGAGCACCAGTGTTTGACTTTGATTCCAACAAGCTCTTTTCAGGCGTCGTCTTAGTGATTTCAGAGAAATCTGAAGACGTCATGTTACGACGACCGTTAGAGGTTGGCTTGTACTTCTTGATAGCCACGCTAATTTCCTCCTATTAGTTTTCGTTGAACAATTGAATGTCCTTAGAAGCAGCAGTCAACTTAATAGTTGCCTTCTTACGCTTCTTAGTGTAACCAGCGAAACGTCCTTGACGCTTCAACTTACCACGTACGTTCGCCGTGTTGATCTTTTCGATCTTAACATCGAAAATTTCTTCAATAGCGCGCTTAATTTGTGGCTTAGTGGCGCGAACATCAACTTCAAACGTGTAACGCTTTTCATCCAAAACGCTCATCGTTTGTTCAGTGATGACCGGGCGCAAAATGATATCACGTGCGTCCATTATGCCAAAACCTCCTCAACTTGTGCCAAAGCTGATTGTACAACAATCAACTTATCGTTGTTGATTACGTCAAGCACGTTAACACCCTTTGCAGTCATAACAGTAACGTTTTCTAAGTTACGTGCTGCCAATGCTGCGTTAGCGTTATCATCGTCCAAGACAACCAACGTCTTTTCGTTTACGTTCAAGTTGTTCAAAACAGCCTTGAATTCCTTAGTCTTAGGTGCGTCGAATGACAATGCATCGACAACAACCAAAGCTGAGTCCAAAACCTTTTGTGACAACACTGACTTCAATGCCAAACGGTAAACCTTCTTTGGCAACTTGTAGGCGTATGAACGTGGCGTAGGTCCGAAGACAACACCTCCACCACGCCATTGTGGTGAACGGATTGACCCTTGACGGGCACGTCCAGTTCCCTTTTGACGCCAAGGCTTCTTACCACCACCTGAAACCGCTGAACGGTTCTTAACGGCGTGAGTACCTTGACGCATTGATGCGCGTTGCATCAAAACAGCGTCAGTTACGACGTTGTTGTTTGGTTCGATACCAAAGATTGAGTCGTTCAACTCGATCTCACCGGCATTTGAACCGTCTTGCTTAAACAAAGCAACCTTAGTCATGTTATTTTCCTCCCTTCGTCCTTATTACTTAGCCTTAACAGAGTACTTAACAGTAACAAGTGACTTGTTGGCACCAGGAACATTACCCTTAACCAAGATTACGTTGTTTTCTACATCAACGCGAACAACTTGTAAGTTTTGTACAGTGCGCTTGTGGTTTCCCATACGTCCAGGCAACTTCTTACCCTTGAACACACGGTTGATAACGGCACCCATTGAACCTGGGCGACGGTGGTAACGAGAACCGTGCGCCATAGGACCACGTGATTGGCCGTCCTTCTTAATGTTTCCTTGGAAACCATGACCCTTTGTGATTCCAGTTACGTCAACAGCTTCGCCAGCAGCGAAGATGTCAACCTTAACTTCATCCCCAACATTGAATTCTCCCTCAGCGTCGCGAATTTCACGAATGTAGCGCTTAGGGGCCGTGTTTGCCTTGGCAACGTGACCTTGCTCAGGCTTGTTGCTCAAAACGGCACGCTTGTCTTGGTAACCCAATTGAACCGCGTTGTAACCGTCGTTTTCCAAAGTCTTAACTTGAAGAACAACGTTTGGCGTTGATTCAATAACTGTTACCGGGATAAGCTCACCGTTCTCAGTAAATACCTGAGTCATGCCGACTTTGCGGCCTAAGATACCCTTAGTAGTCATGACTATCTCCTTTTTGAATAGTAAATCTAAATTTTCGGTTAGTTAAATGCATAACCAGGCAAGTTGTTACTTAATCATGAATGTTGTAAAAATTACAACTTGATTTCGATGTCAACACCGCTTGGCAATTCAAGCTTTGACAATGCATCAACCGTCTTAGCAGTTGGGTTCATGATGTCGATCAAACGCTTGTGAGTGCGCATTTCGAATTGTTCACGTGAATCCTTGTGCTTGTGTGGTGAACGCAAAACCGTGTACAACGTACGTTCTGTTGGCAATGGAATAGGACCTGAAATTTCAGCACCTGTACGCTTTGCCGTCTCAACGATCTTTTCTGCTGATGCGTCCAAGATCTTGTGCTCGTACGCCTTCAAACGGATACGAATCTTCTTATTTGCCATGATATAAATTCTCCCTTCGTCCATATTGGAATATGAAACTAACTCCGTGGAAACTACCGACGCACCCCAAGAGGTTCCATGGCAATGGACCCCGTGGCAATGCTGCCGGGTGTGTCGCAACCTCCCACATCATCGCTTGTCGATGGCACGTTAATAAACCGGATGATTTAATCACCCGTATTTAACGTACTAGAATATAATACCTGATACCCATCTTAATAGCAAGCGTTTTGCTTGATATTTTTGATTAAGTTTTCATCGTCCAAATCAGACGATAATTTGGTCTTTTATCCCGAAAAATATAATACCTGATTTCGGCATAAGATGCTAGTAATATGCTCAGCTTTTTACATAACTCGCCATCACTTCACAAATAAGCCTGTTTATTCTGTCTCTTTACTATATAATAGTAGATAGTTTAAAAGATTACGTTAGTTGCGGTATTAACTGCCAGGGCTTAATCACCTTTCTACTATATAGAAGCTACTTTAAACAAAGTATTGTGTTTACACATACATATCAATAGATGTAATTAAGGAGTCCCCTATATAATGACTGAATCATTCACACAGTTACACCCTCTTTGGGATGAGTTTCCAGCGATTCGAACGGAACTCATGGGGGTGTTAGATCGTATCGAAGCAAACTTAGATGCTAACGATGCCGATGTCCAAGATGCCTTGGTGAGCATGTTTAAATCTGGCGGTAAGTTACTTCGACCTGCTTTTACAATTCTAATTGGTCGTTTTCATGAAGTAAATCGCGAACAACTTTTGCATTTAGCTGCAACTGTTGAAATGTTGCATACCGCTTCATTAGTCCACGATGATATTATTGATGACTCCCCTAAACGTCGTCATGCTGAGTCTATTCAATCCAAGTTTGGTAAAGATATCGCCGCCTATGCTGGTGACTACCTATTTGCCGTTACCTTCCGAACTTTGGCAACAAATACTGATGATATTGCCGTTGCACGAATGGCTACGAAATACTTGGAAGATATTCTAGCAGGGGAATTAACGCAGCGCACTAATCACTACCGTCGTGATATGACTATGCGTAATTATGAAGATCAAATTTCAGGTAAAACCGCCGCACTATTTGTCTTAGCAGCACGCTTGGGAACAGCAGCTAGTCAAGCACCGGTCGCATTCGATGAATTAGCAACTGATTTTGCTTACAATGTCGGGATGGCTTTCCAAATTCTAGATGATTTATTAGATTATCGATCAGATGCAGAAACACTGGGTAAACCAACGTTAAATGATGTGCGCGAGGGGGTTTATTCCGCACCACTTATCGTTGCCATGGCTAATAACCCTGCTATTCAAACTTTGCTAGCTAAACAAGCTGACATTTCGGCAGCTGAAGCTGATGAATTAGCCAATTTAGTGCGTGAATCAGGTGCCATTGAACAAGTTGAGGATCTGGCTGTCACTTATACGGAAAAGGCATTAGCTGCGTTAGATCAAATGCCTGATCATGAATCAAAAGAAATTCTCTTAACAATTAGTCAAAAACTGTTAAACCGACAAGATTAATGACCTACTTTATATAGTAGAAAACGACCTATAAGACATTTAAAAGCATGTCTTATAGGTCGTTTTTTTAACTAATCTTCTAAATAATCAAATTCTAATGCTGGATTAGCATTAAGCGTCCAATCGCCACGTTTACCATGACGGTAAGCAATATCAGCAGCAGCCCCAATCATCGCTGCGTTATCACCCGCTAATTTAATTGGCACGGGGGTAAATTGTGTGTCGGGAAAATCTGCCATCATGGTCGTTAAACCATCACGTAGACCCCGATTAGCTGCGACACCACCTGCCACAATGAACGTTTTAACTGGATAATGCGTTAGTGCACGTTTTGTTTTAGTAACTAAAACATCAATCACTGCTGCTTGAAAAGATGTTGCTAAATTAGTGTAATCAATCTTTTCACCACGTTGCTCAGCATTATGCATCAAATTAATAACCGCACTCTTCAACCCTGAAAATGAGAAGTCATATTGATCATCATTCAGCAACGCACGTGGCAAATCATAAGTATCTTCGCCTTCATGCGCCATCTCATCAATCAACTTACCAGATGGATAAGACAATCCCATCGTACGCCCCACTTTGTCATAACTTTCACCCGCTGCATCATCACGAGTATCCCCAATTACCAAGTAATCATATTCTTCACGCATTAACACTAATTCCGTATGTCCACCTGAAACCATCAACGCTAGTGCTGGATAAGTAATCGGCGCCACAAAGTTAGCTGCACTAATATGTCCAGCCAGATGAATAACTGGCACAAGTGGCAATTGATGTGCCCATGCAATAGTCTTGGCTGCTGTCACACCGATTAGCAAGGCCCCAACTAATCCCGGTCCTTGTGTCACACCAATTGCGGTCAAGTCTTCATACGTTAACCCTGCTTCTTGTAATGCAGCATCAGCTAAGATAGTCACCTGCTCAATGTGGTGGCGACTAGCGACTTCAGGCACAATCCCACCAAACCGTTGGTGACTTTTAATTTGGGTTGCCGTTTGCAAGCTAACAATTTTCACCCCATCTTCCACAATCGCAACACTGGTTTCATCAGCGCTAGATTCAAAAGCCATTATATATCGTGTCATTATTTTCCTCCTATTTTTCTACTAACGGTAATGTCACATCCATTAAATAGGCATCCTCTCTAGGATTCCGATAATAATCTTCACGAATGTTATAAATAGTAAACCCTAACCGTTCATACAACTTAATTGCACGCTTATTGCCCTGCCGTACTTCTAGTAGCACCCGCGTTTGGGGACTAAATAACCTGAACCATTCACGTAATAGGCGTTCACCGAGGCGTTGCCCCTGAACAGTTGGATCAATAGCCACATTAGTAATTTCTAGTTCTTCACCCAAATGTGTACCGCCCACAAAACCAACTGGTTGATTATCCAATATTATAATCATATAGTGCGTAAATTTATTCTTTAAATCATTCGCAAACGTTTGCTTAGACCACGGTGACCCTTTATAGGCTGCTTTAGCTATCGCATAAAGTTCCTCAGTTGTCGTCTCTGTTCTAAACGTTAAATCCATCGTCATCTTGTTTTCTCCCAAGAATTTGCGCCATTTCTAACGCATCTTCATGATTATTTTCATAATAATTGGTTTTACGGCGAATCACTTGAAAGCCCAAGTGTTCATACAGCCGTTTTGCACCATCATTTGAAACACGCACCTCTAATGAAATACGATCAAACTTTATTTGCTTGGCCACCGTCATCATATACATTAACAAAAATGTCCCAATTCCCCGGCCTTGCCAATGCGGTGTTACCGTCACATTCGTAATATGCACTTCGTGAATACTTGGCCGAAATGCTGCACCGATATAAGCTACCATAGTATGCGTTTGTGGTTCGCGAACAATCACATATAATCGTTCGCGAGTCCGACTTAATTCATTATGAAATACCGCAGTCGACCATTGTTCGTCACCATGATACGCTTCATTTTGTACGCGAATCATTTCCTCAACATCTTGATGCTGAGCCGGTACAATATCAAATTCAAAGCCGTTTACAACAATCCGTTGTTTGAAATGACGTAAATTCTGAGGCAAAGGATGTCGTATCCACTGATACCAATTTCTAAAGTTTTTCAACATAGTTATCGTTCATAACATTTGGATTAGCCTTTGCCCAATCCGCTTCTGCCTGAGAAAGACGATAATAATTAGGCACAAACTGGTGAATCGCCGCCATATCAGTAATCACTGGGGCCGCTTGTGCTAACATTTGTGCATGAACCGCATGTGGTAAATTATCTTCACTGAATCTAGCCGTTGGTAACGCTGCTTTAAATTGTTCTGCAAAGCGCGCCCATTCACCCACAAATATGATTGGTTGTGTCACAGTTTCTAATTGCGCTAATAGACGGGTAATATTAGTGTGTCCATCAACGAATACATTTTTAAGACCATTATCTGTACGAACATAGCCCCCGGCATATAAATTATCATTGCGTGCATCCATAATTGGAATAATCAATGCATCTGCCGTGGTTTCATTTGCAGCAAGTAATGCTAAACTTGAAATACCAATCAACCGTAAATTAAGGGTAAAAGCTAACGTCTTAGCTGTGGTCACAGCAATTCGCAAGCCTGTATATGACCCAGGTCCTTGACTTACCACTACTTGGTCTAAATCTGTTGGTTGCCAACCAGCGGCTGTAACGATTTCATCAATCAAAGCTAATAATTGAATGGAATGGTTTTTAGGGACATTCGTTTCCCGCTGTGCAATTAATTGTTCTTCATCAAATAACGCCACACTGAGTGGTTGATTACTTGTATCAAAGGCAATGGTTTTCATAATCACCCTTACTCCTATCTTGTTTTTAAACGTCAAATCGCTATTGTTATTTTACCGCATTTTATCTGGAAACAATGGGTAACAATGTCATACCGATTTAACAACTTTTAAATCAATCGTCAAACCGTTGATATATCGGCTTTTGTCGCATGTAACGGCAACATGCACAACCCTATTAAATCAAATTAAATCAAATAGAATTAAACACAATGTGGCAACTATAACGGCAACTTGCCACTTACAATCTGCGTCCCATACTCTTTTTTGGCATCAGTCCCAACTGGTGCTTTTTTTATGCAGTTAATCAAGGAAAATCAGACACTTCTATCTGTCATGGATAAATACCCTAGGACATCCCCAAACGCCTTATTTTCCCTGTCTAACGCTTGTTTATGGAGCTTATACGTAATTATACCATCAACTCTATAAATCGCTTAGAATTGATGACAGGAGGTTATGACCATGAAACGACAATACAAACAGATTTACCGTGACTATCACACTGGCAAACTCGCCATGATGATTCATATTTCAGCGCTTACAGGTCAACCATACGACCAGCTAGAAGACTGCTTCTATTTTATCATGGACAGTTTAAACTCCATGTCACAACGTCAGGTAGAAGCTCTCACGTACTTAGACGGCCCAAACTGTCATACGCTTACGGAATCAAGTGAGCACGTTGGAATCAGTGAGCGGACTTTAAGAACATGGCGCAATGAACTTATTATTCAACCAATGGAAGAGGAGTTTAAACTCCCCCGCCCAAACTGCTAGGAAATAACCGAATATCAAATAGTGCCGTCTTATCCACACGCTGCATTTATAAATATTTTCCACTTCTGGCCAAACACCATCAGAAAAACGTAACTGACTATAAACGCCCATCTATCAGCATTCTTATTTTTCATCTGATCTACGACACTCGGCGCTACTATGGCACTACTCCGCACTATGTTAAACATAAGTCGTTATTTTCCCAACTACTGGGGATGGTGCCTGCCGGCCTGAGGCTACTATGTGACTGCTGTTGATTTGCTGGCGTGCGCAAATATAAATCAGTCTGACATTATCAAACTTGACTAGCGTGGCCAAACTCACTCCGCAAATCTGTGGAGCCGTACTCGGTTACTTGGTACGGGGATTTAATCAAATGTTTTAATTATCCAAATGTTATTGCATCAAACACCAAATAACTAACCCCCTAACCAAAAAATATTAAAAAATGGAGATTTTTATAAGCTGACACTTATGTGTGTGGTTTCTCAACTGGTCAAGTGGGCGGGGGTAAAAATAAAAAAGAACCACCTTTTCAGATGATTCCTCGTAATTTTAGTTACATTTCTAGTTACCAATAGTGGTAACTGGCGAAAACCCTTGATACCACTGGCTTTATAGATGTTTTTTGGTCGTTTAGTTATCGAATTATCAATTTTTCAGTTGCATACACTCTATATAGTCTATTTTCTCTTATATTCTTTTTATTACTTTTTATTGATAACAATGATAATAAAGATAACTAAGGGGTTTTTGGTGGTTATTGGTTATCATAGTTATCACGTCAACGTTTTTTGCTTTTCGGCAAAACACGAACATTATTATTTTTTCACAATTTAAGTGATAACTATTGATAACAATTTAACCGGTTAACAAACCTATTTATCTAACAAAATCTTAGTGTAATAGTTCCCACTCAACCCAATATTTAACCTAGGCATCAGGCGGATGAGTTCCCTTGTTGATGGTCTAGCTTCTCCATACTCTGCTTTGTATCGCTTGTCTAGTTCGGCATGTAACTCTGACCGCTTGACCTTGTCGGCTGCATCCCCTGTCTTATGGATGAGTGGTGCCAGTACAGTCTGTAACTTATAAAGAATATCATCATCAAACTTCTGTTCGTCCACAATGGTCAGCGCCGATAACCGCCATCGCTTAGGGATAACCCAATCGGGATTATAGTGTGATTCAATTAGATTAAAGATGCCGGCTTGCTCCTGCTTAGCCTGCTCAATTAATGCCTCGGCTTCTTTATCTCCTGGCATAAACTGCTTAGTGAACTCAATGACTGCTAGGCGGTTAATGGTTGCTTGGTCAGCACTCTTAAAGTTTGGTACTTCATTAAGTAACAACGTGACCGGAGTTAATACATTAGCAGTTACTTGGTGCTTGTTCCCCTTCTCGTTAAACTTAATGGTTGAGCCTTCTCCTGCCACTGCCTGCTTGATTAAGTTACCATCCAACTCTACTCCCTGCTTAATCTCATCAGCAAAAAGGAATCGACTGTTATTGATTTCAGTAAGCCCAACGTTAAAGCTCTTACCATCTGCTATAAACGTTTCGCTGCTGACCTTATTGGCGTACCCACCTTTGTCAGATGACCCCAGCGCATTCTCTACCAACTGCCACAGTGTGCTTTTAGCATTGTTACCATCACCCCACGCAATGAAAAACGTCTTTAACTTATTGTTGCCAAACAGTTGATAGGCAAATAAGTTTAGTAGATCTTCTGATAAGTCTGGGTAGTCTGGCGTGTTGTAGTTATCTAACAGTTGAGTAAATGCTGGTGCGTCTGCTATCGGGTCATAATGCGGTAGTATTCTATCAAATAGACGGTTATTGCGTGGCTCTACTTTCCTTGTGGCAATATTGAATACACCTTTATAGGTATTGATGAGGTTGGTGTTAGTGTCGTACCCCTCATATAACGCTTGCTCCGTTACTAACTTCTTAATATTAGATAGCGTCCGACTGCTTAATATATCCTTGTCACGTAAGAATTTAAATACAAATAACTCCGAAAAAACCGGCGTCACTTGCCGAAACTCTTCTAATAACGCTTGTTCCTTATGCTTTTCTGTCATTAATGGCTCATCCCCTTTCGTGAGTTGATATATTCAATCAGTTCAGCGGTATACTTTGCATCATACCCGGAGTGTGGATATACCCAACTAATTGTTTTAGTGATGGCATTTTCCCAAGTGCCGAATGATTCCCAGTTGCTGCTAGGGTCGGCAATGAACGCTATTACCTGCTTACTGGCGTGGGCTCGTTCGGGAATGCGGTTGTTCTCAGGCTCCACCACTTCAAAGTACAATGGGTTGCCACGCTCGATATACGGCACGCTATCAATGTTATGCTGCGTCTTAACATATAGTGGCTCCGGTGCATCTAGCATGTTCTTTTCAACTTCAACAGACAGTTTAGAAGTGATATGTTCCCAAATCTTCCAATAGTCCGAATCTGAAACGGGCTTAATAAACGGCATTGCCACACGTAAGCGGGCGCCTGGCTTGATTCCATTGTCTACTGTTGGATAGATGATATATGACCAGCCATAACTGTCTAAAAGGTCCGCTATATGCTGTGCCACACTGTCATAATCGCCAAACTCGTCAACATCAAGGAATAATATTGACCGCTCGAATACATTGTTAGTAATTGAATCACTACCATACTCACCCGCTCGGATGTAACCTGCCTTGTTTCGCTTGAATCGTTCCAATGCTTCAAAGGTCAGCAACTCGTTAATTGGTTGTGCATCCTCAGTTAGGGTTAGCAAATTTTCCCAGTCATCACCCTTGATGGTGTCCCAAAATGCCCCACTGCTTTTTAATCCAGTTTTAAAATAAATCATTGTGTTAATCTCCGTTCACTTGCAAATAGTTGATGATGTCGTTCACTAAAATTCTTTTATCTCTGATGGCTGGTGCTATTAATTCAATCTCTCTCAATCTGTCCAACGCCTCGTTTACCGCATAAAAATCTTGTTCAGTTGAACGTGCGGTTACTAGTTTCGGCGTGGCGTTCTGCGTGTTTATTTCAACCAAATCTAATAAGTTATGCAAAATGCCCCATTGTTCCCCTAAATCATCGTTAGTAAATGTCATCTCGTTAATCTCCTCATGTCTTCATCTAGTTCCGTTCGTGTAAATCGCTTTGCGGATATTCCCACTTTGCTTAGGTCATGGCTTCTGATTTCCTGCCGGTCGACTAACTGTTTAAATATTGGGTATGATAACCCCACGTAGTCGCAAGCCTCGTTAACTTTCAGCCATTGGCGGTTGTTCAGTGTCAACTGCTTAGTGAGTTGGATAATATCGGCATGCAGCGCTTCAATATCTGTTATAATAGGCATATAAAAATGTTCCTCCTTTCAACTTGGTTGTTAGGTGTGCAAGTCGTGTCACTGATTAACTTTTGCGGGTTAAGTGATACGGCTTTTTTTGCGTTCTGGTAGCGTGTGGGACGCTTCTTTATGCTGTGATGCCAAACCAACGGCACAACCTAACAAGCAGTTTAACGACTTGCCCGGGTCCTGATATGTATGGCACCGAAGATCTGGCGCCCTTTTATTTCGTTACCACCAAATAGTTACATCGTTATCTATCATCGTGTAGCTGTTATTAAATGTTTCGCTTAAATTGTCATCGTCCGAAACAACAACTCGTTTAACGTGGGGATGCTCCTCTGTAAAGTCATTAAAATCATTGGTTGATACATGTTTCTTTAATTCTCGTAGTGATTCCCATCTCATAATATTTACTCCTTAATCGTCTAGGGGTGGAATTCGCAGCAAACCGTTATAGCGGTTAAACTTGTATGCTCGCCCTGATGCATCATGGAATATTAAGCTATCTGTTTCAGGCTCTCCGTTGTACCAAAAACGAACGTAGGCATCACCATCAAAGTTGTAGTAGATGATTAGCTGGTCAGATTCGGCTGCAAGTTGAGCCTCACGTTGTTCCCAACTGCCATCTAGTACAGGGCTTAATTGTCCGTCCTGGTTGAATTGAACCATCCCCTCATCTTCCAACTCTAAGACCAGTGGAAGCCATTGCTTTTGTTCTTCTGAATCAGGGAACAGGCAATAATATGCTATGTGGTCATCTTGTCCATATCGGATGCCGACACCTTCTATTAACGGCTCTTTCATCTCTTCTACCTCATACTCAAATAACTCTTCGTGTTCGTGCATCGTTATAGCTCCTTTGTGGCATCCAGTGCAGTTTGAGCAAATTCAACTAGTGCTTTTTGCATCTCGCCACCATCAGTTAAGCGGTAACCATCGTTTCGAAGTTCCTTGATGTCCTCTAGTGCGTCTAAAATCGTCTGTAATGCTTGCTCATCTGCCATCCGTCTACTCCTCCACTTCGTAATAGCCAAAGCCGGTTACTTCTTCATATAGCCAGTTAATGCCGAACATCAGCATCCCTAATGCAATCACACCCAAACCAATCAAACCTAACTGGCCGACCGTCAACATATCTATGTAAATTGTCATGGTGCACCCTCTCTACTTGGCTAGGTCGGAAATCAACCAATCATTAATTTTTTCTATCGTAGTAGGTCGGATGGTCTCGCTCTTACCAGTTAATAACTTGTTCAGCGTCCAACGATTAACGCCGGTCTGTCGTGACAACTCAATCACTGACAAATTTTTCTCGCCTCGCTTGCGCTTTAATGCAAGTAACGTTTCTTGTTTAATTTTTGTCATTTTTCTTACACCTCCCGCAACAACTTGTTGCTTTATGGCTTTTATTATATGAACGTCAATCGTTTTTGTCAACAAGTTGTTGCTTTTGATTATTTTAAGTCAACGTATTGTTGCCCTTTAATGTTTAGTGGGTTAAAATTTCATCTAAGGAGGATTCATAAAATGACCAACCGAATATTAGAAGTAAGGACAGAAAAAAACACCTCACAGTCTCAACTAGCTGAGGCTATTGGCGTTTCGAGACAAGCGATTTCTTTATACGAAAAAGGTGAACGCGAACCTAAATTAGATACCTGGGTTAAACTAGCTGATTACTTCGGCGTATCAGTCGGTTACTTGCAAGGAATAACGCCCGTCAAAGGTAGTTATGACAGACAAGGCGAGGCGTTTATAGATGAGTTGATAAATAAGGGGGTTTCTCGGAATTTCCTAGGCTATGACGATGAGGAAAAATACTATTCTGACCCTGATTTTAGATTTAATCAAAATGACCTATCTGGTCGAAATGATGTTTTAGTTAACCAGTACTACGTTTTAAATAATATATTTATGCCCGGTGATAAAGACGGTAAAACCAAAATAAACGACCGAAAAATAATCGTTAAACTAATGGAAATAATCCAGTCTATCTATGACAACGCTACCCGCATAAATATAAAAGACGCCACACACAACGAATTAAACAATTATTTAAATGAGTTGGAGTATCTACAAGGGCTTCATATTGAAAAACTAACCAATGAACAACGTGTTCTAGTTGAAAAACTAATCGATGAGTTAGGAAACACGCACGTAAAGGAGCCTGAGCCATTTAACCCTGATGACCTGCCGGAAGACCCTTTTGGATTAGACGACAACGAAAAATAACCACCGTAGATCCTGCCACTTCTGGCGATATAGGTCACTACCCAATATTGGGGGATGGTTTCACTGTCCAAATTTGGACTACCAATTTCGTTCCTCAAATCTGAGGAGCGTGGCGCAAATCTGCGCTATCAATCTCACTGCGGAATTTTCCGCTGCCAAACTTTTTCACTGCTGAATTTTCAGCAACCAAACATATATTCATAAATGCCGATACATAAAAAGCGTGTGGGACGCCAAATTATGAGGCTAAATTATGAACAACAATGGAATTACGAAAAACCCAAACGGCACTTATTCCGCTCGGGTTCGATACACTAACAAATTAGGTAAAGCAAAAAGCATCAGCAAATCAGGCTTTAAAAATAAAACGCTGGCTATCAACTGGCAACATGAAATCAAGTTAAAGGCTGATGCTGGAGAGTTTGAAACTAACTACTTGGCGGACACAACCACAGTCAATAAGCTAGTTGAAACTTACATGGATGAGTATAAGCGGAATCACAAGGCGAACTCCATCACATCAACTAGCACCAAGCTAAATAAATACGTGCTACATGCTGACTGGTTCGACGGTATGCGGGTTTCACAACTTGACCGCCGGTTAATACAAAATTGGGTTAATTGGATGTCTGGGCAGTTGAACACGTATAAAATATATACACGTAAATTTAAGGCAGTGTTGGAGCTTGCTGTGGCATCCGAACTATTAAAGGCAAATCCTTTTGACGGCATCCGCTACCCTGCACCAGTGGCAAAACAGGAACCCGCTGTTCCTAAAATTAAAGCATACGACCATGCACAACTCACATTATTTTTACGCACTGCTAAATTAAAGTATGACAACCCAACTGACTATAAGAAGTGGTTGATGCTATACTTACTAGCTTCTACTGGCATGCGTATTGGAGAGGTGCTGGCTTTGCAATGGTCAGACCTAGAATTTAATGAGGATGCTCCATATATTGACGTCAATAAAACCATCGCAATGGACACGGATAATAAAATTGTCATCAACTCACCTAAAACAAGCTCGTCAGTTCGTAAGGCATACGTTCCTGCCGACATCGCACCAATGTTTCAGCGGTGGCATGTAATGCAATCTAAGACGCTGCTAAAGCGTGGGATGACTAACTCGCCTATTGCCAGCTACGTCTTTACTAACCATGATTTTTCTAACTTTATAAAGGCTACGATGGTTGATTATTGGTTACGTGCGGTTGTTAATGATGCCAAACTACCACGTATCAAGCTACACGGCTTACGTGCATCCTATGCGACTGTTCAGGCTGAAACTGGACTACCCGTCAAGGTGCTATCTGCTCAACTCGGCCATAGTAACATTGAGATGACGTTAAATTATTATGTGGATGTCACGGACTCAATGCGGGCCCTTACTGCCGATACCTTCAGTAAGGCAATCAACTTATAAGCAAATAAAAAAAGCCATCAACGATGTTTAAAATCGAAGGTGGCTATTATTGTGGCAACTTTTTGGGATGTGTACCCCTTGAACGTTGATGTATAGGCGTTTATAGCGTATATATATCATTTTATCTGGAAACGCACAAAAGGACCGGAACGCTCTGTTCCAGTCCTTGATTCACTAAGTTTAAATACTTTAACCTTGTGTGTATCCATTTGGATGTGTTTGGTGCCACGTCCAAGCAGTCTTAATAATTTCTCTCACGTCATCATATTGTGGTGCCCATCCAAGGACTTCACGAGCCTTCGCTGATGATGCCACCAACGAATCAGGATCTCCTGCACGACGTGGACCTACTTCAGCAGGAATTGCTTCACCGGTTGCTTCACGAGCCGCTTCAACCATTTGCTTAACTGAAAAACCATTCGCAGATCCCAAGTTAAATTGATTTGATTCATTTCCCTTGGCTAGGTAATCCAAAGCCAAAACGTGTGCCTTTACCAAATCCATAACGTGGACATAGTCACGCACGTTGAAGCCGTCTGGTGTATTGTAATCATCACCGAACATCATAATCTTTTCGCGTTGACCAAGGGCCGTTTGCAAAATAATTGGTACCAAGTGCGTTTCAACGGGATGATCTTCACCGATCGAACCATCAGCTTTAGCACCGGCTACGTTGAAGTAACGCAAAGCCACCCACTTCAAACCATATGCTTCATCAGACCACTTCATAATGTGTTCCATTTGCAACTTTGATTCACCGTATGGGTTAATTGGATTTTGTGGTGTCGTTTCCTTGATTGGATTTTCTTCTGGAATACCATATGTTGCCGCTGTTGATGAGAAGACAATTTGCTTAACATCAAATTCAAGCATTACTTCCAATAGCGCAATCATACCTGCTGTATTATTGTCAAAATACTTTAGCGGGTCAGACATTGACTCAGGCACGATTGAAGATGCCGCAAAGTGCACAACTTGATCAATCTTTTCTTGCTTAAAGACTTCACGCATCGCATCCTTATCACGGATATCTACTTCATAAAATGGCACACCTGCTGGCACCGCTTCACGATGTCCTGTTAGCAAGTTGTCTACCACTACTACATCACGTCCTTCAGTTAATAGTGTATCAACCATGTGTGACCCGATATAACCGGCCCCACCAAGTACCAAAATAGCCATGTTTATTTCTCCTCTTTGCCTTATAAACGAATTAATTTTAGTTTAGCTTACTTAACTGCTGGCGTCCATTGAATTGACGCTTCTGCCGATAATGTTTCGCCAGACCAGATACGGTGCACCGTTGTGTCACCATCCAGTTGTACTTCTGATTTAATCGTATCACCCAAGCGTACTTCTTGCTCATATTTAATGTTTAATTGGATTGGTTCATGTGTCTTAACAAATGCCGTATCTAATACGTCTTGCATCCAATCAAAGTACTTAGAATTATTGACGTGTTGATTAGAATCAATATCCAGATACCGCACCGCATAGGGTTGTTCACGATCAATTGCCTTGTTCTCATCTACCAAGACTGGCTCTGGTTGACGCGGAATTTTCTTAACGCGCTCTGGTTGGTAGGCATCCACCATCTCTTCTGGAATGCGCGCCATTTTACGCTTATCCATATCAATTAAAGCATACAAAGCATCAATATCAACTAAAATATTACCAGCTGCATCTAAAATACGGTACATGCGCTTAGCAAAGAACGGATTGAATTCCTTGGCAGTCGTTTGTAACGTAACTGTTTCATCTGTCTTGGGACGTCGATTAATCGTCACCACGTGTTGTAAAATGATCCAGCCCAAGCCCTTAGCATGTGTATAATCTGGTCCAATGCCTAAACTAATACTTTCTTGGGTTGAACTCAAGACAGCTAAGTTAAAAATCATTGGCAAACTCAATTTATCCGTAATGTCTGCTTCATAATACAACACTTTATGTTGCATACTAAAAATTTCTGCCATTTATGATTCTGCTCCTTGATATTGTAGATATAACGCTTGCCGATCAAGTTGGCGGGCCTTTGCAATTTGTTTAACCGCTGCGGTCGCTTTCATCCCTGAGGCTACTAAAGCTTGCACCGCTTCTAGTGGCGTCAAGTCTTCTAATGGATCTGCTTCTTGCGCCTGCGGTTGCTCGTTTCCAGCCACCATCATAACAAATTCGCCACGAACCTCATTTTCGATTGCCCAATCTGCTAACTCTTGCGCTGTACCACGTAAAAACTCTTCATAACGCTTTGTTAACTCACGAGCCAGAACCACTTGACGGTCAGGTCCAAATACCGTCACAAGATTTTGCAATGTTTTAGCTAACCGATGGGGTGCCTCATAAAAAATCATGGTTTCAGTATGCTGATTAAGCTCTTCTAGTTCCGCAATTTGCTCCTTAGGCTTACGCGCTAAGAAACCATAAAACATAAACGGTTGTGGTGTTAAGCCTGACGCAATCAAAGCCGTGATTCCTGCACTAGCCCCAGGCAATGGTACCACCGCAATATTTTGAGCAATCGCTGCTTTAACTAATTCTTGCCCTGGATCCGAAATTGAAGGCATCCCGGCATCTGAAACTTGCGCCACATCTTCGCCATTAGCTAGTCTGGATACCAATTCAGGAATTCGGCTTTCTTTATTGTGCTCATGAAATGAGACTTGTTTAGTTTGAATATCAAATTGATTTAAAAGTTGTTGCGTGTGACGCGTATCTTCGGCCGCAATAACTGCTACTGCTTTTAATGTTTCAATGGCGCGGACGGTCATATCCCCTAAATTACCAATTGGTGTTGGTACTAGATAAAGGGTCCCGGCAGTGTGTTGCGCAAAACTTTTCTGTTGATTCATGAGTCACCTGCTAATTTAAATTGACTTTCCAATACTGCCGCTTCGACGGTTGTTTGAAAATTAATATTTTTTTGTAATCGTTGGGGTGCAGTTAAGATTGTTTCCAGTACTGCCAAAACGGTTTCAATAGGATACTGTTGCGCTTCATTTCGCCATAACTCGCCGCTGGCAAAACGCATTGTGATCATCGCCGTTTTACTAAGTACAATATCACGCCATGCCTGCGCTAACATTGCTAAGATAATTGGCTGTCGACTACTATCATTAGCTAGTGGGACCAGTTTTGTTTGGACCAATGTAAACGCCAGTTCTTTGCGTTGCAACATTGCCGTTACTAATTCATCAACTGCGGCTTGTATTTGACTAAACCAATCATCGGTTAACCAATCTGCTGCTGTTTGTGTACTATCAGTTAACGTCTGCACCAGGGGCGCTTGTTGCGCAGTATACCCCAACGTCAGCATGGCGGTTGTTAATTGTTCTGTACCCAACGCCGGAAAATCAATCACTTGAGTTCGCGAAATAATCGTTGGTAAAATCTGATTACGATTATCAGCCATTAAAATAGCGGTTTGCTGACCAATAGGTTCTTCAATAAATTTTAACAAACCATTTGCTGCGCTGGTTGTCATGGTATCAGCACCCGTGATGATAAATATTTTTTGACTACCTTCTACCGCCGTCTTCGTAAATTCATCACGTAAATAACGAATTTGTTCAACTTTAATAGACTTACCATCCGGTGCAATCATAATCACATCTGGATGTTCATCTTTGGCAATTCGTTGGCATTGCACACAAGTTCCATCCGGTTGTCCATCAACAATATTTTGACATAGTAAACGCATCGCTAACCACTTAGCCACTTCCATTTGGCCACGTCCCTGGGGGCCCGTAAATAAAAAGGCGTGGGCAAGTTGCGCACTCCCCACAGCCTGTTTAAATTGACCAATTAATTGTGGCTGCTGCGCATTAGCTTGTCCAATCAATTCTTTGGCGTCCATAGATGCCCCTTAGAAGCGGTGGAATTGCTCAATATCTTGAACAAACACCGTGGCCCCACCCACTTGCACTTCCATTGGCGTTGAAGTTGTTGATTCCATTGAGACATCCAAACTAACGGCTGGCGTCATAAATTGCTTACGCGTGTGTGATGTTTCCTTAATTAGTTCAAGGACTTCTTCAACGCGTTCGTCTTCAACCCCAATCATAAACGTTGTGTTTCCTGAGCGCAGGAAGCCTCCTGATGTTGCTAAGCGTGTAGCTCGAATATTTGACTTAATAAACTTCAAGCCCAACTTGTTTGCATCTTTATCTTGTACAATCGCAATAACCATCTTCATTGATCAAATCCTCCTAATTGTTTATCCCCAAAATTGGCTTTAATGCCTGCCATGTATCATCTATAACTTGTTCTAAATCTTGTTCCGCATCAATCATGATAAATCGTGCTGGATCACTAGCCGCTAACTCATGATAGGCGTCCGTTACCCGCTGATGAAAGGACAAAGCTTCAACATCCAAACGATTCACTTCATCTTGACGAGTGGTTTGAATACGTTGTAGTCCCACCTCTGGTCGAATATCTAAATAGACAGTTGCTTGTGGCATCATCCCATTAATTGCAAACTCATTAATAGCGGCTACTGCGCGCGTCCCTAATTGTCGTCCGCCACCTTGATACGCAATCGAGCTATCAACATACCGATCTGAGATAACCACTTTATCAGCCGCTATGGCTGGCATAATCGTTTCTACAAGATGTTGCCGTCGTGATGCCGCATATAGTAGCGCTTCTGTGTGTGCATCCATATTCGGATATGCCGGGTCTAACACCAAATCACGAATCGCCTCGGCAATTTTATTATCTTTCCCCCCTGGTTCACGTGTTAATAATAAACGTTCCCCTAATACAGGTTCTAATCGTTCAATGATGGCCCGTAGCACTGAGGTTTTCCCTGCACCATCGGGACCTTCAAACGAAATAAATATTCCTGGCATTTCCGGTACCACCTTTTTTCTGTCTATGCTTTATTATAGCAAAAAGCCGGCTCAGATATACCACCGAAACCGACTAAAGCGTTTGATTTATTCTGGATGAACAAATGCAGTAGACCAATGGCCCTTCATTTGCCGATTACGCGCTGCACGGAGTAAAAAGAAATATCGTTGGCGTGCTTTAGCTGTTTCTGCTTTAATCATGCGTGGGTCAATTTGACTCTCAAACATGGCTTCTTCAGATAACTTTGCTTTCTCATAATCATATTTGGCTCGTTCAATCGCCTGCGCTAATTCTTCATCAAATTTTTCGGCAACTGACTTGGTTGACGCCTTATGCCGCTTAAACAAGTTAAACATTATAACGTTGTTCTCCCTTCAACCGCCTTAATTAACGTAATTTCATCCGCATAATCAATGTCACTACCTACGGAAAGCCCCGTAGCTAGTCGTGAAACAATCAGACCTGCTGGCTTCAACAAGCGCGATAGATACATCGCCGTTGCTTCACCCTCAGCATTTGCATTCGTTGCAACAATCACTTCTTGGATTACATCATCCTTTTGTAAACGTGCAACCAGTGATTCAATATTAATATCATCAGGTCCCTTACCAGCCAATGGTGACAAAACACCATGTAAGACATGATATAGCCCCCGATATTCACCCGCATTTTCAATCGCCATTAAATCACGAACTTCTTCAACCACCAAGACCTGCGTCTGATCACGCGTACTATCAGTACAAATAATGCAGGGATCCGCTTCGGTTAAATTCCCACAGATAGAACAAAAACGTAAATCACGCTTGGCCGAAATTAACGATTGCGCAAAGCTTGTCACGTCTTCTTCAGGCATTTCAATGGTATGAAAGGCTAGTCGAGTTGCTGTTTTAATCCCAATCCCGGGTAATTTTGTGTAGCTATCAATTAATTTTGCAATTGGTTCTGGATATTGCATCATGCGCACCTTCTTTCACTCTCAACCACGCATTCAGCGTTGCTTAGAACATTCCCTTTGGTGCAAATTGTCCCAAACGCTTTTGTTGATCAGCCTCAATTTGTTGCAAGGCATCATTCACCGCAACTAAAATCATATCCGCCATACCATCAACGTCATCCGCATCGACAATTTCTGGCTTAATTTGTAAATCCTTCAATTCACGTTCACCATTAAACGTTGCAACAACAACATCAGATGGCGCATGCCCTGTGTAGTCAGTTGCTGCAATTGCTTCTTGCTCACTTTGCATTTGCGTTTGCATCTTCTTAACTTGCTTCATCATCGCTTGCATGTTTTGTCCACCGAACATTTATCAGTCCTCTAATCTTTCTGTCTTAATCATCAACTTCTTCAATAATATCACGACCAAATAGCCGTTCTGCTTCACTCACTACTGGGTCAACCACTAGCGTTTGCTCTTCTGTTATGGCCGCCGTTGCTGCCAAACTAGCAAATTGTTCATCGTCATCGACCGGCGCTACCAGTGTTGATGCTGCTACTGATTGCTCTGCTGGGGCATGGACACCCTTACGCTTGGCGACAAACGCCGATCGCAAGGCCGGCCACTCATCAGCTGTTACAAAAATCAATTGCCGTTCATCTTGCGCTTGCGTCAATTGCTGAATTTGCGTAATCATCACATGCAGCATCTCCGCATTTTTCATCGCATTCGCTTTGATCACTTCAAAATCAAACGCAACCACCACACCAGTTGGTGACGCTGCAATCGGCTTAGCCACATTCAACATGGCCTGTTGCGAAATTGGTAACATGTTAACCATGTCAGCCCAGATATCTTGCACGCGATTTAAGTCTCCTCGAGTTGCTGACTGCAAGACATTAAACACCGCCGTTTGATCATCACTAACCCGTGGCGCAACTCGACTTGGGGTTGCGGTTGCTGCTGGGGTCGGTGTGGCTGCCACAGCAGGTTCTGACACCGATTGTTGCACTGGAGCAGCTGATGATGCAGGGGCACTAGGCGCCGGTGCTGCGACAGTAGGTTGTGATACAGGGGTAGCTGTCACCACTGTCTGGCTTGGTTGACTCAATTTAACCGTTAAAACTTCCAAATAAATGGATGGTCGATTTGTAAATCGCAATTGTTGTTGCGTGTCATTCAATGTATCAATCATGCGATACCACTGCTGAGCTGGCGTGTCTTTCGCTAACCCAATAAAGGTGTCATCGGGCACAAGACTAATCAATTCTGGTGCCTCAGTATGTAACAATAAATCACGCGCATACGTAATCAAATCTTCAACAAAGCGCCCGGCATCTTTACCAGCTGCTAACACCTCTGATAGTTTTGCTAACGCTTGTTTTGTATCTTGTTGTACCACCGCTTGCACATATTCACCTAATAAGGTTTGCGTAACTGATCCAGTTACTAATAATGCATTTTCTAAAGTAACCTGGCCATCACCAAATGATAACGCTTGATCCAAAATGCTTAAGGCATCTCGCATCCCACCATCGGCAGCATTCGCAATGACACGAATTGCTGCTTCATCATAGCCATCCCCACGTTGCTCTAAAATATAGACCATCCGATCATAGGCTGCTTTAGCATCAATGCGCTTAAAATCAAAGCGTTGCGTTCGTGAAATAATCGTCGCTGGAATCTTTTGCGGTTCCGTGGTTGCCAGAATAAAAATCACATTTGCTGGTGGCTCTTCTAGTGTTTTCAATAATGCATTAAACGCCCCAGTTGATAACATGTGCACCTCATCAATAATGTACACTTTAAACTTCGCTTGTGTTGGTGCATAATTCACATCTTCACGGATTTCACGAATTTCATCAACACCGTTATTTGATGCTGCATCAAGTTCAATAACATCCCCTAATGTACCGTTATCAGCTGCCTGGCAAATTTCACACGTTCCGTCTGGCTCACCATCAATCGGGTGCAAACAATTAATGGCTTTGGCAAAAATCTTCGCGGCTGAAGTTTTACCCGTTCCTCGTGGCCCGTTAAATAAATATGCGTGCGTTGTTTGGCCAGTCATAATGGCATTTTTCAACGTCTTGGTCACAACTTCCTGACCGATCATATCGCTAAATTTTTGCGGACGCCATGTCCGATACAACGCTTGATACGCCATGTTTATGACCCCTTTCACATCTGCCTATTATCGCAGAAAATCTCAAAACTGATTACTCTTATATTACCAGAAATTGCGCTAAAAAAAACGTCGATCGATACGAATATCAACCAACGTTATCAAGTTCATCAGAAGTGAAGCACAATGCACGGTCTCCTTAGTGCTGCTGCCTTCCGACCCTGACACGGTTCGAAGTGCACACTTGCCCCACAGACAATATTATAGCAGAGCATCAGTCCTTTGGCTAGTCCAATTGTGTTGCTAAATAATCAAAAGTCGCTGCTACACTTGGTAGCACTTGAATACGATTAACACTTGCTGCTGTCGTAAAGTTAGTTGAAACAGCTGTTTGTAACCAAGCGACAAGACTATCCCAATATCCTTCAATGTCAATTAACACAATAGGCTTATCGTAGTACCCCAGTTTTGTCCAAGATATCACTTGTGCTAATTCCTCTAACGTCCCTAAGCCACCTGGTAAAAAGACAAATGCATCCGACTTTTCAAACATCATCCTTTTCCGCGTATCCATATCCGGTACTGAAATAAAATGCATTGGAATATCTTCAGCACTCGCTTCGTCTGGCAGGGTTATTGGATGGACACCAGTTACCGGTGCGCCGGCGGCAATTGCACCTTTAGCAACAGCACCCATTAAGCCACCCTTTGACCCACCATATACCAGAGCCCAACCATGTGCACCAATGGCTTGTCCCACCGCCTGTGCTGCAGCGTTATAAATTGGTAGCTCACCTTGATGCGCACCCATGTAGACACCAATTGTTGTTTTTTTCATGAAATATCTTCCTCCCCTATGACCACCACTTTTATAATTCGTGGGGATAACTTACAATGTAATTATAGACAAACTTTTACAAATATCGAGTCCTTTATTAAGGACCTATTTAGAAACGAGGTTCACATGGCTGAACATTATTACACATCCAACCCATCTGTGGCACATGATGAGCACACTTGGACATTTCCACTTTTTGACCACGAGTTAACTTTTACAACTGATGCCGGCGTTTTCTCAAAAGCCACCATCGACTTTGGGACACGCACAATGCTTGAGGCATTTGACCAAGACCTACCAGCCGGTAAAATTCTTGACCTTGGGGCTGGTTACGGGCCTGTTGCCATCAGTTTGGCTACCGTAATGCCTGATCGTGAATTCGTAGCTGCTGAAATTAATGAACGCGCAGCACAATTAGTCGTGCGCAATGCCCAAGCTAACCATGTCGATCAACAAATTGATGTGGTGGTATCCGACCGCTACAATAACGTATCTGGTAAATTTGCGGCTATCTTAACAAATCCACCAGTACGGGCCGGCAAGGATATCGTCTCTGATATGATTAGCGGCGCTAAAGATCACCTAGTTGACGGTGGCACATTAACGGTTGTTTTACAAAAGAAACAAGGTGCGCCATCGGCTAAGGCATTGATGACGGAAACTTTTGGTAACGCAGCTACCATTGCCAAAAATAAGGGTTACTACATTTTGGAGAGTGTGTACCATGCCGACGACACTAACGCCTGAAGAAATTGATTTTTTCATGGGGCAAGCAATTTTGGAAGCCCAAAAAGCTGGCGCTCTTGGTGAAGTGCCAATTGGCGCCGTCGTTGTCCAAGATGGCCGCATTATTAGTCGTGGATTTAATTTACGCGAACGCTTTGAAGATGCCAGCCAACACGCCGAATTTCAGGCGATTTTGGAAGCCAACCGCTTTCTTAAGTCTTGGCGCCTCCCTAATGCACAACTTTTTGTGACCCTAGAACCTTGCATTATGTGCGCCGGTCTCATTCAACAAACCCGCATCACTGACGTTTATTATGGTGCAGAAGATCCCAAGGCTGGTGGCGTTCATTCGATGTACCACATCTTAGAAGACGACCGCTTAAATCATCAAGTCCAGGTCCATCAAGGTATTCGTGAACAAGAAACTGGCGACCTCCTCCGCGACTTTTTCCGTGCTATTCGTAAGCAGAAAAAAGCCGCTAAAAAAGCCCGGCAAGCGGCAGCAAACAACATGCCAATTGAGCAGTAAATGATAAAATGATGTCGCTGCTCAACTCGTTATTTGTTTCATTATCTATCGTGTTGTATAATTTTCTATACAAAGGGTGGCATATAAAAGGGCATTAGGAGGCCTAAGTCCTAATGCCCTGTCAGATGTTGCCCCGCACTTTCTTAAAGCTACATACGTAATGTATATCCAGTGCAAAGCCGACCGTTAACCTATTGGTCTAGGTTAACGGCTTTTTTATGCTTCACACAGATAATACATGACTTTTAAAGCAAACTTTTGATAAAGTTTACAATTGCCGTGGCAAGATGGTTTGCGACTGTTCGTAACAGAACATCCACAAACACCTTACTAAAATTAGCAAGTGCTGCTTTAATACGTTGCCGCATTTAAGCCTTGATCCTTTTTATATTTTCCATGTGACCACCTCCAGTTAGTCTGTTTGATGACTAAGTGCAGGTTTGCATACTCTGACAAGTTTGAGTATATCATGAACTCAACACCTCTCACTACATTTATCTTTCTGAGAAAAAAACAATTGTTCATCAACTGAAAAACATGATATTTGTTTATTTAACTAAAATATCGTATAATTTCTATACAAAGGGTGGCATATAAAAAGGCATTAGGGGTCTAAGCCCTAATGCCCTGTCAGATGTTGCCCCGCACTTAAAGCTGAATTACAGATGTAACATATTACTCAGTGCAAAGCCGACCGTTAACCTATTGGTCTAGGTTAACGGCTTTTTTATGCTTCACACGGATAATACATGACTTTTAAAGCAAACTTTTGATAAAGTTTACAATTGCCGTGGCAAGATGGTTTGTGACTGTTCGTACCAGAACATCCACAAACACCTTACTAAAATTAGCAAGTGCTGCTTAAATACGTTGCCGCATTTAAGCCTTGATCCTTTTTATATTTTCCATGTGACCACCTCCAGTTAGTCTGTTTGATGACTAAGTGCAGGTCAGCATAGTCTGACAAATTTGAGTATATCATGGGATCATCACAAACACGATTAAAAATTACACCTCAAAAAAATAAAGAGTTATCTAACGACTAAAAACCGTTAGATAACTCTTTTTTATCAGGACATATTACGCAATCAGTTCGTGTTGTTCAACCAACCAAGCTGAAAGAGCCATAATAGCAATTAACACTAGCAAGACAATCAATTGGATTGTCCAACTATGCCATAGCCCAAAGCCATAACCAAATAACGTCGGTCCTAAGGCAGCTAACAAATAACCACCTGACTGTGCCATCCCTGATAATTCAGCCGTGTGCATGGGTGTTGATGACTTCATTGAAAACATCGTCAACAAGTATGGGAAGGAAGCTCCCCCGGCAAAGCCCATTAATAGATTGACAATTAGCCAGAATCCCAGCCCGTGTCCATGGAATAGAATTAAAGCCACGCCCACAAATGCTAAAATTGAAAAACCAAGCATCACACGACGACGTTGTTGACTATTCCAACGTGTAAAGGCCGTTGGCAAATAAAATGTTAATGGTAATTGTACTAACGTGAAAACTCCTGATAGGTAACCTGCAGCACTCGCTGAGACACCCGCTTGTTGCGCCATCGTTGGTAACCAGGCCATTGCTGTGTAGTAGTACAAGGATTGCAACCCACCAAAGACTAACAGGGTCCAGGCGCGCTTATTACGCCAAATTGTTGAATGCTGCGTATCCGCAGTTTTCTCACGTGTTGGCAAGATATGATTATTGGCAACATTTGGTAGCCAAACCACAAACGCAAGCACAATCACAACCGTCAAGAAAACAATTAAGACCTGCCAATTAGTCGCTTTAACAATCGGCACTGCTAATGAAGACGCAATAATTGTGGCAATTGACATTGAAAGTGAATAAGTTGATGTATAGCGGCCAATTCGGCTCGGTGCATTACTCAAGATAGCACTGGGTAATAGCACGTTTAACGTGGCAATTCCAAATCCAATTAGAATGGTGCCGATAAACAACATCGGTAATGAAAACAATCGCATAATCGATCCAATTGCCATCATCAAAACAAAAATGGCAAAAGTTTTTTCAATGCCCCACTTTTGTCCAAATTTTGATGCAAAAGGAGATACTAGGGCAAACATTAACAAAGGAATTGTCGTTAAGATTCCTAGTGAACTAACTGATACGCCAAGGCCTTTGGCAACGTCACTAATCACTGGGGGAATTGCCGTAAATGGAATTCTTAAAATAACCCCCATCATGATAATTCCCGGCACTAACATGCGTGCATGTTTCGGTTGTTCCATATAATTAACTCCCGCTTTTTATTTAAAATATTTTGCCAAGAAGGCTTGGACTTTTTCCTGATACTTAACTGGATTAGTGGCGTATGATTGTACGTGGCTAGCCCCCGGTACGACATACTTCACCTTTGGCCCATTCGTGGCCGCATATACTTCATGCACATACTTAGTAGGTACAAATTTATCATTTCCACCATGAATAAAGAGCATTGGACGTTGATTATGTTGCAATAATTGCACAGCATTAGCTTGATAGTAGTTATAACCTGCTAATACCTCGGAATATAATGAAACCACTGGTACAAGGATGTTTGCTAACCATTGGGGAATACCGTACATACTGCCAGCTTGGAATTTTAGTTCATCCATTAATGATGTATACCCGGCATCTTCAATAAAGGCTTTAACTTGCTTAGGCGGATTCATTCCTGACAACATCATTGTTGTGGCACCACCCATTGAGGCCCCCATAACAACGATTTGACTATCAGTACCGTTTTTTTCAATAATTGCTTGTAGCCAATGCAAATAGTCCTTAGCATCTAAGTAACCAAATCCAATATAATCACCCTCCGATTGGCCTGCAGCACGATCATCTGGCATTAATACGTTATAACCTAATTGATGAAATAATGCGCCATAAGGCGCCATTGCATTATGATCCGCACCAAATCCATGAATTACCACAACTGTTTTTTGAGTTGGCTTACTTGCTGGGGCATAGTGTCCTACCAATTTAATACCATCATCAGCCTTTACTTGCCAAGTTGTTTGTTGTAAATCATGCCATACTTCTTGTTGATCGTATAACGTATCTTTCTTTGTTAGCGCACTACTATTAATAAAATCTTTATCTGCTCGTACTTCTGCAACTCTAAAAAAATAACCTCCAGCCAATCCTAACGCAATGATTAGTAACCCAATAATAATCAATCCACTCGTAACTAATTTACGAGTTACTGACCATGATTTTTTCTTTTTACTCATGCATTTGCTCCTAATTCAATTCTCTCTAACTAATCAATTATAGATAAATTTCTCTAGAATATAAAGAACAAGCTTCCTCAACCAAAACTCAAGCAATCGTTAGTTTAAATGTATGCTAAAATATTAAAAAACAATGAGAAACACAAGGAGTATCTGATGGCTTATTCATTAAATTGGAATCTTGATTCAATCTACCCTGGTGGCATTACGTCGCCAGAATTTGCTGAAAAATTAACACAACTTGAACAACAAATTACGCAACTATCATCTGACGTGGCTGCATACGATCGCTTTGTCGATACTGATTTAAGCCAATTAATCGCCTTGGTAGCGGATGTACAAGTCATTCACTCTGGACTAGCAACGGTAAGTTTGTTTGTAAACGCGCTCTATTCAGCTGACTACACTAACCCTATTTACCGGCCATACCAAACTAAGGTTGCTGAGTTAGACGTGACATATCAAGCTCCGTTGAACGCCTTTGCTAAATTATTAACCTCTTTTGATGATGAAACATTTACCAAAGTTTTGACATTGCCAGGTATTAATCAAGTCGCATTCCATTTAAATGAGTTACGCGATGATGCAGCACGCTTGCTTGACGATCAAACTGAGTCGTTATTAAACAAGTTACGCTTAGATGGTTTGCAAGCTTGGTCTGAGCACTACGATACAATTTCAGCCGGCCTTTCAATGACTTATACGGACGAAAATGGGACGGAAAAATCATTATCAGCCGGACAAGCCTTGAATCAATTAGACGGTTATCCAGATGGTGATGTTCGCGCAAACATCATGACTAATTATGAAAAGATGTGGGCAGGTGCTGAAAACTTAGCAGCTGACACAATTAACCATTTGGCTGGTGCCCGTCTAACGGAACAAGCCGCTCACGGTTATATGGACCATTTAGCCCAACCCCTTGCTTTAAACCGTATGTCACGTGCGACTTTAGACGCCATGTGGCAAATGGTTGATGACAATAAGCATATTTTTAAAGCTTATTTTGCACGCAAGGCTCAGCTACTAGGACTTAATGAAATTGGTTGGCAAGATCAGGTGGCCCCAATCACAAAATTAGGTGACTATGAACCAAGCACGCTGACTTACGACCAAGCGGCTGCCTTTATTATTCAAAACTTTGGTAAATATTCTCCTAAAATGGCAGCCTTTGCGCAACACGCCTTTGAAAACCAATGGATTGAAGCTGAAGACCGCCCTGGTAAAACACCCGGTGCCTGGATGGAAAGTGTACCGGACATTCGTGAATCCCGCATTATTACAACTTTCACGGGTTCAGTTAATGATGCTGCGACCATTGCGCATGAATTGGGCCACGGCTTCCACTCAGCGATGCTAAATGACCTCCCTGTCTGGCGTGACGGGTATGCAATGAACGTAGCAGAAACGGCTTCAACCTTTGCAGAAATGTTAATTGCTGATGCTAATGTATCTGCTGCTCAAAGTGATGCAGAAAAAGTTGTTTTGCTGGATGCTAAGATGACGAATCCAATTTCAATGTTCTTAAACATTCACGCCCGCTTTATCTTTGAAGATCATTTCTATCAAGAACGCCAACAGGGTTATGTGCCTGCAGCACGCTTGAACGAACTAATGGATGATGCGCAAGCCCAAGCCTTTGCTGGTATTTTGGATAAGCGCCACCCCCACTTCTGGTCATCAAAGCTGCACTTCTTTATTGATGATGTCCCATTCTATAACTTCCCGTACACATTTGGTTACTTGTTTAGCCAAGGTATTTACGCTTGGGCCAAGACGCAAGATAACTTTGAAGAAGCCTACATTGCTTTGCTACGTGATACAGCTAATATGTCGACGGAAGAATTAGCGCAAAAGCACCTAGGTGTCGATCTCACCAAACCCGATTTCTGGCAAGCCGGCGCCGACTTAGTCAAACAAGATATTGCAGAGTTCTTAAAACTTTCCGAACAATTTATTTAGAGAGTGTGACAAAAAGCGCTTTGATGCTGGTGGATAAGGTTGCTTTTAATGATGCCAGCTGGAGCACAGCGGAGGCGGGCGTCGTTTAAAGTAATCTTATCTTGAAGCATCAGCTTTTGGGAACACGTTTATGGAGAGTGTGACAAAAAGCGCTTTGAATTCTGATACACACGAAAATACCGACCAAATTCCCAATGATGAATTTGGTCGGTATTTTTATTTTTTAATAATTAAACGTGATGTCAACATTGCTAAACTAACTGCAATGCCGAGTGGTAACAACGCTGTGTAATCAAGATGTGTGACTTCAAACATCATAAAAAGTGCCATTAACGGGGCCTGCTGTGATGCAGCCAATAACGCCACCGCCCCCATTAATGCTAATTGGCCTAATGGCATACCTGGCATCAATACTAAGTATCCTGACCCCAACACAGCACCCAAAGCACCACCAATACTAATTGATGGCGCCAATGTACCACCAAACGCACCGGCTTTTAACGTTAGGACCGTCACAACCGCTTTAAGGGCCGCCCCGACTAACAAAGTCCCCAAAATAGCCGTCGTCGGATTAGTCAACGATAATGCGGCTAATCCACGTCCATTTCCCATAATGTATGGAAAATTCATGGCAATAAGACCGGTAATTATCCCCATAATTGGTAATTGCCAAAGCATCTGTTTCCCTTTGGCTTTATTTGATCCATCCGCTGCTTGAAACGCATTTCGAAATATACCACCAACCAGTCCCAGTACTGGGCTAGCAATGACCACAAACGGTAAAATATGCCAATCAAAATTTTTATCCACCAATACGTAATACGGGGCAAAGCCTTTAAACACCCCACCTACTAACATCGCAATTGCTGACATCCCTACACTCACTGCAATCGCACGTTGGCTTACCTTTTTATATAAAATCTCAATGGCAAATAATGTCCCCGTAATTGGCGCTAAGTACACACCCGCAAAACCCGCTCCAGCAGCGGCGGCAACCAACAAGCGTCGATCTTCAGCCTCTAAAGTGGGTAACCCTGTTTTCTGCAACAATCGCGTCCATTGTTGTGCCAACATTGCCCCAACTTCACGTGGTGCTAATTCGCGTCCAACCGAACCACCTGTCCCAACATAAAAGACTTGCGTTAACGCATGTAAAATAGTGGTTCCAACGGGCATTGGTTGCTCGTCCAAGGCTTTATTAATACTAACCGGTTGTGTTAATTTAGTCTGAACAAAATACCAACTCAGCGCAGCTAATATACCACCAATTGTTACTGAAGCCAGTCTTTGCCAACCACTGGCTGACATAGCTAGCGGTTGCATGGTCGTCTCTGCAAAGCCTAAGAACAGTCGTTCAACGTGTTCTAAAAAGAAACTAATACCAGCGGCACCTAACCCAACTAGTAAGCCAAGGCCAATTGTTGAAATAAGCAACGTCAAAATAGTCGATCGATGTGTCTGATTCGTTTGTTGCATAATCCCTCCCACAATAGCTACTGAACGAGATAAACCTGTTCATCAATTAAATCAAATGATTGATGCACCGCATTTAACGATGGCATTGGTGTTAGTTGTGCTTTTTGCCAGAACTTAGCCGAGTTAGTAGCGCCATTTGGCTCACCAATCACTAATAGCTTAAAATCATACTGACCGGCTTGCTCGCGCATAAGTTGTAAGATTTCCCAATCTGCTTCAGTTGTATCTGGTGCCCAACTCATAATAACGGTAGCCACTTGTGCCCCATATTTTTTAATTGCTGCAACCGCTGGTAACGCTTCAACTGGTGTGACTGGTTCAGCAGATGATAAATCTGGTTGCAAATGCCAAGCTTCGTTATCCGTTGCAATAATGGTTTGGGTAGGTTGCAAGGCCCGCAACCCCGCTGACAAATAACCATGCCCTGCCATAATTTCTAAAACAGGTTTACCTGCCGTATAATCAGACAAGGCCACGATAAATTCTTGTGAAACAAACCCATACATACTAAAATATTCAATTAACGCATCACGTAGATGCCGAAGCATAAAATCAACATCCTCTAGCGGTGTGGTAAGCATCTCCCACAAAGCATTTCCCCGGGTCGCATCTGTTGGATAGGTCGTTAATACATGATTTTGAATTTCATCAATCACACTTTCCGGTAACTCCATCACTGGCAATGCGTGCGGCAACTGCCCTTTATTCAAGGCTGCGATGGTCTTAATTGCTTGTTGCAATAAGTTTTTAATCGTGGGGATCTTTTGATATAGGTCTAGATAAGGCAACAGCTCACTAAGATAATCAATCTTAGTGAGCTGGCGACCAGATCCAAACGTTATTGTTTGGTTTGAAGACATGTGTATTCCTCGTGAATTTTAAAATAAACTCTCTTGATGATTGCTACGTACATCATCATCAGCGGTAAATGAAACCGGATTTAAATATGAATTGACGTATTGAAAAATATCAAAGCGTTGTTGATCAGTTAATGGCTTACCATTAAAATCAATTTCTTTACCGGATAAAAATAGTAACGACAAATCAGTTTTTTCTGACATGGCGCGCCCAACCAAAAAGTCCATCGATACATTAAAGAAGTCCGCTAATTTACGTACTTCAATGTAAGACGGTGACCGGTCGCCGCGTTCCCAGTTTCCGATTTGCGCGGCCGTATTGGGTTTTTGTCCGGGTTCAAGATGCTTGTTCATTTCATCCGCCAAATTTTCCAAAGTGATATTGCGACCCTTTCGCAATTCACGCAAACGATCTGGAAACATGGGCGTGGCTCTCGACTTTCTTAAAGTTCGACTAGTTGTGATAGCAACTAGCTTGATAACTCTATTTTAACGAACATTCACAGATTTTTCCACACCCAAATTGTGGATAAACTATGAATTTATCCACAAAACTGTTTTTACGGCGTTACTGTCAAAACAACGACATTTACGGTAACAGTTGGCAGCGGTGTTGCTTCAGCGGCAGCTTGTGCTTCAGGACGGGCACCCCAGTGCAATGGCGTCATATGTAATAAATCTTGATATAAATCAGTGGGAATTTGCCACTCATAACTAATTTCACGTTGTTGCGCGGTTGGATAATTTTCCATAAAGCGATCAACCACTTTTTGATTACTATACGTATGATTTGGTGAATCCACGGGATATAGCATCTCACGTAATTCATGTAAGTAGCCCGACGCTGGCACGACTTTCACTAATGTCCCACCTGGTGATAATACACGCTTAAATTCTTCATATGCACTTGGTGAGAAAAACTCCACAATACTATCAAAGCTCTGGGCATTAAACGGTAACTTAGCTAAATCCGCAACTGCAAAGAAGGCTTCTGTTTCTAATTGCGTCGCCAAATTAACCCCCGCTTTCGAAATATCAAAGCCAATCCCAACGTCTTGGTTGCCACGTTGCGCTAACAATCGGGCAAATGGCGTTCCCTCACCTGTCCCAACGTCTAAAATCCGTTGGGGCGTAGTTGGTAAGGCCTCATTCACCGCTTTAACAATCCCATCAAATAAGCCGGCTGTTAAGACACGCCGACGGGCGGCCAACATTGCGTCATCATATTCAGTATTAACCGCATGATTTAGAAAATACAATGTCCCTTTTTTATTAATGTCTAGACGGTGGTTATTAGCACAAATCAAACTGTTTCCTTCAACCGTTTGATAAGGTTCACCATCCACCGTGCAACGAAACATCTCCAAATGTTCACTGACAAATTGAACACCTTTATCAATTTTTTTCATGTGCCATCTCTTTTCTATTATTGCTAATTTTTACTATCCCATGACTTAATCAATCGTATTTTATTATACGCCAAAAAACCGGTAAATCATTTTGATTCACCGGTTTAAAACGTTACAATTAATCTTCAAAGCCAGCTGTCGTCATTGATGCTTCGTACAAGGCAACAACATCAGCTGCTGTTAAGTTTACATAGGCGCCATTTTGGTCCAAGTTACCTAACTTAACGGCTGATGCCGCCATAGCTGCAAAATGCGTGTCATCATGAATATCAACACCTGGCAAAGTCATTGGCGCTTCCAATGACTTAATCCAATCATAGGTTGCTTGAATGGCAGCTTCTGCAACTTGTTGATCATCAGTCCCTTGAATTGACCAGACATTACGCCCAAAGCGCGCAAACTTTGCCACTGTCTCAGCATTTAGGACGTGCTTCATCCAACGCGGCGTCAAAATACCCAATCCAATTCCGTGCGTAATATCATAGTAAGCTGATAATTCGTGTTCCATTGGGTGCACACTCCACCCATGTTTGTTACCAGCCTTCAACAAGCCATTTAAGGCCATTGTTGACGCCCACATCAAGTTTGCCCGTGCATCATAGTTTTCTGGTTCTGCTAAGGCAACTGGCGCCCATTGAATGGTTGCTCGCATGATGCCTTCAATCATTCCGTCCTTAATATCCGTTGCTGTAGCACGGTCAAAGTATTGCTCCGTTAAGTGTGAGAAGATATCGATTGACCCTGCCGCCGTTTGCCACTTTGAAACTGAGTATGTCAATTGTGGGTCCAAGAATGAAACGGCTGGTGTGTTAGGTCCATACGTTCCCATCTTAATCTTTTGTTCAGGGTCCGAAATCACTGAACCTTGATTCATTTCAGTTCCCGTTGCTGACAACGTTAAAATATCAACTACGGGCAATTGACCAATGTTAGCCCGTGACTTGGCCCCACGATCAGCGACCAAATCCCACGCATCACCCTCATAAAACTTAGCTGAAGCAATGACTTTCGCCGCATCAATTACCGAACCACCACCAACAGCCAAAACAACATCAATATCATGTTCCTGCGTTAGGGCTTGTCCTTGGCGAATTGAGGCAATCTTTGGGTTTGGTTCAATCCCATCAAGTTCAATCACATTCAAACCATCAAGCGCCTTGATAACGCGTTCATACAAACCAGAGCGCTTAATTGAACCCCCACCATAAGCAAGTAGCACATTTTGACCAAATTGTGCCACCGCATCATGTAATTCCGTATCAATGTGATCTGTTCCAAAACGAATATCAGTTTTATTTACAAAACGAAAGTCTTCCATGTTGGATCCTCCAGCAAATTTTTATATTAGATAAATATAACTATACACCTATTCTAGCCATGACACCGTGTAGTTTTCAAACAAAAAAGCTTGTTAACGCGCTAATGCAACGTTAACAAGCTTTTTGATTTAAACAATTTTCATCAATTGATTAGTCGTTGTTTAAGTTCATTGAGTTTTCAATATCAGCGATTGAAGGAATCTTGTTGCCTTCTTCAGTTGATACAACGACTGGATCAGCAACAACCTTAGCTTCAACAGCTTGGTATTGCTTCATACCAGTTCCAGCTGGAATCAACTTACCGATGATAACGTTCTCCTTCAAACCAACCAATGGGTCGTTCTTTCCACGGATCGCAGCGTCAGTCAAGACACGCGTCGTTTCTTGGAAGGAAGCGGCTGACAAGAATGAGTTCGTTTCCAATGAGGCCTTCGTAATACCAAGCAATACTGGACGGGCAGTTGCAGGCAACCCACCGTTCAACAACGTCGTTTCGTTGGCATCGCGGAATTGCGCGATATCCATCAACGTACCTGGCAACAAATCAGTCTCACCTGGATCCATGACACGTACCTTACGAAGCATTTGGCGAGCCATAACTTCGATGTGCTTGTCAGAGATCTCAACACCTTGCATACGGTAAACCTTTTGCACTTCACGCACAATGTAGTTTTCCGTTGCCAAAGTATCACGAACTTGGATGATTTCCTTAGGGTCAGCAGAACCTTCGTTCAACGTCTCACCACGGTGGATTTGATCACCTTCAGCCACACGCATACGAGCAGTCATTGGCAATGTGTAAGTACGCGTATCCGTCTCACCTTGCACTGTAACTTCCTTAGTACGTTCAGCTGGGTTTTCTTCGATTGATACAACTTCACCAGTAACTTCAGTAATCATGGCACGTCCCTTAGGGTTACGTGCTTCAAAGATTTCTTGCACACGAGGAAGTCCTTGCGTGATATCGTTTCCGGCAACACCACCCGTGTGGAAAGTACGCATTGTCAATTGCGTACCAGGCTCACCGATTGATTGTGCGGCAACAGTACCAACAGCTTCACCAACTTCGACAACATCACCAGTGGCCATGTTGCGTCCGTAACAGTGCATGCAGACACCGTGTTCTGTGTTACAAGTAAAGGCTGAACGGATGTTAACTGATATAATACCAGCAGCATCGATCATCTTAGCCATGTCTTCATCAATCATTTCGTTACGCTTAACAATCACGTCACCATTACGTGGGTCGATAACTGTCTTTTGTGCGTAACGTCCAACGATACGTTCGTACAAAGCTTCGATAACTTCATTTCCGTTCATGATAGCTGATACGTCCAAACCACGATCAGTACCACAATCCAATTCACGAATGATAACGTCTTGAGCAACGTCAACCAAACGACGTGTCATATAACCTGAGTCGGCCGTCTTCAAGGCCGTGTCGGTCATACCCTTACGCGCTCCGTGAGTTGAGAAGAACATTTCCAAAACTGACAATCCTTCACGGAAGTTGGCAATGATTGGCAATTCCATGATACGTCCGTTAGGCGCAGCCATCAAACCACGCATACCGGCCAATTGCGTAAAGTTAGAAATGTTACCACGAGCTCCTGAGTCTGACATCATGAAGATGTTGTTGTCAGGTTCGAAGTGTTCGATCAGCTTAGAAGTAATGTCATCCTTAGCTTGGTTCCAGATAGCGATAACACGCTCATAGCGTTCGTCATCAGTAATCAAACCACGACGGAATTGCTTAGAAACTGTGGCAACTTGCTTGTGGGCTTCTTCGATGATACCTGGCTTTTCCTTCAAGTCAGTAACGTCGGCCACACCAACCGTCAAACCAGACTTAGTTGACTCATCGTAACCCAAGTCCTTCATACGGTCCAATAGCAATGATGTTTCAGTAACCTTGTAAATCTTGTAGACTTCGGCAACAATGTCTGACAAGTAACCCTTCTTAAATGGTGCCAAGATATCAGTTTGGGCAAAGTGTGCCTTGATATCTGTACCAGGCTCCAAGAAGAAGCGGTTATCAATACCGTGTAAGTTAGCTTCAGTTGGCTCGTTCAAGTATGGGAAGTCAGTAGGCAAGATGTCGTTAAAGATCAACTTACCAACCGTCGTCGTCATGATACGTGAACGTTGTTCGTCAGTGAATGGCTTTTCTGCAGGGAATGAAGACGTTTGGATTCCAATACGTGTGTGCAAGTGCACATACTTGTTTTGGAAGGCCGTACGCGCTTCGTTGATGTCCTTGAAGATCATACCTTCACCTTCACGACCAGCTTCTTCAGTCGTCAAGTAGTAGTTACCGATAACCATGTCCTGTGATGGGGCCACGATAGGCTTACCATCCTTAGGTGCCAAGATGTGTCCAGCGGCAAGCATCAACAAACGTGCTTCAGCTTGAGCTTCATCTGACAAAGGAACGTGGATGGCCATTTGGTCACCGTCAAAGTCGGCGTTATAAGCTTCAGTAACCAATGGGTGCAAACGCATCGCCTTACCTGAAACTAGGACTGGCTCAAAGGCTTGAATACCCAAACGGTGAAGCGTTGGTGCACGGTTCAAAAGAACTGGGTGCTCCTTGATAACGTCTTCCAAGACGTCCATAACAACTTCTTCACGACGGTCAATCATGCGCTTAGCGGCACGGATGTTACCAGCTAATTCGCGACCAACCAATTCCTTCATGATGAATGGGCGGAACAATTCCATCGCCATTGGACGTGGCAATCCCATTTGGTTCATCTTCAAGAAAGGTCCAACGTCGATAACTGAACGTCCTGAGTAGTCAACACGCTTACCAAGCAAGTTTTGACGGAAACGTCCTTGCTTACCCTTAAGCATGTGTGACAATGACTTCAATGGACGGTTACCAGGACCTGTTACAGGACGTCCGCGACGACCGTTGTCAACCAACGCATCAACGGCTTCTTGCAACATACGCTTTTCGTTTTGCACGATAATACCAGGTGCATTCAACTCCAACAAACGCTTCAAACGGTTGTTACGGTTGATAACACGACGGTACAAGTCGTTCAAGTCAGACGTTGCAAAACGTCCACCTTCCAATTGCACCATTGGACGCAAGTCAGGTGGGATAACTGGAATAACATCCATGACCATCCATTGTGGCTTGTTACCTGACTTAACGAAGGCTTCAATGATGTCCAAACGACGAACGGCACGGACACGCTTTTGACCAGTGGCCTCACGCAATTCTGCCTTCAACGTTTCAACTTCACCTTCCAAGTCAGCGTTTGCCAACAACGTTTGCACCGCTTCGGCACCCATACCAGCTTCAAAAGCAGTACCGTATTCAGCCTTTAATTCGCGGTATTCACGTTCTGACAATAGTTGCTTTTCAACTAGTGGTGTATCACCGGCCTTAGTAACCACGTATGATGCGAAGTAGATAATCTCTTCCAATGAACGTGGTGACATGTCCAAGACCAATCCCATACGTGATGGAATTCCCTTGAAGTACCAGATGTGTGATACAGGAGCGGCCAATTCAATGTGACCCATACGCTCGCGACGAACCTTGGCTGAAGTTACTTCAACACCACAGCGGTCACAAACGATTCCCTTGTAACGAATACGCTTGTACTTTCCACAAGCACATTCGTAATCTTTAGTAGGTCCAAAGATACGCTCGTCGAAAAGTCCATCCTTTTCAGGCTTAAGCGTACGATAGTTGATTGTCTCAGGCTTTTTTACTTCACCGTAAGACCAGCTGCGAATCTTGTCTGGACTAGCCAATCCGATTTGCATGCTTTCAAACTTATTGACATCAATCAATGGTTTGACCCCTTTCGTAGGTTCCTATATACAATCCAAGCTAACTTATCGACTAAGTCCGTACTGATGACAAACGATACATCCTTTGCCCTCAGCACGGACCTAGCCCTAAGCTAGGTTGGCTAACAATCTATTTTAGTGGGTTGTCGTGCTAAAAAGCTTAGTCAGCTTCTGGCAACTTAACAACTTCTTCAGTCTTTGGGGCAGCCTTTTCACCATCAGCCGCAAATTCTTGCGCTAGACGTTGTGCTTCAGCTGTTGCTGCTTCGATGTTAACGATTGAATCGTCTTCATCCATATCACGCAATTCAATTTCGCGATCTTCAGCATCCAAGACCTTCATATCCAAACCAAGGGCTTGCAATTCCTTAACCAAAACACGGAATGATTCAGGCACACCAGGCTTTGGAATTTGTTCACCCTTAACAATGGCTTCATAAGTCTTAACACGGCCAACCACGTCATCTGACTTGTAAGTCAAGATTTCTTGCAACGTGTGAGCAGCACCATAGGCCTCAAGGGCCCAAACTTCCATTTCACCGAAACGCTGTCCACCAAATTGCGCCTTACCACCAAGTGGTTGTTGCGTAACAAGTGAGTAAGGTCCGATTGAACGGGCGTGCATCTTGTCATCGACCATGTGGGCCAACTTCATGTAGTGCATGATACCAACGGCAACACGCTTGTCAAAGGCTTCACCAGTACGACCATCATACAAGATTGTCTTACCATCTGATGGCAATCCAGCTTCCTTAATGGCATCCCAGATATCTGAGTCCAAGGCCCCGTCAAAGACAGGAGAAGCAATGTGGATACCCAATTCACGGGCCGCCATACCCAAGTGCAATTCAAGCACTTGTCCGATATTCATACGAGATGGCACACCCATTGGTGACAACATAATGTCGATAGGTGTTCCGTCTGGCATAAATGGCATGTCTTCTGAAGGCACGATAACTGAAACCGTACCCTTGTTTCCGTGACGTCCGGCCATCTTGTCACCAACTTGAATCTTACGACGTTGGGCAATGTAGACACGAACCATCATGTTAACACCAGGTGCCAACTCGTCACCGTTCTCACGCGTGAAGATGCGGACGTCTTGTACGACTCCGCCACCACCGTGAGGAACACGCAATGACGTATCACGAACTTCACGCGCCTTTTCACCAAAGATGGCGTGCAACAAACGTTCTTCAGCAGATAGTTCCGTAACTCCCTTAGGCGTTACCTTACCAACCAACAAATCACCGTCTTCAACTTCGGCACCAATACGGATAATTCCGCGTTCGTCCAAGTTCTTTAGTTGCTCTTCACCAGTGTTTGGAATTTCACGTGTGAATTCTTCAGGGCCAAGCTTTGTATCACGAGCCTCTGATTCGTATTCTTCAATGTGGATTGACGTGTAGACATCATCACGGATCAAACGTTCGTTGATGATGATGGCATCTTCGAAGTTATATCCTTGCCAAGTCATGAAGGCAATCAATGGGTTTTGTCCCAAAGCCAATTCACCTTGTTCCATTGATGGACCGTCAGCCAAAACGTCATCGGCGTCAATGGCATCCCCAATCTTAACAATTGGACGTTGGTTGTAGTTCTTACCAGCGTTTGAACGACGGAACTTCATCAATTCATACTTATCAAGTGAACCATCTTCACGACGAACGCGGATTTCACGACCGTCAACGTATTCAACTGTACCAGGGTACTTAGCAATGATAGCCACACCGGCGTCGTGGGCAGCCTTATATTCGATACCCGTACCAATCAATGGTGAGTGAGGATCAATCAAAGGTACCGCTTGACGTTGCATGTTAGCACCCATCAAGGCACGATTTGAGTCATCGTTTTCCAAGAACGGAATTGCGGCCGTGGCAACGGCAACAATTTGCTTAGGAGAAACGTCCATGTAGTCAACTTGGTCAATTGAAACTTCAACGTTGTCATCACCCTTACGAGCCAAAACTGTATCAGATTCGAATGAACCATCTTCGTTCAACACAGAGTTACCTTGAGCAACGATGAAGTTATCTTCTTCGTCGGCTGTCAAGTAATCAATCTTTTCAGTAACCTTGTGCGTATCCCAGTCAACACGACGGTATGGTGTCTCAATGAAACCGTAACGGTTAACACGACCGTACGTAGCCAATGAGTTGATCAAACCGATGTTTGGTCCTTCAGGCGTTTCGATTGGGTCCATACGACCGTAGTGCGTGTAGTGCACGTCTCGGACTTCATATCCGGCACGGTCACGTGTCAAACCACCAGGTCCCAAGGCTGAAAGACGACGCTTATTCGTCAATTCACCAAGTGGGTTCGTTTGATCCATGAATTGTGACAATTGTGATGAACCAAAGAATTCCTTAACCGCTGCCACAACTGGTCGGATGTTGATCAATTGTTGTGGCGTTACTGTGTCAGGATCTTGAATTGACATACGTTCGCGAACCACACGTTCCATACGGCTCAAACCGATACGGAATGTGTTTTGCAACAATTCACCAACACGACGAATACGACGGTTACCCAAGTGGTCAATGTCGTCCGTTGCGCCAATACCTAGCGGCAAATTCAAGAAGTAATTCATACCAGCAATGATGTCTGCTGGTTGAATCGTACGAACAGATTCATCAAAGTTACCATTACCAATAATTGGCAACGTCTTTTCAGGATCTTCTGGGTTTTCAACCAAGATTGTTTGCAACGTCATTGGCGTTGTCACAACACCTTCATCAGAAGGCGTAAATGTCTTCGTTTTGAAGTCTTTGTTGTCTAGGTATGGTGTCAAGTCAGCCATAACCTTCTTATCAATTAGCGTTCCCTTTTCAGCGATAATCTCACCAGTTTCAGGATCAGCCAACGTTTCACCCAACGTCAAGCCCATCAAACGCATCTTCAATGACAACTTCTTGTTGATCTTGTAACGACCAACTGGTGCCAAATCGTAACGCTTTGGGTCAAAGAATCGAGCTGTCAATAAGGCACGTGATGAGTCAGCTGTCTTGGGCTCACCTGGACGTAGACGATCGTAGATGTCCTTTAGTCCTTCTTCAACACGAGAATCGTTGATATCCTTGTGCACGTCCTTATCCAACGTCAATGAGATTGAATCGTATTGATCACCCAAGATTTGCAAAATTTCTGAATCAGATCCGTAACCCAAGGCACGAACCAATTCAGTAATTGGCAACTTACGCGTACGATCGATACGAACGTAGCTCAATCCCTTTGCATCAGTTTCATATTCTAGCCAAGCACCACGGCTTGGAATGAATGTCGTCCCGTAGTTAGGACGACCATTCTTGTCTAATTCTTCGTTATAGTAAACACCAGGAGAACGAACAAGTTGTGAAACAATAACACGTTCTGCTCCGTTAATGATGAACGTACCTGATGGCGTCATCAATGGGAAGTCTCCAAAGAACACGTCTTGTTCCTTAAGTTCACCAGTTTCTTGGTTCGTTAAGCGCAACGTTACGTGCAATGGTGCTGAGAAGTTAGCATCGTGGTTACGAGCTTCTTCTACTGTGTACTTCGGCTCCATGAGCTTATAGTCCACAAATTCTAATGATAACTTTCCTTGGAAGTCTTCAATTGGCAAAATGTCCGTAAACATTTCGCGCAACCCTTCGTCCAAGAACCAGTTGTATGAGTCCGTTTGGATCTCAATCAAGTTAGGCAAATCAAGGACTTCCTTGATTCGTGCGTAACTACGACGAACACGGTGCTTACCGTACTTTACAAGCGTTCCTACCAAGTTTTCCACCTCGCTTCGATTTGGCCAACTGCGCACACCAGTTTTTTACAATTTGATTACAATCACTGTTAAATACCGGTTTTTGAGTGCAAAAAAGACAACAGTATCTCCACGATTAGAAACACCCCTGTCCTTGCTATAAAGGCGTTCAGGGACAATATTTCCTGTCAGCCGTTGTCTATGCACAATTAAACTACTCTATAGTATACAATAAAAAGCAAGCATTATCAAGGAATTGCTTCTTTGTCAATACTTGCTTTTATAATTTAAACTTCTTATTCGGCAATCACTGGTTCTGTAGGCGTTTTCGCCTTAATGTTAATCGTGATTTCGCCTGACTTAGCCCCAATTGTCACAACATCGTTCGTGGTTACCTTACCAGCTAACAACTCTTCTGACAACCGGTCTTCAATCTTAGTTTGCAAAGCACGGCGAATTGGCCGTGCCCCATACTCAGGATCAAAACCAGCATCTGCAACAACGTCAATAGCAGCCGGTGTAATTTTAACCGTAAAGCCTTGCTCGGCAATCCGTTGCAAAACCGACTTTGCCATCAACTTAACAATTTGGTGCAATTCTGCCTTCGTTAATGAACGGAAGACCACAATTTCATCAATACGATTAATGAATTCTGGGCGGAACGTTTCACGTAAGGTCTTACGCACCGTCTCATTCATTGCATCGTAATCCTTCGACTTATCAACCGCGCCAAACCCGACAGACTTTTCGTCACGCAAACGCGTTGCGCCAAGGTTGGATGTCATAATGATAATTGTATTTCTAAAGTCAACTTTACGTCCCTTAGCATCCGTTAGGTAACCATCATCAAAGACTTGCAACATTAAGTTATAGATATCAGGATGGGCTTTTTCAGCTTCATCAAGCAACACAACTGAATAAGGGTTACGACGCACCTTTTCCGTTAATTGACCACCTTCTTCATAGCCAACATACCCCGGTGCTGAACCGACCAAACGACTAGCTGAGTACGCTTCTCGGTATTCAGACATATCCACACGAATCATATTATCTTCTGACCCAAACATCGCAGCTGCCAAGGCTTTTGCCAACTCTGTTTTACCAGTTCCAGTTGGCCCTAAGAACATAAACGTCCCGATTGGACGAGCCGGATCCTTCAACCCAGAGCGCGCCCGACGAATTGAACGAGCAATCGCTGATACCGCTTCATCTTGCCCAATTACCCGGTTATGCAACACCTTCTCAAGATTTAACAATCGTTCTTGTTCAGACTTTTCCATTTGCGTCAACGGAATACCTGTTTGCTCAGCTACCACTTCAGCTACGTCATGTGCGGTAACTTCCAAGTCGTAATTACTGGTTCCTTCAGGTTGGGTTGCATCACGCTCAATCAAGAACTTATCAATCTTCTTCTTTTGCGCCATTTCCTTCTTACGCAATTGCGCAGCCAACTCAAAATCAAGCGACTCAATCGCAGCATCCTTATCAGCTCGCAACGTTTGTAACTTTTCTTCTAATTTAGCCAATGGCGTTTGGTGACCAGAACGATCAATGCGGACCTTAGCAGCTGCTTCGTCCATCATATCAATCGCCTTATCAGGCAAGAAGCGATCCGTAATGTACCGTACTGACAACTTAACCGCATCAACGACTGCCTCATCAGCAATTGCTACTTGGTGGTGTTGCTCATAGCGTGACTTCAAACCCTTAAGAATTTCAATCGCGTCAGCTTCTGAAGGTTCATTAATTTGCACTTGGGCAAACCGACGTTCCAACGCTGCATCGGTTTCAATGTACTTTTGATATTCATCGAGCGTCGTGGCACCAATCGTTTGTAACTCCCCGCGCGCCAAGGCCGGCTTTAAGATGTTTGATGCATCAATCGCACCTTCAGCACCACCAGCCCCGATTAATGTATGTAGTTCATCAATAAAGAGGATAACATTCCCATCACGTTGGATTTCATCAATCACCTTCTTCAAGCGATCTTCGAATTCTCCACGGTACTTGGTCCCTGCCACTAATGATCCCATATCAAGCATCATCAAACGCTTTTTTGTCATATCAGCTGGTACATCACCCGTCACAATCTTTTGCGCCAAACCTTCAGCAATCGCGGTCTTACCAACCCCAGGTTCACCAATCAATACCGGGTTGTTTTTGGTCCGACGTGACAAAATTTGAATCACGCGTTTTACTTCAGCTGAACGCCCAATCACCGGATCCATATGTCGTTCACGAGCTTGTTGCGTCAAATCACGGGCCAAAGAATCCAAAGTTGGTGTTCCTTCTGCTGGCGCTTGGTTACGACGGCCACGCGCATCTTTCTTGCGCGCTGTATCATTGACCCCCAACTTACGCAAAATAGCACGGCGCATTTCAGCAGGACTTGCCCCCAAGGCAATTAAAATCCGCGATGACAGAATAGCATCATCCGCCAACAAAGCTAATAAGATGTGTTCTGTTCCCACACGACCTTGTTGCATCCGTTGCGCTTCATCACCAGCTTGTTGCAATATTTCACTAGCCTTAGGTGAATATGGTAAGTAGGCTGACTTTTCAGCCCGTGACAACGTACCATATCCGGTAAAGCGCTCAATTTCTTCACGAATATCGTCATCCGTAATATTAAATTGTTGCAAGACCTTCGTGGCAATACCTTCTTTTTCAATTGCCAAAGCAAGCAACAAATGTTCTGTCCCCACCGCTTGGTGCTTAAAATACTTTGCTTGTTCTTGCGCTAAAACTAATACGTTCTTAGCACTTGGTGTATATTGCATATCCATATTATTTACGCTCACTTTCAAACCGCAATCGGTTTAATAATTGACGCAGCAATTGACCGCGCAACTGATTTGCTTGGCGTGTCCCAGCTGGTTGTAACGCCTCATCTGAGAGCATTACTTGCACCAGTTGACTTTCATGCCTGGTTAACACTTTTTCACGCACTAAACACGTTAAAACATCATTTGCTTGGCGATCAGTTACCGCCTTTGAAAGACCCCGAAGTAACGCTTCTACCGCTTGGCTATCCGATCGTAATTGAAGTTGGGCAATCCGAATATACCCACCACCACCACGTTTAGACATTACCGAATAACCATTTTGCATGGCAAACCGCGTTTTAATGACATAGTTAATCTGAGAGGGCACAACTTGAAACCGCTGCGCCAATTCAGTCCGTTGCAATTCAATTTCTGATGACGCTACTAGAAGCGCTTTAAGATACGCTTCAATATCATTGGAAACATTTCGCTCGGTCATCCTCGTGCCTCCTTGACCAATATTGACATTATTATAAAACGCAACGCTTTTCAATGCCAACAATTAGTCATTAAATAAAAAGATCCCTCATCAATCCTTCTGTAGTTAATCTATCAAAAAAACGACAGAAAAACCATCAAGCATTACACTTGATGGTTTTTCAATCGATGGGCCTAACAGGACTCGAACCTGTAATTCCCGGTTCGTAGCCGGGGTGTTTATCCAATTAGCATATAGGCCCATATTCAGTTTTTGATTCTCTATATAATCAAATGCCGACTACTGGATTCGAACCAGCGACCCCTTCATTACTAGTGAAGTGCTCTGCCAGCTGAGCTAAGTCGGCAATCTTATCGAAGATAAATTTATCGTAAATCGATAATACGGATGACAGGAATCGAACCTGCACGCCCGAAGGCACTGGAACCTAAATCCAGCGCGTCTGCCAGTTCCGCCACATCCGCAACAGACGTCTCTAAGTTATTAACTTGAAACAACTTTTATATAATAACAATTATCAGAATAAGTGTCAACACTTTTTTGAAACTTTATTATATCGGTTCGTTTTAATCACGAACAGTCATAAGACCTACGCCTTACCACTCGAACTATAATACTTGGTTCAACGACACATTGCAAGTGTTTTTTCAAAAAAAACACTTCACTTTGATAAATACAAAAATACGCCTGATGCACTAGCATCAAGCGTACGTCATTTTACTTATTACAATGAATCTTCTGGCACGATCTTATCCGCACCAAAGTATGGTCGAAGCACTTCCGGAATCGTTACCGTACCATCTTCATTTTGATAGTTTTCCAAAATAGCGGCTACCGTACGACCCACTGCCAAACCTGAACCATTTAGCGTGTGGACAAATTGTAGCTTACCATTTTCATCACGGTATTGAATACGAGCACGACGCGCTTGGAACGCTTCTGTATTTGAAACAGAAGAAATTTCACGGTAAACGTCTTGTTCTGGCATCCAAACTTCCAAGTCATATGTCTTAGCAGCTGAGAAGCCCATGTCACCAGTTGACAATGTAATCACATGGTATGGCAAATTCAACTTTTGCAAGATGTTTTCGGCATTAGCCGTCATATCTTCCAAAGCTTGGTATGATTCTTCTGGCTTAGCAAACTTCACCATTTCAACCTTGTTAAATTGGTGCATACGAATCAATCCACGCGTATCACGTCCTGCAGAACCCGCTTCTTGGCGAAATGATGGTGAAACAGCGGTTACTGAGTAAGGCAACTTATCAGCATCAATTACTTCTTCACGGAAGTAGTTGGTCAAAGGCACTTCAGCCGTTGGAATTAGCGTCATAGCGTCTTCAGTTCCAACACGGTAGGCATCGTCCATAAACTTAGGGTATTGTCCCGTTCCAAACATGGCAGCATCCTTAACCATGTATGGCGTAATCATTTCCTTGTAGCCTTCCTTCTGGTGTTCGTCCAACATAAAGTTGTATACAGCACGTTCGAGCCGGGCTCCTTGGCCAACGTAGTAGACAAAACGGGCTCCTGACACCTTAGCACCACGCTCCCAATCTAAAATTCCTAGCTCTTCACCAAGTTCATAATGGGCCTTAGGCTTGAAATCAAAGGTTGGTACGGCACCCCATTCACGTTCTAAACGATTTGCTTCTTCATCAGCTCCCACTGGAATTTCAGGATTTGGCAAGTTTGGAAAACGCAACATACGCGCTTGAATAGCCTCATCAACAGCCGCAACTTCTTCATCAAGAGTCTTGATTTCAGCTGAAACGGCTTGCATTTGTGCAATAACATCGGATGCGTCTTCTTTGTTACGCTTCTTCAAACCAATTTCATCAGACACTGTGTTACGACGAGCCTTTAGCTCCTCAGTCTTAACCAACAATTCACGACGCTTAGCATCATCAGCCAACAAAGCATCAATTTCAGCTACTGCAACGCCACGACCGGCCAAACGTTCCTTAACTTCTTCTGGTGCCGTACGAATCAACTTCATATCTAACATAGCTATTTCTCCTAATTAATCCCGTAACCCTAATTCATTTACCTTAGCTTCAACCAACGCCAATACTTCCTCGGCTGCCGCTGGATCACCCACAAAATCATATTTATCACCATCAATACTTAGCTTTGGTGAACGGTCATAACTGTCAAACCAAGCCACATAACGTTCATTCAAAGACTTGTAGTAATTATACAATGATGGATCATGTGCAATTTGCTCAAAGTCACGACCACGCTTTTGAATACGCGCCAACATCGTTTCAAAACTCACATGGATATAAATCAACAAATCTGGCGTCTTAACAATCGCTTCATCTGAAAAGTCGACTTGTTCCATCATGTTATTTAACAAATCACCATAAATTTGCACTTCAGTCTGCGTGGCGCGATCCAAGTCTGCATTCAACTTAAACAATAACAAGTCTTCAAAAATTGACCGGTCAATCACATTCAACTTGCTACCTTGTGCGTCTTTAATATTATCCAAGCGCTTGTTTAAGAAATAGTTTTGTAGCAAGAACGCATACTTTTGCGGATTCTCGTAGAACAAAGGCAAAATTGGATTATCATCCACGGACTCATAAAATGCCTCACTCCCTAAATGTTCAGCGAGCATCGTTGTTAAGCTAGTCTTACCAGCTCCAATAGTTCCCGATAATACAATCATCGTGTCGTCCTGCTTTCTAAAAATCAATAATATCTTTATTCTATCAAATTTCCGGTTTTCTTAACATACCGACTTCATCATCACGTCTTTAGTTTAACATTTTCAATAAAAAGAGACTGCGGGAACATCTTACCCACAGTCTCTCACAGACAGTCATTGTCCATTATTTTATTTACCAGTTACCACGTGAATACGATTAATTGCACGCAGCAATGCTAATTTGGCCCGATCAGCATCGCGGTCAGAATTCGCTTGTGCAATCCGCCGTTCCGCCCGTTCTTTGGCTGATTCAGCACGCGTCACATCAATATCATCAGCGCGCTCAGCTGCATCAGCGACAATCGTGAGTGTATTATCAGAAAATTCCGCAAACCCACCACTAACTGCCATCCGCTCTTCTAGTTCGTTTAGTTCATCAATTAATTTGATTTCGCCAATTTTCAGCGCTGAAATTACTGGCATGTGATTAGCCATGATCCCTAATTCACCACTAGTTGTATCAAGCACCACCAAGGTTGCAGCATTATATTCAAAAATAATACCATCAGGCGTCACGACCTTAATATGCAACTTATGTTCGTCCATATGCAGCCTCACTATTGTGCCAATGTGGCAGCCTTTTGCGCAACTTGTTCAACCACACCAACGTTACGGAATGCGTCTTCAGGGTATTGGTCATATTTACCAGCCAAAATTTCCTTAAAACTCCGCACCGTGTCCACTACTGACACGTATTGACCTGGCAAGCCCGTAAAGGCTTCTGCCACTGAGAATGGCTGTGACAAGAAGAATTGAATGCGACGTGCTCGATTAACCACCGTCTTTTCTTCATCAGACAATTCATCCATCCCCAAAATCGAGATGATATCTTGTAATTCACGATAACGTTGCAATATCCGTTGCACTTCAGTTGCCACTTCATAGTGTTCTTGACCCACAATTTCGGGCGTCAAGGCCGTTGACGTTGATGCCAACGGATCCACCGCTGGATAGATACCTTGTTGTGTCAGGGCACGTTCCAAGTTAGTTGTGGCATCCAAGTGCGCAAAGGTCGTTGCTGGCGCGGGGTCAGTATAGTCATCAGCTGGCACATACACCGCCTGAATTGACGTCACTGAACCCTTTTGCGTTGACGTAATTCGCTCTTGCAATTGTCCCATTTCCGTTGCCAAGGTTGGTTGGTACCCGACGGCTGATGGAATACGCCCTAACAAAGCCGACACTTCCGAACCAGCTTGGGTAAAGCGGAAAATATTATCGATAAACAACAATACATCTTGCCCATTCACATCACGGAAATGCTCAGCAATCGTCAATCCGGTCAACGCTACGCGCATACGTGCTCCAGGCGGCTCATTCATTTGCCCATAGACCATGGCCGTTTGTTTTAAAACACCCGACTCTTTCATTTCATGGTACATGTCATTTCCTTCACGCGTTCGTTCACCAACCCCCGTGAAAACAGAAATACCATTGTGACCTTGCGCAATGTTGTGGATCAACTCTTGAATTAGCACTGTCTTACCAACACCAGCACCTCCAAATAGCCCAATCTTCCCACCACGGATATAAGGTGCTAGTAAATCAATTACCTTAATCCCCGTTTCCAAAATTTCTGTTGAATTAGTTAGTTGGTCGTAAGCTGGCGCATCACGATGAATTGGATCGCGTTGTACATCATCACTGATTGGTTCACCACCATCCACCGGATTTCCTAGCACATTAAAGACACGGCCAAGGGTTGCTTCACCCACTGGCACACTAATGGGCGCATTGGTATCTTCTACCGCCATACCACGTTGCAATCCATCAGTTGAATCCATGGCAATTGTTCGCACAACACCATCGCCCAAAGCTAAGGATACTTCGACTGTCAACGTTCCCTGATCACCCTTGTCAATAATCAAAGCATTGTTAATGTCAGGTACCTGAGCGCCTGATGGAAACGCAACGTCGACAACTGGCCCAATTACTTGAACAACTTGTCCAGTACTCATTGTCGTTTCCTTCCTTTATTTCAAATTGACGTTGGACACCCTTAATCTAAGGCTGCCATTCCGCCAGTAATTTCTGTAATTTCTGTAGTAATCGCACTTTGTCGTGCCCGATTAAATTGCAACTCTAACTTATTAATCACATCTTTGGCATTGTCAGTTGCTGATGACATCGCATTAGCCGATGCCGCATGTTCCGCTGTTTTAGCATCTAAAATTGCACCATAAACCAAACTCTCCGCATATTGCGGGAGCACCACCCCTAGAATTTCTTCTGGGGATGGTTCCATCTCATAGTTAGCCTGCAAAGCGTTTGTCTCACGCGAAGCCATTTCATCAGTTGCAACGGGTAACATTTTTTCTAAATGCACTTCATTTTCAATCCGCGATACAAAATGTTGGTAAGCAACCGTCAATTCATCAAAGACTTCATTGTCATACATGGTGGTAATCGTCTTCACAATTTGTCGCACTTCATTAAAGGTTGGGATATCGGAAACACCCCGATATTCATAAGTAACATCAAAACCCCGTTTTTTAAAGAAATCTGCACCATTACCACCAACAGCAAGGATAACTACTTCATTCATTGATAATTGTCGCTCAGCAATAATTGCCATCACGCTTTTCAACAACATTGAATTATATGCCCCAACCAAACCACGGTCAGATGAAACTACTAATAAACCGACTTTTTTAACAGCCCGTTGTTCTAATAATGTTCCTGCAACGTTATTAAGTCGTGCATTGGCCAAATGAGCCACTACATCATGCAACGCCTGTGCATATACTGCATACGAACCACCGTGACGTTGAATTTGACTCAGTTTAGCCGTTGAGACCATCTGCATCGCACTCGTGATTTGACGTGTTTTTTTAGTCGAGGCAATGCGGCGTTGAATTTCTTGCAAAGAAGCAGCCATATAATCACCCCTCCTTTATTTATTCCGCACTAGCCGCAAAAGTTGCTTTAAAGGCTACAATCGCCTTATTAAGCGCATCGGTATCCGGCAAGTCCTTCGTTTGTACAATCGTTTGGAATAACGCGTCGTGTGAAGCATGCATCGCACTAAGCAACTCTGTTTCAAATCGTTGAATATCTGCAACTGGCACATCATCCATGAACCCACGCGTCAACGCATACAAAGAAACAACTTGCTCTTCAACTGGCAACGGCTTGTGTAATGGTTGCTTCAATAACTCAACAGTTCGGCGACCACGTGCTAACTTGGCCTGCGTTGCCGCATCCAAATCTGACCCGAATTGGGCAAATGATTCCAATTCTCTAAATGACGCCAAATCCAAACGCAACGTTCCAGCCACTTTCTTCATGGCTTTAATTTGCGCATCTCCTCCAACACGTGACACTGAAGTTCCAGCATCAATAGCTGGTCGAACACCGGCATAGAATTGATCAGCATCCAAGAAGATTTGACCATCCGTAATTGAAATAACATTCGTTGGAATATAAGCTGATACATCCCCAGCTTGTGTTTCAATTACTGGTAAAGCCGTCATTGACCCACCGCCGAGTTCATCAGATAATTTGGCTGCACGTTCAAGTAAGCGTGAGTGCAAATAAAAGACATCCCCAGGGTACGCTTCACGACCAGGTGGCCGACGTAAAATCAATGACAGCTCACGATAAGCAGTTGCTTGCTTTGACAAATCATCGTACACAATCAACACATGCTTGCCATTGAACATAAATTCTTCACCCATTGCAGCCCCAGCATACGGCGCGATGTAAAGCAGTGGAGCGGGTTCTGATGGACCAGCCGATACAACAATTGTGTAATCCAGTGCACCCATTTGACGCAATGTTTCAACCTGCGTACGCACCGTTGAATCTTTTTGTCCAATCGCCACATAGATAACAATCATATTTTGATCTTTTTGATTCAAAATCGTGTCAATGGCAACTGAGGTCTTCCCTGTCTTACGGTCACCAATAATCAACTCACGCTGACCACGGCCAATTGGCACCAAGGCATCCACCGCCTTCAAACCCGTTTGTAATGGTTCAAAGACTGATTTACGCGCCATAACCCCAGGGGCTTTCACTTCAATTGGACGTGTCTTCGTTGTTTTAATATCACCTAATCCGTCGATTGGTTGCCCTAAGGCGTTCACAACACGACCAATGAGTTCCTCACCTACTGGCACTTCCATAATACGACCTGTTCGCTTAACGGTATCCCCCTCACGAATTTCGTCATACTTACCCATAATAATAATTCCAACATCATTACTTTCTAGGTTTTGCGCCATCCCAAACACACCATTTTCAAACTCAACCAATTCACCAGCTAGTGCATTGTCTAAGCCAGTAACACGTGCGATTCCATCCCCTACATATGTAACGGTTCCAGTCTCTTGCACCGTGAGTTCATCTTGATAATTGGCTAATTGGTTTTTGATGAGTGAACTGATTTCTTCAGCTTTGATGCTCATTTCAGCAGTTCCTCTTTCTTTACACGGTGTCATACGCTGACACCCCAATTTATTAATTATTATTTGATTCCTAGCGAATAATCCGTTGACGAATATTTGCTAACTTTGTTGCTAGTGATCCATCCAACACTTGGTTTTTAGCTGTTACGATAACACCACCTAAAATATCAACATTCACAACTTGTGTCAGTTGAATTTCTTTAGCATCAAATCGCTTTAGTAGTTGCGTTGTCAACCGCTGCACTTGCTCATCTGTCAGTGCAATTGCTGTCGTCACTGTTGCTGCAACCACCCCATGCGCCTTATTAACCAAGTTTTCGTACTGTTTAATAATGGCCGGTAAATCAGCAAATCGGCGATAATCATACGTCATATGAACCAAATTAGCCACAACCGGACTAGCCGCTGTAGTTAATTGGCTTAACAAACGTTGCTTGCCATCCTCAGTAACCCGTTGTGATAACATCGCCTGAGTTAAGGTCGGATTATCAACCAAAACTTGGCGAATCGCTAACAATTCCGTTAACGTCTGTTCGTCAATTGCTTGCTCATGCGTTAATTCGAACAAAGCAATGGCATATCGCTTGGCAATCGTTGCCGCATTAATTGCCATTACTTATCTCCTAGTCCATCAATATACGCATCAATAAGCGCTTTTTGCTCGTCTAATTTAAGTTCTTTTTGGATAATCTTTTGGGCAATCATGACTGATAAGTCAGCAACATCCCGCTTCACAGTCGCCATCGCTTCTGTCCGCTCTTGTTCGATTTGGACAGTGGCTTGTTCATGCGTTGCAACAGCGGCAGTTTTAGCATCCGCAATAATTTGATCACGTTGCTTGCCAGCGACTGTTTTGGCATCCGCAATGATGCTATTCGCTTCTGCCCGTGCTGCTTGTAGTTGTGCCGCCCGCTCAGCTGCATCCGCTTGGGCTTGCTCACGAGCTTCTTGGGCAGAATCCAAATCATGGGCTACTTTCTCAGCACGATTTTCCATCATTTTTACTACTGGACCCCAGGCAAACTTCTTCAAAAGAAGCATCAACACCACGAACGCCAATAGTACAAACAACATGTTACCCAAAGCCAACCCATCACTAGCACCTGCTAGAATAATTTGATTAATCATTTTTAGTTGGCCTCCGCGTTAAACTTATCGTGATAGCAACATGAAGGCAATAACAATCGCAATAATTGGTACGGCTTCGACCAACCCAACCCCGATGAACATGTTCGAACGTAAACGGCCTTCTAATTCAGGTTGACGTGACATCCCCGTAATCATACTTTGGATAACAATCGCATTACCGATTCCACCACCAATTGCAGCTCCCGCAGCTGCTAATCCAACACCAATGGTTGCAACATCCATTTTTACTTCCTCCAAATAATTAAAACACCTTACTCTACGCCTTCAATCTTCTCTGACACGTAAACCGTCGTCAAAGTGACAAAGACATAAGCTTGAATACTACCGACAAATAATGAAAATGCTTGCCAGACAATCGTTAACAAAAATGCTGGCACAAATGATACAACACCAGCTGAATTAGCCATTTGCCATAGCAACGTTAACACCATTTCACCGGCAAAAATATTACCAAACAAACGTAATCCTAACGTCAAAAAGCTGGTAAACTGCTCAATAATATTAATTGGCAGCAAAACGCTTAAGGGACTTAAATAAACTGATTTAAAGTACCGCTTAAAGCCGAGTTTCTGCACCCCTAAGTAATGCGACATCCCAATGACAACCAGTGCAAATCCCAAGGTTACCAACGGATTAGCCGTTGGCGACCGTAAGAACGTCACATCATTAACATTGACCACAAAGGCCACGCCTAGTTGATTGGCAACAAAGATGAACATGAATAGAGAAAATGCAAAGAACTTCAAATTAGTTCCCGTCCGATTCGGTAGCGATCCATCCACGATGCCATTTGTAAAATCAATCATCCATTCCAAAAAGTTTTGCTTTGACTTGCCGGCTGGTTTCATCACCAAACGACGCGCCATCCAAAACATGACCCCAAAGATGATTACAAAAGTCACCGTGGTTGAAATAATAACGCTCCAATCAAACGTCAATCCCGCAAACGTAAATGTTGCGGTTGGTTCTCCCACAGAAATCCACCTCTTTTCTTCCTGAATAATGCCAGTAAATCAACTCCCCAAAACAGATAGTTGTTTTTACTTTTACCCCATCATCTTACCTGTTTATGCGCCAATTTTAAATCATTTGAAACACCTAATTTGTTGCACACATGCAACGTTTTTCACAAACCCCTTGAATTCACCACTTTATCCATTCCAATTAGGAATAGTAACTCTTAAATATCCAAAATAGATATTAGAAATTAGCCAAATGAACATACAAAAAAAGGCTTAACAACAACATGTTAAGCCCTTACTTTTATAAAATTATTTTTCAGAATTAGCTTTTTGTGGCAAAACTAAATTCAACACAATTCCCAAAACAGTCGCAATCGCAACCCCTGAGAATTGCACAATATTATTACCGTGACCGATTTGCAAATAAGCATTTCCGATTCCAATCACCAAAACTGATGAGGCAATCATCAAATTACGCTTCAAGTTGAAATCAATCTTATTTTCAACAATGATTCGCAACCCTGACGCCGCAATAACACCGAACAACAGGAATGACACACCACCCGTTACAGCACCAGGAATTGATTGAATCAACGCTGATAACTTACCCACGAATGAGAACAAGATAGCAAATACCGCAGCGCCTATCAAAACATACACAGAATGCACTTTCGTAATCGCCATAACACCAATATTTTCACCATATGATGTCACTGATGGTCCACCAACTAATCCGGCAAAAATTGAAGCTGCTCCGTCACCAGCCAAAGTCCGGTGTAAGCCAGGATTACGCATGAAATCACGGCCTGTCAAATCATCCAAAACCATCAAGTGACCTAAATGTTCCGTGATGGTTACCAACGCCAACGGCGCCATAACTAGCACTGCACCCCAGTGCATCGTTGGTGTGTAATCAACGAACGGTAGATCAAACGCTGGTAAAGCAAACCACGCTGCATCAACCACTGGTTTCAGATCAACTAAACCAAATAAAATTGCAGCAATATAACCAAAGACAATTCCTAACAAAATCGGGATTAATCCCAAAAAGCCCTTAAGGAACATATTAAAGACAATCGTCATTAACAAAGTAATCATCGCAACAGCAAACACACGAATATCATATTTACCATCTAATAAGGTGGCTGATTGTGCAGCAGAAGACGATAGTGACAATCCAATTACCATAATAATGGGACCCACAACAATGGGTGGCAACAATTTCGAAATCCATCCGGTACCAATTAAGCCAACTAACGCAGCCACAATTAAGTATACAATTCCGACTGAGATAACCCCAGTTGCCACACCAGGATAACCGGTCGTGTTCATCAAGGCAATCATCGGAATAATGAAAGCAAAACTTGAACCCATGTATGCTGGAATTTGACGTTTCGTGATTAGGATGTGCAATAACGTTCCAACCCCAGAACTAAATAAAGCAATCCCTGGGTTTAACCCAACTAACAACGGCACCAACACCGTTGATCCAAACATTGAAAACATATGTTGTAACGATAACCCAACCCACTGCATAAACTTAGGTCGCTCATCAACCCCTAAAACAATATCCCGCTTCGTTTCCATCTTTAATACTCCTCATTTTTGCATAAAAAAATAGCTAAGACGACGTATCATCTTAGCTACTTTGGTTCTGACACGGCACAGTCCAACTGTCCTGTTCGCTCAAAGTGTCAAAGTCAATCTTATTAATCTCACAGGATTAATTTAAAGACGATATTCATTACTACATAGTATAGCCTAGTTAAAATAACTAGTAAACACTTTTCGATTCAGTTAAACGTTTAACTTTTTAATTACACCAATTGTGCAACCCTACCGGCCTTTTCGCACAAAAAGAGACGCAGCATCACCAATATGATCCTGCGTCTCTTTTGATATATTAAATTAGTGCGTCCCAAACAAACGGTCACCAGCATCTCCCAAACCAGGGATAATGTAACCATGCTCGTCTAATTTTTCGTCCAAACCAGCTGTATAGATATCAACATCCGGGTGGGCTTTTTGCACTGTTTCCACACCAATTGGTGCTGAAACTAATGTAATCAACTTAATCTTTGCGGCACCACGCTTCTTTAAAGCATCAATCGCCATCACTGCAGATCCACCAGTAGCCAACATTGGGTCGACCACCAACACTTCACGTTGATCAATATCTTCTGGCAACTTAACGAAGTATTCCACTGGTTCAAGCGACTCTTCATCACGATACATTCCAATGTGACCAATACGAGCAGCCGGGATCAACTTCATGATACCATCAACCATCCCCAACCCAGCACGTAGAATTGGCACAATAGCCAACTTCTTACCAGCTAGCGTCTTTTGCGTTGTTGTTGCCACGGGGGTCTCTACCACAACGTCTTCAACTGGTAAATCACGTGTTACTTCATAAGCCATCAATGATGCAATTTCATCAACCACTTCACGGAATTCCTTTGTTCCAACGTTTTTATCACGAATAATCGTTAGCTTGTGTTGGATCAAGGGGTGATCAAAAACCGTTAACTTGCTCATATCGTATACTCCAATTCTTTTTTAAAAATTATACCGCGTTTTATTCAGCGTGCTCAATACCACTTAATGGGAATTGCTCCGTTAGCGCAATCACTTCTTGGGCAACTAAATCCAAAATCGCTTGATCATCATGATTTTCAAAGGCACGTAAAATCATATGAGCTACCAAACGCGCTTCGTGTTCTTTGAAACCACGTGTTGTAATTGCGGGCGTTCCGATACGAATTCCTGACGTAATAAACGGACTCCGTGGTTCGTTTGGAATGGCTTCCTTGTTAGTTGTGATATGAACCCTATCCAACAAATTCTGCGCTTCCTTACCAGTCAAGCCAGTTGGCGTTAAGTCCAAATTGAATAAGTGATTATCCGTTCCACCAGAAATAACCCGCACTAAGTCAGAACCTTCAAATACTTCCGCCATCGCCTTAGCATTAGCCACGATTTGACGTCCATATTCCTTAAAACTTGGTTGCATATCTTCAAAGAAAGCTACCGCCTTACCAGCAATCACGTGTTCTAGCGGTCCACCCTGTGTACCAGGAAAGACAGCAGAATTAATTTTCTTACCAAGTTCTTCCTTGGCCAAAATCATACCACCACGTGGACCACGTAACGTCTTGTGCGTCGTGGTTGTGACAACATCAGCAATGCCAACTGGTGATGGATGAACTCCCGCTGCAACCAAGCCAGCAATGTGCGCCATATCAACCATTAGGTAAGCCCCAACTGAATCGGCAATTGCACGGAAACGATCAAAATCAATAAATCGTGAATACGCTGAAGCCCCAGTAACAATTAACTTAGGCTTAAATTCATCTGCCAAAGCTTGCACTTGGTCGTAATCAATTAACTCGTTTTCATCCAAACCATATGTATGGAATTGGTACGTCTTACCTGAAAAATTCACTGAAGCACCGTGTGTCAAGTGACCACCGGCATTCAAATCCATCCCCAAGACATGATCACCTTGCGCCAACAAAGCTGCATATACAGCTGCATTAGCTTGCGAACCTGAGTGTGGTTGCACGTTGGCGTATTCAGCACCAAACAATTCCTTGGCCCGATCAATCGCTAATTGTTCGACTTGATCAACAAACTCAGTTCCACCATAGTATCGCTTACCAGGATATCCTTCTGCATACTTATTAGTTAGAATGCTGCCCTGTGCAGCACGGACACCGGCTGAAGCAATGTTTTCTGAGGCAATCAATTCGATATTGTGTTCTTGGCGATCAGCTTCTCGATCAATTGCTGCCCATAGTTCTGCATCGTACTCGCGATAATTTGTCATTTAATCTGACCTCCTCTAAGACCCCAAAAGTTAACTATTCCCCAAATTAACCCTACAATAGTTCAGCAACATTCTGACCGCTAGCGGCTTTGCCTAAGCGATTGTTATAAGCACTATTAGCTGGTGTATTTGGCATTGCTGCAACTAGAATTGTTTGCACATCAGGCCGCTCATCAAAGTAACGTAACCCCGCAAACAACTTAGCTGCCGCCGTATCTCCATTATCGCCGAGAGACCACACAAAGTCCATCCCTGCTAGCTGATGTTTGGCAATTAAATCATTAGTTAGCATCAACCCAACTGGTTCCAATTGACTTTGTGCCCAAACAATCGCTTTTGTCCATTGTTCGGAATTTACCGTATAAACTGCTTTATCCGGTGCATAGTGGCGATATTTCATACCTGGTGCTTTGGGCACTTCATTATCAGCCACGTGATGCAACTCTGAGTCGACCGCCACACCCAATATCGCTGCAATTTCATCAGGCGTGATTTTTCCCGGCCGTAAGACAGCTGGTTGCTCACTTGATAAATCAAGCACCGTTGATTCAACCCCAATCTTAGTGGCCCCATCATCTAAAATACCCGCAATTTTACCATGCAAATCATGATAAACGTGCTGGGCAGTGGTTGGTGATGGCTTACCAGATGTATTAGCTGATGGTCCAACTAACGGTGCATCTGATTCACGAATCAATGCGCGCGTCACATCATTATCTGGCATGCGCACTGCAACCGTGTCCAAACCACCGGTCACCGTCATTGAAACAGTATTTGGCTTAACCGGCAAGATAATCGTCAACGGACCTGGCCAAAACTTATCCATTAAGACTTGCGCTGCCGGCGTCACTGTCGCAAAGCGTTCAACTTGTGCTTGATCACCCACGTGAACAATCAATGGATTATCTGATGGTCGACCCTTGGCAGCATAAACTTTGCTAACGGCAGCTTCATTAAAAGCATCCGCGCCTAGTCCATAGACTGTTTCGGTTGGGAAAGCCACCAACGCACCGCGTTGAATTGCTTTAATAGCTGCTGGCAATTCGTCAGCTGACCAAATTTTTGTCTCTGCCATTTTCTATGCCTCCCGCACAACTTTAATCATTCGATCATGGCCACTCATGTCTTGACGTAACGACACAGTCACCCCGGGCAATTCGCTAAATAACGCTACCAAAGCAGCCCCTTGCTGGTAACCAATCTCAAAATATGCCGTTCCGTTTGGTGCCAAGTAACTTAATAAATCGGCGGCCATTTGCTTATACAAGGCTAATCCATCGTCTGGTGCAAACAAGGCTAGATCCGGTTCATACGCCAACACGGAATCATCCATAACACCGCGCTCTGTTTCACTAATATATGGTGGGTTTGAGACAATGACATCAAATTGACCAGTGACGGCCGCGAATAAATCACTTTCTAAGAGTGTTACTCGTGGCGCAAACACTTGCGCATTTTCAGCAGCCACGGCCAATGCGTCTGCCGAAATATCCGCTGCAGTCACTTGCCAATCTGGTCGCTCAGCTGCTAACGTCACCGCAATTGCGCCCGATCCCGTCCCAATATCCAAAACGCGTAACGTAGGTGTTTGCTTGTAATCAGTTAAAATCCACTCAACTAATTCTTCTGTTTCTTGTCGCGGAATTAACACACGTCGATCAACGATGAACTCACGGCCATAGAAAGCCGCATGTCCCAAAGCATATTGCACCGGTTGGCCACCCTTAATCGCGCGAACCGCTACCATGAAGCGCAAGCGCTTTTCATCCTCTAAGACAGTATTCAAGTTATTGGCCAATTGCGTGTAATTCCAATCCATCATCCCCGTTAAAAGATAATCAATTTGCGCCTGGCGTTCGTCCAAGTCATGGATGTATGGCTCTAATTGCCAATCGCCCCATTCTCGTACCGCTCGAATTGTCCATTGTTCATCAAACATTTATATTATCCTTGCTTTAATTCTTCCAACTTAGCCGTTTGATCAGCAATCACTAGCGCATCAATCACATCTGCTAGCTCACCGTTCATAATCCGGTCCAACTTATTCAATGACAACCCGATTCGGTGATCAGTCACCCGGTTTTGTGGGTAGTTATACGTACGGATACGTTCTGAACGATCACCCGTTCCAACCGCCGTCTTACGTTGTTCAGCATATTCAGCCTCGTTTTGAGAAGCGTAGTAGTCGTATACACGCGTCTTCAAAATTTCCATTGCCTTAGCACGATTTTGTTGTTGTGAACGTTGATCTTGCATGGCCACCACAATACCCGTTGGCAAGTGGGTCATACGTACGGCTGATGACGTCTTGTTAACGTGCTGCCCACCAGCTCCAGAAGCACGATAGACGTCGACACGTAAATCCTTATCTTCAATATCGATATCAACATCTTCATATTCGGGCATAACACCAACAGTCGCTGTTGATGTGTGAACACGGCCAGCTGATTCGGTTTCTGGCACACGCTGGACACGGTGCGCACCGTTTTCAAACTTTAACTTTGAATAAACACTGTTACCCGTAATCATCAAGACGATTTCTTTGTAACCACCAATTTCAGTTTTGTTTTCGTCAATGATTTCAACTTGCCAACCTTGCTTTTCTGCATAACGTTGGTACATATCATACAAATCACCAGCAAACAACGCCCCTTCATCTCCACCAGCGGCACCGTGGATTTCCATGATAATGTTCTTATCATCATTCGGATCCTTTGGCAAAAGCAAAATCTTTAATTGTTCTTCGATAGTTTCCTTTTCGGCCTTTAATTCCTTTAGCTCATCCTTGGCCATCTCTTCCAATTCATCATCGCCAAGTCCTTCAGCCAACATTTCTTCATTTGCTTGCACGCCATCAACAACGTCTTTATAACGGCGGAATACTTCTACCGTTTCACGCAAGCTTCCTTCTTCCTTTGACAACGCCATGAAACGTTGCGTATCAGAAATCACATCAGGGTCAGAAATTAATTCACTAATTTCTTCATAACGGTCAACAACCGCTTGGACTTTCTCAAAAATCTCATCCATACTTTAATTCCTCATTTATCTAAATATTGTTTTAATTATGCTTCATACGACGGGCAATTGCCGCCATATCAGGGTGGTTATAATGATCACGACATACTGGCATATACGCCTCATCACCACCAATTTGTACTTGCACACCTTCATAAACAGGTTGTCCATCAGAAATGCGTAGATTCATGGTTGCTTTACGGCCGCAGAATGAGCACAGTGTCTTCATTTCTTCAATTTTATCAGCATAAATTAACAAAGCTTCTGACCCTGGAAACAAATTGTTGAAAGCATCATTCTTCAATCCAAATGCCAATACTGGAATTTGTAATTCATCAACAACCCGGGTTAGTTGTAAAACTTGTTCCTTCGTCATAAATTGCGCTTCATCAATTAGTACCGCCGCAACTTCTTGCTGACTAGCAATTAGTTCAAATAAATCATCTTCATTTGTAATCGCGGTTGCTGAGCGTTGCATCCCAATACGGGACGCAATTTCACCAACCCCTGAACGGTTATCTAGTGCACTCGTCAACAAAAGCACATGGCGTTGTTGTGTTTCATAGTTGTGAGCAACTTTTAGAATTTCGATACTCTTACCGCTTGCCATCGCGCCATAACGATAAAACAATTGTGCCATCTGCGACCACCTTTCTCCTGTTAAACCTATTTTTTGCAGTTTAACACTCATATACCAGTATAACCAAAATTCAGGTAGAAAAAAAGCATCTGCCCATTTCGCGCAAATTAAAAACGCCAGTTGATGCATCCAACCAGCGTTTCATACCACTTAATCTACTTTTTAGAAGAATTCAGGTTCTACCTTAGCTAACTTAGCCGCCCAGTCCACATCTGGATACTTACGTTGCAAAGCCGTCTGTAAGACTTCAAGCGCTAGATTACCATTACGCGTAAAGATTGGGCCGTGGAAATACGTACCATAGACGTTCCGGTACACCAATCCTTCACCACCATCTTCACCATTATTACCTTTTCCTTGAATAACATCACCTAACGGACGCTCACCCTGTCCTAAAAAAGTACGTCCTTGGTGGTTTTCAAAACCGCGATATTCATTACCTGACACCGGGTCCTTGATTAACACATTCCCAATAAAACGTCCGTTTGGTTGATTTAACGTGTAGTGATCCATGGCTGAAATTCCTTCAACCCGGGTTCCATCAGCCAACAAGAAGTAGTGACCTAGCAATTGAAAACCACCACACACACCAAGCAATGGACCATCAGCTTCGATATAACGCTTAATAGCTTCCGCTTTATTTTTCAAGTCTTGGGCAACAATTTGCTCTTCGTAATCTTGACCACCACCAAAAAGCACAAAGTCATACTTTTGATCATCAAACTGATCATCTAATGAAACCAATTCAACATCTAAATCAACACCAACTTGTGCGGCATAATAACGCATAGCGACGATGTTACCATAATCGCCATACGTGTTCATCAAATCACCGTATAAGTGTGCAGTATGCAAAACATATTCTGATGCCATGATTCTACTCTCCCATTCCCGTGGTTTTGATAAAGCCTTCTTGCACTAATTGCGCACGTAACTGTAGCATCGCCGTATACGTGGCTGCAATATACACACGTTTCGTTGGCATACTATCAATCGCCGACACAATTTGCTTCAAATCTTGATAAACTGGATGGTCACCAAAACCAGCCATCTTCAAACGAACATACAAATCTTTGTAACGTTCACCACCAGTGGCCACAGCTTGCAAATTAGAATCATGCAAATCTTCAAATTCAGTATCCCAAATCCAACTAGTATCAATACCATCCGCGTAGTTCGCATTTAACAGTGCCAACATTGAAAATGGTTGATCATCGGTCTTCATCATCTCAATTACTTGATTAGCCCCCACCGGATTCTTAATCAAAACAATTGTGACTTCCTTACCATTAACATTAACGGATTCTTGACGACCAAAAATTTGGGCATTTGATTCAAAAGCATGGTGAATTTGCTTCGTGGATACACCCATATAACGTCCAACAGCATAAGCTGCTAATGCGTTATAGATGTTATACATACCACCAATTTCAATTTGATACGTTTCACCATCAATATCAAAGTTTGAATAACGCGGCGTCATCTTGTTTAACTTCGTAACCGCATAATCCAATTCAGGACGCTTAAAATCATCGCTGACTGAGAAATAGTTTCCTTGGTTACCAAATGTCATGTAGTGATAGTGCAAAACACTATGATCCGTTGGTGACAAAATACCATCTGTATTATGTGGGGCTTTCATATCCCCATCATTAGGTAAATGATTAAAGCCATAATACACCTTTGGATTGGGCAAATTACCGCGCATAAAAATAGGTGAATCCGCATTAGCAATCACTGTTGCTTCTGGAAACAAGCGAATCCCTTTTAAGATCTTCTCATATGTCGTGTAAATTTCACCAAATCGGTCTAACTGGTCACGGAAGATATTTGTCAAAACAAACGCCTTAGGCTTCAATTGACGGGCCACTTCTTCGACATTTGCTTCATCAACTTCCAATAAAGCAATGGGACGCTTAGACTTATCAGTCGTCTTAGCCGTTAACATTGTTCCCGTGATACCTTGCATCATATTTGAACCAGATGGATTAGTAATCACATCGGAAAATGCTTCCCGTAAAACACGCGTTGTTAATGTTGTCGTCAACGTCTTACCATTGGTTCCTGTAATCAAAATAACATCATACTTTTCAGCCAATGTTTCCATAACCTCAGGATCAACTTTTGTCGCCAATTTTCCAGGCAATGATGTACCACCACGATGTAAAATATCATGCAGTACCACGTATGAACTCTTACCAACAAAGGTTGCTAATGCACTCTTTAAGCTCATGTCGTCCTCCTACTTCATCGCAAGCGATGATTCTCTATCTCAAAATTAACTAAACTATAGTTTAACATTTTATTCATTAAAAAGTCAGATTAACTAACATGATAAAAAACGTCAGCATTATACGCTGACGTTCATTTGTTTTTCATTTACATTGATTTGGAACCGGGCGTTGATGTAATTAATTGCGCTTGCCCTTGCAACGTCCATGCTTCAACGTCATTCGGCAGGATAAAACTATCACCCTTATTTAATTGATACGTTACCCCAAAAACGGTCAAGTTCAATTCACCATCCAAAACAGTCCCTAATAAGTAAGGTGCCCGGGCGTCAATTGTTGCGCGGCCTGCTACATCCCACTTATAAACGTTAAAGTAAGGTGCTTCGACCAACGTTGTTACCGTTAACCCAGCATAAGTTGCTGATTGTTGTGCAGGTTGTTCAGGTGTAAAAGGCACGCTCGTCACATTTTTAGCATCTGCCAAATGTAACTCTCGTAATTCACCTGTCTTGGCATCAACACGATTAAAATCATAAACACGGTAAGTCACATCTGAGGATTGTTGTGTTTCAAGAGCCAATACGCCAGCCCCTAATGCATGTAACGTGCCAGCTGGCACGTAGAAAAAATCGCCTGCTTTCACAGGTACTTTGCGTAACAACGTTTCCCAAGCCCCTGCGTCAACCGCGGCATCAAATTCCGCCTTTGTTTGTGCAGTGTGTCCATAATAAATTTCGGCACCTGGTTCCGCTGACACAATGTACCAAGATTCCGTCTTACCTAGTTCGCCATTGGCATGTTTTCCGGCATATGCATCATCAGGATGGACTTGAACGGACAAGTCTTGATGAGCATCTAATAACTTAACTAGTAACGGAAATGGACGATTAATATTTTCATTACCAAACAACTGTGGTTCATCGTGCCAGAGGTCAGCAACCGTACGCCCAGCATACTTACCATTTTCAACGGTTACTGGTCCATTTTGATGACCTGAAATCAACCAAGCTTCTCCGGTTGTATCTGATGGAATATCAAAACCAAACACATCAGCTAATGCAGTCCCTCCCCACATTTTCTCATGTAATGCCGCCTTTAAAATCAATGGTTCTGTCATACTAGTTAGTCCCTCCAAAATACACGTTATTAATTAGTTAAGTACCAAATAAATGCCTGACACCCAACCTTGTCCGGCAACGTGATACCAAATAACCCCTGATGGATCAGCCACACGCTCTGTTACAGTGATTTCTGTCCCATGTAGGACGCGCCCAATTTCACGACCATATGGCTGCGCATAAACCGCGATGGCTTCATTTGATACAAAATCAATCACGCCCGTAGCATTGAACGTTTCAGGTGTCCAATCCATTTTGCGTTGCCATTGTGCCGTTGGTTGCTTAACTTGGCCATCATCGTCCGTTAACTTCATTGCCTGCATGTTATAAGGTACCCAACGTGAGTCAGCCAACTGGTACCAAAACTTACCTTCACGTGTGGCCATGCGTTGCGCAACTTTCACATAGGAATCCGTCCACAACTTAGGCCCAATTGGTGCATCTATGTCCACCGCAACAACCGGCTGCACATCTGCTAATATATGCAGATACTTACCTGCCAATTGCTCTGTTTCGGCAATATCCTCCCGACGGTAGTAAAACGTTACTGTGTTCATTGTCGTCTCATCAAAAGTGCCAGTCAATGTCCCTTCGGATGAAACAAATCGATATCCCGGCAAATTTTGTGGATCCACTGAAAAACGTTCCCCAACAGTTCCTTCGATTAATCGTGCATGCGTTACCGCTTTTTTGGTATCAACATCCTTTGCATATACCCACACTGGCATACCCTTTAGTTGAAAGTCAGCCATCTCCGCTGCCTCCTCGTGTATTTTCTTACTTCTTATTCTAACAAACTAACACTTAAATCGTACGTTCTTGCTTATAGTATTTAACTAATTATTTATTTTAACCAATAAACACAATATAAAATGAGCTTTTTTTAATTTAAGTAGTTGACCTCTCATTTTTCTTATTGTATATTAATAACACACCTCCACTAAGAGATGTTATTGCTTTGTAGTTCAGCGGTAGAATAGCTCACTGTTAATGAGAAGGTCGCTGGTTCGATCCCAGCCAGAGCAGTCGCTAGATAATAGATCTAGCATAATCTAAAACTAAATATCATTGCTCTGTAGTTCAGCGGTAGAATAACTCACTGTTAATGAGGAGGTCGCTGGTTCGATCCCAGCTAGAGCAGTTTGACTAGATACCTCTTGTTATATCATGCGCTTGCGCCAGTATAACAAGAGGTATTCTTGTCTTCGTTCACAGTTTCACATATGGAGTGCTATACTTAAACATGTAAATAGATAGCGAATTTATCAATCTGTAATAAGGAGATATACTCATGACAACAGTGTATGATTTTGATGTGCAACGCGAAGATGGTAGCACTTATTCACTTTCTGAATATCGTGGCCACCCACTTCTAATCGTCAACACAGCAACCAAGTGTGGTTTAGCTGGGCAATTTGACGGATTAGAAAAATTATATGAAGACTACCGTGATCAAGGTTTAATCGTCTTGGGATTCCCTTCAAATCAATTCCACCAGGAAATTGATTCTAGTGAAGCAGCGGCCGAGGCATGTCGCATGACTTACGGTGTCCAATTTCCCATGCATAGCATCCAAGATGTTAATGGCCCTAATGCATCACCATTATTCAAGCACCTCCGTCAAGCTAAGGGGAGCTTATTAGGGAATGCTATCAAATGGAACTTCACTAAGTTTCTGGTCGATGCTAACGGTGAAGTTGTCAATCGTTTCGCACCACAGACGAAACCTGAAAAATTAACATCTGAAATTGAAAAAGTTCTTATCTAACTCAACTTTAATATCCACGCAGAGTTGCCTTACCCTCAGTAAGACAGCTCTTTTTATTTTTATAACTGCTGCATAATCCGTTCTAATAATGCGACGGTCGTCTGACGTAGTTCTGCCGGATAAACAATTTGAATATTTTCACCAAAACCCAAAATATATTGGGCCATGTATGCTAATTCATCAGCATGATAACCGCCCGTAATAATCCAACTTTCTTCTTCACGTACGAGCGTCATATTCGGATAATGATTTCGTAAAAAGTGTTCTTTCCCTCGCTCAGTGACAACACATCGAAATACCGTTTGATGATGTGTTGCTTCATAAACCTCATACAACTGTTGTAATTCTGTTAATGTGTAGCGCTGTTGCGGCTGATTTTGCATAATCACATCCCGCATTAAATCACAGCGATACGTTCCAAACTGACCCGTAGTAATATTTTGGGCATTACAAAACCAAACTCCCTGCCGATAAAAAAGATCAAATAACTGCAGAAACATTCGCTGGTCATCTTTTCCATACACTAACTGAACGGTTGTTTCAGCTAATAAAGATTGCATTAACACATCTAAATGGGGCACTGTCGTAATGGGGGCCGTATCATAAAAATAGATGTGCTTAGACACCTTTTCAACTTGCACGCGCTGGTTCTCAGACAATTCCGCTAATAATTTTTCGCGAATACGCTGATAATTACGATTAAATGGGGTATCTGATAACGACTGCATGGCATTTACTGCAAAAAACACCGCCTGAATTTCCGCCTCATTAAACTGAATTGGTGTTAAAAATTTTTGGCTAATAACTTGATAATAACCATACCGTCCAGCTTCATGGTACATTGGCAAACCCAATGCTTCTAAATCAACAATATCTCGTAATGCCGTACGTTTTGAAATTTTAAAATTTTCAATCAAGTCATTTAACTGAAACCGATTTCTATGTCTTAAAAAAATTAATTCTTGATTTAAGCGTTCTGCTTTTTTCATACTACCCACCTTTCGTTAAATACGCCATATTTTGACACCTTTAAAAATTATACTAAGTATATCAAAGAAATAGAGGTCTATATTATGAAAACACTATTAATTAACGCCCACCCAGGATTTAAGCATCCCCACCATTTTAGTATCCAACTCCAAACCCAATTTATCACTAAATTTAATCAAATTTTCCCCACTAGTGACTTAACGATCCTTAATTTATATGACATTACTTTACCGCGCATTGAAGAGCAGCAACTATATACCATCTGGGCCAAGCAAGATTCCAATGAACCGTTATTGCCAGAGGAAGCCAAACTCGCTACCATCTCCGATCAGTTATTAGCGCAGTTAAAAGCTCATCATCGTATTGTGATTGCCACGCCGGTACATAATTTCAATGTTACCTCCCGATTAAAGGATTGGTTAGATAATATCCTCATTGCCCGGGAAACGTATCGTTACTTAGCAGCACCATTAGCAAACGGACGTTCATCCGAAGGACTCCTAACCGATGATTATCGTGTCCTCGTTCTAATTGCGAGTGGTTCAATCTACACACGCCACGATTATTATGAACAATTAGATTTTGCACCCAATTATTTGCGGCTGATGTTCACTGATTTAATGGGCTTCTCCCAATTTGATTTAGTCCGTGCACAAGGGACTGACATCCGACCAAACCACGAAGTTGTAGCTGATATGACGGCTGATCTAGATGCTGCTTTCACTCATTTTTATCAAGAATAATTTTTACTATTTGTAAAAAGGACCGCAACCACTGTAATCAATCAGTAGTTGCGGTCCTTTTTCAGTTATCTTATTCAAAAACCATTTGGTTCGTGTATAATTCAGCGTAGAATCCGCCTTGTGCTAGTAATTCGTGGTGATTACCTTGCTCAATAATTTGACCATCGCGCAAGACAACAATGACATCAGCATTCAAAATTGTCTTCAAACGGTGGGCAATGACAAAACTCGTCCGCCCAGCAATAACATTATCCATCGCTTTTTGAATTCGTGCTTCGGTGACCGTATCAACATTCGACGTCGCTTCATCTAAGATCAATAAATCCGGACTCGTCAAAATAGTACGGGCAATTGATAGTAATTGCTTTTGACCAGTTGAAAAGACTGAATTTTCATCTGATACTTTAGTTTCATAACCATCCTCTAGTGACATGATAAAATCATGAATATTTGCTTGCTTAGCGGCCAGCACAACTTCTTCATCTGTTGCTTCTGGTTTACCAAAGCTGATATTATCACGAATGGTTCCCGTAAATAACACGGAATCCTGCAAGACAATGCCGACATGGTCGCGTAACGCCTTCAAATCCATGTCGCGGACATCCATCCCATCAAATTTAACTGCGCCATCAGTTACATCATAGAATCGATTTAATAAATTCATCACGGTTGTCTTACCCGATCCAGTTGGACCAACCAAAGCAACCATCTGCCCCTTCTCAACTGCCATCGAGATGCCATGTAAAATTTCACGCTCAGCATTATACCCAAAGTGTACATTTTCCAACGTAATACCTTGTTGTAAGCCATTAAATGATTGTCCGTTTGCTGGATTAACTTCGTCGTCTTGGTCGAATACTTCATTCAAACGATGCGCACCAGTCATCGCCAACTGTAACATATTATAAGTTGACGTAATTTGTGAGATTGGTTGGTAATATTGTTGTGAGAACGAAACGAACGTCACAATTAACCCTAAACCGGCGGCCCGGGCAGCAATATCACCGTCCAAAGCTTGAGTTGCCCCATAAAAAATCACAATTGCTAGGTTAAACAATCCCATCCCTTGCATCAAGGGGAACAAAACGCCTGACCAAGCTTGTCCACGCGTGGCGGCCTTACGTACCTTTTCATTATGCACAAGGAAGCCATCAATTGAATCTTGTTGTAACCCATTTGTGATAATTACTTTCTCACCATTAATTTGTTCATTAATGTAACCATTTAAATGACCAACTTCAGCTTGTTGCGCATCAACAAACCGCTTCGCATTCAAAATGATTAACACCGCTAGCAAAATAGCAACTGGCGTTGAAGCAATCGTCACCCACGCCATCTTGGCACTTTGGTCAAACATCATCCAAACAACACCCACCAACATCGCAACTTGTGAGAACAATTGGAAGATAGCTTGGTTCATGGCATTAAAGATGTTGTCCAAATCTGAGGTAAATCGAGATAAAATCTCACCATCCTGATGTGAATCAAAGTAACGCACGGTCATTCGTTGCAGTTTAGCAAATAACCCCGTTCGCATATCATTAACTGCCTTAGGCGCCATAATTGATTGCGTCAAAGAGTTAATGAATAGCGCTGCTAACATCATCAAGACAAATGCTAGGAATAGCCATAGTGCATGATGAAAATCATGTAAGCTAGCTTGACCAGCCGTCATTGGATTTAAGGCGGTCATTAAGTACTTTGATAGCTCCGTAATTGATTGCCCCATATAAACCGGCGCCTTAACTTGTAACCATGTTGCTAAAACTGTGAAAATCAGAATCATCAACATCGAAAACTTATAACGCTTAAAATAATGTGCGAAGAAGCGCACAGACTCAATAAAGTTTTTCATTGTGTTATGCCTCCTGCGCCTTTTGTGTTTGATAAATTTCTTGGTAGATTGGTGATGTCGCTACTAATTCAGCGTGTGATCCGCTAGCTACCAAACGGCCCTCTGACAAAACTAAAATACGGTCAGCATTAATCACTGACGAAATTTTTTCAGCAATAATAAAGGTCGTTGTCCCATTTAATTCATGATCCAACGCTTCCTTCACTAACTTTTCAGACTTAGCATCCAATGCTGAGGTTGAATCATCTAAGATCAACACCTTAGGATCACCAATAACCCCACGCGCAATTGATAGCCGTTGCTTTTGTCCCCCTGAGAAATTTGCTGAACGCTCTTCAACAACGTGATCATACGTATCTTCGTAACGTTCCACAAATTCAGCCGCTTGGGCAATTTGAGCAGCACGTTGCATATCCGCCTCAGTTGCTGTTGGTTTTCCTTGACGCAAGTTGTCCGAAATTTTACCTGAAAATAGGGTGGCACGTTGCAATACAAATGAGACAGTTCGACGCAACGCCGACTCATTAACATGCTTTAAATCAACACCACCGATTTCAACTACTCCCTCAGTTGGATCAAACAAACGTGGAATTAATTGGGCCATCGTCGTCTTACCAGAACCAGTTGCCCCCACAATCCCAATCATTTCGCCAGCTTCAGCTTTAAACGAAATGTGGTGCAACGTTGGTTCATCATCGCCTGGGTACGTGAATGAAACATCATTAAAGGTAACGGATCCTGTCAGTGTTTGTGCTGGGACATCCTCATATACCAATGCTGGTTTAGTATCCATAACCTCAGAAATACGGGCCATGGCAACAAATCCACGTGCCGCAAAGGTCATCATCATCCCACCAACAATAATGGCTTGCATAATAATCATTAAGTAATTTGTAAATCCAGTTACTTGTGCCAACAGGGTTGGATCAGTCTTAGCCATATTTCCAACAAAGTAAATTGCCACAACCATTAACCCCTGACCAATAAACATAAAGGCCGGCATAATAATTGAGAATAAGTAACCAATTTGAATATTAACATCCTTCAAATCATCAGAAACCACATTAAATCGCATTTGTTCTGCTTGTTCTTGATTAAATGATTTAACCACGCGCACACCTTGCAAGTTTTCCTTCGCCTTAGCATTCACACGATCAATTAACCCTTGAATCAAGCCAAACTTCTTACCCATGCGCCCCATCACAAGTCCTGAGACCGTTGCTACCAAAACAACCATCGCCAAGATAATCCACCAAAGTTGTGGAATTGCATGCACAGCTAAAATAAAGCCCCCGATAAACAAAATTGGCATCCGTAATAATGGTTGCATCATCATCATTAAGATACTTTGAATTTGTTGCACATCGTTTGTTAACCGCACGACTAAATTCCCAGCTGAAAATTTTTCAATATTTGCAAATGAAAAAGTCTGAATCTTACGATAGGCTGCTTCACGTACGTCAGCAGCAATCCCTTGTGAAGCCCGGGCAGCAAAAATTGTATTAATAATCCCCGCTATCAAGCCAATCCCCGCTATAACCAGTAACTTGATACCAATCTCTCGTACCTTGGTCATATTATCATCTGAAATTGCTTGTACAATATCAGTCAATAATGTTGGCTGAAATAACATCGCCATTGCCGCAATAATTACCGTTAATACTGCAATAACTAAATCTAATTTGTATTTCCTAAAATACGGTGTAATTAGACGCATCCCTTCTCTTCCTCCTACCTTTTTGCAAATAAAATTTTGCACTATTAGGGTGCTATTATAGCCCTATTCAGACATTTTGTTAAGTAACTTGACACATGTTGAAAAAGGTGCTGACATGTCCACACACATCAGCACCTCTTAATCATTAAAACAACCGCCAGACATAATTAACAATAATCAATAAAATGGTCAAAATAAATAACCCTACCGTCATAATCATATGAAACCGGCGATGCATATTTAAGACGGCAATATACTCCCGAATAAATGCTGGAATGCGGTAATAGAATGCGGTTTTACCACCTCTACCTTGTGCCATAACCCCAAACTGACGCGCCTGCAATCCTGCCCGAAAAACATGATATTCACTCGTAAAGTACACAAAATGCGGCTTCGTCTGATGACTATCTGTCGCAATTATTTCACGTGAAAAACGCATATTTTCACGTGTATTACGGCTCTGATCTTCTAATAACGTTTGTTCAATTGGGAAGTCCAATTCCTGAATTGCGTATCGCTGCATTGCTTCAGCTTCCGATAAATTTTCATCAGAACCTTTCCCGCCTGAAAAAACAATTTTAGGGTACGTGCCAGTTTGTTCAGCCACTAGCCTAGCAGCTGATACAGCCGCTTTAATCCGATTAGCTAACAACGTACTAACACGTTCCCCATTAATCAACCCCGCTCCTAGCACAACATAATAGTCGGCTTGTCGATAACGGGTAACCCGGCCATAGGCCATTGCTGAGATTAAGAACAAGATAAAAATCCCAATGAAATAACTTTCCATCAGCCGAGCATAGCTAAACAATATATTCAGCCACATTGGTGCATGTACTAATAATCCCTCAATAAAATTGAAGATTAACAATGCCAAGAACAGAATTGGCAGCAATAAATTACTAATCGTATGATATTCTTTGCGCCAAATTTGCCATGAATAGTAGATTACCGCAATATTAAAAAAGTATGATGCAAACAGCAATACACCTAATACGCCAATAAATACAGCCGCAAAGATTGCCAATCCAATAGCTCCTGCGTTAACTAATAACGCCCCAATCGTTAACGCCATAAACAAGCCAGTAACTAAAGTCCAAAATCCTAACCACATCGTGCGTGGATCTCGTTTAATAATTCGCCATAGTCCAAAACCACTTAGGCCTGTTAAAATTCCTAGTACCAGTGTAATTATCATCCCCCACTACCTCGTTAATCCAAGACGTAGTCAGCAAAACGTGCCACTTGAATTGGTGTTAATGTGACCGTTAATAGTGTCCCCGTCTCAACGTAATCAATATGATGGACAGATGCATGTTCATTTAACTCATTAACTAATTGACCTTGATCAAACGGAATCAATACTTGTGCTTCAGTGTGATCAGCAAAAATGTGTTGGCGAATAACATCAACTAACATATCCAATGACGCGTGATCTTGTGCGGAAAGCGTTAAAGTATCACCTTCGCGTTCAGGATATGTCATACCCACAATCTTATCAGCCTTATTGTGGATGGTAATCATCGGAATATCACCCACGCCGATTTCCTTCAAAGTCTTTGCAGTTGTGTCCATCATTTGACGATAATTTTCATCCGCATAGTCAACCACTTGTACTAATAAGTCCGCTTGTGCAGCTTCAGCCAGCGTAGCACGGAAGGCTGCAACTAATCCGTGAGGTAACTTGGAAACAAAGCCAACTGTATCAGACAACAAGAAACTTTGCTTATCCGGTAAGTTCAACTTACGCACAGAGGTCTCTAATGTCGCAAACAACATATCAGCTTGGAACACGGTTTTCTCTTGGTTTTCACCATATTGCCGCACCAACCCATTCATAAACGTTGACTTACCAGCATTTGTATAACCGACTAATGCCACCGTTTTAATATTTTCCTTGTCACGGCGCGCACGGCGTGTTAAGTCATCCGCTTCAACAGCTGCTAATTCTTGTCGGAGTAAAGAAATTTGATGTTCGATGTGACGCCGATTCGTTTCTAACTTTGTTTCACCTGCTCCACGACTCGTAAAGCTACCACCGCCACCACCAGTTTGTTGGTCTAAACGAACATTCATTGATGTCCGTAACCGCGGTAATTGATATTGGAGTTGTGCAATTGCCACCTGTAACTTGGCCACTTTGGTCTTAGCACGGGAAGCAAAAATATCTAGAATTAAAGCCGTACGATCCATGATGCTGACACCCGTGCCAGCTTCTAAATTACGAATCTGTGAAGGTGATAATTCATCATTAGTGACAACCATGTCGGCTTCATAGTAAGCAACGGCATCTTTTAATTCATCAACCTTTCCCTTACCAAAGTAGGTTGCCGCATTTGGACGTTCTAACTTTTGCGTAACCGTGTTAACCACTTCCATGTAGTTAGCTTCGGCTAAATTAGCCAATTCAATCATTTCATAATCAAAGGCCGTATTTTGCTTATCTAAGCCGGCTAAAATCACTTTGCGTACTGGCTGTAATTCATTTTCTATCATTCACTCACCTTCATTCTTCTTTTTACCAATTAGTGGTTGTATCGTTATAAGCTTTTAGCTTCATCCCATCATCACTAACTTCCCAAACGGTAACGCCACCATTTTCTGGCTTTTCTTTCGCTGTTTCATGTGAATCATACTTATATACTAAGTTACGAATAACGGTCCCATGAGCGACCAACAAAATGTTTTGGCCATCTCGTGTATTACGACGCAATTCATCTAAACCGTTTTCCGCACGCGCCCAAAAAGTCGCGGCATCTTCCGCATCCCCAGTTGGATCAGCTTTACTAATTGCATCCATCGCATCATCTTGGGTTAACTTTGACATCAAATCTGCATAACTCGCAATTCCCTCTAGACCAAGCGCATGTGAAATTTGTTCCGCACTTTGGGCACTAGGCAGCCCTTCATAAAAACCAAAAAATTCTTCGCGGAATTGGGACATTTGCGTCGGCGCCATCAAATCACCACTTTGTGTATTCCGACTTAAAATATATTCAGCCGTATGAATAGCACGTTGTAAATCAGATGAATAAGCTGCATCAAAGCGAATGTTACTTAATCGCTCCCCTGCTGCGTATCCGTCAGAAATACCTTTATCCGTTAATGGTGCATTACTCCACCCTTGCATACGTGCATACTTGTTTAGGTAAGTTTCGCCGTGACGAACTAAGTATAAATTAAATGACATGCTATTACCCCTTTGCTGGTACCCATATTGAAATATACCTTCATTGTACCATTTTGGCTGTCTTGTCGCATGTTCTGCCGCAGTGTTCCAACAAAATTTAATAAAATAATGATTGACATTGCTATGCAATCGCTGTATAGTTATGTAATGTTGTTACGACAGCAGATGATATTGATGGCCCAATGGTCAAGTGGTTAAGACGTCGCGTTCTCAGCGCGGAATCCAGGGTTCGATTCCCTGTTGGGCTATTTACAGCTTATGCTATCAAAATTATCATCATGGCCCAATGGTCAAGTGGTTAAGACGTCGCGTTCTCAGCGCGGAATCCAGGGTTCGATTCCCTGTTGGGCTATCACTTTAAAGACAGGATGAGAATATCTCATCCTGTCTTTTTCGTTTATCCCGCGTGCAATTCACGATACAATAGACCTATATTGATTAAAGGATTGGTACAACGTAATGCAATTCATTTCATGGAATATCGATAGCATCAATGCGGCAGTTGAACATAAATCTGCTCGTGGCGAAATGACGTGGCAAGTTCTACAAGACATCGCTGCCCAACAGCCTGATATTTTAGCAATTCAAGAAACCAAATTAAAAGTCACTGGTTTAACAAAGAAACAAGCCACTGCTTTAGACGAATTATTTCCGGGTTACCATCGCTACCTGCGCATGAGTACTGGCCGTTCTGGCTATTCTGGTACGATGATGTTATCAAAACATGCACCGTTAAACGTAACCATGCCTGAAATTGACGCACCAGGTGAAATGGATATCGAAGGTCGCATCATTACACTAGAATTCGAAAACACGTATGTTTCAACCGTCTACACACCAAACTCTGGTAGCAAATTAGACCGTTTACCAGACCGCCAAGCTTGGGATGATGCCTACCGGACCTATCTACAAAGCTTGGATGCCACGAAACCTGTCATCTTCTCCGGTGATTTTAATGTGGCTCACCAAGATATTGATTTGAAGAACCCCAAAACCAATCACAAGAGTGCTGGTTTTACCGATGAAGAACGTGAAAAATTTGGACTGCTACTAGACGCCGGTTTCACGGACACTTTCCGCCACCTATACCCTGATCAAACGGATGTTTATACATGGTGGGCTCAAATTTCAAAGACGTCTAAAATCAATAATTCTGGTTGGCGTATTGATTACTATCTAACTTCAGAGCGCCTAAATGATCAATTAGCCACCTTTGAAGTAATTGATACAGGTGCTCGTCAAGACCATGCACCAATTAGCTTAACCATGGCTGCTGATTTCACACTATAAGCAACAAACGCAATCTTAATTGATTGCGTTTTTTTGCAAAAAAATAGCTAAGCCATTAAATGACTTAGCTATCTTCATCACCTTACTTGGCCATAATAGCCAAAGTTTGGTATGGTGCTAGTGCAACTTCAGTTGTTGAAATTGCTGTATTGTCATAATTCGTTACCAAGACGTCACCGTCAACAAATTCTGCTGGAATCGTTACCGTTGCCGTATGATCAGCGAAGTTATTTAATACTAACAAACTAGCCTCTTCGTGATGACGGATGTAAGCATAGACTGATTCATGCTTGTCAGCCCATGGTTGGTAATCACCTTCAGCAATCACTGGCATCGTCTTACGCAAGGTAATTAAACGCTTGTAGAATGGTAAAATTGAGCCTTCCCGTGATTCAACCGCCACATTGATATCCTTGTATGAACGACCAACTCGCAACCACGGCGTCCCCGTTGTAAATCCAGCGTGCTCTGAAGCGTCCCATTGCATTGGTGTCCGTGAATTATCACGTGACTTCAATGTGACAATCTTAAAGGCTTGTTCAGCGCTCAAACCTGCCGCTTGCATTTCACGGTACGCATTCAAACTTTCGATATCGACATAATCAGCCATTGATTCAAAATTAGGATCAATCATCCCAATCTCTTCACCCATGTAAACATATGGTGTCCCACGGTTCAAGTGAATAGCCGCTGCCAACATCTTAGCCCCGGCAACCCGGAAGTTTTCAACGTCGATAAACCGGTTCAAAGCGCGTGGCTGGTCGTGATTATTCCAGAACCAAGCATTCCAACCTTGACCGGCTGACATACCTTCATTCCAGCTATGCAACAAATGTTGTAACTTTGGGAAGTCAACTGGTGCATCCGTCCACTTTTGCCCATCCTTGTAATCCACCTTCAAGTGGTGGAAATTAAAGGTCATTGAAAGTTCATGACGGTCAGGTGCCGTATACATGATGCAGTTTTCAATCGTCGTTGAGCTCATCTCACCCACGGTAATGACCGCTGGGTGTTGACCAAATGTCTTCGCATTCAATTCTTGCAAATAGTCATGCACGATTGGCGTATCAGTGTACTCACCCTTCGCATCATTAACATCACTACTACGTAATTCGGCATCCTTACCAATAACGTTAATAACGTCAAAGCGGAAGCCTGAGGCCCCCTTATCTAACCAGAAGTTAACCACTTGTTGCAATTCCGCACGCACTTCAGGATTGCGCCAATTCAAGTCGGCTTGCGTAACATCATATAAGTGTAGGTAGTACTTACCTGTATCCCCAAATGGGGCCCAGGCATTCCCGCCAAACTTAGAGGGCCAATTGTTTGGCTCGTCACGCAAGATAAAGTAATCTTGGTACTTCTGATCACCAGCTAGAGCCTTTTGGAACCACGCGTGCTCCGTTGAGACGTGGTTTAGCACCATATCCAACATCAAGCCCATGCCTAAATCCTTGGCCTTTTGCACCAATTCTTCAAAATCAGCCATCGTACCAAAACGCGGGTCAATCGCCGTGTAATCCGAGATATCATATCCGTTATCATTTTGTGGTGATGGATAGAATGGATTTAACCAAAGGACATCAACACCCAAATCAGCTAGATAAGGTAATTTTGCAATAATTCCTTGCAAATCACCAAATCCATCACCATTAGAGTCATTGTATGACTTTGGGTAAATTTGATAAACAACTTTATCATGAAATGACATGCCGTACTCCTTCGTGTAAATTAAGCCTTTGTGGCATCCTTAAACATATTCTTCTTTTCGGCTTGCTTGACACCCTTGTCAACATCGCTGTCCTTGAAGCCCCATAGGTAAACAGCCGTAAATGAAACGATAATTGTGGCTGCACTGGCAATCCAGAATGCCCAGAAACTCATATCAATACCCGTCTTAGGGTTAATGAATGATGGGAATCCGATTAATGATCCCGTGAAGCCCCACATGTCAATGTGCATCAAACCGGCAATCAAACCACCGACAGCACCACCAATGTTAGACATCCAGAAAATCTTACCGTACTTCAAATTCAAACCGTACATGGCTGGTTCTGTCACACCGGCAAAGGCTGACAAAGCACCTGCCAATGACAACCCCTTGATGTTAGCACGCTTCGTCTTGATAAAGACAGCCAATGCACCAGCACCTTGGGCAATCATCGTGAAGTTAATCAAACCGTTCAAAACTGAGTGGCCTGATGATGCAATATCGTTTGAGATAATTGGAATAACCATCCAGTGCAATCCGAAGATAACCAATGATTGGTAAAGACCACCGATTACCAAACCAGCAATCGCTTCGTTGGCCGTTACCAAACCGTTGATAATCGCAGCCAATCCAGCAGAAACCAATGAAATAACTGGTCCCATGACACACAAGATTACTGCCGTTACCACGAATACTGTAAACAATGGTTGGAAGATTGAACGTAGTGAAACTGGCAAAACTTTCTTCAACCAGTTACCAACTGGACGTGCCAACCAAGCCCCAAAGATGATTGGGAAAATTGAATACGTGTATTGTGGGATGTGAATTGGTAACCCAAAGAACGTTGCGTTCAAAGGAATGCCCAATAGCGTGTTCATCCCCTTAGTTGGCGCTGACCACAACGCAGCAATTGATGGGTGAACCAACACACCAGCAATTGCAGCAACCGTAATCGGATCTGACTTCAATTGCTTAGCGGCTGAGAATCCAACCAAAATTGGTAGGAAGTAGAAAGCTGAGTCACCCATTGCGTTGATGATTGTGTACGTCGTTGAGTTCGTATCAATCAAGTGGAAATTAAACGTGAATAATGTCAAGAATCCTTTTAAGATACCTGATGCGGCTAACAATCCGATAACCGGAATCATTGAACCCGTAATCGTTCCAATCAACAACTTAAAGCCATATGCAATCCAACCAAATAAGTTCGTTGGACGTGGCGCTTGTGGGGCATCCGCAGCATCTGCGTCCGTTTCACCACCGGCAACCTTATCACCTAAAATATCAATCACTTCATCATAAACATCTTCAACTTCTTGCCCAATAACGACTTGGTATTGTCCCAATGCTTCGTTATAAACAGCGCCTGCTACACCGTCCATGTTAGCAAGTACATCTGTGTTCGCTTGTTTTTCATCCTTTAGATAAAAACGCAAACGTGTAATACAGTGGATAACGTTATCAACGTTGTCAACACCACCGACATTTTGGACGATTTCGTCCGCTAATTTACGATAATCCTTAGCCATATCCTTTGTTCCTAGTCCCTCTCCATTACTTAGCCGTTGCGCGACCAACAACGTCGCCAGCTGCTACAGTATCAGTGGCTGAAATTGACAACTCTGCCAATGCATCCGCCGTGTTCGTAATTAAAATCATCGTTGTCTTTGGCACACCAGCTGCTTCAACTTGTGCCCAGTCAGCTGTTCCAATAACTTCGCCACCTTCAAGAATTTGGCCTTCCTTCACGTTTAGTGAGAAAGGTGCGCCATTCAAAGCTACGGTGTCAATTCCCAAGTGCACCAAAACTTCCAAACCATCGGCACGCTTCAAACCAACAGCGTGACCCTGTAACATCGTTACTTCACCCGCAACTGGTGACACAATGTTTCCCTCGGTAGGTTCAATTGCAAACCCATCACCCATCATCTTTTGTGCGAAAACTGGGTCTGAGACTGCTGATAAATCAAGCACTTGTCCAGCAACTGGTGCGTAAAGCCCTTGGTCATCAGAAACCGTCTTCTTTTTTCCAAATCCAAACATTATACTCCTCCTAATAAACATTTCAACAATATTTTGAATACGTTTACATTATACAATAGTTAAAATTCTTCGACAATCAATTTCATGTTTAACAAAAAAGACCGCTATATCGGACTTGGCAGCGATTTTTCAAATCAATAGCAAATCAAAATATCAGCGATCTTTTTTAGTTTTATTTAAAGTATATTGCTACCAAATCATCACCCGTTGTTCGGGTTTACGGTACATTGCATCTCGTTCACGGACGTTAAAACTTTCGTAAAATTCATCAAAATTAGAGACAATTACATTCACTCGGAACTTGGCAGGACCGTGAACATCGGAAGCCGCCAATAATTGCATAATTTCTGGGCGCGCTTTTTGACGCCAAATCGTCGCCCAACTCTCAAAGAAAGCTTGCGGTGAAAAATCAGGCTCTTGCTTAGCAGCTGCCAATGCCGCAGCTACTCCACCTAAATCAGCCACATTTTCAGAAACCGTTAACTTACCATTTACCTTGGCTCCATATGATTCTAGACCATCAAATTGGTCAATCACTTGTTGCGTACGTTTCTTGAACGCAGCATAGTCCGCTGCTGTCCACCAATCATTCAAACTACCATTCTCGTCAAATGACGCCCCGTTTGTATCAAATGCGTGCGAAATTTCGTGCGCAATCACAGCGCCAATCCCACCATAGTTAGCTGATGATGATTGTGACAAGCTATAGAACGGCGCTTGTAAAATCGCTGCCGGGAAAACAATTTGATTCTGTTGTGGATCATAGTACGCATTGACCATGTGGGCAGGCATATGCCATTCCGACCGATCAACTGGTTGATGCCATTTTGACCAAGCGTACGCAATCCCTTGCCGACGGAACTTAGCGGCCGTTTCAAATAGCGTAGCGCCATCATCAACAATCTTTTCATAGTACCGGTCCGGTAATTTTTCTGGATAACCAATGTGCGGTACAATTGTGTTCAATTTGGTAATCGCCTTGTCGCGCGTTTCGGCTTGCAACCAATCGGCAGTCGCTAAACGTTCCTTATAAACCGCAATCATATTTGCTACTTTAGCTTCAACATCTTGCTTAGCTGCCACCGAGAATTTTTCACCGGCATACCACAAGCCAAGCGCTTGCGTGTATGGGCCAGCTGCTAAGTAATACGCTGCCTTGTCTGGTGCCATCGCTTCTGGTGTTCCTGACAAAGCTCGACCATAAGCGCCACTCAAAACGCGAATTTCATCTGACAAATAACTCGTAAACGCATTAGCTGCGCCGACTAGCAAGTAAGCTTGTAACAAGGGCCAAGCTTCTTCAGAGAAGAATTGATCAGCTGCCGCCCAGAAACGCTCTTCTGGCACAATAATTTCATCTGGCGTTTGCCCATCGGTCATCGCTTCAATGAACGCTTGCAACGGTAAATTAGGCGCTAGGGCTGTAAAATCATCCCAGTTGTAAGGATGATATAACTTCGCATATTCAGCCCCCTCTTCTTGACTTAAAACAACTGCTGCCACTCGCGCATCAAACGCTAAATATTTATCAAGTAAATCTGTAATTTGCGCTGGGGTAAAGCCAAATTTTGGTAGTAGCGCCTCTTGTGCTGCACGCCATTTTGCCAACAATGCTGGCCCTTGTTCATGGTTTGGCGCATAGTAAGTTGTATCTGGCAAAATGGTGCCTAGCGCGTCGGCCCACAAAACATTTGTCCGCGCATCCTTAAAGTCAGGTGCCACGCCAATTGGCAACGCATTTGGCAATCCATCTCGTTCCAAATCAATTAACGCAGCTGCAAAATCAGCAAATGATGTCATTTTTGCATAGCGATCTAACAAGGGCAACACTGGTTCAGCTCCTAAACGATTGCGCGTTGCAAAATCATTCGTCAAGTGATGATATTTAACAAATTGCGTTAAAATTTCATCAGCTGGCACATTTTTACCAGCTTGCCAATCGGCCGTGGTTGCCAACATCAAATCTTCAATTTCGTCTGCTAAATCACTAAATCCCCCGGTCCGTGACTTATCAGCTGGGATTACCGCTTGCGCTTCCCAAGTTTCATTAATTGCGTCATAAAAATCATCTTGTTTTCGTGTGACCATTTTTATTTACCTCACTTCATCTTATTCCCACATTCTATCACGTTCCAGCGTTATCAGTGATTTGAAATAAAAAAAGCCACAACAAATGTTGTCGCTTAGTTAAGCATCTACTTGTTAAGAGCGCCGCTTTAAAGCGTTCATAATGATACCATAAATATCACCTGGCGCAATCTTATCACCGGTTGCTAATTCATGCGCAATCGCCCAACCAATCAATTCAGTCACGCCAACAGCCGTCGTTGCCGAAATCGCGGCACCAGTCGCCGTACCCAAACCGGGAATAAATTTAAAAGCATTGCCAACAATACCACGACCAAATGATGTCGCTGCAACTGCCCACACTGCGCCACGAATAGCGCCTGTCACAATTTTTTGATCATACGCTTTAAATAATGAGGTAATCATACCAACTTGAATCGGTACAAGCAGCGCTGCATCCGTGAACGGGATTGGCGTCAAAGCCACGCTTCCTGCCGCCACTGACGCACTGTGAATAATTTGTTTTGTTTTCATATCTAATGTTGTCATACCGGCACCTCCTATCGCCATTATATACCGGTCTACCTTTATGACAACATAAAAACGGATGACCATCACCTAGTCATCCGTTTAACGAAAATCTATTGCCACTTTGCTAACTGTGCTTGCATATCTTGCAACAATTTATCATCAACCTGCTTTGTCACGTCATTAATAATTTTCTTTTTCAATTCATCCTGTGCCTTAGTATCCTTTAAAAACGCTTCATCGGTAGCTGCTTTATCCATAAAGGCTTGCTTAACCTGCTTACCCGTCTCATTAGCAATACTTGCCTTACTGTCTTTTACCATCTGTTGTAACTGAACTACTTTGTTTGCAGGCACCACATACCAGTCTTTTGGAATCGTCAACGTAAACGTTGTGTGCCCCTTTTCTAGGGTTTGTTGACCCAACAATAACAGACGTCGCCAAAGGGAATTGGCTTGATATGTCACCACTTGCGTTTTCAATGTTGCCTGTTGGCGATCAGTGGTCTTAACAAAAGTACTGGCATTTTCGGTGACTGTTTGGTAACTCTTATCACCAATTGCATACGTATACCGCAATTCTTTATCAGCCACTTTTTGCGTTGTAATCAGATGTAAGCCATTCACCGTAATCGCTGGCGCAATTTTTTCTGTCTTAGCTACCGGTACTCTGGCTAATAAAAACCGATCTTGTTGGGCCTGATGCAGACCAAACCCCATACTAACGGTCAAAATAATCCCAAGTACAATTGAACCCCACCGTACTTTACGATGTGTGACTCCGCGAATTGCTGCGTAGGTTAGCATAACAATTCCCAACACAAATAACACAATCATCTCAAACTCCTCCCAAGTCAGGTATTCTCTTTCAGTATATCAAATGATAATTACTCTCGTCATTTTTTATGCATATGTACAAAAAGACTGTGATAAGTTCACATAGAATCTATCACAGTCTTTTAAACAGGGACAATCGAAACTGCCACCTATTTTATTTTTACTTTGAATTAATCGTACGGCAGTAGATTACTTCTTCAAAGCAGTCCACTTCCAGTCAGTGAACTCTTCGATGTCGCGACCTTCGTTACGAGTAACTTCGAAGTGCTTTGCCAAGATATCGTCCATCTTCTTCAAGAAGTCGTTACCTTCAGCTTCTGCAACAACACCGTTAGCCATCAATACTGAAACAGCATCCTTAGCTTGGTTGAAGCGGTCCAACTTTGAGTATACACGCATGTCGTAAGTCGTAGTGATATCACCATCTTCACGGTAACCGTGTACGTTCAATCCCAAGTGTTGACGCTCGTAGAAGATTGCTTCGATCAAGTCTTCATATCCGTGGAATCCGAAGACAACAGGAGTTCCTGATTCACCGAACAAAGCGTTGAACTTTTCGTCTGACAATGAACGTTCTGCGTTCATTTCACCGTTCTTCTTTTGCAAACGGTGCAATTCAACAACGTTTACGTAACGCATCTTAACTGATGGGAACGCAGCGTTAACCAAGTTCAAAGCAGCAAACGTTTCGATCGTTGGTTCTACACCAGCAGATGCGAAGACGATGTCAGCCGCTTCACCTTCAGCAACAGTTGAAGCCCAGTCAATAGCCTTGATACCTTCCGTAGCCAATTCTTCGGCTTCGGCAACTGAGAACCATTGTTGACGTGGTTGCTTTGAGGCAACAACGTGGTTCACCTTGTGGCGTTCAGTAAAGGCGCGACCAAAGACAGCCAACAATGAGTTACCATCGGCTGGCAAGTATTGACGGATAAAGTCAGACTTCTTTTCAGCCAAGTGCGTCAAGATACCTGGATCTTGGTGCGTGTAACCGTTGTGGTCTTGTTGGAATACAGTTGAAGTTGAGATCAAGTTCAATGATGGGTAATCGTTACGCCATGATTGTTCTGAGGCGTGACGCAACCACTTGAAGTGTTGTGTAATCATTGAGTCGACAACACGCAAGAATGATTCGTATGATGCAAAGACACCAACACGACCAGTCAACGTGTAAGCTTCCAACCAACCTTCAGCTTGGTGCTCTGACAATTGAGCATCCAAGATACGTCCTACTGGACCTTCCTTTTGGTCGTTTGGTTCCTTAACTTCTTCCATCCATTGACGGTTCGTTACTTCGAACATGTCCCACAAACGGTTTGACATCGTTTCGTCAGGTCCGAAGATACGGAATGAAGTTGGGTTCATCTTCGTGATTTCAGCGAAGAATCCTGACAAAACGTTCATGTCCATGTTACGCTTTGAGTCAGCCAATTCAGTTCCACGGTTTGATTCGTTAATGTCGTTAGTGTATTGCTTCCAATCTGGCAATGCCAAGTTTTCAGCTTCTTCACCACGACGACGTCCACCGTTAGCGATTGGGTTCGCACCCATACGCTTATCACCCTTAGGTGCTATTTCAGCCAATTCAGCCTTCAATGAACCATCAGCGTTAAACAATTCAGCTGGCTTGTATGAGTTCATCCAGTCTTCGAATTGTGGCAATGATTCCATCTTCTTTGCTGACAAGTGAAGTGGCACTTGGTGAGCACGGAATGAATCTTCGATTGGCATTCCAGCGTCATCGTGAGTAGGTCCACCCCAACCCTTTGGCAAACGAGCGATGATTACAGGCCAAGCTGCGATTTCACCGTCTGCGTAACGACCGTTTTCACGAGCGTCCTTTTGGATTGCTTGGATATCAGCGATTGCTTGGTCAAACACGTTAGCTGAAAGCTCGTGGTAAGCCATGTAATCGTGGATGTCATCGTTTTCGATGAAACGAGGTGACCATCCCAAACCTTCGAAGAACTTTGAAATTTCTTCATTGCTCATACGTGAGAAAATAGTTGGGTTTGAGATCTTAAATCCGTTAAGGTCCAAGATAGGCAAAACAGCACCGTCGTTCTTAGGGTTCAAGAACTTGATTGAGTGCCATGCAGTCATTGAAGGACCAGTTTCAACTTCACCGTCACCGATAACAGTAAAGGCAACTTGGTTTGGGTTATCCAAAACAGCACCGGCTGCGTGTGACAATGAGTATCCAAGTTCTCCACCTTCGTGCAATGAACCAGGCGTTTGTGCAGTCATGTGTGACCCAATTCCACCAGGGAATGAGAAACGCTTGAACAAACGTGACATACCTTCGATATCTTGTGAGATTTCAGGGTAGTTTTCAGTGTATGATCCGTCCAAGTATGAGTTCGTAACCATAACTTGTCCACCGTGACCAGGTCCACCGATGTAGAACATGTCCAAATCGTACTTGTTGATCAAACGGTTTGCGTGAGCGTATAGGAAAGTTTGTCCTGAGATAGTACCCCAGTGACCGATAGGCTTAACCTTAACGTCTTCAACCGTAATTGGTGTGTTAGTAACTGAGAACAATGGGTTGCTCTTCAAAAAGATCATACCTGCTGAAAGGTAGTTGGTAGCACGCCACCAAGCATCAACCTTAGCAAGGTATTCCTTTGAATCAAAATCTACTGCCATTTTGATTAAATCTCCTTAGTTGTTTTGAGAAAGGTTCAAATCACAGAACTTATCTTCTGGATTACAAGCTCTATAATAACAGATTTCAAAAAGACGTACAATAAAAAGCCTAAAATTGGACCGGTCCAATTTTAGGCTCGCCTTATACAAACATCATAAACAGCGTCCCATCAAGGTTTATAACGTTTTGACAATCACGAAATTTTTTTACATATTACTCGCCATCAAGACTAATAAAACTGTTATAACTCATATATTGATAGTGCACCCGCATCGTTCCTACTTCAAACGGCGTCCCATCATCTAAGAAATAAATCCCCGCCATTACGCCGACCGGTTGAGTAGCATTAAGCCCTAGATGATGCTGATCATCAGCACTAGATGGTGCAACCGTTACCGTCATAAATGATTTTGTGACAGCCTTTTTAATCGTATCTTCAGCATAGTGAAACATTGAATGTTGTAAATCATCCGCCGTTAGCATTGGTAATAATTTTACAGGCACTAATGCGTTTTCAATCATAAAGGGCTTATTTTGTAATTTACGAAGCCGCTTAATGCGATAAACGGCTTCACCAGGCTCTAGAAACAATGCCAAACGCGTTTCGGCATCTGCTACTTCCTGTTCAAACGACAGTAACTCGATAGCCGGTGATTCACCATTCATCCGGTACGAATCCGACACCCCCAAATTGCTCCCATCAGAATGGAAAATCGATTGATTTTTCAAATATAACGGATTAACAAATGTCCCTGAGCCACGTTTTTTAAAGATAATACCTTGTTGGGCTAAGATATTCAGCGCACGCTTAATGGAACTGCGCGATACATTGTATGACAACGCCAGCGAACGTTCATCTGGCAATTTTAAATTCGGAAATTCACCACGATAGATGCGATTCTTTAAATCACCGAACACCTTCATGTATAAACTTTCAACTGGCATGAAATTGCCCTCCCGTTAACTAGTAATCATCATCGTAACACAAAAGTGGTCCAACCAAAAGTTTTGGTTGGACCACTTCTAATTTTTCTTAATCTTCTTTACGCGCATGGATAAAGTACGTTAATCCAAGGGCAACAATAATCAATGCCGTTGCAATCCAAAATGATACTTGAATTCCTGACAAATCAGATTGCAATTGCGCCAGCTTTCCTGGCTTAGCAACTGCTACTAAACTATATACCGTAATCAAAGCAGCGGTTCCAAAGGATGCAGCAACTTGACGAATCGTCGTAAACATTGCTGACCCATCGGGTACCAATTCGATTGGCAACGCATTAAACGCTTCTGTTTGCACCGGCATCATGACTAATACCAACCCTAACTGACGAATAAATTGTGCAACAGTTGGCAACCAGATTGGTGAGTCTAATTGTAAGACTGCCAAAATAACCGTTCCAATCGCAACCAAAATCAATCCAATTGGCATTAACTTACGAATTCCAAATTGATCATACCATTTACCAGAAATGGGTGATAGCAAGGCCGTTACTAACGCTCCTGGAAGGATAACCAAGCCAGAAACGAAAGCTGATTCACCACGTACGGTTTGCATGTACAATGGCAACATCAACGCCCCACCATACAAAGCAGCCATCAGCACCACATTGATAATCGTTGACATCGTAAAGTTGTGATACTTGAAGACATCAAAGTTTAGCAATGGCACCTTGGCGTGTGTTTGTTGGTAAACGAACCATGCCGTAACAACAATTCCGACAATCAAGTAACCCCAAACATCTGGGCTCATCCAATCACCGTTACCAGCGTTTGAGAAACCGTACAACAAGCTTCCCAATCCGACACTGGATAAGATGACCCCGAAGAAATTAAATTTCAAGAACTTTTGTTCCCCAATATTACGTAGGAAGAAAAAGGCCAAAATTAAGTCAATGAAGATTAATGGTGCAATCCCCCAGAATAACCACCGCCATGAATGATTTGATACGATAAATCCAGATAGCGTTGGCCCAATCGCTGGCGCAAAGTTTAACGCTAAGCCAATAATCCCCATGGCCTCACCACGCTTCTCAGAAGCAAAGAGGTTCATAACCACCACGTTCATTAACGGACCAAAAATTCCGGCTCCCGCAGCCTGTACCATACGTCCCACGATCAAAATGCCATATGTTGGTGCAAATCCTGAAATCAACGTTCCAATCCCAAATAATAGCATGGCAGTTAGGTATAAAGTACGGGTCTTTAAACGTTGAATTAAGAAGGCTGTCAACGGCACCATAACACCGTTAACCAACATATATCCATTGGTCATCCATTGACCTAAAGCTGTTGAAATATGAAAATCAGCCATTACCTGTGGCAAAGCCGTATTCATCAAAGTTTGATTTAAGAATCCTAAAAAGACCCCGACAATCAAGATAATCAGGACACTACGTTCCTTTTTTGGTATATCACTCATTAAATTCCTCCTAGTCTAAGTAATCGGCTCCCCGCCATTCAGCTTCAAATTGGGTCACGAAATCGTGCATTGCCTGATCACGTTTAGCACCAATTCGTTGGCCTTCTGACGTATTTAAATAATCTTTTAATAAAAACAACTTCTCATAGAAATGATTCATTGTTGTTTCATCATCCTTAGCATCACGATACTCTGCTTTACTTGCTAATATCCGTGGCCGCACAGCTGGATTGTATAGCACGCGTTTTTTCTTACTACCATATTGGATCGTACGTGCAATCGCAATCGCCCCGATTGCATCAAGCCGGTCCGCATCTTGCACAATTTGTCCCGCTAAAGACAGTGCTTCAGGTTGGCCAAAACGTTGCTTGCTCCAAGACATATTATCAATAATCTGAAAAATTTCAGTTTGTTGCAGCGCTGTCACATCAATGTCTGTCAACATTTCCTGTACAGCTTGTTTAGCAGCATTGACATCCGCAAAAAGCTTGTCATCGTATGTATCGTGTAACGTTGCTGCCGCTAATGCAATAAATGCATCCGCCGCCGGCTCAGTTGTTAAAATGTGTTCGGTTAGTTGCACAACGCGGTTAATGTGTGTTGTATCATGTCCCGTCTGATCATCAGCTAACACCCGATTTGTAAAAGCCGTAATTGCTGCTAATTTTGCACTAGTTTCCATAAGTTAACATCCCCCTATTTAGATGGCAAAAATTGTAGTAATAAAATTGTTAATAAATAGCCCACAAACGTGATTGCAATTACACCACCAAAAAATATGCTAATCGCCAAACCAACCGTTTGCCAAAGCATGGCAACTGAAACATGCGTTAATCGTAAGCCAATAAATACCAGGCTAATAAATACGATATACCAACTCAAACCAGCTTTAATATTTTGCCAATCCGCCCGACTCAAGTTAAGCGCCAAACTTAAATTCGTCACAACGTATAACCAAATGACCACCTGCCACCAAGTCACTTGTGCCCAAATACTGGCCCCCGTTTGATACGCTGTAATAACTTGTGGCCATAATCCTAATGTCGCCAAGAAACCTACCAACACGACACCAAACATTGGTGCCATGCCGATAAAAAAGTTTCCGGCCTGCTGCACCTTATTATGCGGATTCCAACCATGCGAAACATAGCCTAACCGATCATCCTGATTTGATGTAAAAGGATTCTGCAACCAACGGATGTGATCAACTTTATGACCAAAGATAACTGCCATCAGGGCATGCGACCCTTCGTGAACAATAATCCCCAGCCAGCCGAAGATAATTGGTGCTTTACGACCAAACACGCGCATTAGTTGTTGGTTGGTTTGCGTTGTAATCACTGAAATCAAGGCACTACCAATTAGCGGTATCGCTAAAAACAAACCACCCACCAGCAGCATCAATTGTCCTGTCATCATCCAACTCATCAGTCAGTCTTAATATCGGCAAATTGACCATGGACAAAGTTGGCTAGTACGGCCGCATCAATTGTAATTGAACGGCCAATCTCACCAGCTGACAAAGTAATCGTCCCCGCATTTTGGGCACTTAAATCAAAGTAAATCGGAAACTTCTTTGTCTGCCAAATTCCAACCGGATTATTAGCGCCGTGTACATACCCGGTCGTCTTTTGTAAATCCTTGGTTGGAATCATCGTAACTTTTTTATTACCTGACACAACGGCTAACTTTTTTTCATCTAAATGTTCATCAATGGGCACAATGCCAACCACCGGACCAGTGACATTACCAGTCAAAGCCAACGTCTTATAGATATCATGTTCTGTTAACCCATATACTGCTAATTCACTGTCATCACGTTGCATACCGCCTGCAAACACAACACTTTCATACGGAATGTCAGCCTTATCTAAAATTTGTTCGACTAAGATTTTCTTAACTCGCGTTTTCTTTGCCATTATTTTTACTCCATCATAGCTGTTCATTTGTTTCTTAATAAGTTATACTAAAAGTCCGACTAACCAAAGGTGCTATTAGATGCACCTTGATTAACGTACAGAACGTATTTTCTTTGCCATTGGCACGTTAATCTAAACGAAACAGCGCACCTCGATGAGGGGCGCTGTTTTTTAATGTATCCAAAACAAAATTGTTCCTATTAATACCAATAAACCAGCCACCATTAAAATCGGACGCCGAATATCTTTGCCGACTACTAACAATGCAATTGAAACAAGTAGACCGAGCAAACCAATGATTGTGTGTATCATGTTAAACTCACTTTTCTCACAATTGTGCATTCATAATTACCAATAAATATGTTAGTAATTATAACCTAAACTACAGCATACCACTTTTTTTAACGAAAAGCTTAACAAACGTCTTGTTTTCAGGACAAACCCTTTATTCAAATCCCCATTGCACCGGAAAGTGCCATTCCCCATTAAGTCGTAATAATGCCGCTGGGTATAGTTCTTTAATCATAAAAAATTCATTATCAATCATAAAAGCGGGCTTAATACCAAATTCACTCGACCGTAAATACCCGAATTGACGCCAATAATCGGGCCAACCAACGGCCGCTAATACACCAACCCCGGCATACCGGGCCACAATTTCGGCATCTTGGGTAAGCCGCCACCCTAACCCGCGTCCACGATATAATGGATCAACGACAACCGGTCCCATAACGCCCACCTTAATATTGGCTGGATTTTCAGCCATATGCGCACCAGACACCATTGCATAACCAATCACTTGCTCTCCTAACTTCGCAACTAGTTCAATGGGGCGCAATTGGTCGGGTTGCGCATGCCTTAATCGGCGTACCAACTGTTCTTCCTCACCAGTACTATAATTAGCGTCTTGATAAGCAGTTCGAATAACCGTGTCTATTGCCTCATAATCAGCTGGGCCTGCAAATGTGATGCACACCTCATTTAAAGGATGCCGATCATTCATTTGGCGCATCGGATAACGATCAAAAATATAACCTAACTGTTTAATGAAGCGTAGTTTCTGCGCATCCCCGTTTCGAATGACTTTTTCACGGCCGGATTGTCCAATCAACTGGCCAAATAGATTATATAAATCATATGTTGTCAGTACATAAAAATGCGGCTCAGTTTGTTCAAAAATAAACGGTCCTGGCAGCGCATGCCCCAAGACTGGTTCAACAGCCCGTTTAGGCATAAAGGCCACTGATAAATCACCCTTTTCATTAGTAAACACCAGTTCTGGGACATCAAGCCGCACCATATGCGCTGTATGCATCACTGCTGTAAGCAACAGTTCTTCATCAATATCGTCGTCATCCACAATTAACGGCACCAACCGACTGGCAAAATCATAACCCGAAATAATTTCTAGGGCAAAGCCGCCAGATACAATTGGTACGATTTGTGCATCATTCAATGTACGTATAATCTGTTGGAACTCAGTATACCGCTTCGCATCCATTGTGCTATCCCTCCTCGATTAATTAACTATTTTGATTATACACCTCGCCACATTTTACGTCGTGAGATAAAAACGCGGACACCCCAGCATGGAGCATCCGCGTAATCTATCATCTATCTAAAGCATCTTACGATCACTCTGTTGCAACTTCTTTTCAAAGCGTCCTAATAGACGACTCAATCCGAATGTCAAAATAAAGTAAATCACCGCTGTAATCATCAATGGAATAAAGGGCTTAAATGATGCCCCCTGCACCACTGAAGTTTGGAAAGTTAATTCACCCACACCGATAACCGATACAACTGAACCTTCCTTAATAACCGTCACAAATTCGTTGCCTAATGCCGGTAGAATGTTCTTAATTGCTTGCGGCAAAATCATGTATCGCATCGTCTGCAGCTTGGTAAATCCTAGCGAACGCGCGGCTTCAGTTTGACCATCTGGCACCGCCTGAATTCCTGAACGAATAATTTCAGCGACATACGCTGCTGAATTCAAGAACATTGCAATCGCCCCGGCAATAAAACTTGAAACGTCTAAGCCAATGACTTGTGTCCCAAAATAAACAATGAATACTTGAATTAGCAACGGCACACCACGCACGGCTTCAATGTAAGCTACCGCAAACCACTTTAGCGGCTTAACACTTGATAACTTCATCAAAGCTAACAACACGCCCAAGATAATACCGAAGAAAACGCCAATTACAGCCAACCCAACGGTATTAATTGTTCCCTTGACGAAATATGGTGCATATTTTTGAAAAAATGATTCTTTGTGCGTCATCAAAGTATTAGCTTCATGACGCCACTTTGCCAAAGGTGCCCCAATGACCTTATTAACAAGAATTTTATTAACTTTGCTAGCTAAAACTGGTGCATCTTTAGACATTACAACTGATGAGCCGTTTGGTTCATTTGGCAAACTAGCTTTAGAAATTGCAAATTGGTTACTGTCAGCCATATAACTATCAGCCGACGTTTGTGAAACCACAATGCCATCGACTTTCTTTTGCGTCAGTTGTGTTACCATGTCGTTAATTTTCTTCAATGATACGATTGTCTGTTGCCCGCCCAATTTTTTTGCAGCATCTTCTTGAATTGAAGACATTTGCGCAGCTAACTTGGCCTTCTTTAGCGCTGATACCGTTTGGAACTGATCCACATTACTCTTTAACGTCATGACCACATTTTTATCAACAAAGTATGGCTTAGAAAATGCAACTTCCTTGGCACGTTCTGGGGTTGATGACATCCCCGCAATCACCATATCAACTTTACCTGTTTTAACCGACCCCAGCAAAGCATCAAAGCTCATCTCACGAATCACCAATTTAACACCCAAACTTTTCGCAATCTGTCGACCAACTTCCATGTCAAAGCCAACAATCTTATCTTGACCATTCACGGTTGTATGGAATTCATATGGCGCGTAATCAGCAGATGTCCCGATAACTAGCTGCCCACTTTTTTCAATTTTACTTAGCACTGGATCCGTTTGTGCCGCGAACGTTGGCACTGTCACGCCTAATATTAGGAATAACGCTAACCCTAGCGCACTAATTTTCTTTACCCATTTTTTCATTCGTTTTCCCCTACTCACTACAACATTTTTGCTAAGAAGTTCTGCGCCCGTTCAGTATCTGGTGCATCAAAAAATTCGGCTGGTTGGTCATATTGTGTCATATCACCATCGGCCATGAACCATATTTTCGAGGCCACTTCCCGTGCAAACCCCATTTCGTGCGTCACAACTAACATGGTCATGCCTTCTTGGGCCAATTCACGCATTGTTTTAAGCACTTCGCCGACCATTTCTGGATCCAGCGCTGACGTTGGCTCATCAAACAGCATAATTTTGGGATTCATCGCTAACGCACGCGCAATTGCTACACGTTGTTGTTGTCCACCAGATAGTGAAGATGGATAGGCGGTTGCTTTATCCGCCAAACCGACTTTTGCCAAAAACTTTTCAGCTGTTTGCGTAGCGGTTACATCATCAATCCCCTTCACTTTTACTAATGCAATTTTGACATTATCTAGTACTGACATATTCGGAAAAAGATTAAAACTCTGAAATACCATGCCCATGTCTTGGCGAATTTTATCTAACACTGGCTCACTTGCCTGCGTAATATCTTGATCATCAAAAATAACGGCACCTGAAGTTGGACGGTCCAACATATTCAACCCGCGTAATAGGGTTGACTTACCCGTTCCAGATGGCCCGAGCAAGGCAATCACATCGCCTTCTTGCACTTGCGCATTTATTTGTCGCAAAATCGTCTTATCACCGTACGCTTTATGAAAGTCTTTGATTGTTAAAATGGCCATCTGTTTTCTCCTCGTTCTTAATCGATGAATAAACATTAACACGTTGTGTAATTTTATGCAATTATTTTTACTTTATTTGAATATTTATGATAAAAGTGACCAATATATCCTGTCTTACACAAAAAAAGTTGTGCTATTCCTAACACAACTTTTTATAAAAACGCTTTATTTTGTTAAATTAGCAATGGCCGCTTCATCTTCGTGCCATCCCTTCGCGTGCGCACGTGTTCGCAAATCAGCTTCAATTTGTTCCAACGTTTGGTTACGCGTTTCAATCGTAAAGAATTTAACGAACACAATGGCTGCGATACACAAAACACCATAACCAATGAATAATGAACCAGTTCCAAAGAAGTTCAACAATGGTGGGAATGTTAATGAAACAATCATATTCGCAGTCCAGTTAACAACAGCGCCAAATGAGTTTCCCAAGCCCCGGATGTTCAATGGGAATGATTCTCCAATCATCACCCACATTACGGGTCCCCACGTTGCTGAGAAGAAAGCAATGTAAATCGTCAAAGCAATCGCACAGATATAACCGGCCGTTACCGATGCTCCTGAGAAGTGCATGGCAATTGACATGACAAATAATGACAAGCCCATGCCCCAAGCACCCCAGATAAGCATCTTCTTACGATCAACCTTATCCATTACCTTCATCGCTACCCAAGTCACAATCACATTAAAGATTCCAATCCCAATGTGAGCAATCAAGGCAGCACTAACACCAAATCCAATATCAGTAAAAATTGTTGGCGCATAGTATAGAACAGTATTACATCCCATGACTTGTTGGAAAATAGCTAATCCCATCGCCATCAATAGCACTGGGCGGGCCATTAGACCAAATAATTCTTTAAAACCACCGTTAGCCATACTTGCTTGCAACTTAATGTCCTCTAATTCGGCTTTAGCTGAATTAGTACTAGTTGATAAGTGTTCCAACACACGATAAGCTTCGTCGATTTTACCTTGGCGAACTAAGTAACGTGGTGATTCTGGTAGTGAGATTCCCCCAAAGAACATCACAATCGCTGGCAAAGCTGCCAAACCAAGCATCCAACGCCATCCCATGTCAAAGCCTGACAAGGCATAGTTAGAAACATACGCCAAGAAAATACCTGTCATGACCATCAATTGGAACATCGTCCCAATACCACCACGTTTTTCAGCGGGAGCCAACTCTGACAAATACGTTGGAATCAATGAAGAAGCACCACCAACGGCGATTCCCAATACAATTCGTGATGCTACCAAAAGACCGAACCCTTGCGCAAAGGCTGATCCAATGGCACCTAACACGAAAATAACTGATGAAACCATCAATAACTTACGACGACCATACTTATCTGATGATGGTCCAATAATTGCTGCACCTAAAATAGCTCCTAGTAGAACAGATGAAACCACCCATCCTTGTTGCCAAGAACCTAAATTAAGTTGCTTTTCAATAAATAAAATGGCTCCGGAAATAACCCCTGTATCATACCCGAAGAGTAATCCACCCAAAGCACCAAAGAAATAAATCAAACTAGTCGATAATGATTTCTTTTCCCCCTGCATGTTCCCATGCCTCCTAATTTTAATTTTGGTTAGTTGTTTCGATATACCAACCAACAATAACTATAATACTCGAAATGTAACCGTTTACAACACCTGTTGTCAAAAATTTAAAAAATAAAAAAGGCAAATGCCTATTATTAGACATTTGCCTCCACTTGTACTATGCCACCTTATTGTACGTGGTCGTTGCTAACACTGCTCCTTTAGCCCGACCAATAAGCGGTGTTCCACCCTTGGTAACTAAGAAATCAAAGCTCGCCAAAGCTTCCATGGCTCGAGCTACCGTCACCGGCAAAACCTCGTCATCAATGGCCTTCAAGCGCCACACAACTTCCTTTTGTGCGTCTTGTGGATTCGTAAAAATCATTTCTAAAACATTTTCAATATTTTGCATCATGGACGCTCCTTTAATCTTTAACTTATTTGGGTGCAATTGTCTTTTCAGTAGTTGCCACAATTTCTTTCATACTTGTCTCAATCCCCAAGTTCAAAAACACTTCTTGTAATTGCCGTAACTGCGCTGCTGTTGTCGCTGGTTTCACATACACTGTGCGAAAAACCTTCTCGGTAGCACCGTCCTTCTCAACACCGGTGTACCGCACCTTCATGACATTGGCTTGATTTTCATTAACTGTCTTTAGCATCTTAACCCTCCTGGACTATCAGTTAGTTTTCTTTAACTTTGATTGTGGCCACAATCATTTTGTCAGCCCGTTTTGACCTGACATATATACTAACGATTTGAGATGCCAAAATGTCTCACAATTTGTTCAAATTTTTTTAACGCCATAAAAAAAGAACGCCGAAACGTTCTTGTAGACTGCTTTAACGCGGATATTGTGAGCCATATTCATATACTTGGGCTGGTTCACGACCAAGCCGTTGAAACGTATTTAGCGCATCAATCAATCTTATTTCTTCATCACTTAGCGCAAAATCATAAATATCGCCATTTTCTAGTACACGAGTGGCTTTAGATGACTTAGGAATAATACTAACCCCATTTTGTACATGCCAACGTAGGACAATTTGGGCTGGTGATTTATGGTACCGCTCCGCCAACGTTGTAATAACCGGTTCAGCCAAAACCGTCCCCCGCCCCAATGGCGCCCACGCTTGCGTAACGATCTGTTGCTCATTATGAAAACGGCGTAATGCAACTTGACTCAAATGGGGGTGATTTTCAATTTGGTTAACCACCGGCATCTCATTAGCTTGCGTGGCTAAATATTGTAATTGCACCATATCAAAATTAGATACACCCAGTGATTTAACCAACCCCTCAGCCTTCAAGCGTTCAAGCGCCTGCCAAGTGGCAAAGAAATGCTGATGAATCGGCCAATGCACCATGAGTAAGTCCACATAATCCATCTGCAATGCTGTTAATGACACTTCCACTGAACGCAACGTTGCATCATACCCTTGGTTTTCTTCGGCGACTTTGGTGGTCACAAAAACGTCTGAACGCGCCATTCCCACATCCTTAATAGCTTGCCCTACGTTCCCTTCGTTTTGATACAATTGCGCCGTATCAAATAATCGATAACCTTGTTGCCACGCCGTTTCTACTACTTGATCCATTTCATCTTGATCCGTTACCTTATATAAGCCCAATCCTTGTAAGGGCATCATTTGGCCATCCGCAAGTTTAATTTTTGTTTGTAAATTTGTCATTTGATTTCCTCCTCAAACTCATTGTACAAACTTCCTAGTAATAAATCAGCGATTATGTCCAAAAAGGCACAGAAAAAGCGGCTGGCCTGCCGCTTTTCCATGATTGTATTTTGTGAATTATTCGCGAATATCAACGTATGTTAACCCAAATAATTTCGCTAAATCAGTTATTTGTTCAGTTGTAATACTAAATGATAATACCGTGTGGTGACCACCACCAACCGTTAACCAACCTTTGGCACCAGCTTGTAACCCTTGCTTTGGTGTCCACAATTGCTTAGCAACTGGTAAGTGTGGCATTTCAGCTTCCGGTTTGTTACCAACCACTTCATATGACATCAGTTTAAACTCAGTGCCATAGTCGGCTAAGGTTACATCAATTCCATCACCAGTCATCCCGGTAAAGACCAAGCGAGCTGGATCAGCTTTACCACCAATTCCTAATGGATGCACCTCAACCCGTGGCTTATCAGAAGCAATCGTTGGATCCACCTCTAACATGTGTGACCCAAGAATTGCTTCATGACCTTTACGGAAATCAAGTGTGTAATCTTCCATAAAGACCGTTGCTTCATTGTGCGCCACAACCTTCATTAAGCGTGTTAAAGCGGCCGTCTTCCAATCACCTTCACCAGCAAACCCATATCCTTCAGCCATCAACAATTGCGCCGCTAACCCTGGCAATTGTTCCAAACCAAACAAATCTTCAAAATTAGTCGTAAAGGCCGTGTACCCATATTCATTCATAAAGTGCTTAATTCCAAAGTATTCACGAATTTGGTACTTTACATTATGTTCAAATTTTTCAGGCGTGTTATCACCCACCACAAAATCATAAATTCGTGATAACTCTTCATATTTAGCATCAATATCTGCTGGATTCACAGCATTAACGGCAGCCACTAAGTCACCCACTGACCAGTAATCAACTGTCCAACCCAACTTGATTTGCGCTTCAATTTTATCACCATCCGTAACGGCTACATTACGCATTTTGTCACCAAAAGCAACCACCTTCAATTTAAATGATTCATTGTACGCAACCGCTACATTCATCCAATTTGCAATATCACGGCGAACTTTTTCATCTTGCCAGTGCCCAACAATAATTTTATTATTAATTCCTAAACGAGCATTAATAAAGGCATATTCACGATCACCATGCGCTGATTGATTGGTGTTCATATAATCAAAATCAATCGTCTCATATGGTAATTCCTCTAAGAATTGGGTTGCCAAGTGTAGCAATGGCTTTTGAAGTAATTGCGTCCCACGAATCCAATTCTTAGCTGGTGAAAAGGTGTGCATCCAAGTGATTACCCCGGCTACCGAATCATCGTAATTTGCTTCTTTCATAACAGCCGCAATATTTTCAGCCGTCGTCGCAACCAATTTAAATGCAATTGGATGAGGTAAAACCCCAGCTTCATTCAATCCTTCCACCAATTGTTTGGCATGATCTTCAACTTCTTGCAAAGTCTCTGGTCCGTATAAGAATTGTGACCCCGTGATAAACCAAAACTTGTAGTGATCTGTATTAAACATTTTTTATTCCCCTTAATAATTGTTCCTAGTGATTAATTCGCTTAATTAACTTGCTTTTGACCGTAATAGGCATTCATCCCATGCTTACGAAGATAGTGCTTGTCCAACAATGCTTGTGCCATATGAATATGATGCGGATTAAGCATAATTGTGTGATAAGCCATCTGTGCCACCTCTTCTAAGACAACTGCGTTATAAACGGCCTTATCCGCGGTGGGTCCCCAAACAAATGGCCCATGATCTTGCACCAATACTGCCGGCACCTCGACTGGGTCTATGAAACGCTCTTTAAATGCGTCGACAATCACATGTCCAGTTTCTAGCTCATATGATCCTTGAATTTGTGACTCAGTCATCAATGCAGTAGCTGGTACATCACCATAAAAGGTGTCGGCATGCGTGGTACCCGCTGCTGGAATATCGACCCCCGCTTGCGCAAAAGCCACTGCCCATGGTGAATGCGTGTGCACAATGCCGCCAATTTCTGGAAATTCATTATACAAAACGCGGTGCGTATCAGTGTCACTTGACGGATTTAAATGGCCCTCAATCACATGCCCATCTAAATCAACAACGACCATATCGCTTGGTTGTAACTCATCATAATTAACCCCTGAAGGTTTAATAACAAACAAACCTGATGCCCGATCAATCTCCGAAACATTCCCCCATGTGAATTTAATCAATCCATGCTTCGGCAATGCCATATTTGCATCATAGACTCGTTGCTTAAGATTCTCCAACATATTCTGCTACCTCAATTTCTTCTGTGGCATCTTTTAATGTCGTCACAGCCATTTTTTCAATGGCTAAACCAGCTTGATAACGTTTCATAAAGGTCTCAAAACCAACCACATCCCGTTCATCCGGCACCATTGTTGTGCTATCCTGACTAGCAAAAACACGTTCAGACAGGAAAGTTGCTAAACTTTCTTGGGACTGACGCATTGTCACATACTGTGATAAGACGGCCATTCCCCAAGGACCGCCTTCCCCAGCATTAGTCATTAACGTTACCGGCGCGTCCATCACCGCTGCTAATATTTTCTGGCCGACCACTGGGGTATTAAAAATCCCCCCCTGAGCAACAACCGAATCCATGGTGACTTGTTCATCCTTTAAAATATCGAGCCCCATTTTAACAGCCCCAAATGCCGAAAATAAATTCATCCGCATAAAATTCGCTAGGTTAAAATTAGCCGTTGGTGTACGCACTGTCATCGGCCGACCAGCTGGGACATCGGTAATGTTCTCCCCTGAATGGTAACCATATCCCAAGACACCCCCCGCATCAGCGTCACCATCTAAGACAGCATTGAATAATACCGTGTAAAGTTGGCTCGTGCTAATTGGCGCCTCAATACGTGTGGCAAATTCTTTAAAGATCCGCGCCCACGCGTTTATTTCTGATGTACAGTTATTGGCGTGCACCATCGCGACCGCTGAACCATCTGGCGTTGTCACCATATCGATATCTTCATAAACTTGTGATAAATCATGTTCCAATACCACCATCGCAAAGGCGGAAGTTCCCGCTGAAACGTTAGCTGTACGCTGACGAACTGAATTTGTTGCTACCATACCAGTGCCCGCATCCCCTTCTGGTGGCGCAACTACTGCTCCGGCCATCAGTGTTCCAGTTGGATCTAGTAGCCGGGCACCTGCTTGTGTTAAGTAACCTGCCTGGGCACCTGCTGACTTTACAGTGGGTAAAATATTGGTTAGGCGCCAATCAAAATTAGCAACTGCTGGTAGCAAATTAAATTGTTCAATCATACGTGCATTATAAGTGCCCGTATGCGTATCAATTGGGAACATCCCTGAAGCATCCCCCACACCTAATACACGTTCCCCAGTTACTTGCCAATGAACATATCCTGCCAAAGTTGTGATATAGTCAATCGCTGCAATATGCGCTTCATGATTCAAAATTGCTTGATACAAATGTGCAATACTCCAACGTTGTGGAATATTAAAATCAAACAAAATCGTCAAGTCATGGGCAGCTTGTGTCGTTGTTGCATCTCGCCAAGTGCGAAATGGTACAAGCAGCTCACCACTTTGATCAAACGCCATATAACCGTGCATCATCGCAGCAAAGCCGACTGATGATAGTTGTCGAATTTCCGTCTGATATCGTGTATGCACTTCGACACGTAACGCTTGATACGCTGCCTGCAAACCCGACCAAATATCAGTTACCGCATAGGTCCAGTGGCCATCGACTAATTGATTTTCCCATTCATGGCTCCCCACCGCGATGGTTGAAAAATCAGTGGCAACCAAAACCGCTTTAATCCGGGTTGATCCAAATTCAATCCCCAAGGCCGTTTTACCGGTCGCAATTTCTATTTTTATCTGTTCTTTATTCATGTTGATATCCCCTCAATGAGTTGCAAACTCATTTATGTAATCGCTTACAAGAAATATAATAAACCACTTGTACGGACAAATCAACAAGAAAACAAATTTTGATTGAACAATATCGTCAATTTAAATTTATTTCAAGCCGCCCTAAAACACTTCAATCCGTTGATAAAGCAACCTTACAGCAATTTTCCATTTCAATTTGCATCGAATATTTGTCCGGCTAAATTTTTATAATTCGCAATTTGTTAAACAAATTACGTCAACTAACAAATACACTAAAAATACTTGTATAATAAACAACATAACTAACGTGAAGCGAGACATACTAAATATGGATACAAAATATGACATTGTTAAGAAAGGACTCCGTGACGATATTTTAGCGGGTAAGTATGCAATTGGGGATAAGCTACCCACTGAAGCAAACCTAACTGCCCAATATGGCGTTAGTCGCTACACCGTCCGTCGGGCCACTAGCGATTTAGAACAAGAACACTTCTTATATCGCATTCAAGGCGGCGGTATGTATGTTGATGATTGGAACAAAAAGCCAACTGCTTTAAGCGAAAACAAGGTGATTGGGGTTATCACTACGCGTTTAGCCGATTATATCTTTCCGCAAATCATTAGCGGAATTGATCGCGTCGTATCAGACGAAGGTTATTCTGTATTAATTAGTAATACTCACAACACCTATGAACGTGAGCGACAAAGCCTAATGCAAATGATCGCCAGCGGCGTAACTGGACTAATCATTGAACCAACTATGTCAGCATTACCCAATGCTAATAAAGATTTGTACAATCAACTCAAAGAATTGAACATCCCCACAATTTTCATTAACTCATTCTATGAGCACTTTGATTTTCCATACTTAACGGTGGATGATTTAAATGCGGAGGAAACCTTGGTACAACACCTAATTTCCCAAGGCCATCAACGCATTCTTGGGATTTTCAAAGTCGACGATATGCAAGGCGCTAACCGCATGCAAGGCTTCTATAAGGCGTATCAACAACAACCAGATATTGCCTTATACAGCAATATCATCATGTATCAGTCTGATGATGAGGCCAATAACCACAACATTCTAAATAAAATTGAAGCCCATCTAGAAGGCCCTCAACGACCAACTGCACTCGCCATTTATAACGATGCCCTGGCCATCCAAACGATTGATTTAGTCAAATCACTTGGTTTACGCGTTCCTGAAGATGTTGCCATTGTCGGTTTTGATGATTACAGCATGTCAAATTACGTTACACCAAGCCTCACAACCGCACGCCATCCGCAAGATAAAATGGGCCGTGACGCCGCACGCATGTTACTTGAGTTAATCAAGGGGCAGCCTGTCGAAAGTAAAATTTATCAAAGTGATGTTATTATTCGTGACTCTTCAAAACATTTAATAACTGACTAAACTAAAAATACCGACCAATCAAGCTGAGCATAAGCTCGGCCGCCGATTGGTCGGTATTTTGTTCATTATTCAGTTCTTGTTACTTCATCTTTAGCTTGTTGCCTCAACCTACGCACAAACATAATCCAAGCGGGGGTTAGGAACGCTAACGACCCCAACCAAGCCAACGGATTTGCTAAGCTGGCCCCAAAGAACCCAAACCAAACCGCCAATGAGAATGCCACGACAGAACGGACAACCATTTCCGCTAAACCAGCCAACGTTGGTGTGCGTACATCGCCCAATCCTTGCAGTGTGTAACGAAGCACAAATAGCATTGCTAGTAACGCATACAATGGTCCATTTGCCCAGAAGTATTCTTGTGCCAAGTTTAAGACAGTATGTTGCCCCTGCCCAACAAATAATGTCACTAGTTGCTTACCAAAGATAACTTCTAGAACGCCAAGGACAGTTCCCGTAATCATACTAATCCACAAACTAATCTTAACCCCGGTCAAAATACGGCTGTATTGACCCGCACCATAATTTTGAGCGGTATACGTGGCCATCGTCACGCCAAATGACATCAAAACCAAGATGGCAATTTGGTCAACCTTTGACGCCGCCGTGTTAGCAGCTACGGCATCAGTCCCTAACATATTAACCGCCGCGGCTAAGGTTACCGATCCAATGGCAATAATTGACTGTTGGAACCCCAACGGAATCCCTGCATGTAAATGTTGGCGTAATTCACCAGGCGCTAACTTAAAGTCGTCCCAAGTTAACCGCAACGTATCCGTATAACGGGTCACGTGCCAGTGTGATGTAACTGTTGACACAACTTGGGCAATGACCGTGGCAATCGCAGCACCACCAACCCCCCAGCCAAAGACTAGGATGAAAACTAATTCCAACACGATATTAACAATAATACCAATAACCAAATAGTAAAGCGGCGCCTTACTATCACCTACTGCACGCATCGCATTCGAAATCACGTTATATCCCATTGTGGCAAACGTACCAGCTAAAATAATCCCAATAAAAATACGGGCTTCATTAAAAATTTCTGGTGGTGTTTGCATAACATGCAATAGCGGATCCATCCCCACTAAACTCACAATCGTTAAGACCACCGTCATTAAAACGGCAGCTACAATTGACGCTGCATAAGATTGACGAACACCCTTCAAATCTTGCGCACCAAAACGTTGCGCTGTCAAAATTGACATACCGGAACTAAATCCTTGCACAAATCCCATAATCAAAAATTGAATACTTCCCGTTGCCCCAACTGCAGCCAACGATTTAACGCCCAATGTTTGTCCCACAATCAACGTATCTGAAATGTTGTACAATTGTTGCACTAAATATCCCAGAATCAACGGAATTGTAAACAACACAATCAACTTAACGGGATTACCCTTTGTTAAATCTTGCATTTGATTTCCTTCTCCTCACTCACAAAAAATACACTCCTATGAGTATAACGATTTTTCTGTTAAATTGTAATCTTTAACCCAATTAAGCGCATTTTGTAAACAAATAGAAAACAAAAAACAGCTCATTAGCTATGAGAGCGTTCCCACAACTCTAATTATGACAAAAAAACGACCGATTCAAAAAATCAGTCGTTCTTACAAATATTGATTACAAAGTAATGTTCTTTTCCGTCAATTGCTTTTGCACTTCAGGGTGCGCCATGAATTCGTCGTACTTCATTTCAGCACGGTCGATGGCCCCTTGATCAGAGATAACCACAATGTGATCAGCAATTGTTTGCGCGAACGTGTGGTCGTGTGATGTGAAGACAATCCCACCCTTGTAGTTAATCAAACCATCGTTCAATGACGTGATTGATTCCAAATCCAAGTGGTTAGTTGGGTCGTCCAATACCAAAACGTTTGGCTTAGTCAACATCAACTTAGACAACATAACACGGACTTTTTCTCCTCCAGACAAAACAGACAACGTCTTTTCGGCATCTTCACCCTTGAACAACATCCGTCCCAACAAACCACGTAGGAACGTGTTGTCGCTTTCTTCCTTAGAAGCAAAGTCACGTAGGTAGTCCAAGATTTGCATTTCTGGCTTAGGGAAGTTTGTTCCCATGTCCTTGGCTAGGTAGTCTTGTGTTGTTGTCACACCCCAAGTAACTGTACCAGCATCCGCTTCGTCCTTACCAGCAATAATATCTAGCAAAGCAGTTGCGGCAACGTCGTTTTCAGCCATAATCAACGCTTTTTCATTAGGGTTAATCGTAAATGACACATTGTCAAACAACTTTACGCCATCAACCGTCTTTGACAACCCTTCAACACGCAACATATCGTTTCCGATTTCACGTTGAATTTCAAAGTTGATGTATGGGTACTTACGCGTTGATGGTTGAATATCATCCAACGTAATCTTGTCCAATTGCTTCTTACGAGAAGTCGCTTGCTTTGACTTTGAGGCGTTAGCTGAGAAACGCGCGATAAAGTCTTGCAATTCCTTAATTTGCTCTTCCTTCTTGGCGTTAGCTTGTGATTGCAAACGTTGTGCCAATTCTGAAGATTCCTTCCAGAAGTCGTAGTTACCAACGAACAACTTAATCTTACCGAAGTCCACGTCCAAAATCATCGTTGAAACGGCATTCAAGAAGTGACGGTCGTGGGAAACAACGATCACGATGTTTTGGTAGTCGGCCAAGAAGTCTTCCAACCAAGCAATCGTCTTCGTGTCCAAACCGTTAGTTGGCTCGTCCAGAATCAAAATGTCAGGGTTACCAAACAAGGCTTGGGCCAACAAAACCTTAACCTTAGTAACTTCGGGTAGGTCACCCATCAACGTGTAGTGTTGGTCTTCCTTGATGCCCAAGCTTTGCAATAATTGCGCCGCTTCAGTTTCAGCTGACCAACCGTTCAATTCTTCAAAGCGCGCTGACAATTCACCAACCTTGATACCATCTTCATCAGTAAATGGATCATGCGTGTAAATTTCGTCCATGGCGTTCTTAACTTCGTACAATTCCTTGTGTCCTTGCATAACAGTATCTAATACTGTAAAGGCGTCAAAGGCAAAGTGGTCTTGGACCAATGATGACATACGTTCGTTGGCTTCCATTGAAACTGAACCTGTCGTTGGTTGTAGCTTACCTTCCAACACCTTCAAGAAAGTAGACTTTCCTGCTCCGTTGGCTCCGATCACACCGTATGTATTACCAGGCGTAAACTTCAAGTTAACGTCGTCATACAACTTCTTACCAGTAAATGATACTGATACGTTTGAAACAGTTAGCATGTTTGTATATTCCTCTTCTCACTTTTAATGTCAGTTCCTATTATACAGAAGTTATCCGAAAAATTGGGTGTCAAAGCATAGAAAAACGACTAGATATGAAAATCTAGCCGTTTTTCTAGTTTACTTTTTCTTACCCGCTGCGCGTTTAGCATCATGCAATGCCTTCAAGGCGCGTTTACGCGTTTTAATATTTGGGCTCTTCATCTTACGTCGTGCTGATGAAACATCTAACTTTTCTGCCATGGTACCATCTCCTATTTTTCTTTCCTGCCAATTAAACTGGCAAAGTAAATGGCTGCTTCAATAATTGCAATAAAGAATGACACCGGTAAATTAGTGATGTATGACAAAATCAACGCTAGCCAAACCCCAATCACTGCAAAAAGCATTGATAAACCAATAATTTGGCCCACCGTCCGTCCCCAACGCATCGCTGAACTAGCCGGTAAAATCATTAAAATGAAAATCAATAATGAACCGACGACTTGGGCTGAAACCGCCACCGTCACGGCCATCAACGCTAAGAAGACGACTTCAACTAGTTGGATATTCTTCAAGCTAAAAGCCGCAGTACTATTATCAAACGCATAGTGCCGTAATGTGCGAAACATCCCTAACCCAATCAATAAAACAATTACCGCTAAGATAACCACTTCTAGTACGTCGGCACGACTAATACTAAAAATTGAGCCAAATAGGATACCTGTAGCCGCCGTAGCATTCTTATGTGACAAGGCTAAGAAGGCAATTCCTAATCCAATCGCTACCGCACTAACCGCTGTAATCAGTGATTCAGCCCGTTTTTCTTTAATGCTCATTTGCCCAACCGTCACTGATGCTCCGACTGAGAATAACAACATTCCCACTAAAGGTGACCAGCTCATGAACAACGCAAAAGAAGCGCCAGCAAAACCAATTTCACTTAATGTGTGCGTCAAAAATGATAACCGCCGCGCCACCACAAACGTGCCAATAAAACCACTCACAATGGCAATTAATGTACCCGCTAGGAAGGCGTTTTGCATAAACGCATAACTAAACATGCTCTTGGTTCCCCACTTTCAATTTCGTCATATCAAGTTGATCAATTGTGCCAAATTCACTACCTTTTGGGGTCAGCAACAAATAATCATCTGCATATTGTTTAATAATCTCTAAGTCGTGACTAACCATGATGACACTTAATTGATGGTGTTGTTGATAATCATGAATAACATCCATCAGCTCATACTTAGCCACATTGTCCAGATTAGCCGTTGCTTCATCAAGAATTAAGACATTCGGTTCTTGCACTAGCGCTTGCGCTAAGTAGGCCCGCTGACGTTCACCACCAGATGCTGTATCAATACGTGCTCGTGCTAAGCGCGTCAAATTGGTATCCGCCAGTACATGCTGCAGTTTTTCTCGTTCTGCTTTACGTAACCATGGCACAAGACCTTTATCAAAACTCAACGCCACAAAATCACTAATGCGGAGCGGAAAAGCTTGCATATCAGGTCGATATTGTGGCACATAACTAATTTGTCGGGCTTGCGTTGGCACTTGCCAATCTAATTGCCCGCTCGTTACCGTTAACTGGCCCAGAATCGCCCGTAGCAGGGTCGTTTTCCCGACACCATTATCCCCGATTAACGCTAAAACGCGCCCTTGTTCAAGTTTAAAATCGACGGCTCGGTACAACCAACGTTCCCCAAATTGAATACCGACGTTTGAACCAGTTAAAATTGTCATTACTTTAATGCCTCATCCAATGCTTTCAATTGTGCATATTGCCATTCAGCATACGTCTTACCTGCTGGGCGCGTTTCACGTGCTTCAACAACGGCAACACCGTGCTGCTTGGCATAATCCTTTGCTTGATCAACTAACTTTCCTGTTGATTGTGGGTTGTAAATAACGGCTGATACCTTACCATCATCAATCGCTTGATGCCATGTACGAATATCTGCTGGGGTTGGATCTTGCTGTTCATCAACGGCTTGCGCAAATGATTGATCCAATACCGTAGCCCCCAACTTAAATAATGTGTTATCAAAGACTGGCTCAGTTGCCATCAAGTTTTTGCCCTGTAAATCAGCCTTAACTTGCTTTTGCATCGCAAAGACCTTGTCAAGTGACGCAACGTACTTATCCGCGTTCTTTTGGAAGTAGGCCTTCTTAGCTGGCTCTAAAGCCGCATATTGCTTTACCAATTGCTTGGTCAAACGTTGTGCCACGTCCGTCTTATACCAGAAGTGTTCATTTCCCGTCGCACTGTCATCTGTATAATGGTACATCTTAGCCAAGCTGATTGACTTAGCTTGGTCATTTTGCTTAGCAAACTTTAAGCTCCAGTTATCAAACCCACCACCGTTTGAAATAATCACATCCGCCTTTTGATAAATTTTAGCGTCTGCCGTAGTTGGTTCAAATTCGTGCGGATCAGCCTCAGGATCATTCAAAATACTCGTGACTGACCCTTGGTTTCCCAACACTGCCTTAGCCATTTCACCATAGCTATCTAAACTAGCAACAACGTTAATCTTACCGCTTTGGTCAGTGTTTTTTTGTTGGTTAATGCCTTGATAAATGACCGTCCCAACTAATCCAATCACAATTACTGCTGGAATAGCCATCAACCAACTGCGTTTACTTTGCGCCATGTTCTGTTCCTCCGTTTAACCGTTGGCTCACTAGTGTCAAAAAATCACTAATTGTTGCCTGATCGGTCTCTGAAAAATTTGAAAAAATGCTTTCGTATTCTGTTAATGTCTCACGGTGACGTTGGGCGTGGGCTGAAGCCATTGAAATGCCCAAATTCGTTAACGACCATCGATTGACGCGTCCGTCATCAGGGTCTGGAATCGCATTGACCATTGGATCATCCTCTTTTACAAGCCCCTTCATGGCCTTAGTGATGGCAGCTCCTGACACATGCAGTAAGCGTGCCAATTCCGAGTTAGTTTGTGGTCCATTTTGCGCTAACAACATCAACACATGGCCCTGCGTTGTTGTAATTGGTGAAACTGTTTCACCAAGCAAAATTTCTCGTTGATTCTCCGCCATCACGCGTAATTCATTCAAAAAATGATCTAATTGATCTGCGTAACTTTCAGTTTCCATTTTATCGCCTTTTCCTTTACCGGTTAATTAACCAGTTAATCATATCACGACACTTACTTTTTAGCAACAAAAAAGGCATGGCATTTTTTCAAATCAAAATCGTTTGAAAAGATGCCATGCTTAATTTATGAACTGTTATTTCTGATGCGCTGCCATTACTTCAGCAATCAACCGCGCGTATTGTACTGAACCATCCTCGTTCGGATGCACTTGATCGGGTCCCAACCAATCACCGTGCGTCTTCACAACATTGGCCCAATCTACTAAGTGTAAATTAGGATAATTCTTGACTTGGGTGACCAAAAAATTATTATTCGTCGTTACCCAAGTGCGATCCGCATAAGCATTCACCCAATAAACTTGACGATTACCAACAGCCTGCATAATTTTCTTAAAGACATTTTCACCAATCAAACCATTCGTACCAATGCTAATTACTACGTTATTTGCTAATTGCTGATTCGTTGCGTATGACTGTAAGATACCTGGCACGGAATAGGCTTGGCGTCCAACCGATGCATCAGCTACGGTGTGCGGCATCATTTCTTGCAAATCAGGCGCAACATCCACCATCACCGAATCTCCCACCGCTGTCACGTTTTGATCCTTGATTTTAGCGTAAGTCGTCGAATCAAGCTTATACTTTGCCATCACTTGTGGATCAAGCGGCACTGGTTTCACTGGCTTAGAGGCCGTCTTATTGTCATGACCTTGCGATTTATGTGGCTGTAAAGCTTTATCATTGGCGGCGTTAATTTTGTCTTTGTTTGCCGTCAATCGTTTTTGCAGCGTCGTCTGCGGCTTGGCATGACCGGCTGCATCAGCTGAAACTGCGTACCCCGCGCCAAGCGCCAATAATAAGCCAATTACTATGATTACTTTCGTGCGCTTCATGTGCCAAACTTCGCGTAAACCAGCACCACGACTCTGTAACTGCTGATTATTTACCCGTCGGAAGATGTTTTCAACGTAACGGAAGCTTAGCTCTGACAAACCTAAAACCACGATAATTTTTGTAATATTTAACAACCAACTCGCCGTGTGCGGGAAGAGGCGATCAAAAAGTACAAAAACAGGTAATTGATATAAGTAAATACTATATGAGCGTTGCCCCAGATAATTTAACACCTTATTATCCAGCGCTCGACTCAAAAACGACCCTGGATGAGCGGTAATCGCAATTAAACCAGTAATAATGATGGTAGCGACAAACATCAACCCATGATAAGTGGCATCCCATTGCCCGTTTAGCCAGAAAAAGCCAAATAAAGTCAACGCCAGCGCTGCACCACCAAAGATGTTTAAATTGCGTGTTGCATGTGGGCGCAACGTTAGTTTCATTCGGTTAGATGGCCATATAAATGCTAACGCCGTTCCCATCAAGATTGCAAACAACCGCGTATCGGTACCATAGTAAACCCGATTAATATTGGTTGGGTCATACAAAATACCCATTATAATCGCTGAAATACCAGCTAAACCAACTAACCCGATTGCAATTTTAAAGCGGCGCACGCGTAACATTAACAATCCCAGGACAACCAACGGCCAAATTAGATAGAACTGACCTTCAATTGATAGCGACCACAGGTGCGTAAACGGAGATGCGCCACCCCATGAATCAAAGTATGAATCACCGTGCTTGGTGGCCCATAAGTTGTAGACATAAATTAAATTAGTCCCAATAATTGCCCGTAAATTATATAGTAAATCCCGCGCAAATAACCCAATTATCGTTGCTGTCGCCAACAACATCATAACTAAAGCTGGGTATAAACGTTTAATGCGACGACGATAAAATCTCATAAAATCAATGTGCTGTGTTAATTCAAATTCTTGAATTAATAAATCAGTAATTAGATATCCCGACAACACAAAGAACAATGGCACCCCTAACCAGCCCCCAATCAGGTAATTAGGCCAGAGGTGAAAGACAATCACCCCAATCACAGCAATAGCTCGCAAGCCATCAAAACCCGTGATATAGCGGCGCTTTTTGTGTTCAACTTGCCCCATGCTTATTCTCTTTTCAACTCTTTTTATTCATAAAATACTAACGTTTATCGGTTGATTTTCAATTTGTGTCATAAGTTACAACCGAAAAAGCCTAATGAATTTATTGTATCATTTTATTTACAAGATTCGCACATTTCATGTTCTTATGACCATCGATCACCGCGATATTTTTTTGGCAAGCGATCAGGAATCTGCAACGCATGTCGTTGCCGGTTACGACCAACTTTAAACTGCCCCATGGTGTCGCGATTAGCCGCCTCTAATAGTACATCCGGTTGCCACGTCAACACGTCATTGTACTGCGCACTAAATTGCCCTTCATAAAAGCGAGCGAAATAATTCATTAACGCAATCCCCATATCACTAACCACTATTTGATGCCCCCGACTCACTAATAAATTCGTCTGATGCATTTGTTGCGCCAAACGCGCCTGCTCATCAGATAATCCACTATTTTGCTCACCGGCAACCGCTAACCAATGTTTGCCATGTTTTTCTAAATGATAGCGTTGTTGCGGTTGCGACCACCAACGCAACCACGTGTACATTTCAAACGTAAAGGGTTTAAAAATATACCCGGCGATAATTTTACGCACCCACTCACCAACTTCTACCGCCCCAGCCAAAAAGCGAGTCTGAATGGTCGGTAACGACTGCCCCTTAGGCCCAAGTTGCGCGGCTATTCGGATTATTTGATACTGAGGGGCATTTGTCTGAGCCATCCCCACATACACACTGGCGGAATGTCGCGCTGCTTGCACACTAATAATTTGTACGTCTGGTTCAGTCACGCGTTGCGCATTTTGTTCAATAAATTGTTGCCAAATTCGCCGCGTTACCCGTTCTTGATGATCTAAAAAGGTAATCGTCACGGCTTGGTCAGCTTTAGGATGTCGATAAGTTTGGTAGCTAGCCGCTCTTTTATCTGTTACCCCAACCTTAATTGCAAACCCCGCGTCTTCATTTTTACCAACGGCAACCCGTGGTGAGCGAATTTGTTTGTAACTTGCTTTTTTCTTGGTCAAACCTAACACTCCTCTCGTATTTGTATGTATCAAAAAAGGGCGCAACATCTAGTATGTTCCACCCTGTCAAATAGCATTAACCCTTTAATCGTATGGCTGCGCCTATTTTTTATAATTCATCATCAACATCGACCGCATCAATAATGTCGTCGACTTGCTTGGTCATGAATGGTTGTTCACGCGTTAATTCCAAATAAAATTCAGCCATCGCTGCTTGATAGTACGGCATTACATAAATCGCCGCAAGCCCTAGCGTTAGCAGCACCAAAATCCACCACCCAATAAAACTTAATTGTAACCAGAACAAACGCATCTTATAACCACGCATCAAGTGTTGTGATTGCGTTAGGTAGGCCGTTAGACTCACGACTTTATTGCCCTTGGCTACATCATCAGCAAATAGCAAATCGGCTTGTGAATAGGCATATGCCTTATAGATGCCAGGGATAATTAACAAGAGTGACCATAGCAAGGTAAAGATATACCGCACACCATACAAAACAACCACGTCAATTATCGTATCACGACGCCAAAAGCGGAGGCTATCTTTAATTGGATGCTCTGGTGCTTGATTAGTTCGGCGCCAAGTGACGAATGCCCATAAAACACCTAACCCAAAGACACCCACAATAATCTCACTAATCATACTGCTCGTTAATAAACCAAACGCAAATTGGCTCATCGCGCCTAATGTTCCTTCTGAAGGCACTTGATTCCCATCCCAAAAACCAGAGATGATTTGCCAAATAAATAGCACAATGGTTAATTTAAAGGCCACCCCATAGGATCCACCACGCACACGTTCACGCGCTCGTTGTTTAATTTGTCTACTCTTAATCATATACTCTGTCTCACTTTCTTCGACTGGTAGTTAATGTAAGTTTAACATGGTCTAAATTCAATCGGCGACTATTAATACCTATTCGTGTAAATTTAAAATAAGAAGCACTCCCGCAATCCTAAAATAAAATTTTTATATAAAAAAAGTCGGTAAACATTTACATGCTTACCGACTTTCATCAGCTGGGATAGCTGGATTCGAACCAGCGATACACGGTACCAAAAACCGATGCCTTACCACTTGGCCATATCCCAATGATGTAATGGGGGCTATAGGATTCGAACCTATGAACCCGAAGGAATGGATTTACAGTCCACCGCGTTTGACCAGACTTCGCTAAACCCCCGTAACAACAAGATATATAATACCAAGTATCCTCATTGTTGGCAACCCCTTTTTTGCAATTAAATTGTATTAATTTTGATTTTTGATGGAAACGTTGATAAATCAATGTTTTACCATACAAAAAAATGCAACTTATGGTGTAAAGTTGCATCTTTTCAGATTTTATTATGGAGTTGGACCACTGAGTGTCCAGGTAATGTCACTATTAAACTGCTGATTATTGGCTAATTGCAGCTGCGGATTAGGTTGTAACTGTAACTGACCACCGACCGTCCACGAAGTTTGTCCATCAGCTTGATCAGACGTTAAGATCGGGTCACCATTATCGCCTTCTTCAACAACAGGAATGGCAGGTTGCTTTGGCAGATCCATTAACGTCAAAATCGGTTCATTCACTGCTGTTTGTTGTGAGAAAAACGCGGTGCGTCCTGCTTTTAACGTCCAATCATCTATTCCTTGATCAGTGATGGATAATTGGTTGTCTGACGTAGAATTTACCGTATCACCTTGATAAAGTTGGCTGGCTGATAATGGACCGAAATTAAAGTCTGGAACACTGTCGAGCGATAGTTGTTGAACTGGTGCGGTGACTGAAAACTGTGCCCTATTACTTAATATTGTCACCGTTTTTTGTACACTAGTTCCTTGGGCCACTGTAAAAGTAATTTTTAGTTGTGCTGAGTACGGTGTATTTTCTTGAGTCGCTTGATACGCATTCATCATAAACGTACCATCATTAATTTTGAGAGCTTGCGCCCCATCGATACTAAGATCAGTAACATTATTCAATGTCCCTTTAATGTTCATAACACTTGTATCCGTTGATTTAGGAGTTACTTCCGTATTTGTTGAACCCTTATAAAAATGCCACTCATATGCTATTTCACTCATTTGATTTCCCGTTACATTAGCTAATTCCTGTAATCCAGCAACCGGCCATATAAGTGGCTCGCCTTTAACCGCATTCACCGCAACTAATCCACCATCATACACCGTTCTATCCGCACTTATTTGTGCATCTCCAACTGTTGCATGAACATTAATTGCTACTCCCGGATTCTTAACACTGGTATTAACAGCGTTTAGATTAACTTTTGTATTATCCACGGTAAATTTATTAGTTAATCCATTTTGTTCCATGTAACTGACAATTTCATTTGAGTCTCCCCACTTCACAGAATCAGTTGATTCATCAGGCATTACTTTTGCCTGTGAATTATAATTAATATCTGCCTTAACATTGGGGTCCAAAAAAGTTCCACTACCTGTTGTACCACCAAATACAACGTCAGGGGTTGATAATTCTAATCCAGTTGCATGAATTTCCTGACTAACTACAGTTACATGCGCTACTACCGAATTATACTGCGACCCATTGGAACGCACTGCTATAATCTGATAATAATAATCTCCTGGTTTACTTGGCGTAGACACTCCTTCAGTTGGCACCGTTTCAAGTGTCCTAAAGTTTAATAGCGAAAACTTTAGTGTTGTGTTCACCTGTTGATCGCTCCACTGGCCACTAGTTTCATTATATGACCAACAATGGATAACAATTGGCACTGACTCATTCAATAAAAATAATCCTATGCTAAATTCCGCTTGTAAATTTAGAGGTGATCCAACAACAATATTTTGTGTTGATTGTGGTTGTACTGTAAATCCCGGTGTTAGTCCAATGCCCGCAAAACTTATCCCATCATCAAACGGATTTTCACCGCCTGGAAATTTTGGAATTGAATTTGATTTCTGTGCTAGCAATTTATCTCCACTCTCTAATTTACTAGTTACACTAGTTTGTAAAGAACTACTATTAAGAGCAGGCTCCTTATTTATGTCATCCGCCAGCACACTCGGCATCCCCACAAACAACACAATCCCAACTAATAACAACAACCATTTCTTAATATCACTCATGCTGTCGCCGTCCTAATCTATATGCACCCCACAACAAAGCAATCAATATAATTAGACCAATACCACCAATGACATACCAATACAGATTGCTTGTTGTCTTATCATGACCAGTTGCTACATTGATCTGCTTTTGTTCCTTGGCACCCACCGTAAAGTTCTTAGCTAGATGATACGTCCGCTTACCAGAGGTTAAAGTCGTGTGATACGTATACTTCCCTGCAGGCAAGGCTTGCTTCCCAGTTGGGATTGTGTGCGTCAAAGTAGAACGTGGTGCCATTGTGTAATTAGCTACTTTACGCTCATATAGATGATTGTCTTGATGAACTTTTGTAATCCAACTCATCATCGCAATATGACCAAATAACGTTGGCATATGATTAACAATTTGCGCCTCAACACCCGGGGTGCTACCTTCACTATTCAATTTCACATGCTGCAAGGTTAATTCAGGTGTAATCTGTTGGTCTTTATTAATGATAATTGGCAAGGTCATTGCAAAATGGTTAGTGGTACTTGCACCTTTATGTACTAACGGATCTTTTGAATCCTTCAGTACATAAACACCACCTAGCAACGTCCCTTTAATTGGCTTGTGCGGTAAATGTAAGGTGAAATGAACCGTTTGCACTTGCCCTGCAGCCACAGTCACATGCTGGATTAATTCTTTTTTCGATACTAAATCCGTTAAAAACGGTAATTTTGTTTTAAATAACGGCGATCCATTTGGCGTGTAATTAATCGCCCCTGAGTTGGTGGTCGTTGCATCCACTAATTGCACTTGATAGGAACCTACCATATTTGAATCCAAATTATGAACATTCACCGCCACATCATAATCTACATCAGACTGTGAGTTCATTGAAAAATAACCTAAAGATGAATCAGTTTGCGCTGAATTATAACTAGGACTAATTGAAAAACCTGCTCCCTCAGCGTGCACAGTCTTCTCAAATGTTAATACACTAACTAACACGGCTACTAATAGCCCAATTTTCTTAACGTTCAAAACGTACTCCTCTAGTAAAAAAGGGCCGGACATATACATGCCTGCCTGAACTGAACCCCATGAGTTGGAGTAAAAACCAACTCATGGGGTTTTAGTATGTTCTCAAAAGAAATTCAAATAGCTGCGGTGATGGATTATCTGTCTGGAGTTCCTCAAAGTATTATTCGC
>Ga0157368_1000001_pt1 | contig 187489 bp, 175 predicted proteins | sample AttbisABBM3_FD_113146 | JGI IMG/M metagenome (GOLD analysis project Ga0157368, IMG submission 113146) | Fungus gardens microbial communities from leaf cutter ant in Botucatu, State of São Paulo, Brazil - Atta bisphaerica ABBM3 | ecosystem: Host-associated > Fungi > Mycelium > Unclassified ... | reverse complement strand
TAACAATGAAGGACGCAGTTGAAGCAGTCGAAGCAGGAATCGATTATTTTAACTACATGCGACGTTCAGAAACAAGAAATGGCCTCACTCCGTATGAATACCGGAATGAAGCCATTTATGACGACGTGTACGCCTAATTCAATTTTATAATATTTCGACCGTCCACTTGACGGGGCCTAGTGCAGAATGCTTCTAAGCAGCTTTTTCGTATATTAGGAAAACATTAGACTAAATGGTCTAGACTAATTTAAACCTAATTTTTGAACTGATTGAATAACTTGAACATGAATTTGTATGTAATATTAAGAAAAAAGTTCATGAAAGCGTTTACAAAACCTTTTTTATGAAGTAGAATACTAAATGTACCTAAGGGATTAATATATTAAGGAGCAGAGCAATTATGGTAAATTTCATTATTGCTAGTCACGGTGAATTTGCAGCCGGCATTCGACAATCAGGTCAAATGATCTTTGGAGAGCAAGAAAACGTTCAAGTAGTAACGTTTATGCCTAACGAAGGACCAGAAGATTTGATGAAGAAGTTTGAGGCTGCATTAGCAACGTTTGAACCGGAAGGACAAGTATTGTTCTTGGTCGACTTGTGGGGGGGATCACCTTTCAATGCGGCATCACGTATTCAAGCATTGCATGAAGACCGAATGGCTATCATCACAGGATTGAACCTACCTATGCTAGTTGAAGCATATGGGGCACGCTTTACAATGGAGACGGCGGCTGAAATCGCACATTATTTGATTCCAGTTGCTCGTGATGGTGTTAAGTCACTACCATTATACGAAGAACCAGTACAGGCTGCAACTACGGTTACAGGAGAAACTGGTCCATCATCAGCAATAATGAGTGATATTAACGAGGTTAAGCACTCAGGTGAGCGCACAATTGATGTTCGTTTGGCCCGTATTGATTCACGTTTGTTGCACGGACAAGTGGCAACAGCTTGGACCAAGACGGTGCAACCAAATCGCATTATTGTTGTATCTGATGGGGTTTCAACGGATGAACTTCGTAAGACTTTGTTGGTGCAAGCCGCACCAGTGGGAGTTAAGGTTACAGTTGTCCCAATTCAAAAGTTAATCGATGTTTGGGATGATCCACGCTTTAAGGGTGTTAAGGCAATCTTGTTGTTTGAAACACCACAAGATGTTGCTAAGGCTGTTGAAGGTGGCGTTAAGCTAGATGAAATTAATATCGGATCAATGTCTCACTCAGAAGGTAAGCGCATGGTTACAAATGCGGTGGCCGTTGATGATGAAGATGTGAAGGTATTGGAATACTTGCGTGATCAAGGTATTAAGTTTGATGTGCGTAAGGTGCCAGCTGATCAAAGTAAGGATATCTTTGACTTACTAAAGAAGTAGGCAACAACATATAATTATTGTTACTTTATTGCTAAGAAATTATTTGGGAGGATGAACGCATGATTTCAGCGTTTTTCGTAATTCTAATCGCATTCTTGGCCGGTGTGGAAGGAATTTTGGATGAGTTCCAATTCCACCAACCACTGGTCGCTGCGACGTTGATTGGATTGGCAACAGGCCACCTAATGGAAGGTGTTATCCTTGGTGGAACGTTGCAAATGTTGGCTCTAGGTTGGATGAATATCGGAGCCGCTGTTGCACCGGACGCTGCTTTGGCGTCAGTTGTTTCAGCTTACTTGGTTGCTGGACCAGCACAAGTTGATGTAAAGACAGGTATGGCGATTGCGATTCCTTTGGCCGTTGCCGGTCAAATTTTGACAATTGGTGTTCGTACCATCACAGTTGCTTTGGCACACGTTGCCGATAAGCAAGCTGAAAAGGGAAGCCTTGCCGGAGTTGAACGTGTTCACTGGTTGGCATTGATTTTCCAAGGATTGCGTATTGCTATTCCAACGGGTATTGTTATGGCTGTTGGTGCGGGCCCAGTGGACGCAGCATTGAATGCTATCCCTGATGTTATTACACAAGGGTTGGCTGTTGCCGGTGGATTTATCGTGGTTGTTGGATATGCCATGGTTATTAACATGATGGCAACGGCTGAGTTGTGGCCATTCTTCTTCTTGGGATTTGCGCTATCAGCTGTTACTCAATTGAACTTGATCGCTATGGGTATCATTGGATTGGTACTAGCTTTGATTTACTTGCAATTAGCACCACGCTTTAATGGTGGTAATGGCGGCGGATCAAATGGTGGCGGATCAGCCGGTGGACAAGGTGGCGATGAAGTTGATGCCATCTTGAACAACTACTAATTGCAGGGGGAATAACATCATGGATGAAGTAAAGACTAATGAAGTTCACTTGACGAAGAGTGACCTTCGCGCAACTTGGTGGCGTTCATTCTTCTTGCAAGGTTCTTGGAATTATGAGCGTATGCAAAACGTTGGTTGGGCATTCTCAATGATTCCAGCCATCAAGAGATTGTACAAAACAAAAGAAGACCGTGCGGCTGCTCTACAGCGTCACTTGGAATTCTTTAACACACACCCTTATGTGGCATCACCAATTTTGGGTGTTGAGTTGGCCTTAGAAGAACAACGTGCCAATGGGGCAGAGATTGACGATGAAACAATTCAAGGTGTAAAGGTCGGAATGATGGGACCTTTGGCCGGAGTTGGTGATCCAATCTTCTGGGGAACGATTCGTCCTGTGTTGGGAGCGTTTGCTGCTGGTATGGCGCAAACAGGATCTATTGTGGGACCAATCATCTTCTTCGTAGTGTGGAACATCTTGCGTATGGGATTCTTGTGGTACACACAAGATCTTGGTTACAAGCAAGGAACTAACATTACACAAAACTTAGCCGGTGGGGCTATGCAAAAGATCACAATGGGTGCATCAATCCTTGGTATGTTTATCATGGGTGTGCTAGTTCCTCGTTGGACAACGATGAACTTCCCATTAGTTGTATCAAAGGTTAAGGTACAAGATGGTGCTAATATTGATTTCTCAGGATTAGCTTCACAAATCAACGGCGGACATGTTTCTTCTTCAAAGTTGATGGAAATTGTACAAGGTGTACAAAGTGGACAACCACTAGGGGCTTACAAGATTACAACCTTGCAAGACACATTAAACCAATTGATTCCTGGTTTGGCACCATTGCTATTGATGTTCTTGGTATTGTGGTTGCTACGCAAGCGTGTATCACCTATTACAATTATCTTCGGATTGTTCATTGTTGGTATCTTGGCATACTGGTTGGGCATTATGGGATAAACCAAAAACCACTTTGGTTTGGTAAAATGGTAGACGACAGTAGCGTTGTCTACCATTTTTTGTTAAACGCCTGAATTTATTCAGGCATACATATTATAGACTGTAGAGGATGTAAACATGGTACAAGCATTAAATACAAAATTATTACTAGAAGCGAATGCAAATGCAATGATGTCACCTGTAAATATTAAACAAGGACGTATTTTTTATGGTGATCGTGGGATGGAATTTCGCGCCAATGCCGGTGGTGGCTTTATTCAAATTCCTTGGCAAGACATTGAAACAATTAGTATCGAAATTATCTTAAAATATTATTTCCGAGGTTTTTTTGTTAAAACAAAGCAAGGGCAAACCTTTGAATTTGTTGGTGGTAAAGCGAAAAAAGCATTACCGATTTTCCGTGAACAATTATCAGCAGAACAGATTCGCCGACGTAAGGGTGCAATGGAACGCCGGCGTAAATAATAAAAAGTACCGCCGTAGTGCGGTATTTTTTACGTAGAAATGAATAAAAACATGCTATACTATGTTTTTATAAATAAAGGAGTAACTGATCATGGGGCGTAAAAGTAATATTTCAATTGCCGGTGTTATTGTTGCACTAGGGGTTTATGCATTTGACCAATTTGTGGTAAATAACCATGATACGGGTAAAACTAACTATGCGACAAAAGAAGTGGTGTCACAAAAAGATGTTCAGTATGGTCAGTTAAATGACCAACATCCTGATGAATCATTAGCCTCATCAGTACTAACACCAACTGTAACAGCACAGTTAGCGGCAAAGAGTATTCGTTTTAATCAAGCCGGTGCATTTATTCTGGATGATAGTAAGACCAAGTTAAATGCCAAAGTATCTTCAGCACCATACGTCCAATTAGCTGATAATGACAGTTTAGGGCGCCCAGGTGTCGCCAATGCGTTGTTGAATAATAGTACGCGACAATATCGCTCACGAACGGAAACTGGGAATGATCGGACAATTGAACCAATTGGCTGGCATCAATTAATGACTAATGGGAATGCCGGGGCATTGTATAATCGTGGGCATTCAATTGGGTATGCATTGGCTGGTAATTTGCAGGGCTTTGATGCTTCTGAAGCGAATCGTCAAAATATTAGCACACAGACGGCATGGGCAAATCAATCATCGAATGGGAATGCCGATAATACTGGTCAAAATTATTATGAAACGTTAGTGCGTCAAGCGTTAGATAAGCATGAAACAGTTCGATATCGCGTGACACCAATTTATGATAACAAAGACCTTGTACCGGCTGGTTCGCATATTGAAGCGAAGTCTTCGGATGGTAAATTAGAATTTAATGTATTTGTCCCTAATGTTCAACCAGGAGTTGTGATTAATTACGAAACAGGTTACGCAAAAGTAGCAAACTAACTTGCATGTCATGCAGTTAATCGGTATACTATTTATATTGTTGGATCTGTAGTGTAATGGATATCACGTCGGATTCCGGTTCCGGAGATGAGGGTTCGATTCCCCCCAGATTCATTAATATAAACTTTTTAAACTTCAGTAGGTGTCATTAATTGACCTAACTGAAGTTTTTATTTTACAGTAGACGTAGTCAGATAAGAAATCAGGGGGCTTTTAATTAATCTATTTATATGTTAGGTTAAACCTTGAAAAATATTAAGTTTACCTTTATTATAGAGAGTATAAGAAATAGTAAAAAGATTAGATAGAAAAAGGTGAATAGGATGGCATCATCAGAAGGTAAGGAGATTATGGGTCGTAACATTAAGCGATTCATAAAGCAACGCGAAATAACGGCTGCTCGTTTGGCGGAGATTGTGGGTGTTTCAACAGCGACCATTTCAGATTGGTCAAATGCCAAGACATACCCACGTATTGATAAGATTGAAGCGATGGCAGAATATTTTGGCATTTCAAAATCTGATTTGGTTGAAGATCCTGATAACGTATCTAATGCAGTAGTAACGGATGAACCAGTTTTAATGGCCGCACATTGGGGACTAGATATTTCAGGACTACCTGATGAGGATCGTCATCGTGTGATTGATCGTGCCAAGGCATATATTGAAGGCTTAATTGCTGATTATGAGGATCGAAATGCAAAGTAATGATTATGATGAGTTATTAATGCGGGTAGAACGCGATTTAACAAATCAGGGCTTAGAGCCAATCATTTTAGATACAATGCCCTTGAAGGAGAATGCTGGCTTGGATGGGGTAGCATATCTGAAGGGGTTGAAAGCATATATTTTTGTTGATAAGACACTTAATCTGTTTGAAAAAGCAAAGACACTAGTAGAAGAATACCATCACGTCATTTCGGATTTAGGTGATCATTTAGATTATGATGCTGTGCGTGCTCATAACAATGAAGTTGCAGCACGCGAAGAGGTGATTGCGTACATGACATCACTTGACGAACTAAATCGAATTGCGCGCTACCATGAAGACGAGCCGTTTAATAGCTGGATGTTAGTTGAACATTTAGGCTATCCACAAGATTTTGCGGATGAAACGGTTGCGTATTATCGAAGGCGCGGATTATTACGAAATTAAATTTAAACTAACTTATCAGTTGATTTTAGTTTAAACCTAATATACAATAAAAGAGTCCTATAAGAGCTGATTAGGTTCATAGGACTTTTATTAACATATCGAGTTAGGTTTAAACTAATCAGGAGGCTGACATGACGGGAGATTATGTAGTAGGTTTAATTTTAATTGGCATGGCAACAACACTATGGTTGTTATTAATGGCTATTATTTCATTGTTTGACTATCGGTCAGTTATCCGGGTAGCTAAATTTACTCGAGGTATTTTTCGATTAATTCGTTATGGATTAGCGCGATTAAGCGGTGCTAATGAAGAACAAGCACGTCATATTGTTTTGCAAAAATAATATGGTCTGTGAATGGTATTAAATATAGACAACTAACCCCTTTTTCTGACGTAAGAGGAGTATAATTAAACTAAATCAAATTCATATGTTGAAGTTGATTTATTATGAATCAGTAGATTTGTTATTTTATTGCAACCACGTTGTCATAATCGTTTGCGAAACCTTATATAAGGTCGTATAATAGACAACGTAAAAACGTTTACAAATGAAATTCTGGGAGGAATCTTAATAATGACTGTTAAGATTGGTATCAACGGTTTCGGCCGTATTGGTCGTTTAGCTTTCCGTCGCATCCTTGAACTAAAGGGAACTGCGGATGACATCGAAGTTGTTGCAATTAATGATTTGACTAACCCTGCTATGTTGGCATACTTGTTGAAGTATGACTCAACGCACGGTACTTTGAATGCTGAAGTTTCAGCTGACGAAGATGGTATCATCGTTGATGGTAAGAAGATTCGTGTTTACGCTGAGCGTAACGCAGCTGACTTGAAGTGGGTTGCTAACGACGGTGTTGAAGTTGTTTTGGAATCAACTGGTTTCTACACTTCAGCAGAAAAGTCACAAGCTCACTTGGATGCTGGTGCAAAGAAGGTTTTGATTTCTGCACCTGCAGGTAAGATTCCAACGGTTGTTTACGGTGTTAACCAAGACACGTTGACTGCAGACGATCGTATCGTTTCTGCCGGATCTTGCACGACGCAATCATTGGCTCCATTGGCAAACGCTTTGGACAAGGAATTCGGTATCGAAATTGGTTTGATGACGACGGTTCACGCCTTCACATCAACTCAAATGATTTTGGACGGTCCTCGCGGATCAAACTTCCGTGCAAACCGTACTGCATCAGCAAACACGATTCCTCACTCAACTGGTGCTGCTAAGGCTATCGGTTTGGTTGTTCCTGCTGTTGATGGTAAGTTGGACGGTCACGCACAACGTGTTGGTGTTGTTGACGGTTCAATCACTGAATTGACAACTGTATTGTCAAAGACTGTTACTGCTGAAGAAGTTAACGAAGCTGTTAAGAAGTACGCTAACGACTCATTTGGTGTTAACGAAGACGAAATCGTTTCTTCAGACATCATTGGTGACACTCACGGGGCAACATTTGACCCAACTTTGACTAAGGTTATCACTGTTGGTGATAAGCAATTGGTTCAAACTGCTGCTTGGTACGACAACGAATACGGTTTCACTTCAAACATGATCCGTACTTTGTTGCACTTGGCAACTCTTTAATTGCTAGTTTTTAGCAACTAAAGTTAAAAAACAGGTGTTTAAGTATTCTTAAGCCACCTGTTTTTTTGTTATAATAGTTAATATTAAATAACTAAACACACACATAGAAAGAAGGACTTTTCCCATGGCTAAGTTGACTGTTGAAGACTTGGAATTGCAAGGTAAGAAAGTTTTGATGCGTGTTGACTTCAACGTTCCTTTGAAGGAAGAAAACGGTGAAGTTGTTGTCTCAAATGACAACCGTATCGTGGCTGCTTTGCCAACTATTAAGTACGTTTTGGAGCAAGGCGGACGTGCTATCTTGTTCTCACACTTGGGACGTATCAAGAGTGAAGATGACAAGAAGGGCTTGTCAATGAAGCCAGTTGCACAACGTTTGGCTGACTTGTTGGGACAACCCGTAACTTTTGTTCCTGCCACAGAAGGTAAGGAATTAGAAGATGCTATTGCAGGTTTGGAAGATGGTCAAGTTTTGATCTTCGAGAACACACGTTTTGAAGACGTTGTGGACGGTGAAGAAGTGAAGCGTGAATCAAAGAACAATCCTGAATTGGGTAAGTACTGGGCATCATTGGGTGATGTCTTTGTGAACGATGCCTTTGGAACGGCGCACCGTGCGCATGCTTCAAACGCAGGTATTGCAGCTAATATTGCGCAAACAGCAGCTGGATTCTTGATGGAAAAGGAAATTAAGTTCCTAGGTGGTGCTGTTGAAGCGCCAGAACGTCCATTTGTTGCGATTATTGGTGGTGCCAAGGTTTCAGACAAGATTACGATTATCGAAAACTTGTTGAAGAAGGCCGACAAGGTTATCGTTGGTGGTGGAATGGCCTTTACATTCGACGCTGCTAACGGCAAGGCTATTGGAAACTCATTGTTTGAGGCTGACAAGGTTGAATTGGCTAAGCAATTGATTGCAGAATCTGGTGATAAGTTGGTATTGCCAGTTGATGCAGTTGCTGCTGACAAGTTTGCTAATGATGCTGACACTTACATCGCTGAAGATGGTATCAAGGATGGATACATGGGTCTTGATGCTGGTCCTAAGTCAATTGAATTGTTTAAGTCAGTATTGGCTGATGCTAAGACAGTTGTTTGGAATGGCCCTATGGGTGTGTTTGAAATGCCTAACTTTGCCAAGGGAACTTTGGCTATTGGTGAAGAACTAGTTAAGGTTACTGAAGAAAACGGTGCCACAACAATTGTTGGTGGTGGTGATTCAACGGCTGCCGTACAACAATTGGGTGTTGCTGATAAGTTGACGCACATCTCAACTGGTGGTGGTGCTTCATTGGAATACTTGGAAGGTAAGATTTTGCCAGGTATCGCAGCAATCTCAGATAAGGACTAATTTATATCCTTTGAAAATAAAGAGCGCAGACATGGTATTGTTTGCGCTCTTTTTTCGTACAAGGATGATGAGGGTATGATATATTAGTGACTTAGGGGAAGCGAAGGGAGGGATACTTTGTCATGGATATCCGTAAATTCGAGATTTTTTTAGAAGTGGCTGATACTCGTAGTTATACATTAGCTGCTGAAAATTTATTTACGACACAGGGGAATATATCAAAGCAAATTTTAGCATTAGAGAAAGAACTTGGGGCGACGTTAATTGATCGTCGTCATCGCAAAGTCATGTTGACACCAGATGGTGATATTACGGTTATTTATGCGAAAAAAATTGTCCATGAATATAAAGATTTACAAAAAACATTACAACAAAATGCTAATGGCGGTGATTTAATTTTAAATATTCATACTGTCACAACATTATCTAACTATCGTGCGTTTGAATTGATTAATGCTTTTCATAAGCGATATCCAGAATTTGCCATCCATTTATCAGAGATTCAAGGAAAAGATATTAATGATATTTTGCAACATGATGCTAAAGATATTGTTTTTGGACGTGATTTTGGTCATTTTGTGACCACATATGATACCTTACAAACAGAAACAGATGAATTTATGGTAGTTTTACCTGCTAATCATCCTTTGGCAACTGAAGGCGTGATTGATTTACAATTATTGCAAGGTGAAGATTTTTTATTGATGAATCGCGATTCATTAATATATAACGAGGTAATTAAGTTAGCAGCAGAACTTGATATGACACTAAACGTTGCTTACACGGGTAAACGAATGGATATTTTATTAAATATGATTGAATCGGGGATGGGGGTGTCAATTTTAATGGATAAAAGTATCGACATTCCATCATATCGGTCATTAGTTAAAGTACCGTTAAAAATTACGCGAACTAGTAATATGAGTTTTATTCGGTCGAAAGTTAGTCAACCAAATCAAGCGGGAGAATTATTTTGGCGTTTTATGCAAACAAAGGTAAGGTCGTGAGGGTCAGGGCTGAGTTTGGTTAAAAATTTGATACAATGACTATATTGAGGATGAAGGAGTAGAGAGACTCATGATTGAAGATTGGTTAACTACGTTACTGGGGATTATTATTTTATTCAATACGCTGGGAGCAATTATTACGGTGTTTCGTGATAAGCATCGGGATATAACCAGTGTTTGGGCGTGGATGATGGTGCTCTTACTTTTTCCGGTATTCGGCTTTATCATTTATTTTTTCTTAGGGCGTAAGCTATCTAATAAACAAATTTTTGACATTAGAACGCAACGGGTTATGGGAATTGATCGGATTGCTAAGAAGCAAACTCGGCAATTAAAGCATGCAAATGAGGACACGCATCAAGAAGAGCAGACTTTTGTGCGGCTATTTTTAAATAATGAACAGGCTATTTTTACCAATGAAAATGATGTTAAATTATTAACTGATGGACATGAGAAATTTAAGGCGCTGTTTGCGGACATTCGTAATGCAAAGCATCACATCAATATTGAATACTATACGATTTATGATGATCAAATTGGGAATGAATTAGTTGATTTATTGACGGAGAAAGCGAAAGCCGGCATTCATGTACGGGTCATTTTTGATTCGTGGGGATCAGGTGGTCAACATAAGAAAATGTACCAGCGTTTGCGTGACGCTGGTGGGCAAGTTGAACCATTTTTAATGTCACGATGGCAAATGTTTTCTTTGCGGGTTAACAACCATGATCACCGAAAATTAGTTGTCATTGATGGGAATATTGGTTACATTGGTGGCTTTAATGTTGGTGATCAATACCTAGGGCGTAAGAAGAAATTTGGTTACTGGCGTGATACGCATTTACGTGTTGAAGGGGATGCGGTTTTGGCAATGCAAAGTCGTTTCTTTATGGATTGGAACGCCACAACGCGGCAGGAAAAGCTAGAATTTTCGGAGAATTATTTCCCTGATACAACAGTGTCTGGGGGGGTGCCAATGCAAATTGTCTCATCAGGACCGGAATCAGATGCTAAGCAAATCTATCAGGGCTACTTACACATGTTGTCAATTGCCAAAGAAAATATCACAATTCAATCACCATATTTTATTCCTAATCAGGCGATTATGGACGTTTTGCACGTGGCAGCTCGTTCGGGTGTCCGTGTGCGGATTATGATTCCATGTAAGCCAGATCATGCTTTTGTTTACCGAGCAACACAATACTACGCCCATCGTTTAGTTAAAGCGGGTGCTGAAGTCTACACGTATGATAATGGTTTCCTACATGCTAAGACATTAGTGATTGATAATAAAATTGTGTCGGTTGGTAGTGCCAATATGGATATTCGGTCATTTGCCCTTAATTTTGAAATTAATGCTTTTATGTATAGTCAAAAATTGGCGCATGAAATGAACGAAATTTTTGAAGAAGATTTGAAGCACGCAACACGGATTACAAACGCGGATTTCCACAATCAATCACGATGGTTACGCTTTAAGCAAATGTTCTCGCGTTTGTTAGCACCAATCTTGTAAACGAAGGCTTGGTAGTTGGTAATTCTGCTTAATCGCGCTACAATGGCGTCGAAAGGTGGGAATTAACAATGACTGAGGAACAAACACTGGTATTGATTAAACCGGATGGTGTTGCACGGGGGCTAATAGGACAGATTATTACTCGTATTGAGCAACGTGGTTATAACATTAAGCAATTGCAAATGTTAACAGCGACATCCGCGCAATTACAGCAACATTATGCAGATAAATTAGATAAACCTTATTTTCCTGCATTAGTCGATTATATGACGAGCGGACCGTTAGTTGCGATGGTATTGGAAGGCACTGAGGTTGTACAGGCATTCCGGTCAATGGCAGGAACGACAAACCCAATTGAAGCATTGCCAGGTACAATTCGTGGTGATTTGGGACGCGCTTGGGATTCAGGAGCAGTGCAAAATATTGTGCATAGTTCTGATAGTGCAGCACATGCAGCTACTGAAATTAAAATTTGGTTTAACTAAAAAGGTAGGTTAGCATGCCATGTGGGGATGCTAACCTACCTTTTTAGTTATCATGAATAATCAAGGTATTAACATTTGAGGTGCGTGATACAAATTCAGTCGTTGAGCCTTGCAAGAGACGTTCAACTGCGTTGGTGCCAGTCGAACCCATGACAATTAGGTCAATGTGGTAGTGCTCGGGGATTGTATGAGCGATAATTGCTTTTGGATTACCCAATTCGCTGCGAATCGTTATTTGTGTTAATCCAGCTTGGGTAGCTAAGTGATGGGCTTGTTGTAATAGTTGTAAACTAGCTTGTTGCGCATCACGCTTTACTTGCTCAATATTAGGGTCAAAGAGGTTTAAATCATCTTCGTCAACAACGTGTACAATATATAGTTGCCGTGTGCTATCTTGTTGAACAATCTCAATGGCTGTTTGTAATGCAGCTTGTGCTTCATTAGAACCATCAATTGGTGCTAGAATATGATGATAGTCATGAATTGATTTCATTAGTAATGCCCCCCAAGTAATTTACTATGCTATCAATGTATCATGAATTGTAAAAATTGCACGAACAATATGATAAAAGTAATACCGTCAGAGGAGGGATTAACATGATTGGCGCAATTGGGGTAATTATTTTATTGATTATTGGCTTTGGGTATTCACAGATGCGAAAAACACAGCATGACCGCAACTTACGGCAAAAAGCCCATGAATTAGAAGAAAATTTGAAACATAAATCATAATAGGACGCTAATTTACATGAGTGGATTGGCGTTTTTTACTATCGTCAGGGCGTGATTTACCCTGTATAATAAGAGAGACAGAAAAATAGATAGAACAGGAGCGCGATAAATAATGGACATTGAAGAAATGAAAACGCGCCAAACGCACATTCGTAATTTTAGTATTGTGGCTCACATTGATCACGGTAAATCAACGATTTCAGACCGTATCTTAGAAGCTACTCACACGGTTACTGAACGCGAGATGCAAAATCAATTGTTAGATACCATGGATCTTGAACGTGAACGTGGAATTACAATTAAAATGAATGCCGTTGAGGTACATTACAAGGCTAACAACGGTGAAATCTACATCTTCCATCTGGTTGATACACCGGGTCACGTCGACTTTTCATATGAAGTATCACGGTCATTGGCGGCTGCCGATGGCGCAATTTTAGTGGTTGACGCGGCTCAAGGCGTTGAAGCACAAACGTTGGCAAATGTTTACTTGGCATTAGAAAACGACTTAGAAGTTTTGCCACTAATCAATAAAATTGATTTGCCCGCGGCTGACCCAGAAGGTGCTCGTGCAGAAATTGAAGATGTGATTGGAATTGACGCGTCAGAAGCTGTGTTAGCTTCTGCTAAACAAGGCATTGGTATTCCAGAATTACTTGAGCAAATTGTTGCAAAAATTCCTGCACCAGAAGGCGATATTGAAGGACCACTGCAAGCTTTAATCTTTGATTCAGCCTATGACGCCTATCGTGGGGTTATCTTGACCGTGCGTGTGAAAGAAGGGGTTGTGAAGCCAGGTGATAAGATTCGCTTTATGAATTCTGGTGCAGAATACGAAGTCACTGAAGTTGGGGTTAACTCACCACACGCGGTTAAGCGTGATTTCTTAATGGCTGGTGATATTGGTTATGTTGCGGCCTCAATTAAGAATATTCGTGATGCACGGCCTGGTGATACGATTACTTCAGTAAAAAATCCAGCTACTGAAGCGTTGCCTGGTTACCAACCAATGACGCCAATGGTTTATTCTGGATTGTACCCAACGGATAATTCAAAGTACAACGACTTACGTGAAGCGTTAGAAAAGTTGCAATTAAATGATGCTTCTTTGGAATTTGAACCTGAAACATCTCAAGCGTTAGGCTTTGGATTCCGAACAGGATTCCTTGGCTTGTTACACATGGATGTTATTCAAGAACGTCTTGAACGTGAATTTGATTTGGAATTGATTACAACTGCACCATCTGTAACATACCATGCGTTTACAACTGATGGTGAGATGGTTGAAGTGGCCAATCCATCTGAATTGCCCGATGCTGGGTCAATTAAGCATATCGAAGAACCATATGTGCATGCGCAAATCATGGTCCCTAATGATTATGTTGGAGCGGTCATGGAATTAGCACAAGCTAAGCGTGGTGAATTTGACACAATGGATTATTTGGATGCAAATCGTGTTAACGTGAAGTACTATATGCCACTATCTGAAATCATCTTTGATTTCTTTGACAAGCTAAAGTCAAACACACGTGGGTATGCATCTTTGGATTATGAAGTGGCTGGCTATCGTCAATCTGACTTGGTTAAGATTGATATTCTCTTGAATGGGGATAAGGTCGATGCTTTGAGCTTTATTGTGCACAAGGACTTCGCCCAAGAACGTTCACGGATTATCACGGCCAAGTTAAAGCAAATTATTCCTCGTCGTAACTTTGAAATTCCTGTTCAGGCAGCAATTGGCTCAAAGATTGTTTCGCGTTCAACAATTAAGGCGTACCGTAAGGACGTTACGTCAAAGATTCACACGGGTGATCCAGATCGTCGTGCGAAGTTGTTGGACAAGCAAAAGCGTGGAAAGAAGCGAATGAAGTCAGTTGGAACAGTTGATGTGCCACAAGAAGCCTTTATGGCAGTGCTGAAAGCTGAAGACGATACTGAATTTGCAAAGGGCGCTAACCACTAAAAAGATTGATAGGTTTATTAAGCATAAACACTACCAATCTGGCCCGAGATATGTTATTATAGTTTGGTTAAATAAACTGACTCTGATTACAAGTGAATCAGGGCGATAAGGAGAAACACGATGAAGGCTGATATTCACCCAGATTACCACCAAGTGGTATTCGTTGACTCAACTACTGGTTTTAAGTTCTTGTCAGGTTCAACTCACACTACTGAAGAGACGATTGAATTTGAAGGTGCAACTTACCCAATGATCCGTGTTGAAATCACGTCAGACTCACACCCATTCTACACTGGTAAGCAAAAGTTTACTACTGCAGACGGTGCAGTCGACAAGTTCAACAAGAAGTACGGTTTGGCTTAATTACAAGTTATTCAATACTAAAAGAAACACTAGCTATATGGCTAGTGTTTTTTTTGTACAATAAATTTATTTATAATTTCGCAAAAAAACATAATTTGCACACAAATTGCACATATATTGCGAGTGTTTTATAGTATGATTAAGCTACCAATCAAGAGAGTCTACTCCTTAAATAGGAGCAAACAATTAAATAATGACAAATTTTATTATCTGGATTATTGCTAACATTGTTGTGCTAATTGCCATTGGGGGGATTTATCATTTGTATTGGCGTAATAAGCAATTAACAAAACAATCAGTATCATTAAACAATCCTTCAATTATGACGGCACAAGAGGCGTCAGAAAAGTTAGGGCAGTCAGCAGATTATATTAGTAAATTATATGCGAATTCGCCAAATATTTTTCCATCAGGATCAATTCAGTATTTCAATGAACAATTACTTGTAACAGCAGATGCTGTACAAGTTTTAGAAAACATGTAGTCATAATAAATAACCGTACGTTAGTATTTTTACATAACGTACGGTTATTTATTATGATTATTTGATATGTGCTAAAGCATAGGAAATATTTTGATCATTAAAAAGGTAATTTTCTTTCAAACTATTACGAATATCATCATTTGAATATTTAAAATCATGTCGTAATTGTTGCGCTTTTTTAAGCGCGTTCGCATTAAAATCAATTTGAGCATGCTGCAAGGCATAGGCGGCTTGTGCATCCGTGAAAGCACCAAATGTTGGGGAAGTTAAATCGGTTAGCAAGCCTTGTTCAGAAAGCGGGGTGTTTTTAGTGTAGCGCTTAGCTGATTCAGTCGCATTTCGATTATAGTCAACGTTTAGCTTATCAAGGGCAGCTTGCACCTTAGCTGCGGACATATTATCACCAGCTTTGGCGGTCATTTGCTGAAAAATAGCATCTTTTGACATGTAGAAACCTTCGCCAGCATAGATTTTGGCTTTAGCAAAAGCATCAACTTTGGTATTTGTGTGCGTTGTAGTTGTCTGTTGTGTCAGAAAATCAGGTGAATTTGTTAAACGATTGAACGATGTTGTTGCAGCCTGGGCCCCAGTAAAGGCCATGAAACCAAAAGACACACACCCGATAAAGAAAAACAGGGCGGGAATGTTTCCAGGCATACTATTAGTTGTTACATGCTTTTGTCGTTTTCCCGTCATCCAACGGATAAAAGTCATCAAAAATATGACTGAGAAAAGCAACCAACAAAATAAAAAGAATATCCACATAATTAATCACCTCATTTAAAATGTCATCATTGTTTATGCCAGTGTAACATAATTGATACATTAACCATTGCTGCTCGCTCTGACGTGCAAAACAGTGTATATATGCATAAAAAATGGCATATATGTATTTTTTTGCAAAAAAATATGTTTTATTCAAATGAATTGTGATACTATTATAAGCGTTGTTTATTTTTAAATAGCGCTTATTTTACATGAAAAAGAATTTTTATACAGAAAAATAGTTTATAAAAAGGAGTGACATGGATGGCTGAAAATAAAAATACACCAGATAGTTTGCAACGTGGTCTATCAAAGCGTCATGTGACAATGATTGCCATTGGTGGAACGATTGGAACGGGCTTGTTTTTAGGTGCTGGTGATTCAATTAGCTTAACTGGACCATCGATTTTATTTGTTTATTTATTAACAGGAATTTTTCTCTACATTATGATGCGCGCCATTGGTGAGTTATTGTATGCCGACCCAGAAAATAATTCATTTGTTAGTTTTGTCTCTAAATACCTTGGACCTGGGGCCGGTCACTTTGTTGGTTGGTCATATTGGATTACCTTAATTTTGCCAGCCATGGCTGAATTAACAGCAATTGGTAAGTATGTGCAATTCTGGTTACCAAATATCCCAGCATGGTTAATTGAAATTGTGGTGATGTTATTACTAGTTGGGGTAAACTTAGTTGCTGTCAAGTTCTTTGGTGAAGCAGAGTTCTGGTTCTCATCGATTAAAATTATTGCGATTCTTGGCATTATTATCACAGGAATTTTAATGATGGTGACTGGATTTCAGACACCAGGCATTCACGGTGGACCAGTATCAATAGGCAATATTACGCATCATTTTCAGTTGTTCCCGAATGGGGGGATGAACTTTATGATGGCCTTCCCGATGGTTTTCTTTGCCTTTGTTGGGATTGAGTTTGTGGGGCTGATGTCAGCAGAAACTAAGAATCCACGAGAAGTGATGCCTAAGGTGATTAATACGGTTCTCTTTAGAATTTTAGTCTTCTATGTTGGGGCATTGGCAATAATTATGTCAATTTATGATTGGCACTACTTACCGTCTGATCAAAGTCCATTTGTCTTTATCTTTAAATTGATTGGGATTGATTGGGCAGCTGCATTACTAAATTTTGTTGTCTTAACGGCTGCTTTATCAGCCTTAAATACGCTAATTTACTCAGCTGGACGTGATGTGTATGCCTTGGCGTTAGAAAATACGGGAAAGTGGCAAGCTTACTTTAAGCGGTTATCAACCAAAGCCATTCCGTCACGAGCCATTTTATTCTCAGCTATTTTGATTATGTTGACACCAATTATCAATGCCTTACCAATTTTTGAGTCAACGTTTAACTTTTTTGCTTCAGCGACGGCGGCGATTACATTGGTGATTTATAGTTTGATTATGTTGGCACACCGTAAGTATCGTGCAAGTGATGATTTTATTGATGATGGGTTTAAAATGCCATTTTATAAAATAACAAGTCCATTGACGTTAGTATTTTTTGTCTTTATTTTTGGCACGTTATTCTTAGATAAGACGGATATGATTGCAGCCTTTGGTGGGATTGCGTGGACCGTTTTGTATGGGTGGTATAGTCATCATAAATATGGGCGTAAAGTTTAATACATGAGGGTCTGTCATAGTGGCAGGCCTTTTTATTAGGGACTGTTTGTATTTTAGTGGTAATCGCAATAGAATAAATATACGAATTAATTGATGGAGGTTGGCGTATGACACAATTATCGGGAAAAGATTTGCGGGCATTGTTGAAGGAACAGGCTTTGTTAGAAGAAAGCATGGCATTGGCTAGTTGGGATCAATTGACGGGGATGCCCAAGGATGCGAGTGCATTTCGTGCGGAGTTACAAAGTTATTTTGCCGAAAAGTATTTAGATGTGACAACCGGTCGTGAAGCACGCCAAATGGTGCGTTATTTTAGTACACATTTAGCTGAGCTATCGATTGATGAGCAAAAATTATTTTTAAAATTTAAAGCGGATTTTGAGCGGGACGCGGTGATTCCGGCAACTGAATATATTGCGTTGAATCGAATTATGTCAGCTGCCCAGGATGCATGGGCGGCTGCGCGCGAAGCTGATGATTATCAAATTTTTGCCCCATTTTTAGCTGACATTATTGCGTTTAAGAAACGATTTATTAGCTACCAACAAAAGGATGAGGCTACGCCGTATGATGTTTTATTGAATCAGTTTGAACCAGGCTTGACAGTTGCTAAATTAGATAAAATTTTTACAGAATTAAAGGCGGGGGTACTGGCATTACGAGCGCAATTATCAGTGCAAGGAACAGTGCCAGCAACGGATTTTTTGCAACGATCAATCGCACCCGAAAAACAACGGACGTATGTATGGGACGCAGCTGTGCGTTTGGGTTTTGATCCGAATAAGGGTCGGCTAGATGATACTGTCCATCCCTTTATGCAAGATATGAACCGCAATGATGCACGTATTACGACACGCTGGTCAGCCACTGACTTTAAAATGGCCGTTTTAGGAATTTTACATGAAGCGGGGCATGGCTTATTTGCACAAAATATTGCTGAGAAATGGGATTACACGCCATTTAATAAGTCAATTGCCATGAGTATTCATGAGTCACAATCATTGTTTAATGAAATTGTGATTGGACAATCACCAGATTTCTGGCAACATGAGTATGCGACGATGCAAGAAGCATTTGGTGGGGCACTAGATGATATTGATTTAACCACCTTTTACCGTGGGTGGCTAAAAACAGAAGCATCATTAATTCGAACGGAAGCGGACCCTTTAACGTATCCATTGCATATTATTATTCGGTATGAGATTGAAAAAGCCATCTTTAATGATGATATTGCTATCAACACATTACCCGAACTGTGGAATCAAAAATATGAAGAGTATCTTGGTATTCGACCACCATCTGATTTAACTGGTATTTTACAAGATATTCATTGGGCTGGTGGTGATTTTGGCTATTTCCCATCCTATGCATTAGGACACTTATATGCGGCACAATTCTATCATGCAATGTTGGCTGAATTAGACGTACCAAAACTCTTACGACAGGGTGATTTTGCGCCAATTTTTAAATGGCGGCAACAACATATTTGGCAATATGGATCATCAAAAACGCCTGCTGAAATTTTGCAAGCGGCGACGGGTGAATCGTTGAATCCGGCGCATTGGCTGGCGTTACAAAAAAATCGTTATCTGCAAGTTTATCAAATTAAAAATGATGATTAAAAAAATTGTATGTTGACAGACTGATTTTTATTGCGTAAACTAATGCACATCGGTAGGACGTTATATTGTATGTCAGAGAAGCCACGGTTTGCTGTGAGTGGCGCAGGTATAACGACTGAACTATTTACCAACTTGAATAGTGATAAAGTGATTTGAGGCAGAAGTCTCGATTAATTTGGGTGGTACCGCGGATTTTACCAATTCGTCCCAGTAATGTGTGTAGACACGTTACTGGGATTTTTTTATGCATGGAGGAAATAGTGATGGGGTATTTAATTTAATAAGTGGTGTTGGTGGCGTTATTCGTTATCGATGCGATTACTGAAACAGTTAGAGGACGATAATAAATAACGGATATGACAGGAGTCAAATTATGAAAAATACAAACACACCAAGCTTTAGCCAAGCATTAGTGCTGGTGATTATTTTAATTATTATTTTTAGTGGCAGTATTATTGGACTAGGGTTAGCACCATTTGTGCCATTAACTTTAAGCTTAATTGTCACGATGATTTTTGCTAAATTACGCCGTGCTAGTTGGAATGATATTCAAGCACAATTATTATCTGGTATTCAAAAAGCATTAGCACCACTATTCCTATTTTTGCTGATCGGGATGTTAATTGCGCTTTGGATGGGAACTAATGTTATTCCAACGATGTTATGGGTTGGATTTAAAGTTGCCAATGCCGCATTCTTTATCCCAAGTGCTTTGTTAGTAACGGCCATCGTAGGCACAATGGTTGGCTCAGCCTTTACCACATTGGCAACCGTGGGAGTTGCTTTGATGGGTGTTGGAACAGCCATGGGCTTCAACCCAGCGTTAATTGCTGGGGCTGTGCTATCAGGTGCTATCTTTGGTGATAAAAGTTCACCGCTGTCAGATTCAACGAACTTGGCGTCTTCAATTTCAGAAACTGATTTATTTGCACACATTAAGAATTTAATGTGGACAACTATTCCAGCATTAGTTGTGTCGTTCATCCTTTTTACATTCCTTGGATTGGGCCATGCTGATGCATCTACGGCCAAGTTAAATCAATTAGCGAGTTTGTTATCACCAACATGGTGGACGATTGTACCGTTGGTATTGTTAGTGGGGATGGCTTGGGCAAAAATCCCAGCGATTCCAACGTTATTAATTAATGTTGGGGTAACAGGGGCTTTCTTTATGTTGAACCACAGTGCCACGGCATTAGGTGATTTATTACTAAATGGCTTTACGACAACGTCAAAAAATGGCATGCTACAAGCATTACTTAACCGTGGTGGCATGATGTCAATGATGCAAACAGTTATTATCATTATGCTAGCGCTAGGATTGGGTGGTTTGCTAACCGAACAAAAGATTTTGCAAGCCGTGATGACGCCTATTGCGGCCCGTATTAAGGGTAGTGCTGGAGTGATTACCGGAACATTGTTCACTGGAATTGCTGCTAATTTTATGATTGGAGAGCAATACTTGGCAACCATCTTACCTGGGCAGCTTTGGAAGGATGCGTTTGATCGGGTTGGGCTATCACGTTTAGCATTAGGACGATCATTAGAAGATTCAGGGACGGTGGTTAACTACTTGGTACCATGGGGGGTTGCGGGTAGTTTTGCAGCCCAAACTTTGGGTGTACCGGTTCATGTTTTCGTACCATTTGTATTCTTCGCTTTGCTATCACCAGTCTTTTCATTGATTTCTGCATGGACAGGTATTGGGATTAAAAAAGCAAATTAATAATCTAAACAGCGTATCAACGGGATGTTGGTACGCTGTTTTTAATATTTAAGATTTTTAACATGCATTCAAAATGTAGATATGATATATTCTTATCGATTGTTTTAGGAGAATTATCATGGAATGGTTATTAGATAAGAAACATCTTAATGAATTTAAATTGCACCAGTATTTATATAATAAAAATCAAACGGTAATCTTGTTACAAGATGTCATGGATTATTTTAAGTGGTCTAAATATTTGGTGACCACGACAATTGATAACTTGAATCATGACTACCAATCCGTCATGTTACCGGCAAATGTTACATTAAAGATTGTAAATAAGGAAGTTTTAAAAATTAACCAAATTCATCTAATTAATGAATTTGAAATTTTGAGTTACCTTATTAGAAATTCAATTCAGTATCGATTATTATTGGATTTGTTTTTAGAACAGACTACCTCAAATGAAAAAATTGCGGAAATCCATGGTGTTAGTGCAACACTGGTACGAAATGCGAAACTAACGTTAACAAAAAAATTGGCTGATCGCCAAATTAAAATTGTTGATAATCAGTTAGTTGGAAATGAAATTGTGATTCGGTCATTAATGTTTGAAAGCCTCTATACGTTGTCCACATATGGGCGACAGGATGTTTTGGCGACCAGTCCTTATTTTAATGAACAGCTTGAAAGGGCAATGGTAGGGAATCAATCACTATCAATGCAGACAAAAATTGGATTACAAGTATTTTTGAATGTTTGGTCGATTCGCTTACTAAATGGGCATCAACTACAGCCGAATGCTTATCGCTGTGGCTTAGTGGTCAATGCCGAACTAAGTGATAGTGCAACCCGCTTATACCGAGGGTTAATGCAAATTGTTTCACATAACTTCACTAAGTTTCATAATATTACGTTAATCGAATTTAACTATGGGTTAGATTTTATGTATGCCTTAGGCGTGAGGAATGACGGCTATCGGTATGGCAATTTACAACCGTGGATTAAAACGGAGTATCAAATCATCCAAGATATTATTAGTTCTGAATATAAACATTTTTTTGGCATAATTCTGTCGGAGCCAGAAAAAAATTTGCTGGCTGATAATTTATTTGCCTTAAATTTTAGGTTAATAACATTAAAAGAAAATATATTGGCGCCGATGAATGAGAATTTTGAAGAAAATGTCAATTTCCCAATCCATACTACATTTACAAGACAAGTAGTTAAACATTTAGCGGCGCATTGGCAGGTTGATGAAACGCAGTTACAGGATCAAATCTTTAATCAATATTTGAATGCTTTCATCATAGCCTTGGATCAGCGCCGATTTTTACCGGTGCTTAAAATTGGAATTGATTTTATTGATCAGCAGGGACTTACGACGGTCTTGATTGATTATTTGACATCTTATTATGGCGTTTGGCGATCATTAAATGTGACCATTATTGAATCGATCGATGATACTGTGGATTTATACATTTCAGATACGAAAGTTAATCGTGACTTACCGGGCTTTATTTGGCGACGGATGCCTAGTAACCTGGAACGTATGTCATTGCAAGAGACGTTAATTTCATTAATGGTTGAGAAGTTTAAAAAGAATCACTAGTGAGTTGGTACACTAATCTAATGAGTTGCACATGGTTCTTTTAGACCTACTAACTTAATGACAGCAATAACAAAAACTCGACCTATAACTGCTTTAATGGCGTTATAGGTCGAGTTTTTGTTGTTTTATAGACTATTAAATTAAATCACCCAAACCAATTCGTTCTAGGAATTCAGCCCGGTTTGCATCAGCTAAATCAGACACTTTTTCAGAGCCATCATCAGCAGGATCAACGTGGACACGGTAAGGTCGTTGACCAATCGGCGCGTTCACAATGTTGACGATTTCATCAGCAACTAATTGCGCAGACTTACCGGCAGGGAATAATTCGGCTAATTTTTGTCCAACTTGATCCATCAAGTTGGGGTACAAATCTTCATATTCGGCAGCAAGTGCTTCATCAGCGGGATGACCAGCATGTTGGAAGTGATTGGTACCTGAGGTAAATGAGCCAGGAACAATAATGGCTGTTTCAACATCAAAACGCTTTAATTCAGCGGCATATGAGACTGCTAGGGCATCCATACCAGCTTTAGCAGCAAAGTACGGTGCTAAATATGGAGGTGTACCACCTTTGACACTTGAGCTTGATACCCAGAGAACTAGTCCGTGTCGTTGGGCGCGGAATAATGGCAATACAATGCGATTAACCCGTTGTGTTGAAAGGACATTAATATCATATAAATCCGCTAGTTGTTCAGGTGTAAAGGATTCGGCTGGACCAACAACCATGTGGCCGGCGTTATGCATAATGACATCTACATGATTTTGTTCTTGAATAACCTGGTCAACAGCTGCTTGAATAGAAGCATCACTATTAACATCTAATTCAATGGGGATGAGATTAACATTGTTTTCTGTGGCAAAGGTTTGTGCTGCCAACACCTGTGGTTGATTACGACCAAGGGTTTCGCGCATCCCTGCGTAAACGGTGTGACCGGCTAAAGCTAAACTGCGAGCGCTTAAGGCACCAAAACCACTAGAAGCACCGGTAATAATGATAACTTGTTTCATTGTTTTTCTCCTTATGGTGCCAAATTATATTTGGCGATACTTAATTACAGCTAGGTGATCAACCCTGTAAATAATTAAACGTTACTTTTTATTTGTTTTTGTAACACGCTACGATTATTAGTATAAACTGGTATGTTACAAAGTCAACGAAAAAGTAACCATCTTTTTGAGGAATTAGTCAGTAATTTAATCAAAAAACCTAATTTAACACGTATTTAAGGTTTATTATTAAAAAATGATGAGTTTTTATGGTAAGGTAAATAGACAGTGAGGAGGACGTCATGATGATCGGGAAAGTATTAATTAGTTTGACAATTTTAACGGGGGTACTTTGGCCAATAACGATGTGGTTATCTCCGCGTGTTAAAAAGACACCCCATAATGAAGCGGAGTTACAATATAAAGAATTTTTAGAGCAACATCGTAGGCGGAAATAATGATGCGTACATATCTAGATACTTTAAAACATACGACTTTCCGCGCTTTATTCACTAGTATCATCGTTTCAAATTTAGCGAATAGTATTGCGAATATCTCGTTAATTTGGTTAGCCTACAATGCGTTTAATTCACCACTAATGATTGCAGTAGTTTTAGGGGCTTTGCAGTTACCAGCGTTATTGATTGGACCATTTTTGGGTGGTTTACTAGATAAATTTCCTAAAATTCAGTTAATGATGTTAGGCAATTTTATTAATGCCCTGGTCTTTATATTTTTAATTTTTAATCCGCTTACAAGTAGTCGTCATATATTAATTTTTATCAGCCTATTAATTGTGAGTGGGGCAATGAAGCCATTATTAATTGGTGGTGATTCAATGATTATTCAGGATATTTTTCCGAATGCAACGGCCCGAGTACCGGCCAATGCTTTAACCACCATGAGCTTTGATTTAACATACATTGCAGGATCATTACTATCAGGATTAGTCATTGCCTTAGGTTATGGGGTGAAGGTCTACCTGATTGTCGGTATTTTATATGCAATTGTGGTTGTGTGCCTGATACGGGTCAAGCGGCAGGTTGGTCAACGGAACAGTACAACGGTACCAGTTTCATTTTGGCATAACTTAAAAGAAGCCAGTACCATCATTTTTAAAAATAGCGAGTTAGTCATTGTTTTATTAATGGACTTTTTATGGAACATGCTTTTATGGGCGGGATTAACAGTATTACTACCAGTGCTGGTAAAACATAATTTAGGTGCCAGTCCGCAAACGTATGGTTTGTTAGAATCAATGACGTCCGTTGGGATTGTTGTAGGTTCATTTTTAGTTGGCCAACTAACCCTGCGCAAGCATCAATTAATATTTGGTGTGGTCGGGGCGATTGCGATTCATGGCTTATTATTTGCAAGTTTAGGAGTAGTTAGTCACTTATCGCTTGTGGCAATAGTATTGATTGTGATTGGCTTAATTGTGTCACCGGCTTTAATTTATAAGGTGACGTTTTATCAGCAAACATTTGATCAAACAGCACGTGGAGCTTTGTTTACAATTGCTGGAACGATGACAGCGGCCAGTTATCCGTTGGGGATTGCATTAACCAGTGCGTTGGCAACAATATTAACTACGCATATTGGCATTATATTTGAAGTATATGGTGTCATAATTGTCGTCGTGGCAGGGGTAGCAATGCTTAAGTTGCAAAAATGATGCTGAAAAGCTGGTAGTGATGCCAGCTTTTTTCATTACAGGTAGAAAATTTTACTTCATGATAAAATCAAGATGAAATATGTTCATGGGGGATGAAATGTAATGGATAAACAAACATTAATTAAGCAGTTCCAACAAGGCATCATTGTTTCTTGCCAGGCATTACCAGGGGAACCCTTATATACGGATCAGGGTGGCGTGATGCCGTTATTGGCATTAGCTGCACAACAAGCGGGCGCTGTGGGCATTCGAGCTAACAGCGTGCGTGATATTCGTGAAATTAAAGTGGTGGTTGATTTGCCGATTATCGGGATTATTAAACGGGATTATCCGCCACAAGAACCATTTATTACGGCAACGATGCGTGAAGTTGATGAATTAGTTGCTGAGGGGGTTGATATTATTGCATTAGATTGCACGTTAAGGGAGCGCTTTGACGGTCAAACAATTAATGAATTTATCGTCCAAATTAAAGACAAATATCCTGAACAATTGTGGATGGCTGATATTGCTACTTTTGAAGAAGGCATGAATGCGTATAATGCTGGCATTGATTTTATCGGAACCACGTTGAGCGGCTATACGGCGGATAGTCTAACGGCGCCGCAGCCCAATATACCATTAGTCGCGGCGCTAGTTGCCGCAGGGGCTTCAGTGATTGCAGAAGGTAATATTCAAACAACCACCCAAGTGCAAGCTATCAAGCAATTAGGCGTAACAGGCATTGTGATTGGTGGGGCGATAACGCGTCCTAAGGAAATTGCTAGTCGGTTTGTGTCAGCTTTTAATGAGGGATAATAAAATAACGCATACGAGTTAAGTCGTATGCGTTATTGCTGTCTATTGTTGTTTTTGCCAAGAGCCATCAGGTTGCACAATATATATCATTGTTGCTTGGGCACTGGCTGAAGTGACGGTTACTTCATAAGACCCATCAGGTTGCGTCTGACCTTGATAACGTAGGCCGCTTTTACCTTGTCTAGCCATTTCTTGGACCATGAAATCAACGGCAGCTTGGGCGGAACCAATTGGTCCATTCCCAGCTCCTTGTTTCGTTGCATCAGTCTTACTTGATGACGTTGCATTGGTATGTGATGAAGCATGTGATGTTTGTTTTGACGGGTTAGCATGTGTAGGTTGTTGTTCACGAACCGGGGCAGCGTTGTGGTTAAACAATAAGTTACCAACGAATAATCCAGCAATTAGAGCTGCCAAAATGATTAATCCGCCAGGCAATATTTTTTTCATTATATGAAGCTCCAATCATTAGAATAATTACTTTAATTGTAGCATGCTAACCATGAAAATTATGGATAACTTAAACCTCTTTGTGCGCCAAATAATCCGTACCCCAATCAGACATCGCGCCAATCACCGGGCGGAGACTCTCACCTAAATCAGATAAATGATACTCAACACGTGGTGGGACGACGGGGAAGACTTCGCGGATTACCAGATGATCTTCTTCCATTTCGCGCAAACTTTGTGTGAGCATTTTTTGACTAATACCAACTACGCTAGTGTGCAATTCACTATAACGCATGGTACCAGTTAATAAGTCGCGCATGATGAGGATTTTCCATTTGCTACTTAATAAGTCGATGGTTGTAGCAACCGGGCAGCTACCGTTTTCGGGTAATAGTTTATTCGTCATATGTTTATTTAATCCATTTCTTTCTAAAAGTATGTATCGAACTAAAAAGTGCCTACTTTCGATAAGTTACAAACAGTATTATAGTGTACGTATAGTTAATGAGCAAACTAAATCACTTAAATAACAGGGGAGAGAAAAAATGAAGATTTTTATTATTGGTGCCACGGGGATGGCGGGACAAGCGTTAACAGAAAAGGCTATCGCAGCTGGTCATGAGGTAGTCGCAAACGCACGCCATGCTGAAAAATTAGCAGCACTACAAACAACGTTGCCAAATATTTCAGTATTAGCAAAAGATGCTTTTGCTCTAACGGCAGCTGATTTTGCCGATGTGGATGTGATTCTAGATGCGTTTGCAACAGCACCAGATCAAGCTTATTTGCACGTTGATTTAGCAGCTAAGTTGGTTGCTATCTTGCGTAATACTGATACACGTATTGGATTTGTCCTTGGTGCAGGTAGTTTGTGGACAGGTGCGGGTGCTGATAAGCACTTGGCTTATGATGATATTTTGGCTGATCCAGAAACTATTGCTTGGCGTGCCATTCCAGAAAATCAACTGGATGAATTGGAATTCCTACGTCGCGTAAAGAACGTGAATTGGTTTGGGGTATCACCAGGCTTGATGTTTGTCCCTGGTGCAGAAGCAACTAATGCTTTGCTGGGGCAAGATGAGTTACTATTTAATGCAGCGGGTGAATCAGTGACAACACCTGGTACAATGGCAACGGCAATGCTAAATGAAATTGCAGAACCAGCGCACCAGCAAGCACGCTTTACGGTTGTGAATGGTTAATTAATGATACAAGGAGTCTCAGTAATGAGGCTCTTTTTTTGTAATGTAATTTTTTAGTAAATAAAACCCTTACGACATCATTAAAATTATTGTTCGGCTTTCAGCGTATGATTAATATGTTGAAAGAATTAATTATGTTTTGTTAATAAAAGGGAGGTTATTAACAGAAGAATTAAATTTTATACGAGTAGAAAGATACATATTAAATGAAGAAGTAAGTGGGATGTTGTCATGGATGTAACGTTTAATCACGTCACGTTAACTTATCCAAATGGAGTGGAAGTACTGCATGATATGGATTTTAAAATTCCGGATGGGCAGTTGATTGCCTTACTGGGGCCTTCGGGAGGTGGAAAATCAACCACCTTGAATTTAATTTCAGGGTTATTAACGGCTACAACGGGAACGGTTTATTTTGGTGATCAAGATGTAACCAAACAAGATGCATTGGCACGTGGAGTTGGCATGGTTTTTCAAAATTATGCGCTCTATCCACACATGACGGTGCTGGATAATATTGCCTTTCCAATGAAAATGGCCAAGGTACCTAAAGCTGAGCGCCAGGCTGAAGCGTTAAAATTAGCCAAATTGGTGCGAATTGATGACCAAATTGATAAAAAACCAGGTGCACTATCAGGTGGGCAACAACAACGTGTCGCAATTGCGCGTGCGTTAGCCAAACGGCCGAGCATCTTATTGTTAGATGAACCATTATCAAACTTAGATGCGCGCTTGCGGGTTGAAATGCGAGAAGAAATTCGACGAATTCAGCAAGCTACAAAAATTACGACAATTTTTGTTACCCATGATCAAAGCGAAGCGATGCATGTGGCAGATAAAATCATGTTACTAAATGATGGGGTTATTCAACAATACGCACCAGCACAAACTTTGTACCACGAACCAGCCAATGAATTTGTCGCTAGCTTTATCGGTGAGCCATCATTAAACTTTGTGGCACCAAATACGTTAGCTAGCCAATTAAAAACAATTTATCATGATCAAGCTACTGAGATTGCAAAAGTAGGTATTCGAGCCGAAGCGATTACCTTGGTAAAACCAAGTCATGCAGCAATTAAGGTACCAATCAAGGTACTTGATTTAGCATCATATGGTCCGAATACAAATGCCAAAATTAAAATATGTGATCAAATTATGATTTCAACCAGTATTGATCCTGGGACACCGTTAGAAACGGAGTTAATGGCATATGTTGCCTGCAGTGGGCTACATGCTTTTGACCTAGCCGGGCATCGACTATTGCCGTTGGAGCGTCACACATGATGAAAGGAAATCGACCAACTTGGCGGCAAACTTTAAAAGGTTGGCTATATGTGTTACCCATGTTAATTATTGTGGGAACCTTTAGTATTTATCCGATTATTTCAAGTTTGGCAATGAGTTTCTATACAGAATATAATTTTTTAACCAATGAAGTTTCCGCACTAGGATTTGATAATTTTACGTACATTTTTGGGGATGAAAAATTTCGGGCCGCGTTGGTTAATACGTTAATTTTCGTCATCGGAGTGGTCCCCCTACAAGTGGTCATTGCGTTAGGATTGTCGGTGCTATTAAATCAAATTAAGCATTTAGCAGGAATTTTCCGATCAATTTATTTTTTACCATTTGTAACGTCAACAGTGGCTATTTCATTGGTTTGGCGGTGGCTATACAACAAAGATGTCGGATTATTAAATTACTTGTTGGGATTTATTGGAATTCATCCAATCGATTGGCTCAATGATCCGCAATTTGGGATGCTCGCACTGATTATTTTAGCGATTTGGAAGGGACTTGGTTTTAATATCATGCTGTTCCTGGTGGCACTAAATAATGTTGATGAAGGATTGTATCATGCAGCACGACTCGATGGGGCTGGTGCATGGTCACGTTTTTGGCATGTGACCGTACCAATGATTTCACCAATGACCTTCTTGGTGTCCGTTAATGGTGTGATTGTTAATTTCAAAGTCTTTGATGAAGTTTTTGCATTGTTTGGTGGTCAACCAGGACCGGGTAACTCAGCGTTAACGATGGTCTATTATCTGTACCGCCAATTTTATGAACTCAATCAATATGGTCGCGCGGCAGCCAGTGGGGTTGTTTTGTTTATCATTATTTTGTTAGTGACACTCTTCCAACTATGGTGGTCAAAAAAATATGTCCATTATGGAAAGGAGATAGGCTAATGCAGAGTAAGAAAAAGATCGGCACGATTATCATCTATGTTATTTTGATTTTGGGTGCGTTAACGATGCTACTACCATTCTTTTGGATGGTTTCAACAGCGTTTAAAACGGGCTTTGAAGCCATTAAAACGCCACCGGCATGGTTGCCTCAGCATTTGTTGTGGGAAAACTGGGCTAAAGCATGGCAAGCAGCGCCATTTACGCAATATTTGATTAATTCAATTGTCGTCTCAGCATTAACAACGGTGGGTCAAATTATTACGGCAATTATGGCTGCCTTTGCCTTTGCTAAGTTAAATTTCTGGGGAAAAAACATTTTATTTGTCATTTTATTGGCAACGATGATGGTCCCCGGGGAAATGTTAATCATTCCCAACTTTGTGACACTGTCACAGCTCCGGTTGGTTAATACGTATGGTGCATTGATTATTCCTTGGCTGGCAAGCTTTTTTGCAGTCTTTACCTTGCGACAAAGTTTTGCCCAAGTACCTGATCAACTGTACTATGCTGCTAAATTAGATGGGGCCTCTGATTGGCAATTCTTATGGCAAGTCCTTGTCCCGAATGCTAAATCTGCCATTACGGCAATTGCCTTATTGCAAGTAATTGGGTCATGGAATTCGTTTATGTGGCCTTTGATTGTGACTAATACTGATACAATGCGGACGCTGCCAGTTGGTTTACAAGCCTTTTCAAACGACACCGGGGTGAGTTACCCAGAATTAATGGCCGCGTCAACATTTGTTATTTTGCCGATGGTTATTTTATATATTGTTTTAAATAAGTATGTTGTTCAAGGAATTAGCGCGGGCGGTATTAAGGGATAGATATCGCGCTGTTGTCAATAATGTATAGAAGTGAATTAAAAAATAGGGAGTTTTAATCATGAACAAGACGTTAACTAAGGTATTGGCTACTTCAGCACTAACAATCATTACGGTGCCTGTAATGACAACTATGACGAGCACGGTAGCAAATGCCGCTAGCAAGCCAACTAAAATTACACTATGGGATGCCATGAGTGGTCCGTATGCTGATGCTTTGCAAACCCAAATTGATGCGTTTAATCACTCACAAAAAAAGTACACGGTTGCAGCAACATCACAAGGTGATTACACAACGTTGAACCAAAAGATTACTGCCGCAGCAAAGTCAAAGACATTGCCAGTGATGTCACAAACGACTTATACGCAAATTCCAGACTACGTAAAGCAAGGTATTGTCACGAACTTGGATGATCAAATTAAGGGTAAGGATGGCTTGAAGAAGGCCGCCTTAAACAATATTTATCCAGGGTTCTTACAAACCGCTAAGTACAAGGGCTCATACTATTCAATGCCATTTTCAGCTTCAGTACGTGTGATGTTCTATAACCAAGATATTTTGGATAAGTATAACTTACAAGTTCCTAAGACTTGGGATGATGTGGCGAAGATGGCCGAAGTTTTGAAGCCTGACGGAATTGCGGCGATTGGCTTTGACAAGTCATACGATATGGAATGGGATGGCTTAGTTCACGCCGCTGGATCAGAACTTGTGACCGCTAAGGGGAAGGTAAAGACGAACGCTAAGCCTGCTGTTGATGCGATGTCAATGATTACAGATATGGTTAAAGCAGGAACGGCTAAGACTGCCGGCTCAGATATTTATGGGACGACGAACTTTGTTAATGGGAAGACAGCGTTGGCGTTCTCATCATCAGCGGGTATTACAGCCACAACACAAGCGGCACCAGCTGATTTTCACTGGGGAACAGCTGTGATACCATCATACAAGGGTCAACATGCGACTGAATTAGCTGGTAACAACTTGATGGTCTCTGCTACGGCAAGTAAGGCACAAAAGGATGGGGCCTGGGCCTTTATGAAATTCTTAATGTCAGACAAGCAAACTGAGAAGTGGGCGGAAGATACGAACTACTTGCCAATTACTAAGAAGGCTGCCCAATCAAAGACATATCAAGACTTTTTGGCTAAGAATCCATTATCAAAGGCCGCATCTGATTCATTGCCAGGTGCTTTTGCCGATGCAGCCTTTGCTGGTTACAACGAATACCGTACCAACATGTTAGACGCGGTTGATAGTACATTGACAAAGGACACGTCAGCTAAGGATGCATTGGATACTTTAACAAAGCAAACCAAGCAAACAATTGCCGACAATAAGTAGGCATAGTGAGGGGAAATGATGACAACAGCGGTTAAATTTTTAAATGGCTTAGATACAATTGGGGGGAATGTCGTTAGTTTTACGGCTGATAATACACGCCTCATTATGGATTTGGGGATGAATTTTGCCCCTGAAAAATCAGCCGCGGAATTACTGGCTGAAGGGGCCTTGCCAAATTTGCCAACCTTGTTTACTGATGCAACTAGTGAACTAACTGATGTTGTTTTTGTATCCCACTTACATTTAGATCACATGGGGGCCTTTAAGCATTTAACTAAGCCAACTCATGTGTATATGAGTCCAGCGTCTAATCAGCTCTATCGGAGTCTACAAAAATTAGGCGTTGAAGCAGCTGAACATGTGATTTTGCACGATATTTTACCTGAACAACCGCTTGCTTTTGGACCATTTACGGTAACCGCTTACTTAAGTGATCATGATGCACCGGGGGCTTATATGTTTTTGGTTAATGATGGTGTGCATGAGTTTGCTTATAGTGGGGATGTCCGCTTAGATGGACCGCATCCGGAACGTGTCACACATTGGGCTGAAGTATTACGGCAACACGACCTTGAATTATTTATGATTGAAGGGACTGAATTTAGTTTTGAGCGTGATGAACAACGTGTGCGCGCCACTGAAATGAGCTTACAAACAAAATTTTCAGAACAATTGATGACTAGTCAATTAGTCGTCATTAATCCATATGATCGGAATATTGAACGGTTGGCGGCATTAATAGAAACCGCTAATCAGCAGAATCGTCAATTAATTTGGGACCATCGGTTTGCGACTATCTTGCGCGATATGGGCATGACACAAGTCTTAGAATTAGATGTGGATGTTGATTTAGCAACAATTAATGCGCAGCCAGGTGCATATGTTTTGCAGAATCACTTTGATAATTTGACTGTATTAGATGCGATTTCAGCCGACTTTAGTTATTTGCATATGAATGGTGAGCCATTGGGCGATTATGATCCACGGTACCAGCAATTGTTGGATTATCTAACTGACCGTGGCATCACGATGCAAGTGATGGGCGCTAGTGGGCATGCTCAACCAGCCGACTTAGTTGCATTAGCACAGCAGGTTAATGCAAAAGTGACCGTCCCTTGGCACTCCTTTAAACCAGTGGTTGAAGCAGATGCCTTGGCAGCAGTTGGCCTATCGGTTTATTTGCCACAAAAAAACGAAGTATTAACTTTTGATTAAGTAAAAGCCTGTCCTTGTAACCATACAGGGACAGGCTTTTTTTGGTAAGTTAAAAAATAGTTACAAGGATGAAATCTCGTCAACATGGTGCTAAGCTAATTAAAACGTTACTTGGTACATGTATAGGAAAAGAGGGCGAAAATATGTATGATGTGATTTTTATTGGTAGTGGACATGCGGCTTGGCATGGGGCACAGACATTAGCCCGAGCTGGTAAGAAAGTGGCGCTGATTGAACAAGAAAAAGTTGCGGGGACGTGCACCAATTTTGGATGTAACGCCAAAATTCTATTAGATGGTCCGGCTGAATTATTGCACCATTTGCATAATTATCACGGTATTGGGATGACTGAAGCCGTTAATATTGTTTGGCCAGAATTAATGACTTATAAGCATGCAGTCATTGATCCAATGGATGAAGCGTTAGCGCAAATGTTAGCCGTTGATGGGATAGATATTATTTTTGGCCATGCTAGCTTTGTGGATGCCCATACGATTACGGTAGCTGAGGAAACTTATCAAGCAGAACAATTTGTCTTAGCAATGGGACAACGTTCAGCCAAGTTAGCAATACCTGGTACAGAATTGACGCATGATAGTAAAGCGTTTTTGGATTTACCAGCTATGCCCAAGTCAGTCATTATGATTGGGGCCGGCTTTATTGGCATGGAGTTTGCTGAAATGGCACAAGCAGCTGGTAGTCAAGTCACGGTGATTGAGTACGGTGAGCGGGCGTTGACAGCATTTGATGCCAAGCAAACGTCCCGCGTGGTTAAGTTGATGAAGGGCCGGGGGATAAATTTTGCCTTTAACCAAGCTGTTAGTAGCATTGAAGCCGTTGCGGATGGCTTTATGGTGCATACTGCCCAAGGTGAGTCATTTACAGCCGACGTGGTCTTTGATACCACTGGCCGCGTACCAAACATTGACGAGATGAACCTAGCTGAAATTGGCATTAGCACAACGCGTGGTGGGGTGGTCGTTAATGATCATCTTCAAACCACGGTGCCGAATATTTATGCGAGTGGAGATGTGATTGATAAGACGATTCCACGCTTAACGCCAACCGCCACTTTTGAATCACACTATGTCGCAAGCGTTTTGTTAGGGGAGACAACGGATGTAATTAAGTATCCTGCTGTGCCATCAGTGGCGTTTACGTTGCCACGTTTGGCACAAATTGGCGTAACCACTGCTGAGGCAGCGGCATCTGATGAGTTGCAAGTGGTCAACGTGAACTTTAGTCGGACCGCCATCTTTGCGTCACACCATGATACGGAAGCCAAAGTAAAATTAGTGTTGAATACACAACGCCAATTAGTCGGTGCAGCAATTATTGGGGATGCCGCGCCAGAATTAGTGAATACGCTGGTGCCAGTCATCAACAACCATTACACCAAAGCGGATATTCGGCAACAAATTTACGCGTTCCCAACTGCAAGTGCCATGTTGCAAATGATGTTGGGCGATATTCTTGCTTAACTAAAAAAATGTATTACATCAGGCTTATTAATAGGTAGAAGTATGATCATCACGTATACTTAAGATATTAAGTAGAGATGATGGGAGGCGCAGTATGACAGTAATTTTTGCAAGTCAATTAGCAACACTTCGCCAAGATCGACAATTATCAGTTGCCGATTTAGCACAAAAAATGTTTTTGCAGGAAGCAACGATTAATGCTTGGGAAAGTGGAACGGCTAGCCCAACCTTACAACAAATTGAACAAGTGGCGGCAATTTTAGAGGTGCCCGCAGAAGTGCTGATTTTTGGGCCATTGGAAGGCCGCGTACATCATGAGTATCAAAGACCGGGGCATTATGAATCACATATCCATAATGGCTGGTCATTTTTAGCCCACTTTTGGTGGCTGGCGTTTCCATTGGGGTGGTTTATTCTTAGGGTAATTTCAATGTTCACCAATTAAACTAAAAATAGTCGCTGGCATCCAAAGTGATGCGAGCGACTATTTTGATATTAGGAATGTTTATGAATCGCTTGCAACGCTAGTTTGTGGGCGCCTTGATTTTGGCGGTCAGGGATCCAGGTAGTGAGGACGATATTATAGCGTTCAATCAGTGTCATGAGATGTTGAATTAACGCCGGATAGTGTTTGGCATAGGCTTTGCCAATACTATCGGCGACTAACTTTGAATCTAGGTAGAACATCACTGTATCTGTAGGGGTTGCCAAAGGAGCAATCTGCTCAAAAGCTAGAATTGCGGCATGAAATTCAGCTTCATGATTGGTTAACTCGCCTAAATAGTGATAATGTTGTTGCTGAACGCCATCGATGACACTAATAATGCCGGCACCGCTTGGCCCAGGATTACCTTGCGTGGCTGCGTCAGCATATAATTTGATTAACATGACAAATACCTCTATCTTCCATTATACTAGAGGTTGGTAGAAACTCCCGAAAGGAGCATAAAAGATGAAAAGTTATTATCAACCAGCTGGGTTAGTCGGCTGGGTAACTTGGGCATGGATTTTAATGATTGCCATGTTTGGAACAATTATGTGGCTGGAAGTGACGCACATTAATGTTTGGGCGTATTGGTCATACGGTATTTTTGCGGTAATTGCACTCGGATCAATTTTCCGACGCCGTGTGACGATGACGGGTGATGCCATTCGCTTTCCACCGGTAATCGGGGTGCACGCAGAAACGATTCATTTTGCAGATATGCAATTTGTCCAGTTTAATAAGCACACGGTTATCTTTAGTCATGAAGGTGAACAATACAGTTATTGGATGAGCCGCCGCTTTTTGCAGGCGTTCAAGGAAAAGGTTGAAGGATAATTAAACAAATGACAGAAGAGACATTGGTTATTACAGAAGAAACGGGGCGCCTTGATAAGGTTGTCGCAGACGCGTTTGCAGATTATACACGTACGCAAGTTAATACTTGGATTGCGGACGGTATCTTGACGGTGAACGGGGCTGTTAAAAAGGCTAAGTATGCCGTTAAGCCTGGTGATGAAGTGAAATTCACGGTGCCAGCGCCAGTTGAAATTGATTTGCAACCCGAAGATATTCCATTGGATATTGTCTATGAAGATGATGACTTGTTGGTCGTTAACAAGCCACAAGGGATGGTGGTGCATCCATCATTAGGGCATGAATCTGGTACATTGGTGAATGCGTTGATGTTCCATACAAAGTTGTCATCAATTAATGGGGTGGTACGGCCAGGGATTGTCCACCGTATTGATAAGGATACGTCTGGTTTATTGATGGTCGCTAAGAACGATAAGGCGCACGAGTCATTGTCAGCCCAATTAAAAGAAAAGAAGAATTTACGTCAATACTACGCCTTAGTGCATGGTGAATTCGTTGAAAATGAAGGGACGATTAAGGCACCGTTGGGCCGTTCTTCAGCTGATCGTAAGAAGCAAGCCGTTGTGAGTGGTGGTCGCGATGCAGTGACGCACTTCAAGGTAATCAAGCGCTTTGTTGGTTACACATTAGTACAAGTAACGTTAGAAACGGGTCGTACCCACCAAATTCGTGTCCACATGGCCTACATTGGTCGTCCGGTTGCTGGTGATCCATTGTACGGACCAAAGAAGACGTTGCCAGGAAACGGGCAATACTTGCACGCAGCCACATTAGGGTTAACACAACCCACAACTGGTGAAGAGCTAACCTTTGAGGCGCCATTACCAGCTCATTTTACAGAAATGTTGGATCAATTGGATCCATATGCTGAGAAGGCTGAATAATCACCTAAAAAAACAGAATTCATGTTAGAATGAAGATACCTTCTTAAAGTTATCCAGAGAGATAGCAAGAGGCTAACGCAAACATGACTTTACTTGGGCGTTACCTATTTTAGTGTAGGTAACGCCCTTTTTTTATAACTAACCAGAAAAAGGAATGCGATTATGGCTAAAGAAATTGTAGATGCAATGGCAATGCAACGTGCATTAACACGAATTACTTATGAAATTATTGAAAAGAATAAGGGAATTAACAACTTGGTTATTGTCGGGATTAAGACGCGTGGGGTATATATTGCCCAACGTATTGCCCAACGGCTCCAACAATTAGAAAATGCCGAAATTCCAACGGCGGAATTAGATATTTCAAACTATCGTGATGATGCGACTCACGGTGATAGTAAGAGCACATTAGATATCGACATTGATGGCAAGCGCGTTATCTTGGTTGATGATGTATTGTATACGGGTCGTACAATTCGGGCCGCTTTGGATGCCTTGATGGATAACGGTCGTCCAGCGGTGGTTAACTTGGCAGTGTTAGTTGATCGTGGTCACCGTGAATTGCCAATTCGGGCTGATTTTGTGGGTAAGAATATTCCAACCGCAGCGTCAGAGCGTATTAATGTTAATGTAACTGAAATTGATGGAGCAGATTCTGTCGAAATTCGTTAGACGGAAAGGAGGGACCAATCAGGGGCAATTGTCTGATTGGTAACGACGTCATGACAAAACGTTATTTAATTTTGCAAGACGGGACCGTTTATGCTGGGGAAGCGTTTGGGGCACCAGCCACGACGTTTGGTGAAATTGTCTTTCATACAGCCATGACTGGCTATCAAGAAGTGATTACGAATCCCATTTATCATAATCAAATTATCATGTTTACGGCACCGACAATTGGGGCAGCCGGCGTGAATCATCGGGCTGATGAGTCAATTGTCCCGACGGTTAAGGGTGTTGTTGTGCGTGAAATTGCGGATATTTCCACGAATCGCTTGCAATCAATGAGTTTGCACGACTATTTGAAGCGGCATAATATTCCGGGCATTGCGCAAATTGATACCCGTGCTTTAGCCCGTCATTTACGGGAAACTGGTACGCAAAAAGCATCCATTGTTGACGTACCTGATGAGCACGCCTTTGATCAACTACGGGCGATGGTGTTAACAACCCGACAAGTCGCACAAGTTTCAACACCTAAAGCTTACGCCAATCCAGGGCGGGGGGCTAACGTCGTTTTGATTGATTTTGGTTTGAAAAATGGTATTTTACGGATGTTAAGTGATTTTGATGCAAATGTAACGGTATTACCATACAATGCAACCATTGAAGAAGTCACTAACTTAGATCCAGATGGGATCGTTTTTTCATCAGGACCGGGTAATCCGCAACAAGTTTCAGCGGATATATTTGATTTAATTCGTCACTTTCAAACACGGGTCCCGTTATTTGGTATTGGGTTAGGCCATGAATTATTTGCCTTGGCAAATGGGGCGACATTAGTATCGATGCCAGTGGAACATCATGGGATGAACCACCCAATTCGTGAACAAATCACAAATCGGATTATGTTTGCAACCCAAGGACAGGGTTTTGCGGTTGATTCAGATTCCATTAAGGGCACGCATATGTTTGTAACCCACATTGATTTAACTGATGGGGTCATTCAAGGATTACGTCATCGTGATTATCCAGCGTTTAGTGTGCAATTTTTCCCAGATACAGCGCCAGGGCCGTTTGAAGCCACGCAACCATTTGATGAATTTATGGAAATGGTTGCAGCACGACGGGGAGGTAACCTATCATGAGTGAACGTATTTTAATTATTGGTGGATCAGCAAATGATTTTGGACGTGAAACGGAAAGTGATGCGGCTAGTTATCAAGTTGCCAATGGCTTAGTAAAACGTGGCCATCAAGTCGTGATTGCGGATGATAATCCGTATGGTTACACGATGGAGCGCGATGATATTACGGTTGTTGAAACTGAATTAACTGCGCGTGAATTAGTGAAGGTGATTGTTCGGGAACAAATTACGGCGTTGGTACCATCAGTTGGTGGCCTAACTGCCGTGCGATTAGGAGCCGAGATTCTACAAATTCTTGGGAATGATGCGCCAAAGGTATTGGGGATGTCATTGCCTGTGATGCAGGCTGCGCAAAATAGTAAGTATTTAAAAGAACGGTTAACACAATTGAAGATTCCGAGTGTGCGCACGCGGTTAGCTAGTAATCTAAGCGAAGTATTTGATGTCGCGCGTGATTATGATTTTCCAATTGTGGTCCGTTCTGTGGCGCCGATTGGGCAAACACTACGTTTGCAAGTTGAAGATGCGATTGAACTAGAAGGTGCCGCTGAAGCAGCGCTGAACCGATCACTAACGCATCAGGTCAATGTCGATAAAAGCATTCGTGGCCAGCAAGAAATTGCGATGGTGGTTGTCCGTGATCGGATGGATACAACGTTGTTAATTGGGGGTGTTGAAGATATGGATCCGGTCGGAATTCACTCAGCGGACTCAATTGCCATGACCCCGATTCAAACTCTGTCAGATCCAATGTTTCAAACATTGCGTGATGCAGCCTTTACGGTGGCCCGGGGCTTTAATGTTGAAGGGTTGCTTGAAGTGCGTTTTGCTGTGAAAACCAATACGGAAGAGTATGTTGTAACTCGTGTTACCCCATACTTTGACCGGACATCGGCAATGATTGTTGCAGCGACAGGATACCCACTGGTACCAGTTATGGCGGGCTTGATGGCGGGTGAACGGTTAACAGATATTCAAATACCTTCTATCTATAGTGCACATACTGCCGTGTTAGAACCAACGATGGACCATATCGTGATGCGTTTTCCAGTGTTTGCCTTTGGTGAGCTGGAAAACGAGGGGGTAGAAACTGAACACCGCCTTGATACGGTACAAAAATCAGTTGGTGCAACCATCGGGGTTGGTCGTAGTGTTGAAGAAGCGCTGGAAAAGGCGATTCGAGCAGCGCATTTTAATAATCGTAATTTTTCACCCACGGTCATGAACGCTTTGACTGAAAATGAAATTATTGAACAATTAATTCACCCGCGGGACAATCGAATTTTGGTATTATTAGAGGCCTTGCGGCGTGGCTATACCGTTGATGAATTGGCTGAATTGACACAAATTAATGCGTTTTATTTCTATAAATTACAGCGACTTAATCATTTGGAACAAGCCGTTAAGGATAATCCATGGCAGCAAGAGGTCTTAAAAGAGGCTAAATATTATGGCTTATCAGACGGTTTAATTGCCAAATTATGGGATTCTAAATATGAGGCAGTGCGTCGTTATCGTTGGGATAACGGGATTTTACCGACTTATAAGGCGTTCGAACCATCGGCTGGTGAATTTGAAGAGTCTGTATCACAATTTTATTCAACGTTTGAATCAGAAAATGAAAGTGAACGACTTGGTGATAATTCCGCTTTGATTATTGGGACCGGTGCTTTCCGTCTTGGTGACGGAGCGGCAGCTTCTTATGTGATGGCCACCGTAGCGGACGAATTACGGCAACAAGGTCTGCAAACGGTCTTGATGAATAATAGTCCGACTGACTTAATGTTTATGCCCCAACTTGGTGATAAGCAGTATTATGAGCCGTTGGAAATTACGGATGTGATGAATGTCATTGAGATTGAGCAACCAACGCAGGTCTTTGTGCCCGGAAACCGGATTAAATTGATCAAGCAACTACGCGAGATGGGTGTAAACGTTCAAGTAATCGCGAAAGAGAAGTACTTGCCAAGTACCTTAGATGAAGCCGATAATCAATTAATCATCAATTATTTCTATGATGGTAAGCAATTACACGTTATTGGGATTAGTCATCAAGATAATGGTGGTATTCTTCTTGATCAAGCAGCGTTGACAGAACAGGTCTTAGATCAAATTCCAACACCAATTATGGCTATCGATACGCCTGGACTATATCAACTGGTGGTAGATCAATTACCAGTGCTAGACGCAGGAACAGCAACGGTGCGACCAATGCCATTTACCCATGTGGCCTTTTTAGATAAGGTCACCGGGATTCCATGGCTCCGCCTCATGGTGCGTTATATGCTTAATCAACCAACGGCAGCTGATCAAGCAATTTTGCAAGAATTACAACAACTTGCTTGGCGACTACCAACGGCGCGGCTTCGTTATCATGATGCAGACTTTGAAGAACACATGCAAATTCATCAACCATTGGACAACGGGCGCTTTGCGATGGGCGCGACCTATCAAGCGCTTTAAGAAAAACTTTAAAGTTGTATGGTAAACTAATACACATAACAAATTTTGAAAGAGGGCAATTTTCCATGTGGAAGAAAGTAGTGGCTATTTTAGTAGTCGTTGCCGTAGCTTTGGGACTGGCCGCTTATGGTCTTGGTCCTAAGTCAATCGCAACAACCAATTCAGGAAGTATCTCACAAGCTGAATATTACAATAAGTTGAAGAGTACGACTGAAGGTCAAAAGCAATTGGCTGATATGGTTATCCAAAAAGTATTGGATAAGAAGTATGGTGATAAGGTTTCAGCCAAGTCAATTGACAAGCAATTCAATGATATTAAAAACCAATATGGTGCCCAATTCGCCCAAGCGCTTTCAAGCAATGGGATGACACCGGCGACGTTTAAGGATTCATTAAAGATCCAAGCGTTGGAACAAGAAGCGGTTAAGGCCAACGTCAAGTACACGAAGAAGCAAATGCAAAAGCAATATGCTACGTACATGCCAACGATTAAGACATCAGCTATCTTAGTATCATCAGAGGATGATGCTAAGAAGGTGATTAGCAAGTTGGATGAAGGTCAAAACTTCGCCAAAGTTGCTAAGAAGGACTCAATCGATACCAATACGAAGGCCAAGGGTGGTGAAATGCCAGCCTTTGACTCAACTGATACGAGTCTAGATGCTAACTTCAAGGATGCGGCATTTAAGTTAAAGGCCCAAGAATATACGAAGACACCAGTAAAGTCAGCGAATGACCAAGGTTACTATGTCATCAAGGTAAATTCAAAGGCGGCTAAGAAGTCATTCAAGGCTTTGCAACCTAAGATGAAGCAAATCTTAGTTAACCAAACAATGAGTGATACAACTAAGGTGCAAGCGGTCATCGGTAATGAATTAGCTAAGGCGGATGTTGCGATTAAGGACAACGCATTGAAGAATGCTTTGTCAAGTTACACGCAAGCGGCGGCAAGTGCCCAAGCAGCTAAGGCCCAAGCTAAGAGTAGTTCATCTACTTCAAGCGATAAGGCGTCATCAGGTGCAAGTAGTTCATCTACTTCAAGCAATCAAGCATCATCAGATGCAAGTAGTTCATCTGTTAAGTAGGCAATTTATGAAAGCACGTCCCCGATGGACGTGCTTTTTTGTATAAATTGGCTAATTTAGTTAATAAAATGGCGAGAAAAGCTATTAAAACATTCGGAAATCGTGTACAATAAGTTATGTTAAAAACGTTTCGTTCGTGTTTTCACGGGTTTTGGAGGGAATATATTATGATTGATCGCTACGCGCGACCTGAAATGCGACACATTTGGTCATTAGAAAATCAATACCAATCTTGGTTAGACGTTGAAATTGCGGTAACTGCTGGTTGGGTTGACCAAGGGCATGTGCCGGCAGCTGATTTGGCTGCTATTCGTGAGAAGGCAACTTTCGATGCTGACCGCATCGCAGAAATTGAATTATCAACGCGTCACGACATGGTTGCGTTCACACGTAACGTGTCAGAATCACTAGGGGATGAACGTAAGTGGATCCACTACGGTTTGACATCAACTGACGTTGTTGATACGGCCCAAGCATTACGTTTGCGCCAAGCTAACAATATTATTAAGGCTGACTTGATTGCTTACCGCGACATATTGGCTAAGTTGGCACGCGAGTACAAGAATACGGTGATGATGGGACGTACACACGGTGTACACGCTGAGCCAACGACGTTCGGATTGAAGATGGCTCGTTTCTATCAAGCTGCAGTTCGTAACATTGAACGGTTTGATCGTGTGGCCGCTGCTGTTGAAACTGGAAAGTTGTCAGGGGCGGTGGGAACATTTGCCAATGTGCCACCTGCAGTTGAAGAAGTTGCGATGAAGGAACTTGGTTTGACACCACAACCAGTTGGATCACAAGTTTTGCCACGTGATTTGCACGCGGATTACATGACAACGATTGCCGTAATCGGGTCAACGCTTGAAGAAGTTGCTACAGAGATTCGTGGGTTGCAACGTTCTGAAATTCACGAAGTTGAAGAAGGCTTTAAGGGTGGACAAAAGGGTTCATCAGCAATGCCACACAAGCGTAACCCAATTGGGTCAGAAAACATTGTTGGTTTGTCACGCGTTTTGCGTGGATACTCAGTGACTGCCCTAGAAGATGTAGCCTTATGGCATGAACGTGATATTTCACACTCTGGTGCTGAGCGCATCATCTTGGCAGACGGAACATCTGTTTTGGATTACATGTTGCACCGTTTGACAGGTATTTTGGAAAACTTGCAAGTCTTCCCAGAAACAATGTTGGCGAACATGAAGCGTACTTATGGTTTGATTTACTCACAACGTTTGTTGTTGAAGTTGGTTGATGCTGGTTTGTCACGTGAAGCAGCTTACGATACAGTACAACCATTGACGGCACGCTCATGGGATGAACAAAAGCAATTCCGCGATTTAGTTGATGCTGATGAAACGATTCAAGCTAACTTGACACCAGCTGAAATTGAGGATGCCTTTGATTATAATTGGCACTTGAAGCATGTTGACGACATCTTTGCCCGTGTTGGTTTGAACTAATGGATAATAAATCTTCTCATTAGAAGGTTTAATTAGTAAATTAAAAAAATTTCGTGTATGCTTTAGGTATTCACAGGAATGGAGGATTTACTGATGGCATTAGAAGATCAAGTTAAGGGAACGGTTGATGAAGTCTCAGGCAAGGCCAAAGAAGTTGCGGGGGCAACAACCGGTGATGCAAAGCTTGAAGCTGAGGGGAAGGCCCAAGGCTTAGCTGGTAAAGCACGCGAAGCATTTGGTGATTTAAAGGATAAAGCTGAAGATGTCGTAGAAGACATCAAAGAAAAGTTCGATAAAAAGTAAATGTAAATAGATGAAAGGCTGGGAAGTTAATTTTCCTAGCCTTTTTATTTATTTTTATGAAAGGTCCGAATAGTCGGATAATCATGTTAAAACGTTATTATAAAGGTGATGGAAACGCTTTCTGAAAGACGTTGAACATTGATATAACAGGCGTTTAGCAGGTGTTTATTAGTTGACAATTTAGTAGAATTACAATAATATTTGATTATCGAATATTTCGATGTTCGAAATACTTTTTGGAAGGAGTGAGACTATGGCAGTTTTAACAACGACTGAAATTATGGATTTAATTCCAAATCGTTATCCAATTATTTACATGGATTATGTTGACGAAATGACGCCGGGTGAATCATTGATTGCGACTAAGAATGTGACAATTAATGAACAATTCTTCCAAGGTCATTTTCCAGGTAACCCTGTAATGCCAGGTGTATTGATTATTGAATCTCTTGCGCAAGCAGCTTCAATCCTAATCTTGTCATCACCACAATTCGTGGGTAAGACAGCTTACATGACTGGAATTGATAACGCCAAGTTTAAGCGTATGGTTAAGCCTGGTGATGTTCTTAAGTTACATGTTGAGTTTGGTTCTTTGCGTGAAAAGATGGGAACTGTAAACGTTAAGGCAGTAGTAGACGGCCAATTGGCAACTAGTGCACAATTGATGTTTGTTGTTTCACCTGAGGAAAAATCAGAAGATAACGCCAAGAGTGAGACGGAGAAGTAAACATGGAAGCTAGTGAAGAATTATCATTCGAACAGATTAATGAGGCCTTGGTTAGTGTCTTTAACGACGTTGTTTGGATTGAAGAAGCCTCATTACGGGAATCAAAGTTCCATGATATTACGATTAGGGATATGCATACGATTGCGGCCATCTCAATGTATGAGACACGCACAGCATCCCAAGTCGCAGAAATGGTTCACTTGACACCAAGTGCAATGACAAGTGTCATCGATAAGCTAGTTAAGAAAGGGTACGTTGAGCGTCATCGCGATGATAATGATCGACGAGTTGTCCACTTAGCATTGACCCACCAAGGGCGTACAGTTTTTCGCGCACACGAGGCTTTTCACCGAGGAATGGCTCACTCATTGTTTGACTCATTATCAGATAATGAAACGGTCGCTGTTCAAAAGGCAGTGCTTAATTTGCAAGAATATCTTCACGAACTAATCCAGTTTTAAGAGAGGACGATATGGAAAAGTTTGCCATCGTCCAGTCAGCGCGAATGATTCCATCACGTGTCGTTACAAATGATGATTTATCAACATTTATGGAGACGTCAGACGAGTGGATTCAGCCACGCACTGGAATTCGCCAACGACACATTGTTGACACTGAAGATACTAGTGATTTAGCAGTTGCCGTTGCAGAAAAGTTATTAAGTCAGGCCGGACTATCAGCTGATGAATTAGATTTCATTTTGGTTGGTACGATGTCACCTGATACGTTGTCACCAAGCGTTGCGCAAATTGTGCAAGGTAAAATTGGGGCAACAAATGCTTTTGCCTGGGATTTGAGTGCTGCCTGCTCAGGGTTTGTTTATACCTTGAGCATGGCCAGTTCATTGCTAAGCACACGTTACCAACGTGGCATAGTGATCGGTGCAGAAGTACTAAGTAAGTTGGTTGATTGGAGCGACCGTACAACGGCCGTATTGTTTGGTGATGGGGCCTCAGGTGTTTTGCTTGAGCGTACCGATGAGGAAACTGGATTAATTGCTGAGTCATTAAAGACGTTCGGTGATCGTTCAGAATTCTTGACGGCTGGTCAACAACCAAACGCTAATCATTTTGCTGGTGAACTTAAGGCTGCAGATCCGTTCTTTAAAATGAATGGTCGTGAAGTATATAATTTTGCGACACGTGAAGTGCCTAACGTCTTAAATGAAGCCTTAGAAAAAGCTGACTTAACGCCTGATGATGTTGATTTATATCTGCTTCATCAAGCAAATGGCCGGATCGTAAGCAGTATTGCAAAGCGATTTGGTCAACCAATCGAAAAGTTTCCGATGAACATGGCTTCATATGGAAACACAAGTGCTGCAAGTATCGGTATCTTACTTGACGAACTTCGCCAAGCTGGTACAGTACATGCGGGACAAACGATTGCCATTGCCGGATTCGGTGGTGGATTAACGGTTGGCGCTTTGATTATCAAAATCTAATCGTCACTTTTAATAAATTGTATATATGCTATACAATTCAAATTTCAAACTAATTACAAAATTTTATTAAAGAAAAAAGAGGATAATAACATGACTGAAGCAGAAATTTTTAACAAGGTATCAGAAATCTTGGTTGACCAATTTGATTTGGAAGAAGGCGAAGTTAAGCTAGAAACAAACATGACTGAAGACATCGATGCTGATTCATTGGACTTGTTTGAAGTTTTGAACCGTGTTGAAGATGACTTTGACATCAAGTTGGCTGTTGCTGAAGAAGTACAAACTGTACAAGACTTGGTAAACAAGGTATCAGAACAAGTTAACGCCTAATTAAGCCAACCCAGAGAAAGGGAACCACAAAATGAGCGTCAAGCTAAATAATCCATTATTTGAAAAGTTGGGCATGAAGTACCCAATTATCCAGGGCGGAATGGCCTGGGCGGGTACCGGTCGTCTTGCGGGTGCCGTCTCTGAAGCTGGTGGTCTTGGTATTATTGGAACTGGGTACTGGAAGGCCGATAAGGTTCGTGAAGAAATTCGCCGTGCTCGTGAAGTTACTGATAAGCCATTTGGTGTGAACGTGATGTTGATGTCACGTCACATCCGTGGTGTTTTTGATGTCATCATCGAAGAAGGTGTTAAGGTTGTGGCAACTGGTGCAGGAGACCCTTCACCATTTATTGAAGAGTTGCACAGCCATGGCATCTTGGTTATTCCTGTTGTGCCATCAGTTGGTTTGGCCAAGATGATGGAAAAGAAGGGTGTCGACGCTGTTGTTGCCGAAGGAATGGAATCTGGTGGCCACATCGGTATGTTGACAACCATGACATTGGTGCCACAAGTCGTTGATTCAGTAAATATCCCAGTTATTGCAGCGGGTGGTATTGCTGACGGACGTGGTGCTGCTGCTGCCTTTATGTTGGGTGCTTCTGGTATCCAAATGGGAACTCGTTTCCTAGCGTCTGCTGAATCTGAAGTGCACGACAACTTTAAGAACGCCGTTGTTAAAGCTAAGGACATCGATACACTTGTCACAGGTGAATTGATGGGTAACCGTGCTCGTGTCTTGAAGACGAAGATGTCAAAGAACTTTGTTAAGCAAGAACGTGTTGAAATCACCAAGCCAAAGCCTGATGCTGCCGCAATTGAAGAGTTGGAAAACGGTTCATTGCGTCGTGCAGTTATTGAAGGTAACAAGGAAACTGGTGCTTTCATGGCGGGACAAGTTTCAGGAATGATTACTGAAGTGAAGTCTGTTGCTGACATTCTAGAAGATGTTTGGTCACAAGCACAAGACTTGATGAACTAACCAAACAACGGAGGGATAACATGAAACTCGGAATTTTGATGAGTGGACAAGGTGCACAAAAAGTCGGCATGGGTGCTGATTTATATGCGCAAGTCCCTGCTTATCAAGCAACTATCGATCGTGCAAGTGAGTTACTTGGTTATGATGTGATGACGACTATCGTGAACAGCGAAGAAAACATCATTCAAACAAAGTACACGCAACCTGCTATCTTAGCGATGAGTATGGGGATTTACAATGCTTTGGCAGATGTAATGCCTACACCAGCAGGAACGCTTGGGCTAAGTCTTGGTGAATACAGTGCCTTAACGGCAGCTGGTGTTTTGACTTTTGATCAAGCGATTTCAATCATTAAGGATCGTGGTGCATACATGCAAGAAGCTGGTGATGCTAATCCTGGTAAAATGATCGCAGTTATGTCGGATGAACAAGATATGGTCGTTGCAACGCTTGAAAAGTTGCAAGCTGACGGTAAGCGTGTTTACCCAGCTAACTTCAATACATTTAATCAATTGGTTATTGGTGGTATTGCGGCGGACGTTGATGACGCAGTTGCTGCATTAACTGAAGCTGGCGTTTCACGCATGATTGAATTGCCAGTTTCAGGTGCATTCCACACACCATTGTTGCAATCAGCAGCTGACCAATTGGTTGGCCGTTTGGAGGAAGAGACTTTTGCACCAGCTGAGTTTGCAGTTTACTCAAACACAACTGGTGAAAAGTTTGACGACTTCAAGTCAACATTATTGACGCAAATCACGTCACCAACTTACTTTGCGCAAGCATTGAAGGCAATGGTCGATGATGGTGTTGATACGTTGATTGAGTTTGGTCCAAGTGACACGCTAATCAAGTTTGCTCGCAAGATTGTGGGTAAGGATGTAAAGCGTTATGTTGTAAAGGATCTTGCTTCATTTAATGAGGTGCGGGACATGTTGCGTGCAGAACAGGAGAATGCCTAATGAACCTTGAAGGAAAGAACGTGTTGATCACAGGATCAACGCGTGGAATTGGACTTGCTATCGCGAAGGCTTTTGATGCCGCTGGTGCTCGTGTTATCTTACATGGTCGCTCAGCTGCTAAGCCTGAAGTATTAGCCCAATTTGGTGAAGAAACATTAGCAATTACGGCTGACATTGCTGATGAAGCAAGTGTTAACGCTGCTTTGGAAGGCTTATTAGAAGAAATTCCAGCGGTTGATATTTTGATTAATAATGCTGGAATTGTTAACGATAAACTTGCAATGGGGATGAAGCCGAGCGAATTTGCCAGTGTGGTTAACACAAACCTAAACGGGACATTTAATGTGACGCAACCAATCTTCAAGAAGATGTTGCGCGCACGTTCAGGTAACATCATTAACATCTCATCAGTTGTCGGATTGATGGGAAACGTTGGTCAAGCAAACTATGCGGCCTCAAAGGCTGGTTTAGTTGGTTTGACAAAGACGTTAGCCAAGGAAGGTGCAATGCGTGGTATCCGTGTTAATGCCATTGCGCCGGGTATGATTGTGTCAGATATGACGGATGCATTGTCTGACAAGGTAAAGGACCAAGTTCTAGAAGCAGTACCTTTGAAGCGTTTTGGAGACGCGGATGAAATTGCTCAAACTGCCTTGTTCTTGGCGCAAAACGATTACATCACTGGCCAAACAATTACGGTCGATGGTGGATTGTACATCTAAGAAAAATAGATACGATTTAATGCACTTATTCGATTTAAACTTTTACTAAATCGTATCTCTGCTTAGGAAAGTGAGGAGAACACACATGACACGAGTTGTCGTAACAGGTTTGGGTGCAGTTACACCCGTTGGTAATACTGCAAATGACTTTTTAGATGGTATCTTTAACAGCCAAGTCGGTATTGCCCCAATTACTAAGTTTGATGCAACTGAGACTGGTGTTTCAGTTGCTGGTGAAGTTAAGGGATTTGACCCTGCTGAACGTGTTGGTAAGCGTGAAGCGCGTAAGATGGATTTGTTCTCACAATATGCCGTCCACGCTGCTGGTGAAGCTTTGGAAAACGCAGGTCTAGCGGATGGGGTGGATAACCCTGACCGTTTTGGTGTTATCATGGGTAACGGTATCGGTGGTTTGACGACGATCGAAGAACAAGTTATCAAGATGCACGACAAGGGACCTCAACGTGTTAGCCCAATGTTCGTACCAAATGCGATTCCTAACATGGTGTCTGGTAACGTTTCAATGCGTTATAACGCCAAGGGAATTAACTACACGCTTTCAACAGCTTGTGCAAGTGCGACAAACGCAATTGGTGAAGCTTTCTGGCGTATCCAATCTGGTAAGTATGACGTTATGCTTACTGGTGGATCAGAAGCAACGGTTAACGAAATGGGAATCTCAGGATTCGCAGCGTTGACTGCTTTGTCAACAGAAGCTGACCCAATGGAAGCTTCAAAGCCATTTGATACGAACCGTCACGGCTTCGTGATGGGTGAAGGGTCTGGAATCTTGGTTCTAGAATCACTAGAACACGCGCAAGCCCGTGGGGCAAACATTATTGCCGAAATCGTTGGTTATGGTGCTAACTCAGATGCACACCACTTGACGAGCCCAACTCCGGATGGGTCAGGACCTGCTGGTTCAGTTAAGTTGGCATTGCAAGATGCTGGTATCCAAGCAAGCGATATTGACTACGTTAACGCCCACGGTACGGCTACTGGTGCTAACGATGCCGCTGAATCAAAGGCGATGGAATTGGTCTTTGGTCAAAACAATGTCTTGATTTCATCAACTAAGGGGATGACTGGGCACTTGTTGGGAGCGGCTGGTGCAATCGAAGCAATTGCTGCAATCGGAGCTTTGGTTCGTGAACAATTGCCAGTTAACGTTGGTTTAACAGAACAAGATCCTGAAACAACAGGCGTAACGTTGGTTAACGACGAAAATAAGTTCGTTGCACCAGAATACGTTTTGTCTGCTAACTACGGATTTGGTGGCCACAACGCCGCTATTATTTTTAAGAAGTGGAGTGAAAACTAATGGGTTTGCAATTAGATGACATTCGAGCATTAATGCAAGATTTAGAAAATAGTTCTTTGCGTGAATTTTCATTGCAATCTGAGGACTTTAGCTTGCATTTGAGCAAGAACGAAATCACGCAACCTGTTGTCACGACGCCAGCGCAACCAGCTGTTGCGGCAAGTGTCGCGGCAGCAGAAGCGCCTGCAGCAGAGCACCATCCTTTGGATAAGAGTGCTAAGCCAGGTGTGTCAATTGATGCACCGTTGGTTGGAACGGTTTATTTGCGTCCCAACCCAGATGCAGCAGCATTTAAGCAAGTTGGTGACCACGTTTCAGTGGGTGAACAAGTTGCGATTGTTGAAGCAATGAAGCTTATGACGCCAGTTAAGAGTAACGTTGCCGGTGTGATTACCGAAATTTTGGTTGAGGAAGAAGATGTTGTTGACTACGGTCGCGCACTATTCCGTGTCGAACTAGATGCCTAAGGAGGTCTCGACATGTCAGTATTAAACACACAAGAGATTCAAGAGATCTTGCCTCACCGTTACCCAATGTTGATGTTGGATACGGTTGAAGAATTGGTACCTGGTGAAAAGACAGTGGCAATTAAGAATGTCACGATCAACGAAGAAGTTTTCCAAGGTCACTTCCCAGGTAACCCAACGTTCCCAGGCGCTTTGACAGTTGAAGCTTTGGCCCAAGCTGGTGCCGTTGCTTTGTTGTCTATGCCTGAATTTAAGGGTAAGACAGCTTACTTTGGTGGTATTAAGAAGGCCCGTTTCCGTCAGATGGTTAAGCCAGGTGATCAAATGCGTCTTGAAGTGACGTTGGATCGTTTGCGTGGACCTATCGGTGAAGGTAAGGGTATTGCTTACGTTAACGGTAAGAAGGCAACAACGGCAGATTTGACGTTTATTATTGGAGATTAATGATGTTCAAGAAAGTGTTAGTCGCAAATCGTGGTGAAATCGCGGTTCGTGTCATCCGTACACTGAAGGAAATGGGCATTAAATCTGTTGCTATTTACTCTTCGGCTGATGCGGATAGCCTCCATGTGAAGTTGGCTGATGAAGCAATTTCAGTTGGGGGACCAAAGTCAAAAGATAGTTACCTAAACATGAAGAATATCCTAAGTGCCGCTTTGTTGACAGGTGCTGAAGCTATTCATCCAGGGTATGGGTTCTTATCTGAAAACGAATTATTTGTTGAAATGGTTGAAGCGGTTGGTTTGAAGTGGATTGGTCCAAGTCCTAAAGTGATTGAACTAATGGGAAATAAGGCTAATGCTCGTGAATCAATGCGTGCAGCTGGTGTGCCGGTTATTCCAGGTTCAGAAGGCTTTATTCGAGACGCTAGTGAAGCTAAGGCGGTTGCTGACCGTGTTGGCTACCCATTATTGCTAAAGGCAGCTGCCGGTGGTGGTGGTAAGGGTATGCGTTTTGTGTATTCAGATGATGAGTTAGCAGATAAGTTTGATGATGCACAACGTGAGGCCAAGGCTGCGTTTGGTGATGAACACATGTATGTCGAAAAGGTCATGGAAAACGTGCGCCACATCGAAATGCAAGTGATGCGTGACCAATTTGGGAATGTCTTGTACTTCCCAGAACGTAACTGTTCATTGCAACGTAACAACCAAAAGGTGATGGAGGAAAGTCCAGCACTAGGTGTTACGCCTGCAATGCGATCAGAACTTGGTGATATTGCGACTAAGGCAGTTAATGCCTTGCAATATGAAAATACTGGAACCCTTGAATTCTTGCAAGACCATGAAGGGAATTTCTACTTCATGGAAATGAACACACGTATTCAAGTGGAGCACCCCGTTACAGAAATGGTAACTGGTGTTGATTTGATTCGCATGCAAATTGAAGTTGCAGCGGGTGAAGCCTTGAAGGTGTCACAAGATGACATTGCTTTGAATGGCCACGCCTTGGAAGTTCGCTTAAATGCTGAACAACCAGCCTTAAATTTTGCACCAAGTGCCGGTCAAATTGACTTTGCCTTTTTGCCAACTGGGGGACCTGGTATTCGAATTGATTCTGCCATTTACACTGGCGATCGTATTCAACCATTTTATGATTCAATGATTGGTAAATTATTAGTTCACGCAGAGAATCGTTTGGATGCCGTCACAAAGATGAAGCGTATCTTAGATGAATTAGTCATCGAAGGGGTTAACACCAATGCGCAATTCCAAATGGCCTTACTAAACGATCCAACTGTGGTACGTGGTATGTTTGATACACGTTATTTGGAAAAGGACTTTTTGCCTCGTTGGCAAGATAGTTTACCAGCCGCTGATTAAGGAGGCGAAGCATGGATTTATTTAATAACACCACGGTTTCAACTCCCAAGATTAAGCGCGATGCGACGCTTGACGAGCGTATTCCAGATGGCTTGTTCTTAGCATGTCCGTACTGTGGCGAGCAACTTTACTCAAAGCAATTGGGTGACCACCGTGTCTGCCCAAATTGTAATTATGGGTTCCGTTTGCAAGCTCGTGATCGTGTTGCCTTAATGACTGATGATTTTGAAGAATTAGATGCTGATTTGCAAATCGGTGAAACTGACTTTCCAGGTTATGCTGGTAAGTTAGACCGTGCGCGGCAACAAACGGACCTTGGTGACTCAGTCTTAACAGGGTTAGCGACCTTAGAAGACCAAGCAGTTGCTTTGGGAATCATGGATTCTTACTTTATCATGGGTTCATTGGGAACCATTACTGGTGAAAAAATTACTCGTTTGTTCGAGCGAGCAACTACTGACCGCTTGCCGGTTGTCTTGTTTACAGCATCTGGTGGTGCGCGTATGCAAGAAGGTATCAATTCGTTGATGCAAATGGCTAAGGTTAGTGGCGCTGTTGCGGCGCACCAAGAAGCTGGCTTGCCATACATTGTGGTCTTAACCGATCCAACAATGGGTGGTGTAACAGCTTCATTTGCGATGCAAGGTGATATTACGTTAGCGGAACCACACGCCCTAGTCGGGTTTGCGGGAAAGCGCGTTATCGAACAAACCATTCACGAAAAGCTACCTAAGGAATTCCAACGTGCTGAAACAGTTTTGGAGAATGGCTTCATTGATGCGATTATCCCTCGTCAAGAGATGACTGCAACGTTGGCGCAATTAGTACGCTTTCACCCTAAGCAGGAGGTTAAGTAATGGCTGCATTATTCCGTCGTGAATTAACACCTGTTCAGGTGGTCAAAAAGTCTCGTGAAGATCGTTTTGCTGCTCGTGAAATTATTGGAGGTATCTTCACTGATTTTATGGAGTTACACGGTGATCGTTATTATGGTGATGATGCCAGCGTAATTGGTGGATTAGCAAATCTTGAAGGGCAACCCGTAACGGTGATTGCAATTGATAAGGGAACTGACCTACAAGACAAACTATCTAAGCGCAATGGTTCACCAGAACCATATGGGTACCGTAAAGCAACGCGATTGATGAACCAAGCTGCTAAGTTTGGTCGGCCAATTATTACGTTTATCAACACGCCTGGTGCCTTTCCTGGTAAGTCTGCTGAAGACCAAGGGCAAGGTGAGGCGATTGCTGAAGCGATTGTTGAAAGCATGAAGTTCCCAGTACCAATGATAGCAATTGTCTATGGTGAGGGGGGCTCAGGTGGGGCGTTAGCTTTGGCAACATCCGATCAAGTTTGGATGTTCCAAAATTCAACGTACTCAATTCTCTCTCCTGAAGGCTTTGCGGCAATCCTTTGGAAGGATGCTAAGCGTAGTGCGGAAGCTGCTGAGCTAATGGGCTTGACGCCTAATGATTTATTGGCCAATGAAGTTATTGATTACATTGTGCCAGAAAGTCACTCACACAACCGTGTGTTTAGTTTGGTCCGTGCAAAGTTGCAAGAAGAAATCAGCACTTTGCAACAATTGACGCCAACTGAATTAGTTGCTAAGCGTCGTGCACGATTCCGTGCCTTTTAAATTAAACAAAAAATTGTTTCAAAACGTCGGGTCTAATGACCTGGCGTTTTTTTTTGACTACGGTAAAATAGGAGCATGATATATAGCTAAGGTGGAGGGGTAAAACATGGATAAGCAAACAGAACAAAAGAAGTTAGCTGGGGAATATGCAGCAGAGTTAGTTAAAGACGGCATGACAGTCGGGTTGGGGACCGGCTCAACCGTCCGTTTTTTTGTGGAACGCTTAGCACAACGCGTTTATCAAGAGGGATTACACGTGATAGGTGTCACGACTTCAAGTAAGACATCAGCATTAGCCAAATCATTAGGGTTGCGCATTCTATCGGTTGATGAGGTGGATGAGATTGATTTAACGGTTGATGGGGCTGATGAAGTTGACGTGAATCTAGATGGGATTAAAGGTGGTGGCGCCGCGTTATTATTTGAAAAAATCGTGGCAATGAATTCTAAGCAAAAAATTTGGATTGTTGATGACAGTAAGTACCATGAGCACTTAGGGTCATTCCCCTTGCCTGTGGAAGTTGTGCCATATGGTAGTCGCCAATTATTAGACCGCTTTGAAGCTGCTGGTTTTAACCCCACTTTTCGATTGCGCGAAGATGGGCATAAATTAAATACTGATGCCGGTAATTACATTATTGATTTACATCTAGAATACATTGAACGCCCAGAAGCACTTGCTACGCGCTTAGAACAGACGGTAGGTGTAGTAGAGCACGGCTTGTTTTTGGGCATGACTGATACGGTGATTGTTGGTGGTGATGAAATTCGCGTCATTGAGCGTGCCGCAGTTACGCAATAATTTACGAACTCGAAATATGGGATTTAATGCACCATCTAGCCTATGTGATATAATTAATCTACTAGTAATAAGCACGGGGGCTTATATTAAAGGAGATTAACTTACTATGACATGGCAAGAAAATTATCAAATTTGGGCTGATCGCACAGATTTGCCATCAGATTTGCAAAACCAAATGACACAAATGGCAACGGATGAGAAGGCTGCTGAAGATGCTTTCTACCAACCATTATCATTTGGAACGGCGGGAATGCGTGGTATCTTAGGTGCCGGTATTAACCGTATGAACATTTTCACGGTACGCCAAGCTACCGAAGGATTAGCACGTTTAATGGATTCATTGGATGATGCAATTAAGGCCCGGGGGGTAGCAATTGCGTATGATTCACGCCACTTCTCACCTGAATTTGCCTTAGAATCAGCTAAGGTCCTTGGTGCTCACGGCATTAAGGCTTATGTCTTTGAATCATTACGGCCAACACCAGAATTGTCATTCACGGTACGTCACTTACATGCGTACGCGGGGATTATGATTACAGCTTCACACAACCCAAAGGATTATAACGGTTACAAGATTTATGGTGAAGATGGTGGTCAAATGCCACCAAAGGAATCTGATATTATTACAGATTCAATCCGCCAAGCAGATATGTTTGCCATTCCAACGGTTGATGAAGCTGAACTAATTGCAGCTGGCTTATTGGTTAAGATTGGTAAGGAGGTTGACGATGCGTACCTTGCGGAAGTGAAGACGGTTACCGTTGATCAACACTTGATTGATACGGTCGGTAAGGACATGAAGTTGGTGTACTCACCATTGCACGGAACGGGTGCTTTAATTGCTGGCCAGGCTTTGCACAATGCAGGGTTTGAAAACGTTTTGATTGTGCCTGAGCAAGCTGAACCAAATGGTGATTTTCCAACGGTTAAGTTGCCAAATCCTGAAGATCCTGAAGCTTTGGCAATGGGAATCGCTTTGGCTAAACAAGAAGACGCGGATGTTGTGATTGCCGTAGATCCCGATGCTGACCGTATGGGAACAGCAGTTCGTATGCCATCAGGTGATTACCAATTGTTGACGGGTAACCAAATCGGTGCCATTCTATTGAACTATCTACTAACGGCTAAGCAAGCTGCTGGTACGTTGCCAGCTAATGGTGCCTTGGTTAAGTCAATTGTGTCATCAGAATTTGCGGCTGATATTGCTAAGCACTTTAACATGACCACGATTGATGTTTTGACTGGTTTTAAGTATATTGCCGAGCAAATCCAACACTTTGAAGACACAAACGAGCACACGTTCTTATTTGGTTTTGAAGAATCATATGGTTACTTGGTGAAGTCATTTGTGCGTGACAAAGACTCTGTCCAAGCCACGGTACTATTAGCTGAAGTGGCAGCTTACTATAAGTCACAAGGTAAGACGTTATATGATGGTTTGCAAGACTTGTTTAACACGTATGGTTACTTTGTTGAACACACCAAGTCATTGACGTTTGCTGGGGTTGACGGTGCTGATAAGATTGCCGCTTTGATGAGCAAGTTCCGTGCTGAAACACCAGCTTCATTTGGTGACATTGCGGTGGTTAAGGTGGCTGATTTTGCCGCTCAAACGCAAACGGATGTAACCACTGATACGACGACAGCTTTGACATTGCCAAAGGCTAACGTTGTCAAGTACTGGTTAGCAGATGGTTCATGGGTTGCTGTACGTCCCTCAGGTACTGAGCCAAAGATCAAGTTCTACGTGGGTACGAAGGGTGAAACTGAACAAGTTGCCCAAGCTAAGTTGGCTGCTATTCAAGCAACGATCGACACGTACATTGATTAATCTTTAACAAAAATTTTGGTGCTTTGTGTTAAATAGCGTGAAAATTGCACTTCAATCTGACGGAGATTGAAGTGTTTTTTGCTATCAGTAGTGTTAAAAAATTGAGTATTCGGTTATGATAGGATTTTTTCTATTTTGCTTTTCGGATTGATTGGTGTGATATAACTGTTATACAACACCAACAATGTGGTATACTCCTTTATAAGGTAAACAAAAAGACTACCAGGAACGGCTATTCCTAGTAGTCTTATCAGATTGTTTATCCTCGCACTCAGATTGAAAACATGTTTAAGTAGTGTATTGCCAAGTGCAAGTTAACCGCCAGACTATTGTGAGTAGTCCGACGGTCTTTTTTATGCCCTGAACATGGCAATACGTTTAAAAGAAGTTCTTGATGAACTCAGCAACTATTAGTGCTAGTTTCTTGGCCAATGCCTTAATGACAGTAACCATGAACAACTTAACACTAGCAACAGCCAATGCCTTCATGCGCTTCCACATGTGAGGTTAATTCCTTCTCAGTATTTTCCATGCGACCACCTCCCCAAAGGCTGATATGACCATCTGGGTACGGGTTGGGCTAATCTGACAGCAGTAATCATACCATTGTGGTTGAAAGAATGTAAGACCTTGACAATGTCCTGAAGTAGTCTGTAAGATGTTGCTTTTCCTGATTGGTCAGGTGTGGTAGAAATTATCTTACAAGCAATAATTTTACACTTGGGGGATGGCAGTTAAGCGCGACAAAACTAACAAACAGACGAATCGGTGGCATTCATTCATTTTAATCCGTAACAAAAATTTTAATTAGGTCTGTAGGTATTTCTACAGGCCTTTTTCTGTTACACTTAGGATATCAACTAACTAGTTTAGCTAAAGGAGAAATAACTATGACAGTATTGATTATTATTATCGTAATCGTTGTTTTGGCGTTAATTTGGATGTCAATGTACAACGGCTTGGTTCGCTCACGGATGCACACACAAGAAGCTTGGAGCCAAATTGACGTGCAATTGAAGCGTCGTAACGACTTGATTCCTAACTTATTGGAAACGGTGAAGGGGTACGCCAAGTTTGAACAAAACACATTAGAAAAGGTGATTTCATTGCGTAATCAATTGACGCAAGTCCCTGCGGATAATCACCAAGAAGCTATGAATTTGTCTGACCAATTGTCATCAAGTTTGAAGTCAGTCTTTGCGGTTGCGGAAGCCTATCCTGATTTGAAGGCCTCAGCCCAATACAACAAGTTGATGGAAGAATTGACAAACACGGAAAACAAAATTGCTTACTCACGTCAATTGTTCAACACAACGACAGCTACTTACAACACGAAGTTGCAAACAGTGCCAACTAATATTGTGGCAAAAATGCATCACTTCCAACCTAGTGAATTCTTAGCAACACCAGCCGAGGAAAAGGAAGTCGTTAAGGTTTCTTTTGATGACCAAGGTTTGTAGTCAGGAGCGCAAGAAACATGTTATTTGAGCAAATTAGCAAAAATAAACGCAAAACAATTATGCTCTTTCTGGTGTTTTTCTTGTTCATGGGTGTTGTTGGGGCAGCGCTCGGTAACTACATGTTTGGTAGTTGGTCAGCCGGGGTGGTGATAGCTTTGGTAGCCGGGCTTGTCTATGCGGTATTTATGTTTGGTCAATCAACTGATGTTGTAATGAGCATGAATCATGCCCAAGAAATTACGTCTGTTGATCAAGCACCAGATCTATGGCATATTGTGGAAGATATGGCGTTGGTAGCGCAAGTGCCCATGCCGCGGGTGTTCATCATTGATGATCCCAGTCCGAATGCATTTGCGACTGGTAATAATCCGGAACATGCCGCAGTTGCTGCGACCACGGGTATTTTGCAACGCTTAACACGTGAAGAACTAGAAGGGGTGATGGCCCACGAAATGACGCACGTGCGCAACTATGACATTCGTTTGCAAACGATTGCCGTGGCCATGACGTCAGCGATTGCGATGTTAGCCAACTTTGGGACGCATTTTTGGTACTTTGGTGGTGGTAATCGCGACCGTGATCGTGAAGGTGGTAATAGTAATATTATTGGGATGATTGTCTCAGTAGTGGTTTTGTTACTAGCCCCCTTAGCGGCAACGCTTGTTCAACTTGCCATTTCACGTAACCGTGAATATTTAGCGGATGCAGGGGCTGTTGAACTAACGCGTAACCCCCAAGGGCTAATCAGTGCCTTACGGAAAATTTCACAAAGTGAGCCAATGTCAACTGACAATGTTTCACCAGAAAGTGCGGCTTTGTATATTGCCAACCCATTAAAAGGGGACAAGGTAGCAAGTTTGTTTGCCACCCATCCACCAATGGAAGAGCGCATTGCAGCGTTAGAAAAATTGTAAAATGACAACAAGTCAAACGAACTTGCAGTGGCTGCGAGTCGTTTGGCTTGTTTTTTATTAGCTAACGTATTACGATTCTAACGGTGATTTCATTTAGTGAGAGAAACAATGTGCTATAATGGAAAACATTGTTGGTCGTGGAAAAGGCTATTTAAAGGAGAATAAGATGAAGAAAAAAGCGCCAGTGGTGAAGAACCAAGAATTTGACGCAACTGTCATCGATTTAACGTACGAAGGAAACGGAGTCGTTAAGGTTGAAGACTTCCCAGTTTTTGTGGCTAACGCAGTGCCAGGCGAAGAAATTCGTGTTGGGATTACGAAGGTGGCTGGGACATATGCATTCGGTCGTGTGATTAAGACGCTCAAGGCGTCAGCTGACCGTAATGACGATGTTGATGTAACGGCATTGACATCAGGAATTGCACCATTAGCACACTTGAAGTATGACGCCCAATTGCGTTTCAAGCAAAAGCAAGTGCAAGAATTGCTAAAGAAGCAACACATTGAAGCTGAAGTGTTAGAAACCATTGGTATGGAAAACCCAACCGGTTACCGTAACAAGGCGCAAATTCCAACACGTGAATTGCGTGGTGAATTGACGACTGGTTTCTATCGTCGTGGTTCACACAACTTGATGCCAATTGAAGATTTCTACATTCAAGATCCAGAAATTGATAAGGCCATTATTGTCATTCGTGATATTTTACGTAAGTATCACATTCCAGCTTACAACGAATTTGAACACAAGGGTGTGATGCGTAACATCATGGTTCGTCGTGGATACTACAGTCATGAGGTCATGGTTGTCTTGGTAACGCGTTCAAAGAAGTTGCCTGGAGCAGAATTGATTGTTGCCGACATTCGTGAAGCTTTACCTGAAGTAAAGTCAATTATTCAAAATGTTAACCAAGAGAAGACTAACGTTATCTTGGGTGACAAGAACAATGTTCTTTGGGGTAAGCCAGTAATCATGGACACATTGTTTGGTAAGAAGTTTGCCATTGGGCCAAACTCATTCTACCAAGTGAACCCACAAACCACCGAAGTTATTTACAAGTTGGCTGCTGATAAGGCTGGCTTGACTGGTAACGAAGAAGTTATTGACGCTTATTCAGGAATTGGAACAATTTCATTGACGATTGCTGACCGTGTTAAGTCTGTTTTGGGTGTGGAAATTGTCCCTGGTTCTGTTGATGATGCCAAGCGTAATGCTGACTTAAATGGTATTCGCAATGCGAAGTTTGAACTTGGTAAGGCCGAAGAAAAGATGGTTGAATGGCAAGAAGCTGGTATGCAAGCGGATGTCATCTTCGTTGATCCGCCACGTAAGGGATTGACGCCTGAATTGATTGATGCAGCAACTGGTATGACGCCTGAAAAGATTGTCTACATTAGTTGTAACCCAGCTACGTTAGCGCGTGACATGGTGCAAATCATTGCTAATGGTTACCACATTGACGGACCGGTGCAACCGGTTGACCAATTCCCACAAACGACACACATTGAAACTGTGACGGTCTTTGTGAAGGACTAATTACAAAACTAAACAAACATTATCGATAACCCGATGAAGCCCATTAACTGCCAGTATGGTGGTTGATGAGCTTTTTTGGTTAGTATGATATGATTGAGGCGATGATTAGTGAGAAATGGGGGATGTCATGATGGCATTAAAATTAGGGATTATTGGGACCAATTGGATTACTAAAATGTTGGTAGCCGCCGCACATGAATCACAAGCGTATCAATTAACGGCTGTCTATTCACGGCATGCAGAGACTGGCCAGGTGTTTGCGGCCGAGTTTGGAGATGACGTGGCTGTTTATACAGATTTGACGACCTTCATGACCAGTGGTATTGAGGTAGTCTATATTGCATCGCCAAATAGTTTACATTTTGGACAAGCTAAGTTAGCGATTGAACATGATGTCCATGTGATTGTTGAAAAATCTGCTTTTTCAACACCGGCTGAATTTGAAGATATTTATACGTTGTTACAATACCATCCTAAGGTACGGTTATTTGAAGCAGCACGGCATATTCATCAAGCCAACTTTCATGTTTTAACGAAGCAGGTGCAGGCGATGTCACACATCTCAGGCGCAACGTTAGTCTTTGAAAAGTATTCATCACGGTTTGATGACTATTTAGCAGGCCGAGAACCAAATGTCCTCACGCGTGAATTTAGTGCAGGGGCATTGACTGACTTAGGTATCTATCCTTTGTATGTGGCAATTAGCTTGTTTGGCTTGCCCGTAAGCAGTCATTACTTTGCGACTAAGTTAACGAATGGCGCTGATGGGCGGGGAACCGCAATTTTACGTTATCCTAATTTTGATGTGACGTTGATTTTTGGTAAAGGATCAAATAGTTATTTACAATCTGAAATCTTAGGCTTGCGTGATACGATTACAATTGATGGTATTTCTGAATTTAATGAAATTGCTTATCATGATGGGCAGGGCCAAACAACAGTTATTAGCGAGCCACTCACTGAAAATCCGATGACGGCTGAGATGCGGGTGTTTGCACAAGTGATGGTGGAGCCAATCACGCATGATGTTGATTATCGTGCTTGGTTGATGTTGAGCCAACGAGTGAACTTAGTCCTAATGCAATTACGTCAAGACGCCGGGATTATTTTCCCCGCAGATAAATAGTGTGAATATGAGCGGGATGCGTTATGTATCCTGCTTTTCTGTTACAATTAAAATAACAAAAGTAAATGAAATGGTATGAGGAAATAGAATGGATACTCGTTTTGAAGAACGCCTAGCGTCAGTCGGGTTTACAACGTTAACACCCATCCAAGAGGCAGTGGCAGCGCCATTAGCAGCTGGTGAATCAATTGACGCTTTGGCCCCAACGGGAACTGGTAAGACATTGGCCTTTACATGGCCGTTGTTACCAACGTTGATGCCGGGTGATGGTGAACAACTCTTGATTTTGGCACCTTCACAGGAATTAGCCATGCAAACAACTCGTGTGGTACGTGAATGGGCGACACTACTTGAATTAAAGGTGTTGGCATTGACTGGTGGTGCTAATGTTAAGCGACAATTAGATGCCCTTAAAAAGCACCCCGAAGTGATTGTCGGGACGCCGGGACGTGTCGCTGAATTGGTAAGTAATGGTAAGTTAAAGCTGGGTCGCTTGCGCACATTACTTTTAGATGAAGCTGATGAATTATTGACCGAAGATACAGCCAAGCAAATTGATGGTATCTGGGATGCTGTTGATGATGCAGAAGTTCAAGTGGCACTGTTTGGAGCGACTGAGGTGGACCAAACTATCGCGGCTGGGTTATTTGACCGTGACTTTACGCGCATTGATCAACGTAATGTGCCTATTCCAACGGCGATCGCTCATGAATTTTGGCCAACGGCTCGTGAACAACGCAACAAGCGGTTACGTCAATTAGCATCTCGTCGTAAGTTCCAAGCAATTGTTTTCTTTAACACGACTAAGCAATTGAAGACAACGGCAAGCTTCTTGTCACATGAACACGTCGCTATGGCAACCTTGGTACGTGGTGATTCAAGTTCAACGCGTGCTAAGGCCTTGGAAAACTTCCGTAAAGGAACTGCTAAGTTCTTACTAACAACTGATGTGGCCGCACGTGGGTTAGACATTCCTGATTTGCCAGCCATCATTAATTTTGATTTACCACGGAATGGTGAAACTTATACGCACCGTGCCGGGCGAACGGGACGGATGGGCAAGCAAGGATTGGTTATCTCATTTGGAAATGATCACGACTTGCGTGATTTACGTCGTCTAATAGCAGTGGACATTCAATTGGTTACCGGGGTACAACAAGCTTCACAACCCAAGATTTTCTCTGGTTCAGCTGGACAAGCCACACCGCAAGTAGCTGGTGAAGCAACAGTGGCAGCACCATCAACAACGCAACGGGTAGTCACTAAGCAGCCTGCTGGACCACGTGCTGGTCGTCGTCAAACTAAGCCAGCGGTTGAAGTGGTGGCGCGTTCTGAACGTTTTGCGCAAGAAAAGAAAGCCAAGCGTAAGCACAGTAAAAACAAAGGTAAGCCAAAGCGTTTTGATAAGTAATTAATGGGTTATCTTTTTTCTGAATCTTTGTGAAAAAACCACTAATTAGCGTACATGATGACTGATATGTGGTAGTATAATGAAGAGTAGAAGTTCACAAGGCGGAGTTGGTTTGTGAATAATAAGGGTAGACTATTAAAGAAATATGAGGAAGCTTAAATGGCAGAACATGATATTCCACGCGCTACTGCACGGCGTGTGCCAATTTACTATCGATATTTGAAATTATTGTTGGATGCGGGAACAACTCGGGTCTCATCAAACGAATTGTCAGATGCAGTAAAGTTTGACGCTGCCACAATTCGCCGTGATTTTTCATACTTTGGTGCTTTAGGTAAGCGTGGGTATGGTTATGATGTACAAGCTTTGCTGGATTTCTTTGGTGAGATTTTGAACCAAGATACTTTAGCATCTGTTGCTTTAGTTGGAGTAGGTAATTTAGGCCAAGCCCTGCTAAACTTTAACTTCCACCAAAGTTCAAATGCTCGTATTTCAGCAGCCTTTGATGTTAATGAGGACATTGTGAATACGATTCAATCAGGTGTACCAGTATACAGCCTGGATGATTTGGAGAAGCAAATTTCTGATCAACGAATTGAAGTTGCTATTTTAACGGTGCCAGCCAAGGTTGCGCAAGAAGTTGCCAAACGACTAGCAGCCGCCGGCGTGCACGGTATCTTGAACTTTACCCCATTACGTCTAGACGTACCAAGTAATGTCCGTGTACAAAATGTGGATTTAACGAATGAATTACAAACATTGTTGTACTTCATTAACCATTTTAAAGAAAATAATGCTGAGTAATGCATGCCTTATAGAAGCTCACAATCTTAATCTAAGATTGTGAGTTTTTTATTTGCATAGACAATAAAAAAACACACGCCAAATTTAATTTTGGTCGTGTGTTAAGCAATCATTAATCTGCAATTGAAATATAATCGGCGGCGTGTTGCGTTACTTGAATTTCTCGTTCGCCGTTAGATAGCACTAATGGGCCATCAAATGGCAAGCGGCTTTGAATCGTCCAAGTTGTTTCTAATTGTAAATCAAGGGTTTCAACATATTGCAGGAGTTCTAAATCTTCTGTGAACCCAAAAATACGGATAGTTTCACCGTCCTTGGCAGCACGTAAAGTACGTAATGTTCGGGGTTGGTAATTAAAATCAGCATCTGGAATCGTTAAACCATGCGGGCTTAATTTAGGGAAACCTAGATAACTGTCAAGGGCATCAACAAATGTTTCATCAGCGTCATGATCTAAATTATCCGCATTTGAGTGTGCTTCAGAAATTGATAAACCTAACTTCGTGGCACTAAATGTTTCAATTAAACGGTGTGATCGAATTAGACGAATTGCCGTATGACGTCCAGATTCAGTTAAGGTCACACCGTAGTATGGTACGACGTCAACTTCACCAGCTTCTTGCAATTTAGCAAGCATGTTAGAAACAGATGATGGGGTCACATTTAAGTGCTCCGCAATTTGGTTATTAGAGATTTTGGTTGTTTCATCGCCACCACTAAGTTCTAAAATGGTTTGTAGATACTGGGTTTTAGAAACTGATTCGCTCATAATTTTGATCCTTTTTTATCCTAATTTGTTAGCTATGTTAATTATAACATGATGTTTGTGGCTTTTTGATTTATTACCAGTTCATAAAATAATACGTTGCAGTTAATAATAAATTACATGGTATGATGCAGATGAACAAATGTTATGTCGGATACCTAGTTTTGGAGGCAATAAACCATGATGATTGAACGCCAAGAGAACAAATTGACTGATTTACAACAATTAGATCGATTATTACATGAAACACGTGATTTACATAAGCTGGCCCGTCAACGAGTGCAAGCGGTAATTCTACAACAAATGCAGCTGAATGGCTGTTTGTACATTGGGCGAATTGTAGATAGCTGTATTTATCACATTGGTTGGGATGCACTAGTGGAACCGGTGACTTTAAAATTTGCCACTAATCGATCACGCAATGAGTTTGCGGATACATTTGAAGCTTGTTGTCGGAAATGTCAGATTGACATTCAAAAAAGTTATTAATTAAAAGTAAATAGATACAAAACATCCCCATGACACACATGCATCATGGGGATGTTTTTAACAAATTAGATTATGCACGCTTAACACGGTTCATTAGGCGACGGTAAGCACCATCAATGGCCCGGTTATTTAAGAAGACATACAAAATAATACTTTGAATTGGGATAAAGATTAATTCCTTAATACCACGTAACCAAATTAATGAAATAATAGCATGTGGATCTGACATACCACCCAGCATAACAATCCAGATGGTATTCATAATGGTATTAACAATTAATAGTACTAGAATCACAGTGATGATAGCACGTACCCAACTAATCTTGTCACGGTTGTAGAAAGAAGCACCGTAAATAAAGGCAGCAACTAGGGCAGAGATGGCGAATCCCCAGAAATAACCAGCCCCGCTGATCATTGTTGAAATGAAATCAGTGAAGAAAGCCGCGATCATAGCCCAGTATGGACCAAACCATTTAGCAATTAAACCGGCAACGATAAAAGTAAAACTAACTTTTACAGAAGCTGGTCCAAATGTAAAGCGACCGATGACGATTTCAAGGGCCATCAAAATCCCTAGTAGTGCAATTTGGGGCGTCCCCAAGCGTGGCAAAGCGTAACGTAATGTCTTCATATTCGAAAACACCTCCTTGATTTTTTGGAGGGTTTCACTTGTTGCAGTGAATGTGATAATGATATCGCGAAAAAATGAATTTCTTCGTCTGTAGCCCACATTCCGTTTCTACAGCACTTAACGCATCATTATCTACCCTGAATTTGTTACAGATTTTATTATAGCCTGCTTTGCGCAAAAGAGAAGTAAAAATTTGACTTTTTTTATTAGTAAAACGTTAAAAAACGAAAAATTCCCCCATTTTATGCAACGAAGGTACAGTTATAGAATGTTTTTAGACGAATTAGAACGTTATAAAATCATTTGTAAGGTGAAAAAACGTTTTTATTCCGAAAATTAGCTGAAATCCTGCGTATAACTTGGTAAAATGTTAACAGGATATTTAACAAAGAAAGAGAAGCAACATGATAACAATTAAAGTACCGGCAACGCTTGGTAACTTTGGTCCGGGAATTGGGTCAATTGGCATCGCATTAGATTGGTATCTAACCGTTGAAGTGATGGGGGCTAGTGAGCAATGGATTGTCCACCATAATTTAGGGGATGATGTACCAACTGATGATACAAACTATCTTGTGGCAGTGGCTAAAAAACTATCACCGACGTTGACACCCCATGAATTACGGATTACATCAGCTATTCCGCGACAACAAGGTTTAGGTTCATCAAAAGCGGCTCTAATTGCTGCAATTGAGTTGGCAAATCAATTAGGTGAACTAGACTTAGATGATTACACAAAACTAACCCTAGCAGCACGGACAGCAGGGCAACCTGCTAATGTAACAGCCGCGCTCTTGGGTGGCGTAACAACAAGTTACTTATCAGCTGGGCAAGTCTTTGCTAGCGGTGTCGTGGCACCAGCTTATCAAGCCGTAGTTTACTTGGCTGAACCACGCACGGCAGTCGTTGAGCCACCAGCGTCAATTGATTATCAGACGGCTGTTGCAACTGCAGCAGCCGGCAATATGCTATTAGCAGCATGGCAAAGTCAACAAATTTTATTGGCAGGTCAATTATTAGAAACACCAGGATTAAATGGGCATACTGAGTCGGCTGCTTTGGCAAAAATTCGCCAAGCATCACACGCTTTAGACATTTACGGCACAGTGGTAGCGGATCGTGGGCCAGCGATTGTGACGTTAGTGCCAAGCGCACAAGTGACAGATTTCTTAGATGTTGTTGCACATTTGTCATTGCCAGGTGAGTTTAAAGTGGTTGATATTGCCATGAACGGATTACAAGTTATTTAAGGAGTAGGATTATGGGGAAGGCGTCAATTCGCGATGTTGCAAGCTTAGCAGGCGTATCAATTGCAACGGTCTCACAAGTATTAAATGGTAAGGGTGATCGTTTTTCAGAAGCCACTAAGGCAAAAGTATTGGCGGCGCGTGATGAAGTTGGGTACGTCCCAAATGCCAGCGCGCGTAGTTTGAAGCGTGGGGCAACTACGATGATTGGGGTGATGATTCCCAGCCTACGCAATCCGTATTTTGGTGATTTAGTACAACGTATGCAGGATGAGCTACCAGAAAATGTTTCTTTGTCAATTATGTCAACTGAGACAGGTAATGCAGATAAGGCAATTGAATCAATGGTTGCAGCTGGTGTGCAGGGAATTGTCGTGGGGAGTCAACTGATGGATCCGCCAGCAGTCGCGCATAGTTTAAAGCGCCGGGGCATCGCCATGGTTGTCCTAGAAAATCACGATGAATTAGAAGAAGCTGATGCAGTGTATGCATCTGATAAACAAGGTGGACGTAAGGCAGCCGAGCATTTAATCTCGTTAGGGCATAAGCACGTTGTCTTATTGGGAAATCAAGTTTATACAGATAACTTAACTTACCGTACCGCTAGTTTTAAAGCGGCTATGGCTGAAGCTGGTGTGAAGGTTAGCGAAGTAGCCACGCGTAATTTAACTAAGCACGCTGGTCGAGCTGCGGCCATGGCAGTGTCTGTGACACATGCAACGGCTGCCTTTGCGCTAAATGATGAATTAGCGATTGGTCTTATCTCAGGCTTGCATGCGATTGGTCTTTCCGTACCGGATGACTTATCCGTGATTGGTTATGATGATACTGATTATGCCGAATTTTTCCGTCCAGCTTTGACAACTATTGAGCAACCGGTCTGGGATATTGCCAAATCATCGCTTGATTTAGTGTTACAACGGATTGCACAACCAGATGACGAACGGCGGGTGGCTGCGTTTGACGCTAATTTAATTGTTCGTGAATCAACCGCACCTTTAGCGTAATTTATGTTAAGCTAGGTAACAGAGGAGGTGTGCTTATGCTTTTTAAGCGAACACGTGAATTAATTGATAACCCACGTGGCGTTGACCAATATCGCGACGCTATGTCTGCATCTTTATTGGGCCAAGCTAACGTCTTGTTAGAGAATGGCTGGGTTCCTAAAGCCGTTGCAGCATATGTTGAGGCAGTTGCTCTGGCACCAAATTTAAGTGACCAGACCATGATGGCTGTTTTGACAGAAAAATGGTATGAGGCACACCGAGTGGGGTCACCATTATTCACAACGATGTTTATTTCAGGTTTCCATCGTGGTAGTGCAACCGCAACTGATCGTTTAGCGATGTTATATCAAGTCTTAGGTTTTCAAATTGATGAGACAAATTTTGTCCAAATGACCCATTTGGGAAATTGGCAACAACGTGAAGCGACGCCGAATTTATATTATCTAACCTTGCACAATGATCAAGAACTTAAGGATTATTGGGACTTTGTTAACCGTGTGGCCTTTATGATAAGGTTAAAGTATCGGGCCTGGCATGGTATTCGCTCGCTTTATGCAACAAGTCAAACCCTAACGGCGACATTGGATAATCAATTGCGCTATTATTTGGCTAAGCCGGTTGTCGATTATGTGACTCAAGTGGGGATGACCCGAGCTGAATATGAAGCCAAAGTTTATGAGCTAACTGGTAAAGCAGCACTACATCCAGCTGTGCGATTCCATAATCGCGGCATCGACGATGATAGTAACGTGAAGGTGGTTACGCCTGATTATCACCTGGAATTAATTTTTAATCGTAATGATCAATTAGTATCGCTATGGTTACCGTTAGAACGGCATGCCATTGAAATGGCTGATGGCTCAATGCGTTTTATCCAACAACAAAGTTTATATGTGGCTTCAGAATTGCAAGATATTGCAAATACTGAATCGGCTAACTTTGCGGGACAAGGTGGTGATATTCATGATGCTTTGGATATTAAACCAATGCATCCCAAAGCAGGGGTGGAACCATTTTTGCGCATTCATGCTAAAAAACAATATCCATATAAAAAATAAAAACGCACAAAACACTTGTTTATCTGATACAAGGCTTTGAACGTTGTAAAGTCGGGATGGCATATGCTGTCTCGACTTTTTATTTTGTATGTTTTAAGACGATAAACGTTAAAAAACAGTTTGATAAATAACCCGCACAGCGTCTGCAACTTGTTCGGTTTGGACACCAATCATAACAGATATTTGCGAGGCACCTTGATTAATCATCGTTAAATTAATATCATGGGTTGCTAAAGCGTGGGCAACTTCAGCAAATACACCCATGTGTTGTTGCATCCCCTCGCCAACCAACATAATAATGGCAAAGTCGTCAATCCAGGTTAATTGGTCTGGTTGTAATTCAGCCTGAATTTCTTGGCAAATGACGTTTCTCAGTGTTGGTGATAGTTGGGACTTATCAAAGATAATCGTCATGTCATCAATTCCGGATGGCATGTGTTCATAACTAATGCCGTGATTAGCTAAAATTTGCAAAATACGTAAGGTGAAACCAACTTCTTTATTTAATAAATAGCGATGGACATAGAGAGCAGCAAAGCGCGTGTCACTCGCGATACCCGTAATGGGCGTAGTGGGCGTTACTTGATCAATTGGGACAATCATTGTACCAGGATGAGCCGGTGCATTGGTATTTTTGACATTAATTGGAATATTCGCTGTAATGACTGGAATAATCGCTTCATCATGAAAGACAGAAAAACCAGCATACGCAAGTTCCCGCATTTCACGATACGTCATCGTTGTAATCGCGGCTGGATTAGGAATAATATGTGGATCTACTGCGTAAATCGCGGAGACATCAGTGAAATTTTCATACAAATCTGCCGCGAAACCACGTGCTAAAATAGCGCCAGTAATATCAGAACCACCCCGTGAAAAAGTAACTAATAAATTATCATTGGTATAGGCAATAAAACCAGGGACAATTAAAATTTTGTCGGTTGGTCGCTTAAAATGCTGTAAATTAGTATAACTATCATTTTGCAGTTGGGCGCGACGCGGTGATCCAGTGACAACGAAACCTAATTCGGCAGGTGATATAAATTGAGCGGGGAGACCTTGCGCTTGCATGCTTGCTGCAATTAATTGGGCATTTAATAACTCTCCGTGGCCCATAAATGCGGCAATTAAGTGGTCAAACGAGGGATAGTGCACTTGTGCTAAACGGATAATTTGTTCGCGAATCGCTTGCATAATCGGAGCATTAGCCAAATTAAAATAGTCAGCAATCGCTTGGTAACGGTCGGTCAGGCGTTGTTGTATGGTTGTCGTATCTTGACCAGTGATGGTTTGATCGGCGTATGTCTTGAGTAAATCAGTAACCTTAGTATCTGACTGATTTCGCTTACCAGGGGCCGATACAACGACGACTTGGCGGCGTTGATCAGCCTTAATAATATTAATAACTTTTTGTAGTTGGGGCCCGTCTGCTAAAGAAGAACCACCAAATTTAATGACATGCATTTGTCTATCCTCACTTGCCTTGAATTGGTTGATGATAATTCAATGACAAAAAATGATGATTGTCAAGTGTTGACATTCGATTGTTTTAACGTTATTCTAACTGTAATTTAATTATTGATAGAGGTCGCACTCAACAAGAGTCACTTAAATGAGCGAGCAAACGCGAAGAGTTTAAGTAAAAGGGGCGAGTGCCGAAACAAATTAGCGCAACTAATTTGTTGGGCCATTAGTTAAGAGCTAATGGACTGTCGCTGTGTTAGCAGCGGGGAGCTATCGTAACGACTAGACGAAAATGATCTTTGGAGAACGTTTTGTTATGCGTGCGATGGCGCCGATAACAAGGCGTTTTTTATTTGCATTTTTGAAAGTGAGGCCACCAAATGGTAGTTGCAACCACTCGTCCAACGAGAATTTCTATTTCACAAGCTGCTGTAACCCATAACATTACACAAGTTCGTCAGGCCGCCCAAGCTGAGTTCATGTTCTTAGCTGTTAAAGCAAATGCATATGGCTTTGGGTTAGTGCCAATGAGTCAAGCAGCATTAAAGGGTGGTGTTGATGGCTTGGCAGTGGCTGTGCTGGATGAGGCCTTAGCATTACGACAAGCAGGTATTACGGCCCCGATTATGATTTTAGGGGTTACCATGCCCGGCTTTGCCCCAACGATGGCGCAAAATCATGTCATGGCGACAGTGGGATCCTTGGAATGGTTGCGACTTGTACGACCAATGTTACCCATGGGCCAGCATCGCTTAATGGTGAATTTAGCCGTTGATACGGGCATGGGACGGATTGGTTTTCGGACTCGTGAAGAATTAGCAGCAGCTATTGATTATTTGGCTGAGAATGCTGATGCGTTTGATTACCAAAGTATCATGACCCATTTTTCGGATTCAGACTCAGCGGATGACCGCTATTTTCAACAACAATATACGCGTTGGCAGACGTTAACAGCTGATTTACCGATGCCACCCATGGTTCATTTAGCTAACTCGGGGGCAGCTTTATACCATGCTCATGAAATCCCGACCACTATTATTCGAGCCGGGACAGTAGTGTATGGAATTGAACCTTCCCGTGGAGAATTATTACCAGATGATTATTTACAACCAGTGATGACCTTAGAAACAAGTTTAGTGTTTGTAAAGCAATGTGCGGCTGATGAAGGAATCAGTTATGGGCATACTTATTACACGGCGACTGATGAGTGGATTGGGACCGTCCCAATTGGTTATGGCGATGGGTTGCCAAGGACCCTGCAAGGATTTGAGATTTTAGTTGATGGGGTTAGGTGCCCAATTGTGGGGAAGTTAGCGATGGATCAAATGATGATTTCATTACCATATGAGTTGCCAGTGGGCACACTGGTCACAATTATTGGTCATCAAGGGGAACTTGTTAATACGCTAGAAGATGTTGGACAGTATGTCGGCTTAAGTCCATGGGAAATTTCTACCAATTTACAAGAACGTATTTATCGACAAATTATTGAATAGTGAGGACATATCATGCAGCAACCTTATGAAACAAATCATGCCGGTCACTTAAGTATCGGGGGCATCGACGCTAATCAATTAGCGACGACATTTGGGACCCCATTATATGTTTATGATGTGACTAAGATACGCCAACAAATGCGATCTTTTAAGCAAGTGTTTGAACAACGTCAGCTGGCATATGTTGTTTCCTATGCGTCAAAGGCGTTTGCAACAATTGCGATGTACGAAGTGGCAGCCCAAGAAGATGTCCATCTTGATGTCGTATCAGCCGGTGAAATTTATACGGCGCAACAGGCGGATTTTCCAATGGCCAATGTGTCATTTAATGGTAACAACAAATCTTGGGATGAATTGGTCATGGCCGTTGAGAGTGGTCTAGGGACAATTATTGTGGATAATTTTTATGAATTAGCATTGTTGCATGACATTTTAGCAGCACGGCAGCAAACGCAAGATATTCTGTTACGGATTACGCCAGGTGTTGAGGCCCATACGCATGATTATATTTCAACCGGTCAAACTGACAGTAAGTTTGGTTTTGATGTGAATAGTGGTCAAGCGCAACAAGCACTAACACAGGCTTTAGCGGATCCTTATTTACATGTTTTAGGGGTGCATGCCCATATTGGATCACAAATTTTTGATGTGACCGGCTTTGAACTAGCGGCAGAAAAGTTGGTGACTTTGGTGCATGAATGGCAGTTTAACCCGGAAGTGATTAATGTAGGAGGCGGGTTTGGCATTCGTTATACAGCAGATGATGAACCATTGTCTGGTGAAACTTTCGTTACCGCTATTATTGATAAGATTACAACAACGACACAGACGTTAGGGATGCCCATGCCAGCAATTTGGATTGAGCCTGGCCGGTCAATTGTTGGGCCAGCAGGGTATAGTTTATATACCTTGGGTGCGCGTAAGGACGTTCCTGGTATTCGCACGTATTTGGCAACCGATGGTGGGATGGGGGATAATGTTCGTCCGGCTTTATATGAAGCAAAGTATGAAGCCGTGTTAGTCAATCAACCCACTGCACCTAGTGAAGAAGTTGTCCGCATTGCGGGTAAATACTGTGAATCGGGCGATGTATTGGTTTGGGAACAAGCCTTGCCCAAAACTAAGCCAGGGGATGTGTTAGCATTGTTGGCGACTGGGGCCTATGGCTACTCAATGGCGTCTAACTATAATCGTAACCCACGGCCAGCGGTTGTGTTCGTTGAAGCGGGTCAAGCAAAAGAAGTTGTTAAGCGAGAAACGTTAGCTGATTTAGTACGTTTAGATCAACATTATCAATAAGCGGGGAATTATTATGACAGAACTTGATGCACAAACTATTATTAACTTTATTGCGACAGCCCCTAAAAAGACCCCTGCACGGGTAACCTTAGCAGGGGATGTCCAGGGAATTGTGTGGCCAGATTCAGTGCAAGCCTTTGTTGAAGCCCATACGGCCACAGTTATTGGTGATTACGAATTAATTGCGCCAGTTTTAAACCAACATGCTACACAAATTACCCAACAGCACGTTGAGGTGTTGGCGCGTAATTCAGGGGTGCCTTTGCTTGATTACGCGCATATTAAAGCACGGATTGAGCCAGGGGCTTTTATCCGTGAACAAGTGACAATTGGGGATAATGCTGTGATCATGATGGGCGCAATTATCAATATTGGGGCCCAAATTGGACCAGGAACCATGATTGATATGGGCGCAGTGCTTGGTGGTCGCGCCATTGTCGGGGCACATAGTCACGTCGGTGCCGGAGCAGTTTTGGCTGGGGTTGTTGAACCAGCCTCTGCAACCCCGGTGCGCATTGGTGATAATGTGCTGATTGGTGCCAATGCTGTGGTCATTGAAGGTGTGCAAGTTGGTGATGGTGCGGTTGTGGCAGCAGGGGCGATTGTGACCAAGAATGTGCCAGCGCATACGGTCGTAGCAGGCGTACCAGCCCGTGTTATTAAGGAAATTGATGATCAAACAACAGCCAAGACGGCTTTGGTAGATGCATTACGTAACTTAGATTAGGTGGTGGTGATGATGGCAGGAGGGACGTTAGAACAGATACGGCGTGATTTACATGAAATACCAGAATTGGCTTTGCATGAATTCAAAACCCACGCCTACTTAATGCAAGTTATTATGGCATTGCCACAAACATGGCTAACGATTAAAACATTACCCGAATTACCAACTGCAATATTGGTGCACGTTAAAGGTAGTTGGCCCCGTAAAACCATTGGCTATCGTGCGGATATGGATGGTTTACCAATCACGGAAGCAACAGAACTACCGTTTGCATCACGACATGCCGGCATCATGCATGCTTGTGGGCACGATTTTCATATGACGATTGCCTTAGGTTTACTAACGCATTTTGCGACGCAACAACCACAAGATAATTTAGTATTTTTCTTTCAACCAGCTGAGGAAGCCGAGTATGGTGGTAAACGGGCCTTTGACTTAGGGGCGTTTACTGGCATGTGGCAACCTGATGAATTTTATGCCTTACATATTAATCCAGCTTTGCCTGTTGGCCAAATTGCGACGCGCCAAGGAACGTTATTTGCAGGGTCAACTGAAATTCATGTGACCTTTACTGGGCGTGGCGGTCATGCAGCTTATCCGCATAAAACGGCGGATGCTTTGGTTGCAGGGGCTATGTTTGTTAACCAAATTCAAACAATTGTGTCCCGCAATGTAGACCCTGTCCATGGCGGTGTGGTGACGTTGGGAACTTTTCAAGCAGGTACCGCAGGAAATGTTATTGCGGAGACGGCCCACTTAGATGGTACGTTGCGGGCATTTTCGCAACCGGATTTAATGTTGATGCAAGCACGGGTACGGGCAATTGTCGATGGCATTTGTCTGGCCATGGATGTCACAGCTGATTTAACGTTAACGCAAGGTGGTTACATGCCGGTGGTGAACCATCCTGAGACAACTAAAGCGTTGATTGAGGCAATGTTGCAGGCAGAAACGATTGAGATTACTGAAATTGCACCAGCAATGACAGGCGAGGACTTTGGCTTTTTGTTGCAACAATTTGACGGTACAATGGTGTGGTTAGGCGTTGACGATCCAACCCATGGGTTGCACGATGCACAGCTGCAACCGAATGAAGCTGCACTGACGGCAGGGGTAGCAGCGTTTGAACATTATTTAACAGCACGAATGCAACAAGCATAGAAAAGAGGGGGCAAATGTACGATAATATTGCATTGATAACGGCGATTATTACACCGTTCACACCGGATGATACGATTGACTATCCGGCCTTGGATTCTTTAACAGAACGGCTATTAGCAGAAGGCACGCAAGGGTTCATTATTGGCGGTACGACCGGCGAATCCCCAACTTTGACGCATGAAGAGAAGTTAGCGTTATATGCTTATTTTGCCGCCAAAGTTGGTAAACGGGGGCCCGTTATTGCTAATGTGGGCGATAATAATACCCGCCAGTCTGTGGCGTTTGCGCGTGAAGTCAGTGCAATTCCGGGAATTGATGGGTTATTAGCGGTAACCCCGTATTATAATAAGCCTGATCAACGAGGGATGATGGCACATTTTACTGCAATTGCCGATGCAGCAACAGTGCCAGTGATGCTCTATAATATTCCCGGCCGATCAGCGGTAGGGCTAACGAATGAATCGATCATTAAATTAGCACAACATCCGATGATTAATGCCGTTAAACAAGTCACAACAATTGATGATATTGCCTACTTAGTAGAGCATACACCGGCAGATTTTGCGGTTTATACCGGTGAAGATGCACAAACGTTGGCGGCGAAAGTTGTGGGGGCACAGGGCACGATTTCAGTAGCAGCGCATTTATATAGTGCAACAATGCGCGATTTATTTAAGGCGTTGGCAATCGGTGATATTGATAAGGCGGGTGCGTTACAGCGTTGGTTGACGCCGCGCATGAATTTATTATTTAAATATCCATCCCCAGCACCAGTTAAAGCTATGCTGGCCGACTTGGGTGAAATTAGTAACGTCACACGCTTGCCAATTGTGTCGTTAACAGCAGCCGAAACGGCAGAAATCCGAACGTTACTACAATAAGAAGGAGAATTTGTATGACAACTGTGTTTCTTGCGGGTGGATTTGGTAAAATGGGAATAGCAATCCAAACGATGTTAGCCGAAACGGCTGATTTAACATTGGGGGGGATTCTAGCTCGTACACCACATCCAAGTGACAGTCCCGTTTTTACAAGTTTGACTGATATTAATGTCACCGCCGATGTGTGGGTGGATGTTACAGTGCCCGCAGTAGCTTTTGATAATGGTGTTTATGCCTTAACCCATGGATTTGATTTAGTCATTGGCACAAGTGGGTTACAAGAGACACAGGTGGCGCAATTACGGCAGGTAGCTGAAAAACACCACCAACACGTCATCATTGTGCCAAATTTTTCAATTTCTGCGGTGTTGTTAATGCAATTTTCAGCTCAAGCGGCAAAATATATGCCGGATGTTGAAATTATTGAAATTCATAATCCAAAGAAATTAGATGCACCATCGGGCACCGCCAAAGCAACTGCGGCCCTGATCAATGCGCAACGCGATCAATATCAGGGAACGTCACTAAATGTACCAGCGCGGGGGGCCTTAATTGATCAGGTACCTGTGCATGCACTACGGTTACCTGGTTATGTAGCAGAACAAGAAGTTATTTTTGGTGCCACTGGCGAAACGCTGCGCATTAAACAAACATCATTTACACGTGAATCATTTATGGGTGGCGTTGCGTTAGCCATTCGTAAAGTCGGGCAAGTTGATGGATTGGTAGTAGGACTAGAACATTTATTGTAATGACCGTGACTAAGTCCGGTGAGACTTTATTAATTAAATCGGCCTGTGAGCCAGAGGAGAAAAATATGCCTGAACTAAACCCAGCCCTTGCAAATCGCTTTAACACGCGCTTAGCACAAATTTTGCCATCACCAATTCGAGTGATTGACCAAAAATTTTCAGCAATCGAAGGTATCTTAAAGTTAACGTTGGGGGAGCCTGACTTTGCTGTACCAGAACACATCAAGGCAGCGGCAAAGCATGCCATTGATACAGATGATTCACACTATGCTGCACCACATGGACATGCCGCTTTGCGTGAAGCGATTAGTGATTACTTGGTAGAACGATTTGATACGCCACGTTATGATCCAAATGGTGAAGTGGTAGTGACTGTTGGGGCATCCGAAGCTTTATATGCCACGATGAATGGGTTATTTAACCCTGGGGATAAGATTATTATTCCTACGCCAACTTTCCCAATGTATGAAGCCATTGCGGGTATTATTGGTCTGGAAGTGATTGGTATTAATACAGCACCTGATTTTGTCTTAACGCCTGCTAAGTTATCAGCCACGTTAGCTGAGCATCCAGATGCTAAGGCAATTTTGTTCAATTACCCATCAAACCCAACTGGGGTAACTTATTCAGCGGCACAAGTGACGCAAATTGCAGAGATTTTAGCGCAACATGACTTGTTAGTTATGTCTGATGAGATTTATGCAGAATTAGTTTATGATGGGGAACACCTATCAATCGCAAAGTTGTTACCAGAACAAACCGTTTTGATTAGTGGTTTATCAAAGTCCCACGCCATGACTGGTTACCGCATTGGTTATGTTGCCGGACCAGCTGAATTAATGAAGCATATTGGTAAGATGCACCAATTCTTGGTAACGACAGCACCAGGACCAATGATGGCCGCCGCAACGGAAGCATTGCGTAATGGTCGGGCTGATGCCTTTGAAATGCGTGATATTTATAAGGAGCGTCGGGACTTAGTGATGGCTGGTTTGGCTGAAGCTGGCTTTACAGCTGCACAACCGGGTGGGGCATTTTACATCTTTGCTAAGATTCCAGCCACTTTGAATACGGACGATATGGCATTTGTTTACGAATTAGCCGATACCGTTCAACTGGGAATTGCACCAGGTTCAATTTTTGGTGCTGGTGGTGAAGGATATGTTCGTTTGTCATACGCAGCATCAACGGCTGATTTGGCTGAAGCAATGCGTCGTTTGAAGCGCTTTGTTGAGATGCAAGGTTAATGAGAAAAAATTAATGTTATGAAAGCACAATCGTAGTTTTACGGCTTGTGCTTTTAATGTACCCAAAATCCATGTTTTTATTAAAATTTAAGGAGAAAAATGATGACACGAAGTTATACGGTTGCTATATTAGGTGCGACTGGCGCAGTGGGAACCCGCATGTTAACCCAGTTGGAAGCATCACAGGTACCAGTTAAGGCAATTAAGCTATTAGCGTCGGAACGGTCAGTTGGCCAAGTACGGCAATTTAAGGGGCAATCAGTGACGATTGAGTTGGCAACGCCGGAAGCTTTTACTGGGGTTGATATAGTGTTATCTTCTGCAGGGGGCGCAGTTTCAGCTCGTTTATTACCGGAAGCGGTGAAGCGGGGGGCAGTGGCCATTGACAACACGTCTTATTGGCGGATGCATGACCATGTGCCACTGGTTGTCCCCGAAGTAAATGCTGATACGTTACACCACCATCAAGGGATTATTGCAAATCCAAATTGCTCAACGATTCAAATGGTGGTTGCGCTAGCGCCAATTCAACAAAAATATGGGTTGAAGCAAGTGATTGTGTCAACATATCAAGCAGCTTCTGGAGCCGGACAAAGTGCCTTACAAGAAATGCGTCATCAAGCCCAACAATATTTAAATGGCGAAGCACAAACAAGTACTTTGTTGCCAACCACAGGTGGGGAGCATCATTATCCACTAGCCTTTAATTTATTACCGCAAATTGATCGCTTTGAAGATGATGGTTATACTTTTGAAGAACACAAGATGATGCAAGAAACCAAGAAGATTCTATTGGGGGATAAGGCAGCACAAGCGATTAAAGTAACCGCAACAGCAGTGCGGGTGCCCATAGAAATTGGGCATGGTGAATCAGTGTACTTTGAAGTGGCAGATACACAACAGGCTAATGTTGCTAATATTCAGCACCTTATGCAGCAAGCACCAGGTGTAATCTTAGCTGATGATCCAGCGGCACAATTATATCCACAACCGTTAACAGCAGCAGGACATCGTGAAACATTCGTTGGTCGGATTCGCTCAGATTTAGAAAATGATGGGCATTATCATATGTGGATCGTGGCTGATAATTTGTTAAAGGGTGCCGCGTGGAATGCGGTGCAAATTGCCGAAGAATTGGTGGCTCGGGATTTGGTCCAGGTACCAGATAGCGCAGCTGATATTTTTGCATAGGAAAAGGCTACCCAAGCGTGACAGGTCACATGGTGGGTAGCCTTTTTAGGTTGTATTAATTAAATACTATCTAACGTGCTAGCAATTTCTGACTTTGCTAGTTTAAATTCTTTAATGTTAATTTTTGCATTAATAACTGTTTGCAATAAATGGTTAATTTGATCAGGCTCAGTTTCAATGTGATAAACGTTGTCTTTCATTTTTTTGAACCCTAATGCGGTTAGTTGTTCCGGTTTATCAGCGAAGGTTAGTAATAAGAATGCTGTTTTATGGCTTAAGGCTTCTTGTTTTTCAACGGTTAGACCATTAGCTAAAAAGATAATGTGATCACTAATTTCTGATATTTCATCCAAATTATGGGATGTTAATAACACAGCTTTATCTCTCTGGGCTAATTTACGTAGATAAGCCATCATGATTTCGGCAGACTCATAATCAACCCCAGATGTTGGTTCGTCAAAAATGTACGTATCATAATTGCCCATATAGGCTTGAATAAAGGCAATTTTCTTTTTCATACCAAAGGAATAGTCTTTAATCTTTTTGTTTAAATTGTCAGATAGGCCTAATTCATTCGTTAAATTGGTGATTTCAGTTGTTGTCGGAACTTTTTTAAGTTTAGCCATGAACTTTAAAAAGTGTTTACCCGTCATATCCCGATACAAGTTATCAGCATCGGGCATTACTGAGATACTATGATTCGTGATTGTGCCACCAGAAGCGTTGATGTATTTCGAAGCAATATTGATTGTAGTTGATTTACCAGCGCCATTTTTCCCAACCAAGCTGGTTATTTTCCCGTTTTCGATGACAAAATTAATGTCAGTTAGGACATGCTTGGCACCATAAGATTTTGTGACATGTTCAAATTTAATCATTAGAGCTCCTTTTTGTTAAAGATAACGATTGACGCGATAATCAGGATAAAAGAAAGCACAAATAACACAATAATATCCCAATTAAAAGTCATATACCGATAAGGTAGCAACCAACTAAGGGCTTTAAGCATGATGTTATGTGACAAAATGCTCCAAATACCAATAAAGACGATTAAGATACTGATTACTATGCCAATAAAGGTCGAGGATTTTTCTTTTTTAACCACAACTGATGTTAGTAATGCTATGGCGTTAATATATAAAAAGAAGCCAAACATGCTGATTAAATCAGTGACTGGGAAAAAGAATTCATGGCGTGAAATACTAAGGATTAGCAATGAAATGGCTAGAATAATTAACCAAAATAGTTGATAAGCAATGATTTTAGCCAAGATAATTTCGTACCGTTTAACATAAGGTAATACATAGCGAATACTTTGCGTCTCGATTTCACGAGTTAAGTTACCGCCGAACATCTGTAAGGTGAAGAATACGCCTAAAACAGATAATAAAGCAAAGATAATATCACTGACGGACAATGTATTGGTGCCGCTTGCCAGTAAAGGTAACTGCGTAAAATTATTAGCCACTGCATAAGAAATCAGTGATAGTAATAAAATCAGGACGATTGATTTGACTGATTTTAGTGATGAGAATAATTGTTCCTTAATCAAGGTTATATTCATGGGGTCCCCCTAATACTAATTTTAGTTCTATTTATACATAGAGTATGATTTATTAATCAGGTTATCATTGTTTTAACAATCATCAAAGCAACCATGGTTGTCACTTGTAAACAACGTAAAAATGCCAACTAGTTTACCTTTATTTGTAAATAGTTAGCGTTTAAAAGCAGTGGGTTGGCAATAAAAACAATTACTAAGACAACATATTTTATATTGTATGACATGGCTAAGGTAAATGATGACTGAGTTTTGATAAGAAATCTAAAAAATTAGTTTGGGTAAAAAATAATGTTTTAAATACGTAAATTGTTTATGGGATTTAGATAATAAATTTGATAAACTAGTTTTATCAGGTTAAAGGCGGTGGCTAATCTAACTGAAGGGGGTTGATGCCTATGAACGGTTGTTCGTAGACTTCAAATTCTGATGAAAGGAGGATTAGCCGATCATGTCAACATTCGAGTTCATAACTATTGTGTTAGGACTTGGACATTTGTTGTTAGAAGTGGCGAAGTATTGTAACCATGATGATGACAAATAGGACAAATAAAAACCCGCCTAAACTTTAACGAGAAGCAGCGGGTTAGTATGTAAACTTACGTGGCCATCGCTAAGACAACCTGAGCCCTGTGTGACAGCACAGGGTTTTTGTGTAGCTATAGTATAACATAGTCAATGTTTTGGGGAAAATTGTGCGACAAAAATGGGTCAAAATAGGGCAGTTATGCTGGTGGGGTTATTGCTTGGTGGGTGTTATATAGCGACGGGAACAATTTATGTGCCAATCGGGGTGCACATGATTCTTAATATCCTTGGCTTGTGGTAACGGTTAACAAAATAGCGACGAGATCAGTTGGGGGTCTCGTCGCTTTATTATAATGTTAATTTGATGTGGCTTGGGGCATAAACGGCTTAAGCATGCTGGCAAAATTTTCTAGGTTCAGTGACTGTACCAGAATTTTGCCAGTTCCGTTGAAAGTATTAACAACACCTTCACCAGTGCCAATTGATCCCATAAGGCCACCACCCTCAAGATGAATATCATAGTTAAGGGTGGTTTCCCAAGCAACAACGTGGGCATTATCGATTGTAAAATCGTGAACGTCAGTTAAATCAAATTCTTTAATTGAGCCAAAAGCGTTCACTAGCAAGGTACCATCACCGGCAGTTTTCATGACAAATAGGCCACCTTGGCCACCAAAAATTGCACGTCCGATGCTTTGACGTTCCATTGTGTATTGAACAGAACCATCCATTGCTAAAAAGGCAGCATCGTTCAGATAATATTGTTTAGTTCCTAATTCAAGGGCTTGAATAGTCCCTGGTACAGCTGGCGCTAGGGCAAGTTCACCACCATGGTTACCAGTAGAAACTTCTGTGATGAAAACCGATTCACCGCTGACCATGGCACGGCCAGCCGCACGAATTAACTTACCAAAGCCAGAGCCACCATTAGCGTTCAAACGTCCTTTTAATTGCGTATCACCAGTATGGTAAATCATGGAACCGCTTTGAATACGAACGGTTTCATTAGCAGTTAGTTGATAGGTAACCATCGGAAATTGCATATTTGTATCAATTGTATGTTGCATTGTGTCGCTCCTGTTATTATTTAATGTTTTTTGGTTATGAAAAAGGAAAGTTATGAATTAAATCCAGGGAAACACAGGTTGGGTAGCGCCATATATGGCTGGACCCCGATGGCTAACAAAGGCCCAATTTTGGTTACCGTAGTCAAAGTGCCACCATTCTTCAATGTAGTTAGTAAAACCAACTTGTGTCATCACATGGTAGAGTAAGCGACGATTTTGACGATATGTTTCGCTTTGTGCATCAGCATCATTATTTTCATAATAAGTTGTTCTAGCACGTTCACTAATATCATCAAAAGGACTACCCATATCTAATAAGCGACCTTGTTCATCAATAATTGATAAATCAACTGATCCCCCCGTATTGTGAGGGGATGGCTTATTAGCGTCAGTAGAAGGTAGGGCAACAATCCGTAAAGCTGCTTGTGTAATTTGTTCATCCGTAAAAGCAGGGTTGTCCCGCTTAACAAATGCTTTCATTTGATCAAACAGTGCTTGTTGAGTTGCCATATCACGCCAGGTATCAAAAATAACAAATTTATAACCATATGGTAATAGATGGGCAGCCTCGACTAATTTAGCTTGAACACTCGCACGGGCAAATAATTCAGGACGTGAACCAGGTAATTGTTGCATAAAATATTGTGGGCTAACAATCATTTTTTCAGGTAAATAGCTTAATGAAACAAGCGGTTCATTACTAAAGTTAATAGGGACCGCCCGAATATCTTCCCAATGCCAAGCGGTAATAGGGGCTTCAATTGGTAAATCAGTAAAATCAATCATGCAGCGACTCCTTAAAGTTATATTATGATTTTGAATAATTTTTGTGTTTTAAAGGTTTTAATGATCATATCATTGTTATAATATTAAAATAATTTGTGAAGAATGTGAGAAAAAAGATATTATGGTTAAAGAAAATTTCATTCAACCGTTAAATCCGATTGTTACCAACATGGAACCTGATGGATTGTTAGCCTTTCAATTAGCTGTCCGTGATATTCCTGATTTGATTCGGTTAACATTTGGTGAGCCGGGTTTTAATGTACATGATGCGATTAAAGAAAGTATTATCGAGTCTGTCCGCTCTGATAACTCACACTATGCCGAATCACAAGGGGAACGTGATTTACGGATTGCGGCAGTTTCGTACTTCAACGAGAAGTATGATTTGGCGTATGCAGGAGAGGACAATATTATTGTAACAATTGGTGTGTCAGAAGCAATTAATGTGGTCTTTTTGACGCTATTGAATAGTCAAGAAGGGGTATTAATTCCCGAACCGGCATATCCACCATATTTTGCCTCGTTAGATTTAGCGCATGGTACTAAAATTTCTATTAACACGCGTCCCACGAATTTTAAGTTAACACCAGCGCAAGTTGATGAAGCGATGGAAAAAGCAACAGTCCCAGTGAAGGCTATTTTATTCAATTATCCATCCAATCCAACCGGGGTAACGTATTCCGCTGAAGAATTGACTGCTTTAGCAGAAGTCTTTAAGAAACATCGTTTGTGGGTAATCTCTGATGAAATTTACTCACAACTAACCTATGACCAAGCACACCTATCCCTAGCTAAATTAATTCCAGATCAAACAATTTTGATTACTGGTTTATCAAAGTCACATGCCATGACAGGCTATCGAATTGGTTTTATTTTAGGGAGCAAAGATTTTATTGATGAAGCGCAAAAAGTGCATGGATCATTAACGTTCTCATTGCCTAAAATTCTACAAGACGGGGCCTTAGTGGCGGTAACAACTGCCGCAGAAGTGGCCGATGATATGCGTGATGTTTATAAGCGTCGCCGCGATTGGCTAACACCTGAACTCCAAAAATTAGGGTTTGAAGTTGTTAATCCAGAAGGGGCCTTCTATATCTTTGCTAAAATTCCAGCTGATATGGGGCAAGATGGCTTTAAGTTTGCCGTTGATTTAGCTGAAAAAGCAAAAGTAGCTATTATTCCAGGTGAGGCATTTTCAGAATACACACCAGAATATGTACGTATTTCTTATGCGGCTTCAGATGAAGATTTAGGCGAAGCGCTAACGCGGATGCAGGCTTATTTTGCCAACCGTCGACAATAAATAATAATCAGAAATCGTTTTGGACTAGGCACCAAGACGGTTTTTTACTGACAATTTGCTAGCAGAAGGTTTATAATGGAAACTTGCAATTATAGCCGAAATTTTAGTAGAGGACTTTGATTATGAATCAAAAATTATCATCAACACGTAAGTTAGTGTTGACCGCTTTATTTATTGCCATTGTATTGGTGCAGTCATTTGTGCCGTGGTTAGGAACGTTGCCACTGGGAGCCTTTGTAATTGGGGCAGCGGTAACCATTATCACCTTTACGGTAGCGATTGGTGCCATGGTATTAGGACCTAAAACAGGTGCTTTATTGGGCTTTGTTTGGGGTGCGTATTCGCTTTGGCATGCTTGGTCAAGCGTGCCTAGTGTAGGGGCTTTAATCTTTAGGAATCCAATCACTGCATTAGTTCCCCGAATGTTGGTCGGTTTGATCATTGGGTATTTATACTGGCGCTTTGTCCGTCAACGGCCAATGAAACAACAAGCCATCTGGTTAACCGTGTTTGGGGCGTTATCCGCTTTTCTTAATACAGCTTTTGTATTAGCAATTACTTGGGTTAGTTTTACACTAATGAATACATCGTTTACGGGGATTCCTAATTCGGGGTTAGCAAACTGGTTAATTGTTTCTATCTCAGGGTTTAATGGGATTTTTGAAATGATTGTGGGAGCTATTTTGGTTCCCTTGATTGGGATTCCCGTGTTAAAAATATTTAATCAGAATCTACAGTAAAACAAATATTGCATACATTAAGGGTTGACCAATTCTTATTAAAGGATTATATTAGTTTGTGTTAAATAATTATGAGAATAGGATGAATCAAAATGACATTTACTAATTCACAATTTAACACAACTTATTACTTCTATTTCTAATCTACGTGATTAATGTGCCGGGCACGTCAATCACGACGTGCCCGAAATAGAAGCTTTTTCTATGGCAAATCGGGCGAGCAACATGTGTGCGCCAGATTTGAAGTAGAAATAATATTATCAGCTGGATATTATTCTATAACGAACTGTCGTACCTTTGTGGTTGCGGCGGTTCGTTTTTGTTTTTTCAGATGTTCACCTGGTGCTTAGCTATAAAAGCACAGTGAAATTTGGTAAGCTAGTTAGATGGATATGGAGGAAGTAACAATGACAGATCAGTATGGTTTATTGGGTTATCCGGCGCGTCACTCAAAATCACCAGCGATGCAAAACGCAGCATTTGCGCAAGCTGGAATTGATGCTAACTATCAGATTTTTGAAGTAGCACCAGATCACTTAACGGATAAATTTACTGAACTTTTGCATGCCGGCGTGCAAGGTTTCAATGTTACGATGCCTTATAAAACAGCAATTATGCCATTACTAGATGAAATTACGCCATTAGCACAACGCTTGGCAGCAGTTAATACTGTTGTGGTGCAGGATGGGCGGACGATTGGTGATTCAACTGATGGACCAGGGTTTTGGCAGAGTTTAAATCATACTGTGAAAACGGTTGTTATTATTGGCACGGGTGGGGCGGCACGCGCCATCATGGCAACTGCGCCTACTGGTGTAATGCTACAAGTGTTTAACCGTTATAGTGCCCAATTTATAGACAAAGCGGCTATTGTGGCGGAGTTAACGGGCACATCTTTGCATGATTTAGCAACCATCGACGACTACTTGCCAATGGCGGATTTAATTATTAATGCCACAAATGTGGGGATGCAGGATGAAACAGCTATTTTATCAACATCTCAGTTACAAACAACGCAACCAACGGTTGTAGTTGTCGATATTATTTATAAAAATGAACCCACACCCCTAATGATGGCTGCCCAGGCCGCCAATCGACAGGCACGTGATGGGTTAGATATGTTAATTGGTCAAGGCGCGTTGAGTTTTGAACAGTGGCGCCAAGTGAAGCCAAATATTAAAACAATGCAAGAAGCGTTATTTGCCAAAGCAAAAGAAGAGTGAGGCTAGCAAGTATGATTCTTGTGATGAAAAATGAACAAACCGCAACGCAAGCGGTTATTAAAATTAAGCAACAAACGACACAGTTGGTATTTCAACATGCAAATCGCATTGGACTACCTGGGGTTAAGCAACTATCAGAACTTCCGTTTATTGCTGAAACAATGATTGATGAAGTCATTACTAAACACCCGAGTGCCCTAAAGAGTTCGCGGTTATTTCACCCGGCTGATACAGTCATTCAGACAGCCCATAGTACGATTGGTGGTGACGCGCTTGTGTTAATGGCAGGACCAGATGCCCTTGAGACACCTGACCATGTGCGAACAATTGGGGCTGCAGCTAAGCAAGCCGGTGCGACAATTTTGCGTGGGGGGTCATTCAAACCGCGCACCAATCCATACAGTTTCCAAGGGATTGGCGAAATTGGGTTACAATGGCATCGGCAAGCCGCAGATGCTTTGGGGATGGATATGATTACTGAAGTGATGGATACGCGTGATGTGGCGTTGATTGGTCAATACACCGATATTTTCCAAGTTGGGGCTCGTAACATGCAGAATTTCAGCTTATTAAAGGAATTGGGTGCTCAAGATAAGCCAGTTGCGTTAAAGCGGGGGATGAGTGCAACCATAGATGAATGGTTAAGTGCAGCAGAATACTTAGCGGCCGCTGGTAATGATAAAATTATTTTGATTGAGCGAGGCGTACGGAGCTTTGATAACACATACACCCGTAATATGATGGATGTTAGTGCGATTCCGGTGCTGCGATCATTAACGCATTACCCGGTATTAGCTGATCCATCACACGCGGCTGGGGTTGCGCAATATGTCCCTGCAATAGGTCTTGCAGCCGTTGCGGCTGGGGCCCAGGGATTGATGGTTGAATTACATGATCAGCCAGAAAAAGCATTAGTTGATGGCGCACAAGCTTTAACAACGCCCCAATTTGCTGTTTTGGCGCAACAAGCACGCCATATTAAAGAAATAACAAGAGGTTAATTATGATTCAAGTCACGCTACCTAATACACAATACGACGTTATTATTGAAACTGGTTTACGCTATGCTATTGGTGAACAATTAGCCAAAATATGGTCACCACGTCAAGTGATGGTAGTGACTGATGAACATGTTGCCCCGCACTATCTGGCTGATACAGTTCGTGATTTAACGAATCATGGTTTTGCAGTCAGTGAAGCGATTTTACCAGCTGGTGAGTCCACAAAATCATTAAGGGTGGTTGAAACGTTAATTGCACAGATGGCTGCCGCCGGATTTACACGTCAGGACGGCATTATTGCACTAGGTGGTGGGGTCATTGGTGATGTAACAGGCGTAACTGCTTCTTTGTATATGCGAGGAATTGCTCTGGCACAAATTGCGACATCTTTAACAGCTCAAGTTGATTCAAGTGTTGGCGGGAAAACGGCCGTTAATTTAGCAACTGTCAAAAATGTTATGGGGACGTTTTATCAACCAGACTTGGTTTTAATTGACCCAGAGTATTTAGAGACGTTACCGGATCGTGATTTAGTGGAAGGTTATGCAGAAGTCGTTAAGATGAGTGCTTTAGCCGGGGGTGATTTTTGGCAGTTTACCGGAAAGATTCAGACAATTGCCGATATTCGAGCTAATGCGCCAGCTTTAATTAGTCAGTCAGTCCAATACAAGGCTGACATTGTTATGGCTGATGAAAAAGAAGCGGGGGTCCGAAAGTATCTCAATTTTGGTCATACGATTGGTCATGCGATTGAACTAATGGCGCATGGCGAACTACGGCATGGTGAAGCAGTAGCAATTGGGATGGTTGCAATTTCAGATCGATTCGAACGTGATGGTGTGGCTGGATTAGGGTTGACGAATCAATTAGTTGATCGCCTCGTTGCGGTAGGACTACCGGTCTTTTCACCACTAGTGGGGGCACCAGATTTTTATAATCACTTAAAAAATGATAAGAAAAATAATGCCGGTACTTTACAATTGGTTGCGCTAACGCAAATTGGTGAGCCAACAATTGTACCAACGAAATTAGGCGATATGCCCATATTTATGGAAGGAAATTAAGTTATGCGCTACATGACAGCGGGCGAAAGCCACGGCCCTGAAGAAGTGGCAATTATTGAAGGGATTCCTGCCGGTTTGCATATTACGCAGGAAGATATTAATGAACAATTAGCCCGTCGACAACATGGTTACGGACGTGGGCAACGTCAAGTAATTGAAACTGATACAGTAACAATTATGGCGGGGGTGCGTCATCAATACACATTAGGTTCACCAATTGCTTTAAATGTCCACAATGACGATCATAATCACTGGACGAAAATCATGGATCCAAATGCACCAGCAGATGCTGAAAATACGTTACGCAAAGTGATGCGACCACGACCAGGACACGCTGATTTGGTCGGGGGGATCAAGTACCGGCACCAAGCTGATTTACGGAATGTTTTAGAACGATCATCAGCCCGCGAAACAGTTATGCGGGTGGCGGTTGGTGCCGTTGCTAAGAAATTATTGGCTGAAATTGGCGTTGATGTCCACGGATTTGTTTTAAATGTTGGGCCAGCAAGGGCGGATATTAATGGATTGACACAATACAAAACCTTAGCTGAGTTACGTCAGGTCACAGAAGGGTTCGCAACTCGGACGTTGGATGCCCAGACAGATGAAAAAATTAAAGCAGTTATCGACCAAACAAAGCGGGATGCTAATACTGTTGGGGGGACTGTACAAGTGATGGCCACTGGCATGCCGGTTGGCTTGGGGTCGTATGTTTCAGCTGATACTAAGCTAGATGCTAAAATTGCCCGGGCGATTGTGGGCATTAATGCTTTTAAGGGAGTTGAATTTGGCGGCGGTTTTGAAAACGCAGAGAAGCTTGGTAGTCAGGTGATGGATGAGATTTACTGGTCGGCTGAACGTGGCTTTTATCGTGATTCAAACAATCTTGGTGGCTTTGAAGGTGGTATGACGACTGGTGGCATGATCGTTGTGAAGGGGGTTGTTAAGCCAATTCCAACGCTATATCGTGCCATGCAAAGTGTTGATATTGATACCCACGAAGATCATCGGGCTTCAATTGAACGATCTGACACAACGGCTGTGACGGCTGCAGCGGTGATTGCTGAAGCAATGGTTGCGATTGAATTGGCTAAGGCAGTACTAGACAAATTTGATGCGGACAATATGGACCGGTTGAAAGAGCAAGTAGCAACTTACCGTGAAGAAGTTCGGATGTTTTAACAGAATCAATAAGTGAGGACAATGATGACAGAAAAGCAATTAACAACGCAGGTCACTGGTCTTCACGGACAAATAATGGTCCCTGGTGATAAAAGTATTTCGCATCGGGCGGTAATGCTGGGGAGTATCGCAACGGGTGAAACAGTCATTAAAGGTATTTTGGATTCAGATGATGTGCGGAGTACCTTGCAGGCAATGGCAGCAATGGGCGTAACGACACAATGGGCCGCAGATAAGGTTACCATTACGGGGCGATCATTGACGACTTTGCAGGCACCAGTGGCGCCGTTAGATATGGGGAATTCCGGGACATCCACCCGCCTGTTAATGGGATTATTGGCAAAGCAACCTTTTGTCATAACATTTGTGGGTGATACTAGTCTAAGCCAACGCCCATTGGGACGGGTGATTACGCCACTTACCTTAATGGGGGCCCAGTTTCAAACGCAAAATAATAAATTGCCAGTAACTAAGTTAGCTACCGCCACACTAACTGGGATTCGTTATGAATTACCAGTAGCATCGGCCCAAGTGAAAAGTGCTTTAATACTAGCAGGGCTACAGGCGCAGACGCCAACGACCATTATTGAACCGTTGGCAACCCGTGATCATACCGAACGCATGCTCGCCCAATTTGGCGTTCAAATTACGCGGCAGGGTTATGAAATTACGGTGCAACCGAATACAAATTTACAAGGAACGACAGTCGAAGTACCGGGTGACATCTCTTCAGCTGCCTTTTGGTTAGTGGCCGGGTTAATTGTGCCTAACAGTCAATTAACGTTGCATAAAGTAGGTTTAAACCCAACCCGAACGGGCATTATAACACTACTAAACCGAATGGGAGCGACGTTTACTAAGCAACATGAGTATGCAGCAGCTGGTGAACCATATGCGGACTTGATTGTGACAACGCAGGCTTTGCATGGGACAACGGTAACGGCTGTTGATATTCCAGCAGCTGTAGATGAAATTCCGATGTTAGTTTTGGCAGCGACACAAGCGCAAGGGGATACGTTGATTACTGGGGCTGGTGAATTGCGCGTTAAAGAAACTGACCGAATTATGACGGTGACGACGCAATTAAATAAACTGGGCGCACAAATTGAAGCTCGTGAAGATGGCTTTTTGGTGCATGGTGGTACGCCGTTACACGTTGAACAACCAACCCAAGTTGATTCTTTTGGTGATCATCGCATTGGGATGATGCTGGCAATTGCCGCCTTAGTAACGACCGGAGATACAGTAACCTTGGCAAATGCGGCTGCCGTTAGCGTGTCATATCCAAGTTTCTTTGCAGATTTAGAAAGGGTCATTAATTGATGAAAACGGTGATTTTGGTAGGGTTTATGGGGGCCGGTAAGACAACGATTGGGCGGGTTTTAGCCGACATGTTGGCTGTACAACTGACCGATACAGATAAAGAGATTATTCGTCGAACAGGGCGTACACCAGGAGAAATATTTGCAACTGATGGTGAAGCAAGTTTCCGCCAGTTTGAATATGAAGTGTTGCAGGATGTGATTGCCAATGAGGGTGTGATTGCAACTGGTGGGGGAATTATTGAGACGCCTGCCAATATTCAATTATTGTCAGAATCATCAGCACCAGTGATTTATTTATCAGGGTCATTTGGTCAAACCTTAGAACGGTTAGCCGATGATGATACACGGCCCATCTTACGAACGAAAACCTTGCTTGAGGTGGCGGCCTTGTGGCGAAGCCGGGTACCTAAGTATGATGCGGCAGCAACTTATACGATTGACACAGATGGTAAAACACCCGTAGAAGTGGCGACCAGCATTAAGCGATTGCTTGAGGTATAGGGGATGACGACATTACAATTCGGGGCAGTTAAGGCAACGGCACGGCGTCCCTTGATTGCAATACCAGTAATGGGGACGACCATTAATGAAGTGTTGGGATTGATTGAGCAAGCGAACAATTCACAGACTGATGTGATTGAATGGCGCTTAGATTATTTAACTACGTTGGAACAGTTAACCGCTGCGGATATGCAAACCATTACTTTTAATGCGGATAAACCACTAATTTTAACCTGGCGCACGCAAGAAGAAGGTGGTGAACGAGCGTACGATCCAGCCCTATACCACTTTGTTTATAATTTGGGAATTCAAGCGAAAGTAGCGGCAATTGATATTGAACAGCGTTGGTTAGAGGAGTTGCAGCAATTAAAAAATGATGCGCAACGTCAGGGCGTGCAAGTAATTGGTTCATATCATAATTTTGTCGATACGCCGATTGAATTAACGAATATTTTCACGACGTTAGCGGCGCAACAAGTAGATGTTATTAAGGTAGCGGTCACACCGCAATCAAGCGAGGATGTCACGCGCTTGTTAAGGATAACGCAACAAGTCAACGAAATCATTACGCAACCATTGATTACGATGGCAATGGGCACATTGGGCGTTAATACACGTCGTTACGGGTATCAATATGGCTCACAATTAACATTTGCCAGTCTGACAAAAGCCTCAGCACCAGGACAATTAGATTTAGCTACTTTATGGCAACAACTAGGAGAGCATGATGATTAAGTATCATAGCCAATATTTTGCGGCTGAACGACAAGCGCTATTAGACTCAGTACCTGGTAATTTAGGGTATACACCAGTGGCTTTCCATGCAATTGGGGATGATATTCAGCTTGATAAAGCTTTTTTGCGCTTTGATTGGCGCGCGCCGGAAATATTCAAACAAGCATTGACCTTGGCGTTACAAGCAGATGAGCATTTTGATCGACTGGGTTATGTTACACGAGTCGAAATGTTGTTGGGGCAGGCAGCTTTTAATTATAATGATTATTTCACTTTGTCAACGACAGCATTACAAACGGCAATTCAAACTTTAACTGATGAACCAGTTGTGTTAGCTGGTGTAGCAGCTGATTTGGTTTTACCGTTTGGATTACGAGATTTACGACATGTGGTTCATGTAACAAAGTGGACGTTTGAAAATCATACTATCTATCATTTAGTCGCTGGATTACCAGCGTTGGAAGCTAAAGTGGATGCGCTTCGTAATGCAGGGGTGTATCAAAACGAGGCTAAGGTTATCTTGAACATGACTGAGTTAGATAGCAGCGCATTATTAGCGTTTGTACAAGATTTGATTCGTGACCATTTTGGATTGGAAACAGACCAATTAAAAAATGTACGAGCTGCTTTTGGAACAGTATCATCAGAGGCAACAACTCCGGGTGATCGGATTTTAATTGCCGATTTTGAAAACTAATCTTAGCAAAAAAACATCTTACCTCATAATACCGGTAAGATGTTTTTTAATGTTATGTCAAAGTTAATAAGGTTGAATGACAAAAGCTGTGACGCCGTAGGCTAGTATCAGTAGGCCTGCCAATCCCCATTGCCAGATTGGTAATTTATCCTGATAGGTAGTTGAACGTTTAAAGCCTTCTGTAAAACCGTGAGATGTCATCGCCAAAGCTAGATCTTCGGACCATTGTAAGGCACTTAATACTGCTTTGAAATACAATTGTGGACTCCATAGTTGGTACGTAATGCCACGCAGACTAGCCGCGTAGCGAATTGTTTTCACCTGCCGTCGGACCCGGGGCAGTAAGTTAAAAGCAGCTAATATACCATACGTAAACGTACTTGATAGGCGTAAATGTTGTTGCATACTAAAGAGTAATTCTTTCACAGTCACTGTTAAAGTTACTGCACCACCAAGAAACATATAGGCATACAGACGTGTTGCATAAATCAAGGCTAAATGCACCATATCATGAGTACTGAAAAAGTAGAATGATAAACCGGTTGCCAGTGATAATGGTAGAGAAACAAGCATCATGACCCCAATGTAACGCCATTTAACGTTGGCGAATGCCAGATAAACAATCGCAAGAATCGCAACGATAAGATTTAACGTTACTGACTTAACAAAGGCTGTTTGAATGCCAATTCCTAGCATAATCAGCAATGCAATTGTTGGATTTAGTTTAAACATACGTTTGACCTCCACCAATAAGTTGTAATTGTTGATCAGCAAAGTGTAACTCGTAGTTGATAAAATCAGCTAATCCGGCCCGCTGATGTGAAATCATCAGGATGGCTTGCTTAGTTTCAGCCAGGGTTGATTTAAGCAATGTCATTATGGCCTTGGTTGAGGCGCTATCTAAACCAGCTAGTGGCTCATCTAGGAGTAGAACGTCTTGACCGGTAATGAGCATCAATAAGACTTGTAATTTTTTTTGTTGTCCACCAGATAATTGGTAAACAATATGATCTTGTAATGTCGCCAAATGTAAGGTTGCTAACGCTTGTTGTACCCGTTCAGTGGTCCAGTAGGTAGGGAAGTGCGAATGTTTTTGTGCAAGTGCTAATTCATCAGCGACCGTCATGGTCACAAATTGATCAGTCGCGCTTTGGAAAACAAGGGCTAAGTGCGTTGCCCAGTGTTTAGCCTTTATTGCTGTGATTGATTGTTCTTGCCAAGTGACGTGACCTTCAAACGCGTGTAATTTAGCTAATGCAGCAAATAAGGTTGATTTACCGATGCCATTGGCTCCTGAAATTAAACCGATTTCTTGTTGTGGCACGGTGAAATTTGCATCTCGTAGTAATAATCGTTCACCAATTTGTAATTTTAAATTATCCCAATGTAAGGCACCAGGATGTTGGGGGTGACCCATAAATGGTGTTATCGGTGGTATGTTATTCAAAATGGTTAAATCAGCTGTAACTAAGCTGCGGGATGTTTCATCAATGGCCCATAAATCATCTACTAAACCTTGATATCCAGCGTAATCGTGATCTGAGATAATGATCGTTTTTTGATGGGTCTGTTGTAGATGTTTTAAATCTTGTAATAAAGTTAGGCGCGCAACTGGATCAACATTCGCAAAAGGTTCGTCTAATAAGATAATGTCGCTGTCCATTGCGAGAATAGTCGCCAGCGCTACTCGTTGTTTCTCACCACCAGATAAAGTCATTAATTGTCGATCAGCAAGCGGATGCAAATTTAATTGGGTCATTGCCCAATCAACGCGGGTTGCAATATCGACGATTGGAAATTGAATATTTTCCAAGGCGAACGTGATTTGCTCAGGAATTGTTTGCATGGCAAATTGACGATCAGGGTTTTGAAATAACATAGCAATCCGCTTGGCACGTTCAAACGGCGCTACAGGTTGAATGTCCTGATTTTCTAAACGAATTTGTCCGTGCGTGACAATACCACCAAATTTTGGTAACCACCCCGCCATGGCTTTCAATAAGGTTGATTTACCAGATCCAGATGGCCCCACTAAGAGATTGAAGCTATTGGTTTGAGGTGTGAAACTAACGTTATTTAGAATGTTTGGTTGATTCTTGTCATATGTAAAACTAAAATCAACCACTTCGATACTTGTCATGGTAAATTAGCGCTTTAGCAAGCCAGACTTAGCGACCAATACCTTAATAAAGTAGACTAAGACACCGGCAAATAACCCAACAGATACTAGACGAATAAAGAATAGGGCAATTAACATACCGGGCTTGAAATCAAGATAACCGCTGTTAAATAAATCCCAGCCAAAAGTAACGATGGTACTAGTTAGAACTGATAAAGCAAGCCCAATTTTGTCCCAGTTTTTGTAACCTGTAAAAGCAAAACCAAGCTCAGAACCGATACCTTGGACAAAGCCTGAGATAATCGTTGAAGCACCCCAAGAAGAGAACAGTAACATCTCAACCACAGCAGCTAAGACTTCACCAATTGTTGTCGCGGCAAATTTTTGCAAAAGGACACCGGCCAAAGGTCCCGCCATTAACCACACACCAATGGTCATATCGTTGGCAAAGGGGTTAAGACCAGGAATAGCAGCAACGGCATAGTAAGCAGCGCTCCAAAGTTGATAAATAACACCAAAAAAGATGGCAATAATAGCTAGAAAAATGACGTCACGTAGCGCCCAACCGCGCTTGTTGTTAGAAATTGTTTGCATGAGGCAAACCTCCAATAAAGAATAGTTCGAATCGCCCAAGATAAAGGAAATAAAAAAGCCCCGGTGCTGACAAATAAGTCAACACTGGGGCTCGTTTACGTTAATCGTAAACAAACCAAGCTCCCCGACAGGCATTATCCTGCGCAGGTTCTGTGGGTATTATCTCAGCCACTTGGCACCCCAGCTTGTTTGATTCGCTTATCTTAGTATAGGTGTTAAACACAGGCAATGCAACAAGTTAAATAGGGAAATTATGTCTGTTTTTTGGTAGAATAAAGTTATTGAATTAGATATGGAGGATTCACCTGTGGAGGAGTCGCAAATTAAACTGTTTGGACTAACTGCTAATCATGAGTTGGCAAAGGCCGTAGCTGAAGAACTACACCAACCATTAAGCCAAATCGACATTAAGCGATTTGCTGACGGCGAAATTTATGAGCGTATTTTGGAAAGTGTACGAGGGGATGACGTTTATGTTATCGCCCCGATTGCTGAAGAAGTTAACGATGCTTTCATGGAATTGATGATTATTGTGGATGCATTACGACGAGCTTCGGCGGCTAAAATTAGCCTTGTTATCCCATACTTAGGGTATGCACGCCAAGATCGTAAGGCGAAGGGCCGTGAGCCAATTACAGCTAAGATGGTTGCTTCATTACTAGAAATGAATGGAGCTGACCGAGTTGTATCAATTGATTTACATGCTGATCAATTGCAAGGGTTCTTTGATATTCCGGTTGATCACATGCAAGCGGCGCCACTACTGTCAGATTATTTCTATAGTCGTAAGATGTTAGATGATTTGGTAGTTGTTTCACCAGATCACACAGGTGCAGGCCGTGCCCGTAAGTTTGCGAACCTACTAAACGCGCCATGGGGAGTGGTAAATGATCATGTAGCAATGACAACGCCTGCATCACCAGACGCCATTGTTGGTGATGTGCAAGGACGCCGGGCCATTATTGTCGATGATATTGTGGACACTGGTAAACGTGTTCAAATGACGGCTAAGGCACTTCGCGCAAATGGTGCGACTGATGTGCTAGTTGTTGCACCACACGCAGTATTGTCAGGAGATGCGGCCACTCGGCTTGCTCAGGATGATAATATTTCACGGTTTGTCTTTACAGATACATTGGCAATGCCCGAAGAAAAGCAAAGTGCTAAGTTTACGCGTCTATCTGTGGCACCATTGCTAGCAGAAACAATTGAGCGAATTCATGAAAATCGTGTCTTAGATGTGTTATTACGATCACATCATAATCCAGACGCAAAAATCTAGCAGGTTAAACTATTATGGAAACTATTTTTAGAAACCATAATAGTTTTCTTTATATTTATGGGATGGGTAAGAAAAAATAAATGGTTAGTAAAAACTTAAATTATAAACTTGGATTGCTAGTATATAGTGTTTTCATCGGCATTGTGCCACTGCTATTACTATGGAAAACCGGGTTAGTTTATTCGGGCAGTGATATGCAATTTCATATTAGCCGGATAGCCGAAGTCGCCGATGCTTTCAAGCATGGCCAATTTTTAAATATCACAGCCATTATTTCAGATAATGCTGCGGGAAGTATGGTCAATCAATTTTATCCATATTTAACTTTAATTCCTGCGGTGTTTTTAAAACTTATGATTCATAACGATGTAATGGCTTATTATGTTACTTTGTTATTCTACAATATTGTTACTTTTTTAATTGCGTACTACGCCTTTACAAAAATTTCTAAACGTAAGCAAGTTGGTATTTGGGGTGCAACGCTGGCCTCTTTATCAATGTATCGCTTGTTTAGTTTGATTGGTACCAGTGCCTTTGGTGAATTTATCGCCATTGGATTAATCCCGCTAATTTGGTGGGGGTATGTCAAAGTTATTTCCGAAAATAAATGGGGGACTTTGTATATTGGCATGACCCTGTTAGCCTATACGCATTTGTTATCACTTGTGATGGTTGTGGCCATTTTGGGTGTGATAACAGTGGTTCGTTGGCTGGTAAGTGCAAAATTACCAGTACAAGAATTGTTGGGCTTCTTGAAAGCTGGTTTTGCAACGGGTGTATCTTGGTTGCCGTACTTAATACCTTATATTGTCTTAACGCACAGTAATAATATTGCCAATCCTTATGCAGGGCTTGTGATGGGATCTATTAAACCGTTTATGGGTTATTTGATGGATTATCAATTCACCCGGGGAGTCGGTTTAGCACTATTATTAGCTAATTTATTGGTATTATTGTGTTGGAAAAAGATTGATAAAAATACCAAATGGGTCTTTATTAGTGGGACTATCATCGTCGCGTTAGCATCAACGATTTTTCCATGGGCTTTATTTGCAGACACGCCGGTTAAGACAATACAATTTCCATATCGCTTTTTAGTCATTGGTAGTGTTCTGCTAGCGTATGCAGGTGGTGTGGGAATTGATCAAGTTTGTCGTTATAAATCGCGTATATATGGTGCAGCGTGGCAACTTATGTTTATTATTTTAATAGTGGGAATCTCATTATTTGGTATACATAGGTATGGCCAAACTGATTTAAGTAAATTTGGTATCGCTGATAACAAAACAAAAGTTTTAAGTTATACACCGTACGCTAGCTATGCTGTTAATAATGAGACGTTTGATAAACAATTTATCTTGCCATTTAAAACGTATGGCGCTTATGATTATTGGACGCAAGAAAGTATCAGTAATAAAGATTTTTATCAAAAGCCAATTAAGCAGGTTCAGAAATTAGGGACTCATGGGCGTGCACAACAGTATGTATTAGATGCAAATCGTGATACAAATATTGAAATTCCAACAATTATGTATGAAGGTGTGCACTATGATGTGCTTTTAGATAAGCACAAAATAACAGTTACCAAGGGTGCGCATGGTGGCATGGTAGTACATGTGTCAAAGGGCAAACATTTTCTTTCAGTCAAAACGAATGCAACAGTCGTGCAAAAATTAGTCGTAATTATTGCGTTAGTACCATTGCTATATATTATTTGGTCTAGTTGGAAGTTTAATCGTAAAAAAATTAACATTGAATAGTTGATAGAAATCCGAAAAGTTGCGCGACTTTTCGGGTTTTTTTGACATGTTTTTAGTTATAATTAAAAAAGGTAATCTAACTCGGTAATGGTAAATCGTTAATTAGTAAATCTGATCACGAATCGCTAATATTTTGGATGAGATTTTGGTATACTAAATTGACAATAAATAAGGGAGTATGTTGGTGATGAAAAAAATTACAGTATTGGGTTCATTAAACGCAGATACTATTTTGCATATCCCACATTTACCACAACAAGGTGAGACGATGGCGATGCAAAATGCTTCGACAGCACCTGGTGGTAAAGGCGCTAATCAGGCGGTTGCTGCAAAAAGACTTGGTGGTGAAGTAAGTTTTATTGGCGCAGTCGGAGATGATCAAAATGGTACGTTGCTACTAGAAGCTTTGCAAGCCGATGGGGTGGACACTGAACACGTTACGCAAATTGCAGGTGTTGCAACAGGGGCAGCTTATATTATGTTAGAGGCTGATTCACACAATACGATTTTGATTCTGGGTGGCACTAATAGTTTGGTAAATGACACGCATGTTGCTGCAGCGCAAGCAACAATTAGCGCGTCAGATGTTATAATTGCACAATTTGAGACGCCGCTATCAGCGACGTTGAGTGCTTTTAAGACAGCCAAAGATGCTAATGTGATGACGGTATTGAATCCAGCGCCAGCTAAGCAAGATATTCCAGCCGAATTGTTAGCCGTAACGGACTTGATTATTCCAAATGAAACGGAAGCTGAAATTATTACTGGCATGCCAGTTGTTGATGAAGCATCAATGCAGCAAGCGGCTGCACAGCTACAAATCATGGGTGCCAAGAATGTTATTATTACAGTCGGTGAGCGTGGATCATATTACCGATTGGCAGATGGTACTGAAGGATTTGTCGCTGCTTTAAAGGTGAAGGCAATTGACACAACAGCTGCTGGTGACACCTTTATTGGTGCGCTAACAACACAGTTAAATGCAGATATGGCCAATATTGCCGAAGCGGTACGCTTTGCCAATGCAGCAGCAGCCATTACGGTTCAAGGTGCCGGTGCACAACCGTCAATTCCAACATTGGCGCAAGTGACAGCAGCTAATTAATCATAAATGACTGAACGTCAGGATGCTCCTGACGTTTTTATGTTAGAAACGAGATATAAAGATGAATAACAATGATATTGTCCGTCGAATTCGCTTCATTTTTAATATTAAAAATGAAGATATGCGGCGTATTTTTGAACTAGGGGACTTGCCAATCAATGGTGATCGCTATCGTGCCATCATGACCAAGCAACCAATCGAAGCCCCACGTGATGAATATTTAAAGCGAACAGAGCTAGAACGCTTTATGAATGGGTTAATTATTTCGCAACGCGGGATTAAAAAGGATGCGGATGGACAAATCATCGCACCAGATTTTAGTATGCAGCGTGATAATGACATTAACAATGTTGTTATCAAAAAACTAAAAATAGCCATGACATATACAAATGAGGATTTGATGGCTTTTTGGGAAGCGGCAGACTTTACGGTTTCTAAGGGCGAAGTTGGTGCGATGCTTCGTCGTAAGGGGCATCCTAAGTACTTAGTAGCTGGCGATCAATTTATGCGTAAGCTATTAGCCGGAATGGCGGCAACGTTTCGTGACGAACCAACTGAATAAGTGAAAACACGTTTTGGCAGCATGCTAAAACGTGTTTTTTATTGCAAGGGTTATTTTTCATCGTAACTACCTGTAAAAGTTTTCTGTGCGTAAAAAAAATTAACATGAAGTAAATAAAAAGGTTGCACTCGGATAATTAAATTAGTATACTATTTAATGCGGGTGAAGAGCCTCGGTTAAGTGAAAGTCATAAGCTTTTAACTATTAATTAGTTGAACGAAATCCTTTATGAATTTTATTTAGCACTATGAACTAATACAAGTAAATAGTACACTGAGCAACCTTCACTACGACTTTTTTGTAGGCAGGAGGATTTGTCATGACAAAAGAACAAGTGACAAATAAAGCGAGTTTCGTTGGTGATACAACCGCGGATGCAAGCTTGGGCGATGTAAATGGATCAGTTGAGGTGCCAACTAATGGTTCATTTTTACGTAAATTATTGGCTTTTTCAGGGCCTGGGGCACTGGTTGCTGTGGGGTACATGGATCCCGGTAACTGGGTGACATCAGTGGCTGGTGGGGCAAACTACCACTACACGTTGTTATCAGTTGTCTTAGTTTCATCATTAATTGCGATGATGTTGCAGTACATGGCAGGTAAATTGGGAATGGTTAAGGGTGAAGATTTAGCTCAAGCTACACGCGCACGTACCAATAAAACGGGTGGCTTTATCCTTTGGATCATCACAGAATTAGCATTAATTGCAACGGACATTGCTGAAGTAATTGGGGGAGCTATTGCGCTGCACTTGCTATTTGGCTGGTCGATGATTGCGTCAGTTTTAACAACGGCATTTGATGTTATTTTGCTATTATTATTAATGAAATTTGGCTTCCGTAAAATTGAAGCTATTGTGATTACTTTAATTTTGACAATTTTGGTTATTTTTGGTTATTTGGTAGTATCATCGAATCCAGATATTGTGGCGATGTTAGGTGGGTACTTACCTAAGCTCCAAGTTGTTAGTACCGCTGCTCCAACGGGGGTAGATTCACCATTGTTGATGACGTTGGGGATTGTTGGAGCGACAGTTATGCCGCACAATTTGTACTTGCATTCATCAGTTTCACAGACTCGTAAGGTTAATCGTGAGAATAAGCGTGAACTTAAAGAAGCTGTTCGCTTTATGACATGGGATTCAAATATTCAATTAACACTGGCCTTTGTGGTTAATTCATTGTTGTTGATTTTGGGCGCTTCATTATTCTTTGGTCATGGTGATCAAGTTGGTACATTCGGTCAAATGTATTCAGCATTATCAGACAGGACAGTGGCTGGCGCAATTGCATCACCAGTTTTGTCAACATTATTTGCCGTTGCCCTGTTAGCATCCGGACAAAATTCAACAATCACCGGAACCTTAACAGGTGAAGTTGTGATGGCTGGCTTTATTCGTTTGAAAATTCCAATGTGGGCGCGTCGTATGATTACGCGTGGTTTAGCATTGGCCCCAGTGATTGCGTTTACCTTAATATATGGTGGGAACGAAGGGAAATTAGATTCATTATTGATTAACTCGCAAGTTTTCTTGTCAATTGCTTTGCCATTTGCGATGCTGCCATTAATTTTGATGACTTCATCAAAGAAAATTATGGGGAGAGACTTTGTTAATCCTAAATGGATGACGATTTTGGCGTGGCTTGTTTTTATTGTTTTAACAGGCTTAAACATACAATTAGTAGTCCAAATTATTGGTGGTTTATTTAACTAAATTGAAAAACACGACAGTTTTAATTGTCGTGTTTTTTTATGCAACAGCTAATTCTTTGTCAGTTTTTATACTTGACGCAACACTATACACGATATAATATTATGTTATACGATAAATAGTGTTATATCAGATGAAGGAGATGCGGCGATGAATGTACAAGTGCCAACTGCGTTACTTGATGGCTCCGTCTTAGCTTTCTTATCCAAGGAAGATACTTATGGTTACGTGATTACAAAGACCATGCAAGATTTACTTGGCGTTAGTGAGTCAACAATGTATCCAGTCTTACGACGTTTAAAAAAAGACAATTACTTAGAAACATATGATCGACCGTTTGAAGGACGTAATCGACGATATTATCACATTACGGCAACTGGGCAAGCCCATTTAACAGAAATTAAAGGAGCTTGGCGACAATTTCAAACAGCAATTAATTCAGTTTTAGAGGAGAACTAGTATGGTTAATGAGTATTTAGCGGAGGTAAAGGGATACTTAACAGGTATTCCCGCGGATGAACGTGAAGAATTATTGCAATTTTACGCTGAGCAAATGATGGATGCGGGGCTATCAACCGATGAAATTATTGCAAAATATGGCACACCTAAGCAATTTGCACGTACGTTGAAAATTGATTATTTTATTGAAGCAGATGAAGATCAAACCGGAAACGACTCAACGGGTGTACGAACTAAGAAGCGAGCCAATTTAATTTGGCTAATTGTGCTGGGCTTGTTTGCTACACCGGTGATGATTCCATTGGCGATTGTTTTAGTAATCGGCTTGATTGGTGTGATTGCAGCGTTCTTGATGGCGATTTTCACAATTTATGCGGGCATTATTGGTGTCTTAGCGGCGGGATTATTTGTTTTTGTGATGGGGATTATGGTGATTGGCCAATCGTTAGCAACAGCAATGTTATTAATTGGAATTGGTATTTTCTTAACAGCGGCGGTTATTTTTGTTGCGCCAATTGTTTGGGCGTTAACAAAGTGGTTATTTGAATTAGTTGTGCAGTTTGTCAAGTGGCTTGGTCGTCGATTCTTGGCTAAACAATCTAGTGTAGAAGGTGAGGTATAAGCGATGCAATTAAAAACGTCATTAATTATTGGTGGTGTCGGCATGGTTATCGGAATCGGTATGATTACCGGGGGTGTCATGAATGGTGCCGAACCAAACTTCACATGGGATAATGGACCTAAAATTGTCAAAATTCACACACTGCATAAAACATTTACGAATCAAAATATTAAGGCAATTCAGTTAAATAATAGTAATAATTTTGTGGAAATTCATCGTGGCACGCAATGGCAAGTTAAGATGCAATCTGCTAATGCTAATCAAAGTGCACAAGTGCGAGATGGTCGTTTAATTGTGAAGGCGCCGGAAGAAAAATTGGTATTGACGCCAAACGCCTATGATCAAGCAGTCACTATTACAGTACCGCGTCATGTTAATTTAGATAAATTAGACATTGTAAGTGATGATGGTAGTGTTTTAGTTGATGGGATTAATGTTAAAACAGCTAACATTAGTAGCCAAAATGGGGGCATTCGCTTGCAAAATTATGTTGGTGAACAAGTGATTAGTGACTATAATGATGGTGACGCCGCCTTTGAAAACGTGCAATTAAACAAGCTATCCATTACGGGTGGCAACGGCTACATTAATTTAAAAAATGTTAAACTAGCGCAAGCAAGTGATATCACAACAGGGCAAGGAAATGTCTTCTTAAACGATTTGCAAGCAGCTGGTGTTGATGCTAAGACAACGTTTGGTGCGATCACAGTTGATGATGATTCGTCACTTGATGATAGTTACGATACCGATGGCAACAATAATGGTGATACAAAACATAAGCAACGTGAGTATCAGACTGGTGATCAAAATAACGTCTTAAAAATTCGTTCGGATAGTGGCGATATTTCACACGATTAAAATAATACCTATATTGAAAGAACCGTTTCAAAAAAGTATGCCCGTTGGTAGATTGCTTTTGAAATGGTTCTTTTTGATAGCGCTTTTAAAGTTTGTTGCTATAATCAAAGTAATAAATGAGGTGGGTTATGGTGTATGAAAATTAATCAATTTGCGGTGGTGGCGACACCGTTTGAAAAACAATTACAAGAATTGGCAACAATCGGATTTTACGATGAAACCATTCAAAACGCATATAGTCATGGTGCTCGTGCTATTTGGCAGGCGTTGTTACAGATTACATTTCCAGAAGTGCCAGATGGATCAATTAAATTTACGGACCTCATTGCTGATGAGCATCAAACGCTGGCAGCATTTTTTAATAGTGGAGGGCCGGTGACCGAGCAGATTTTTAATGTAGTTGCCTTACAATTGTTGGGATTTGTTCCCGAACAAGATTATGAGGTAAACCAAGCTACGGTGGTTAGTCGTCATTTGGGATTGCCATTGTATCGCAAAGCGGGGCGCTGGGATGCTGATGATGTTTTGACAGCTTGGTACCATTTATTGACGAGTCATACAAAATATGGGTTGCAATTTATTGATGATTTAGCCAGTCGAGGCTATTTTCTGAAAAATAATGTACCACTTTTTTTCAATGGTAAAGCAATGGCAACGTTTGATACGACTAATTTAATTAAAGAGGTGGTATATGTAGAAACAGATGTTGATACGGATGCTGATGGTCAGTGTGATTTAATACGGATTGAAATCATGCGCCCCGATACACGACGTAAGTTACCAGTATTATTCACAGCGTCACCATATTACCAAGGGTTAAATGAGCAAGCTAATGATGCTAAAATTCATGATGTTAACGTACCATTAATCCGTAAAGAACCCCACAGAGGAACTGAAGCAGAAGTGACGTTCGTAGCACCCGAAACAGCACTTCTGGCAACGATGCCTATTAAGGGTGTTACTGAACAAACGGTAGAGACATTCAAGCCGCATAGCACAGTAGATTTAAATAATTACTTTTTGGCGCGTGGTTTTGCGGTTGTCTATGCTGCTGGTGTGGGAACGCGGCATTCAGACGGGATGCAAGATACTGGGTCGCCAGCACAAGTCGCAAGTATGGCAGCGGTTATTGAATGGCTAGCCGGTAATCGGACAGCTTTTGTTGATCGGCATAGTGGGCAAACGATTGCGGCAACCTGGTCAACTGGCCGTGTGGCGATGACGGGTAAGTCATATTTAGGCACTTTGGCAACCGCGGTAGCGTCGACTGGTGTGCGCGGTTTGGAGACGGTTATTGCAGAGGCAGCAATTTCAAATTGGTATCAGTATTATCGCGATAATGGTTTAGTCATCGCACCGGGGGGCTTTCCAGGCGAAGATATGGATGTACTGGCTGAATTGGTATATTCGCGGATGCAGGATGCGGGCGATTGGTTACAAACAAAGGCGCAATGGCAAAATTATCAACAACAAACGGCGCAATTGATGGACCGAGTAACCGGTAATTATAATCAGTATTGGGATGCTCGAAATTATCTCAAGCAGGTTAAAAATATTAAAGTTGATATGATTTTAGTGCATGGGTTAAATGATTGGAATGTTAAGCCACGCCATGTATACCAATTGTGGCAGGCACTCCAACAACAGAATCCAACCATTGCGGCTAAATTATATTTGCATCAGGGACAGCACGTTTATATCAATAATAATCGTTCATTAGATTTTGCGGATCAAATGAATTTGTGGCTAAGCCATAAATTATATGGGGTCGATAATCAGGCGGCAACACAACTAGCACCAGTTACATGGCAAGATAATACGCAGGCTGAAACATGGCACACGTTAACCAATTGGGGAAATACCGCACCGGAAAGCCTACCCCTTATGCCGAATCCGCATGAAATGCACTTTGAAGATTGGCAAATTGATGAAGATTTTGTTAAATATACTAAGGATTTTAGACGTTGGCGCAACCTCATGTTGACGATTGATGACGATCAATTAGATGTTAATCGAGCAGTATACTTGCAAGAACCAAAAAATGAGCCAATGGTGATTGATGGTGAGGTAACGCTGCACTTGCGGATTAAGTCGTCTAGTAATGTGGGGATGGTCAGTGCGATGTTGGTGGATTATGGATTGGCGTCCCGGTTGGGGGCGGTACCGACTAATCAAGGTGGCATGATTGATCGCGGCACTGATTGGGCACCTACGCCATTGATGGAGTTACAACTCACGACACCTACACCATTTAAAATGATTAGTATTGGTCACATGAACTTACAGAATCGGACAGCGCCTTGGCAAGTTGATGATTTAGTGGTGGACGAGTACGTAGAGATTGATTTAGTTTTGCAACCAACCTACTATCGTTTACTAGCAGAACATCAATTAGGTGTGGTAGTTTATAGTACTGACTTTGAGATGACGATTCGTGGCAACCAGGATATTAGCTATACAATCGATAGTGCACATAGTTATGTGCAGATCCCTTGGCATACAGGCAAGAATGACCGTCGCTAGTGCTTAATCTATGCTAAGATAGTAACCATTAACGGATGACTAAGGGGTATTAAAAGCATGGATCGTAAACTAATTGGGATTGATTTAGATAAGACAACGTTGAATGATGCGGGATTAGTTAGTGATCGAACACGACAAACGTTACAGGCTGCACAAACTGCTGGGCATATTGTGTCAATTGTGACGGGACGCCCAGTCCGCCTATCAACAGATATTTATCAAACATTAGGACTGAAGTCACCAATGATTAATTTTAATGGGTCACTTGGTCATAATCCGACACAACATTGGTTACATGAATATTCCTTTCAAGTTGATCGTGAAATTGCCTTTGATTTGCTAGAAAACGCGGGCATGATGGGAATTGATACTGTCGTTGCAGAAACTAAAACTGGCGTTTGGGCCAATGGAAACGGGCCGCAACGTAGCAGTGAGGACGCCATTTTCTTTCCACAAGATGAAGAAGGACGGCAAATGTTGGATCGGTTAAGTTTAACGACGGACGTAAATGCGATTTTGATTCATGCTGAAAATGCTTTGCATCAATCTCAAATTCAACACTTTGTCACGGATCGATACGGGAAAGATAAAGTTACTGTGAAAACTTGGGGTGGGGATTCCCCTGTATTAGAAATTGCCCCTGCCGGCGTCTCTAAGGCCACCGGATTGGGAATTTTGCGTCGTGCATACGACATCAATCCAGATGATGTGTATGCTTTTGGCGATGAAATGAATGATTTTGAAATGATTGATTATGCCCGACACGGGGTTGTTATGCAAAATGGTAATCCAGATTTAAAGGCGATTTCCGATGATATTACGCCATTTACTAATGAAGAGGATGGCTTAGCCCGTTACCTAGAAAACCTTTTACACTTATCATAAGATACACTGAGCACTGTCTACGGATAGTGCTTTTGTTGTTGGCGCAAAAAGTGTAAAATAATGACAGAAATTATAACTTAAGGAGCGCCGGTATGGCTGATTTACCAGTAGAATTTGAAGAGAAATATCGCCGCCTATTAGGCGCAGATGCGGATGTGTTTATTGCATCTTTTGACGAACCTGTTATGAAGGCTTTTCGCCATAATCCTTTGAAGGCGAATGCCGACCTCTACGATACTGTATCTCAAGGACGGGTTCCTTGGGGACAATGGGGTCACTATGGGACTGTTCGCGGGCATTCTGTTGACCACACGACTGGTGTGATTTATTCACAAGAGCCATCAGCACAATTGGTGGCTGAATTAGCGGCACCACAGCCAGGGGAACGTGTATTGGACTTATCAGCGGCTCCTGGCGGCAAGACCACACATTTAGCATCGTTTATGCAACAAGAAGGTTTACTTGTATCAAATGAAATTTTCCGGAAGCGGGCGATGATTTTAAGTGAAAATGTGGAACGTTTTGGGATTCAAAATGCGATTGTAACAAATCATTCACCACAAGAACTATCGCCTAAATTCCCTCACTATTTTGATCGGATTATCTTAGACGCACCTTGTTCAGGTGAGGGGATGTTCCGTAAAGATCCGGCGGCTATGCAATATTGGCATGAACATTATCCAGCCGAAAATGCTGCCCGTCAGCGTGAAATTTTGGCAGAAGTTGTGAAGATGTTGAAGCCAGGTGGACAATTAGTTTATTCAACTTGTACATTTGCGCCAGAAGAAGATGAGCAAATCATTGCTTGGTTGCTAAGTGAGTATCCAGAATTCCAAGTTGTTGCAACTGATAAGCATGATGGGATGGATGATGGCCGGCCAGAGTGGGCGGATAACAATCCTGAATTGACTAAGACAACACGTTTGTTCCCATATCATGCAAAGGGTGAAGGTCACTTTATGGCCAAATTAGTCTCAACAGCTGATGCTGAAGAAATGCGCATCAAGGAACCTAAGTTAGCAAAATCTAACTTAACGAAAGAACAACGAGATTTATGGGAAGCATTCCGGCAAGATTTTATGCCACAATTTACGCCGAATCTATTATTAGCCTTTGGTGATCAAGTGTACGCAGCACCTGCGGGTACACCAGAATTGCAGGGGTTACAGGTATTACGTGTTGGGATTCATTTGGGCACTTTTAAGAAGAAACGTTTTGAGCCAAGTTTGGCATTAGCCTTGGCGCTACATCCGGATCAATTTACACGTACGTACCAGTTAACTGATGAAGAGTGGGCACAATATGTGCATGGTGATACGTTTATGATTCAAAATCGTAATCAATATCTAAACGGGTGGTACCTACTTGAAATTGGCGGTAATGGAACTGGCTTTGGTAAACTAGTAGATGGACAAATGAAAAATTTCTATCCTAAGGGATTGCGTTTTCAAGTTCGCGATGAGAGGCGCGATTTAGCCGATGACATGTATTAAAAAACACTAATTTTTGGTAATATAGTCTTATTACAGCTTTGAAAGGAATTGCACATGGCAAACGAGCAAATTACACGTGAAGAAGTTGAGCACGTGGCTAACTTAGCAAAGTTGGCATTAACAGACGCAGAAGCCGACAAGTTCACTGATCATTTGGAGAAAATATTTGAAGTGGTGACAACGTTAGCAGAAGTTGATACTGAAGGGGTTAAGCCAACTTATTCAGTTACTGAAATGCACACTGTTTTGCGTGAAGATGTGGCAGTGAATAATCATCAATCTGCCGAATTATTGGCAAACGCGCCAGAACACATGGATACCTTAATTAAGGTGCCAGCTATTCTTGATGAAGGAGCAGAGGGCTAATGGATTTCTTGCACACAGATTTAGAAGCTTTGCACAACCAGTTGGTAAACAAGGAAATTACCGCCGTTGAATTGGCACAAGCTACGTTTGATAACATTGTGGCGACTGATGACACATACGAAGCTTTCATCACGTTAATGAAGGATGAAGCCTTGGCCCAAGCTAAGGCGCTTGATGAAGTGGGGATTGACCCAGATAACATTTTGTCAGGAATTCCTTATGGGATTAAGGACAATTTGGTAACCAAGGGTATTACAACCACTGCGGCTTCAAAGATTCTTGAAAACTTTAAGCCCATCTATGATGCGACAGTTATTGAAAAGTTGCGCGATAATGGTGCGGTGGGAGTTGGAAAGTTGAACATGGACGAATTTGCCATGGGTTCAACTTCAGAAACATCATACTACCGTCAAACTAAGAACGCTTGGGATCAAACCAAGGTGCCAGGTGGGTCATCTGGTGGGTCGGCCGTTGCGGTGGCCGCAGGACAGGTGCCGTTTGCTTTGGGAACTGATACTGGTGGATCAATCCGTCAACCAGCCGCCTTTAACGGGATTGTTGGGATGAAGCCAACATATGGTCGTGTATCTCGTTGGGGTGTCATTGCCTTTGCGTCATCACTTGATCAAGTTGGGGTCTTTACCCGAACAGTTAAGGATAACGCCCGTGTATTAGCAGCGATGGCTGGCCAAGATGAAAAGGATCAAACATCTTCTGATGTAGCTGTGCCTGATTTTGCGGCTAACCTAACGGGTGATATTAAGGGCATGAAAATTGCTGTGCCAACTGAATACTTTGGTGCGGGAATTGATGATGCCGTTAAGGCAACCATCAAGGCTGGGATTGCCAAGTTAGAGGAGTTGGGTGCGACGGTAACGGAAGTATCACTACCACACACAAAGTACGGGGTAGCTGCTTACTATATTCTTGGTTCAGCTGAAGCATCATCAAACTTGCAACGCTTTGACGGCATTCGCTATGGGTTCCGCCCTGAAGGGGTTAAGAACTTAGATGATTTGTATGTACAAACGCGTTCACAGGGATTTGGTGATGAGGTGAAGCGTCGTATTATGCTTGGTACTTACTCACTTTCAGCTGGTACTTACGATGCTTTCTTTAAGAAGGCTGCACAAGTGCGTACGTTGATGAATGATGATTTCCAAAAGGTTTTTGCTGATTATGACTTGATTATTGCGCCAACGACACCGAATGTTGCTTACGATTTTGGTGCTAATGAAGATGATCCAGAAGTAACGTACATGAACGACGTGTTGACGATTCCAGTTAACATGGCGGGGTTGCCAGGAATGTCAGTGCCAGCTGGCTTTGTGAATGGCTTGCCAGTAGGGATGCAATTTATTGCTAACCGTTTCCAAGAAGAAACAATTTACAAGGCGGCGTATGCTTACGAACAAGCAACCCGTTTGTTTGAACAAGTGCCAGGAGGTAACAACTAATGGCTGTGCCAAACTTTGAAACGACAATTGGACTGGAAGTCCACGTTGAGTTAAAGACGAACTCAAAGGCGATGTCACCATCTCCAGTACAATATGGTGCTGAACCAAATGCGAATACCAACGTCATTGATTGGGGTTATCCAGGGGTTTTGCCACAAGCAAACAAGGGTGCCTTAGAATTTGGGATGATGGCATCTTTGGCTTTGAATGCTGAAGTAACCCGTGATTTACACTGGGATCGTAAGAATTATTTCTACCCAGATAATCCAAAGGCATACCAAATTACGCAACAACAAGAACCCATTGGTCGGAATGGTTGGTTGGAAATCGAATTTGAGGGTCAAAAGAAGCGTGTCGGGATTACTGAATTACACGTGGAAGAAGATGCTGGAAAGAACACCCACGGCACGGATGGGTATTCATACGTCGACTTGAATCGTCAAGGAACACCGCTGATTGAAATTGTTGGGGCACCTGATATTGCGTCACCCGATGAAGCTTATGCTTACCTAGAAGCATTACGCCAAGCCATTCAATTTACGGGTATTTCTGACGTTAAGATGCAAGAAGGATCAATGCGTGTGGACGCGAATATTTCAATTCGGCCAGTTGGTTCTAAGGAATATGGTACAAAAGTTGAGTTGAAGAACTTAAACTCATTTAACTATGTACGTAAGGCTTTAATGTTTGAAGAAGATCGTCATGCTAAGATTTACATGGCTGGTGGTACCATCAAACAACAAACTCGTCGTTTTGATGAAGCAACTGGTGAAACAATTTTGATGCGTGAAAAGGAAACGGCTGATGATTATCGTTACTTCCCAGAACCTGATTTGACACCGGTCCATGTGACTGATGAATGGGTCGAGGAAGTGCGTGCGAAGTTGCCAGAATCAGCTCCTGAACGTAAGGCACGTTATGTAGATGAACTTGGTTTGGAAGTTTATGATTCAGAAGTGTTGACGCAAACATTGGCAATGGCTGACTTCTTTGATGCCACGGTTGCTTTTGGTGCGGATCCTAAGCGTACGGCAAACTACTTGATGGGTGACGTTAATGCTTATTTGAATGAAAAGCAAGTTGACCTAGAAGAGACCGCTTTGACACCAGCTAACTTGGCCGGCATGATTAAGTTGATTGATGATGGTACGATTTCAACGAAGATGGCCAAGAAGGTCTTTACGGCGATTACCAAGGGTGAAGAACCAATGGCCTTCGTTGAAGCAAATGGCTTGAAGCAATTATCAGATCCTGCTATTTTGACGCCAATTATTACGGGTATTTTGGATGACAATGAACAATCAATTATTGACTTCCACAATGGTAAGGACCGTGCAGTTGGCTTCTTGGTTGGAAAGATTATGAAGGAAACGAAGGGTAATGCGAACCCGAATGTTGTTAACGAATTGTTAATGGCTGGGTTGCAAGCACGTAAGCCAGAATAATCTTTTAAGATAACGGCAAATTTAACTTCAATGGGAAGTTGTTGACGCTGATAAAACATAGGTTTAGAATTTTTAAACATGTTAACACAGTTTAAAGGTTTAAAAATCATAATAAGGGTGGTTGGTTAGTAACCACCCTGTACATATTAAATTGAAAAATAAAGGAGTAATTTGCTATGAAGCGAGCACGTATTATCTATAATCCAACTTCTGGTCGTGAAGCGATTCGTCGTGAGTTGGTAGATATTTTAAACGTCTATGAGGAAGCGGGATACGAAACCAGTGCGTATGCCACGACAGCTGAGCCAAACTCAGCTTTAAATGAGGCGCGACGTGCTGCTGAAAATGGGTTTGATTTGTTAATTGCGGCTGGTGGTGATGGCACAATTAATGAAGTTGTTAATGGGATTGCACCATTAGCTAAGCGTCCTATGCTAGCAATTATTCCAGCTGGAACGACGAATGATTATGCCCGAGCACTACACATTCCTCGTGAAGATCCACTTGAAGCGGCACGGGTTATTCTTAAAGGAAAAGCAGCTAAGTTAGATGTTGGTCAAGCAAATGATACCTATTTCATTAACATTGCCGCCGGTGGTTCATTATCTGAGTTAACGTATTCAGTTCCCTCAAAGTTGAAGTCAATGTATGGCTACTTGGCATATGTGGTAAAGGGGGCTGAGCTGATTACCCGTGTTTCACCAATGAATTTACGAGTTAAGTATGATGACGGTGAATTTGAAGGCTCGGCATCAATGTTTTTCTTAGCATTGACTAATTCAGTGGGCGGATTTGAACAAATTGTACCGGACGCTAAACTAGATGATGGTAAGTTTACATTGCTAGTTGTGAAGACCACCAAGTTCTCTGAAATTTTGAGTTTGGTTTCAGAAGTGCTAACTGGTAAACACATTGACGACCCTAACTTGTTATACGTAAAGTCAGAAAATGTTGAAATTACGCCACTCGATGAAAACGCAAAGATTATGATTAATCTGGATGGTGAATATGGTGGTGACGCACCAGTAATCTTTAAGGATCATCAAGCGCATATTGCAATGATTGCCAATGTGGATGAAATGAACGATGAAAACCTCATTGGGGAAACGATTTTTCTTGATCGCCCATACCACTAATAATTTAAGTGAAAATGGTTGTGTTTACAGAAAAATAGACTATTATAATTATTGTAGCGTAATCTTTGACGTCGTCCTGCACCAGGGACGGCGTTTTTGTATGAATTCGCATCTTGGAGAAGGTCAGTTTGAGTATCTTTTCTTATGGTAAAATAAAGCATTAAAGAAATACTTAAATGCCTGATAAAGCAGTTAAAAAAGGATAGGTAGCAACATGGGGGCGGCGGAAACATATCGTCAAATAACGACTAAAATGGGCGGTGCGTGGCGCGTAAAGCCTGATAAACAAGGTAATCGAATTCGTTTACTACGCGAAGTATTACATTGGATGGGGCATCCAGAACGACGGTTAAAAGTTATTCACATTGTTGGTACAAATGGTAAGGGATCAACGGGCGTGATGTTGGCTAGCATTTTGCAAACGGCTGGTTATGAAGTTGGTCATTTCTCGACGCCAGCGATTATGAATGATCGTGAAGTTATTACAAGTAATGGTGTCATGATTAGTGAGCGTGATTTTGTGTGGCACTACCAACGCTTATTAGCAGAAATTAAGGCGCATGGCGGTGATGAACATACTTTAACCAAGTTTGAATGGTGGACATTAATTGCCTTACTCTATTTTACGAAAGAAGAAATGGATTTTGTAATTTTAGAGGCAGGTATTGGTGCTCAGTATGATGCAACAAATGTTGTTGAACATCCTTTGGTAGTGGCAGTTACAAAAATATCTTCGGATTACCTAGATGTCATCGGCAAGCAGTTAGTTGATATTGCGATGGATACTGCGGCAGCTATTAAAGAAGGCACCACAGTGGTTAATTATCCTGGGCAAGATATAGAAGTGTTTAATTTACTTAAGCAACGTACGCAAGCGGTGGGTGCAAATTGGCATATGTCAAAGCCGGTTATTACAATTATGAAGTCTTCCCCAGAAGGTCTGGTAGTTAACGCGGATCAATTAGAAGGTTTGAAATTATCTTTAACGGGCGCCTATCAAGCTAATAATTTAAGTACCGTTTTACAGATAGTAACGGCACTAAAGGCGCATCATTATGTTATTACAGATGTGGCAGTGGCAGAAGCATTGGCACACGTAAAGATTCGTGGCCGAATGGAGTATGATAGAGAACGTAATATTCTTTACGATGGTGCACATAATCCAGATGGTATGACCAGTTTAGTTGCAGCTATCCGATCATGGCATCTACCATTAAAACCCGTTGTCGTACTGGGACTATTAGCTGAAAAAAATTATCATGATATTTTAGAAGAATTATTGCCCTGTGTTGATACGGTGATTGCTGTAACACCAGATTCAGATCGCGCGATGTCCGCTGATGCTTTAGCTGCACAAATTGTGATGATGAGTAATGTTGATGTTGAAATCGCCGATGATCCAAGTGCGGCCATTTCATTAGCTCGGCGGGTACGTGAATCTTCGCGGGCAATGATTTTGGTAACGGGATCATTTTACACATTACGGGCAATTGAATCAGAGGGAATGAAATAAATGACAATGAGATTTGTAATCGCCTCAAATAATACGCATAAAACTGCGGAAATGGTGGCATATTTAGAAGTGTTAGGGATGCCAGCGGTGAACTATCGTGAGCTGCATGCTCAAATTGATTTTCCAGCTGAAACAACAACTGACATGGTAGAAAATGCGCAGGTTAAAGCCCAGACGATTCATGAGCTATTACCGGATGAAATTATTCTAGCGGATGATTCCGCCTTATTTGTGCCTGCCGTGCCAGACCATTTTGGCGTCACAACAATGCGGGAATTTAAAGCGCATCAACTAAAATCGGATGCGCAAGTAAATGATTATGTATTGGCACAAGTAGCGCCAGGACAAGATCGGACGGCATATTTGCAATCTGAATTTGTTGTGATAACACCAACTGGAAAAAACTTTCATAGTCAGGCCCGTGGCGGGGTGTCTTTAGCCACTAAACCTTTAGGTGGCCGTAACGGACTGGATGAATTACTAATTACAGAAAATGGGCTTACTTTAGCGCAAATTGATATGCCTGAGCGGGTTCATTATGCCCACCGCGGTCGGGCGGCAATTAAAATGTTGACGCAATTAAAGCAAGCAGGTATTTTAACAAAATAAAACAAGATAACAAGGGAGCGAATGCATGACACTCACAGCACAACAAATGACTGAAATATTAACTGATCAAGATTTATTGATTAGTGCACCAGATTTTGAAGGTGAGGTGGCACATTTAGCTTATAATTCAAATGATGTTCAAACTGACACATTGTTATTTATTAAAGGACGCTTTAAAGCTGAATATCTAGCAGATGCGATTGTCAAAGGGGTCAAAGTACTAGTTGCGCCGGCTGATTTTAAGCATGAAACCGGCTTGCCAACTTGGGTCGTTGATGATGTCCCAGCAGCTATGAGCGTGTTAAGTATGGCATTCTATGGCTACCCACAAAATGACTTAGCGCTAATTGGTATTACCGGTACAAAGGGTAAGACCTCTGCGACGTATATGGCATATGAAATGTTAAAAGTGGCAACAAATGATAAAACGGCCTTATCATCAACGCTTCAAGTCATTACGGGAGCTGAACCACAGTTTCATTATCGGGCGCATTTGACGACACCAGAATCAGTGGATTTATTCCGGTGGATGCGTGAAGCAGTTGACAATGGTATGACACACATGGTGATGGAAGTATCATCACAGGCGTACAAGATGGAGCGAGTATATGGGCTTCGTTATAACGTGGGTATTTTCTTAAATATTAGTCCAGACCACGTTGGTGAAAATGAACATCCTACGTTTGAAGATTATCTTGAACATAAAATGATGCTATTTGATCACTCTGAACAAATTATTTTAAATGCTGATAGTGATCATTTTAGCGAGTTAATTGAACATGCTGAAATGATTGTGCCACGTGATGGGATTTGGTTGTACGGCCGTGAAGATGAAGATGCCCCCAAGGCTGATGTATATTATGAAACCGTTGAAGCAGACTTACAGGGTAGTACTTTTGCGGTGCGTCAAGCAGGGCAACAAGCTGAGCGCTTAGGCATTGCAGAAACGTACCGGTTAGACATGCCAGGTGACTTTAATCAAGGCAATGCTGTGGCTGCTATGATTGCAGCTCGTTTGGTAGGTGCTGATACAACGGCCATGAAGCAAGGACTAGAAGTTGTGAAAATTCCAGGCCGCATGCAGGTGCTAACGAGTGTCGAACATGGCACAATCTATGTTGATTACGCCCACAACTATGCCTCGATTGCAGCGCTTTTGCAGTTTGTGCGCCAAAATGAAACGGTAGAAAAGTTACATATTGTTATTGGTGCACCTGGTAATAAGGGTGTGTCACGGCGTCCGGGGATTGGCCAAGCGGTTAGTGAAGGTGCAGATATTGTTTATTTGACCAGTGATGACCCACAGTTTGAAGATCCAAATGCAATTGCTGATGAAATTCAAGCGGCGATTACTAATAATCACGTGCTAGTGAAACGTGAGATGGATCGCACCACAGCTATTCAACAAGCCATTTCAGCGGCTGGACCACATGATGTGGTTGTATTGGCGGCTAAGGGATTGGATGAATATCAAAAAATTAATGGTGTTGATACACCATATGAGAATGATTGGGCAGTTGCTAATCGGCTTGTCCATGAGTTAGAAGCCTAGTTTTTATAGTGAATTTTTGCTATAATAAACAGAATTGCCGTGATTACGGCGATTTTTCAATTTCAACCATTAAATGCATTAAACGTGCAGAGAATAAAAGGGGATAGTGCCATGGCTAAGGAACCTACAGAAAACACGTCTGAATTTGATTTGGGCGACTTCGTTGCAGGTAAGAAGTTTGCAAATTTTGAACATGACTTTAAGGGTATTGTTGAAAAGATTTACGAACACTCATTGTTGGTCTTGATTACAGAAAACGACCCAGAAGATACAGCGACGGTAAATGAATACAACCACCGTGCGGTTGTACGGATGTCTGAAACTAAGATTTTAGTAAAGACAGACAACCCAGCACCTCGTAAGCTTGAAGAAGAAGAAGCGGATGAAGATGAAATTCCTGAGCACATCAAGTTAGAAGATGATGATGCTAAGGAAGAGGACGAAGAAGAGGAATAAGAATGGACTACAAGAATCAAGTGGCCCAAGCCGTTGCGGCGGTTGTGCCAGAATTAGATGAAGCAACAATCTTGTCAAAGGTTGAAGTGCCCAAAGATGCATCAATGGGAGATTTTGCATTCCCAACGTTTTTGCTTGCCAAGGCACGTCGTATGGCGCCTAATCAAATTGCGGCAGCAATTGCTGAAGCTATTGATGCAACTGACTTTAAGGAAGTTCAAGCAGCTGGACCTTACGTTAACTTCTTTTTGAACCAAAGTGCTTTTGGAGCAGATATTTTGACAACGGTTTTGAATAACCAAAGTTTTGGCCACAATACTGACGGTGAAGCTGGCCACGTAACGATTGATATGTCATCTCCAAACATTGCTAAGCCAATGTCAATGGGTCACTTGCGTTCAACGGTTATTGGAAATTCATTGGCTGAAGTTTCAAAGGCTAATGGTTACCAACCCATTAAGATTAACCACTTGGGCGATTGGGGAACACAATTTGGTAAGTTAATGTCTGCTTACAAGCGTTGGGGTTCAGAAGCTGAAGTTCAAGCTGACCCAATTAACACATTGGTTAAGTACTATGTACGGTTCCACGAAGAAGCTAAGGAAAACCCTGCGTTGGATGACGAGGGTCGAGCTTGGTTTAAGAAACTTGAAGATGGTGATGAAGAAGCCCGTCAATTGTGGTCATGGTTCCGTGAAGAATCTTTGAAGGAATTCATGGAATTATATGAAACATTGGATATTGACTTTGATTCATTCAATGGGGAAGCTTTCTACAACGACAAGATGGATGGCGTAATTGATACATTGAAAGAAAAGGGCTTGTTAGTTGAATCGCAAGGGGCGCAAGTTGTTAACTTGGATAAGTACAACTTGAACGTGGCAATGATTCAACGTACTGACGGTGCTACTTTGTACATGACTCGTGATTTGGCTGCTGCTATTTTCCGTAAGCAGAACTATAATTTCGTTAAGTCATTGTATGTTGTTGGTGGAGAACAACGTGAACACTTCATGCAAATGAAGGCTGTGTTAAAAGAAATGGACTATGCTTGGTCAGAAGACGTTGAGCACATTCCGTTCGGTTTAATTACGGTTGATGGTAAGAAGTTGTCAACCCGTTCAGGGCGCATTGTGTTGTTGAAAGATGTTCTTAACGACTCTGTTGATTTGGCTTTGAAGCAAATTGAAGAGAAGAATCCAACATTGGCTCATAAGGAAACGGTAGCGCACGAAGTTGGAACTGGGGCCGTGGTCTTCCACGATTTGATGAATGAACGTATCGGAAACTTTGACTTTAAACTTGAAGAAGTCGTACGTTTTGAAGGTGATACTGGTCCATACGTGCAATATGCCAACGCCCGTGCGCAATCAATTTTGCGTAAGGCAGGTATGCCAGAGTTAGACATGAGCAACTTAGTTATCAATGACGAAAATGTTTGGGAAACAGAAAAATTGTTGGCTGATTTTGGTGATGTGATTCGTCGTGCATGGCGTGATCGTGAGCCATCAGTTATTGCTAAGTATGCGTTGAACTTGTCACGTACGTTCAACAAGTACTATGCTAACTCAAAGATTTTGGCTGAAGATAGCGAACTGAACGCACGTCTTGCGTTGGTAACCGCTGTCTCACAAGTGCTGACTGAATCATTACGTTTGTTGGGTGTTAAGGCGCCGAAGGAAATGTAAGTAATACAACTAAGAAACCACCCAAATAGGTCCGCCCTATTGGGTGGTTTTTGCTTCATTAAGCACTGGTTATCAAATTACTTAATAATAGTATGCGTAGAATTACAACTTGTACTTAAGGCAATTTTGATAAAAAATTGTATAATTAATTAGGTATAGATATAAAAAGGAAGTAAATATATGGCTTTGAAAAAGCAAGAACGACAAGCGTTAATCTTAAATATTTTAACGCATGAATTTGTGGATTCGCAGGAAGGACTCATGCAACATCTACAAGCAGCGGGGATTGAAGTGACACAAGCAACCGTATCGCGAGATATTAAGGAATTGCGCATTGTCCGGCGAGCAGATAATCAAGGGCGACCACGTTATCAAGTTATGGTGGAAGCGCCCATTATTGATACAAATTATTTACAAGAAGTTTTTGAGCAAACTGCAGTTTCAGTGACGCGGGTTGAATTTATGACAATTGTTAAAACAACGCAAGGAAATGGTAATCGACTGGCTGCCGTAATTGATGACGCAGATTTACCGGAAGTGGTCGCAACCTTAGCCGGGCATAATACAATTTATGTAACGAGCCCTTCAGTTGCAGCTGCTCAAACACTTGCTGATCAATTAATAAAGTGGATTCAATAGTATGATGGAAAAAATTAAACAAGGGTTAGCATGGATACGTCGAATTATTGGGCCGTTTTGGCATCGTTTTCAAATCACCCAATGGCTGATTGTAACCGTGTTGGGAGTTATTTTTTTGGTGAGTGCGATTGGCACATTTCAAGCAAAGACGACAAATGTAGCCAACTTAAAGTCTCGGTTAGAGCTTTCAACGGAAATTTATGATAACAATGGTGCAAAGGCTGGGTCAATTGCAGGTCAAAAGGGTACGTATGTAGCATTTGATAACATTTCTAAAAATGCAGTGAATGCCGTTATTGCAACGGAAGATCGGCATTTTTATAGTGAGCCTGGTTTTTCAATCACAGGGATGACGCGAGGGGTCTTAACGACAGTTTGGTACCGCATTCGGGGCATTAACGCTTCGGTTGGTGGATCAACCTTGACACAGCAGTTAGTTAAAAATGCCTTTTTGACGCAAAATCAAACGATTACACGTAAAGCGCGCGAATTATTTTTAGCTGTGCAAGTTGAAAAAGAATATAGTAAGCATGATATTTTAGCTATGTATTTGAATAATGCTTATTTTGGTAATGGCGTGTGGGGCATTGAAGATGCGTCTCAAAAATATTTTGGCGTTAGTGCAGCTCAATTATCAGTTAACCAAGGTGCTATGCTAGCAGGGATGTTGCAATCACCAAATGGTTACGATCCCCTAGTCTATCCAAAGGCGGCTAAAAATCGTCGTAATCAAGTTTTACAAAATTTGGTTAACGACCAGAAATTAACGCAAAATCAAGCTGATCAATATGCGGAATTGGCGATTGGGGCAGCGGACTATAATGTGAATAATTCACACTATAATTATCCTTATTTCTTTGATGCCGTGATAAGTGAGGCCATTAGTAAGTATGGCTTGACCGAAGATGAAGTGTTGAATGATGGGTACAAGATTTATACAACGCTTGATCAAAGCGACCAAAGTAATTTGCAAGACGATTATGATAACGCTAATTTGAATCCAATTGGTGGTAATTCGCAAGCTGCTTCGGTGGTGATGGATGCAAAGACTGGTGGGGTTCGAGCTGTGATTGGTGGTCGTGGTGCCCACAATTTTAGAGATTTGAATCGGGCAACGCAAATGAAACGGTCGCCTGGATCAACGATTAAACCAATTGTTGACTATGCACCGGCTCTATCACGTGGTTTTTCGTATGATTCTGAACTAAAGAATGAACAAATGAGTTTTGGTACGAATGGGTACTCACCCGCTAATTATGCGGATTACACCAGCAAAGAAGAACCAATGTATGTGGCATTAGAAAATTCTTATAACATTCCAGCCGTTTGGTTGTTAGATCAAATTGGCGTATCAGCCGGGTATAATGCTGGGTTACGAGCTGGCTTGCCATTACAAAAGTCTGATAAAAATTTGGCGCTAGCTATTGGTGGTTTAGCCAAAGGTGTCACACCATTACAAATGACACAAGCGTATACAAGTTTTGCGAATGGTGGTGTCATGAGCACAGCGCACTTTATTACCAAAATTGAAGATTCATCAGGTAAGGTAATTAGTGAGAATAAAGTTAAGCAAACTCGCCTATGGTCACAAAAGGTAGCTGATGAAATGACGTCAATGATGTTTGGTACTTATACAAATGGAACTGGTGTTTCAGCTGATCCAGCAGGTTATGATGTGGCAGGTAAAACGGGAACCACTGAAGTAACGGGTGATGGTTCAACGGCCAACAATGCTACAGATTCATGGGCAATTGCCTACACCCCTGATGTCGTTGTAACGACTTGGAATGGTTTTGATAATGATGGTCAAGTGCAAAGTATTCCAGCATTGTTGTCACAAACAGCTGGACCGCTAATGAAGACGACTTTGGAGCAGGTTATTCCAAATACCGCACAAACGCAATTTACTGTGCAAAGTGTTCGTCAAAAAATTGCAGCTACTGAGCAAAAGAATCAACGGTCACAATCACATATCAAAGATCAATTCAATAACTTCATTAATGATAATGTGACGGGTGGCGTCCAGAAAGCTTGGCAAAATGTAACCGATGGTGCTAAATCAGCAGCGCAGTCAGCATGGTCAGGCTTGCGAAACGTTCTGGGCAATTAATTGCTGATATGCGATAATGAATACAATAATAAAAGATGGGATACTAAAGAAAAATGATTAATATTTATGATAATGTCAATGCGGTGGCTGCTGATTTGCGTGAAACGGCGCAATACAAGACGCTACGAGATGCCGTTGAAAAGCTAAACGCCGATGCTGAAGCTAAGGCTGTTTTCCAACGTTTCCAACATGCACAAATGGAGATTAACCAAGCTATGCAAGCTGGTCAAGAACCTGCACCAGAGCAAGTTGCAGCGTGGCAAGAAATTGCGGGTGAAATGGACAAGTTTGAAGCATTGAAGACGATGATGGAAGCAGAACAAGCTGTTAACCAATTATTGATGGAAGTTAACAACATCATTACTAAGCCAATCGCTGAATTATACAGTCAAAATTAATTTTTAAAACGTAAAACAGCATAGTTTGTTTTACGTTTTTTTGTTGCCCTGAAACGCAATGAATTCATCGTAAAACTCTTGTTAGGATATACCTAACATGGGATAATGATATTAAGTCTAAAAGAATGGGGTTCAGTGTTATGAAATTTATCCACGCCGGTGATTTACACCTAGGAAATCCCTTTACCGGTTTGGCCCAGGTGCCAAATTGGCTCATAAATAAAATGCAAGAAGCAACTTATGTGGCCTTACAGCGATTAGTTGAAGATGCTTTAACAGAGCAAGTTGATTTTGTGTTATTTCCAGGTGATTTATTTAATACAACGACACCTGATGTGCGGGCACAATTGGTTTTGCACGATGCATTGGCACAGTTATATCAGGCACAAGTACCCGTAATTGTTAGCTTTGGTAACCATGATTTTATGGCAGATTGGCAGGCTGTGCCGCAATGGCCAGCAAACGTGACAATTTTACCAGCGCATATTGAAACCGTGAAATTGACAACTCGCCAAAATGAACGTGTGGCAATTAGCGGTTTTTCCTATCAAACACGCCATATTCAAAAAAATCAAGCCCAACAATTTCCATTACGGGCAGTAGATGTGGATTATCATATTGGCATGTATCATGGTGCATTAGGGGATGAAATGGGTGGCAATTACGCGCCATTTACCTTACAAGATCTGCAAAGTAAACATTACGACTACTGGGCGTTAGGACACATCCATCAACGTGAAACGCTACAAGAGCAACCTTTTATTGGTTACTCAGGTAGTTTACAAGGTTTGAATCGTAATGAATCGGGGCCTAAAGGGTATTATCTAGTGACAACGGAAGGAACCCAAGTTGTGCCGTCCTTTACACCAGTTGCACCAGTGGTTTGGGCAACAAAATCGTTGACAGTACAGGGGGAGTTACCGCAGGTCGTTACGCAGATTCGGCATCAGTTATCAGAAATAGATGACTTCCAATTGATTACGTTGCAAATTAAAACGATCAATCCAATTTTATTATCGCTTATTAATAATCAGCAGTTATTAGCGCAGTTGCGCGCTCAATCTTTATCAACTGATAATTTTTATATTCATCAAATTCAGGTGCAACAGCAATTGGATACACCGTTACCAGCCCTCGAACAGGTTTATTGGCAAGCAACCGCTGAAGAAGTGTTCACAGTTGACAATTTACAAGCTTTGGGACTACGACATATTACGGATGCAGCGGTGTTAAGTGAGTTTTTGACGCCTGAACGATTAGCGCAAATTCAGGAATCCGTTATGAAAAAAATCCAAATTGCACAGATGGGAGTAACAGATGATGTGGATTAAACAAGCACACATTATTGGGTTTGGCCAATGGCAAGATCAAATTTTTGATTTTAGTCCGGATATGCAAGTAATTGCAGGTTTAAATGAAGCCGGTAAAACGACGCTGCATCAATTTATTCGCCGCATGCTATTTGGGTTTCCACAAGCCAAAGGGCGCAAAGTGAATACATATGAACCGATTAATGGTGGCCCATATGGTGGGTCATTGACGTTTGTTGTTGATGAAATTCCTTACATTTTATCTCGGTTAGGACGCACCAATACAACGGTTAGTTTACGTGTAGCCACCACTGGTCAAGAATTTAGTGATCCGGAAGGGATGCTGCGCCAACTATTAGGGCCGGTTGATGACGAGTTATATACGGCAATTTTTAGTTTTGATCAAGAACAACTGGCAAGTGTATTTAATTTAAAACCCGATGCGTTTAATGATTATTTACGAACGTTAGCGACGCCAGGGTCAGAGAAGTGGTTATCACTAAGTAATCAGTGGGCCAAACAAGCCGGCGAACAGTATGGGCAAACTAAAACGGCGCATCGACCATTAAATACAGCCTTGATGATTTTACAAGCAGAACGCGAAAAATTACAACTAACAGTGGCAACACAACCGTCCATTAAGGAATTAGAACAGCAAAAAAAGCATGTACAGGCCCGGATTGTAGAACTAACAACTAAGCAGCAACAAGCTCAAGTATCGCATGCGCGGCAAGCAAATTATCAACAGTTATTACCGTTATACAGACGATGGCAAGCGTTGCATGACATGCAGCAAGCCCAAGCGACTGAATTAGATGCACAGCTTGTCGAACAAGCGCGGGGGCTAACGTATCAATTAGCATTACTTGAGCAGGGGATTCAGGATTTAACCGTTTCTGATGAACAACTAGCGACAACGAATCATTTATTGGATCGCTGGGCGGCGCTTAAACAACAACATCAGGTACTCTTACAAGAATTGCAACGGCTACAAAGTCAACAATTAAACTTGTTAACGAAGTACAATTGGGTAACTGTGCCGGCATTGTTATCGGATAAACAAAAACAATCCTTAGAACAACAGGTGATGCCAACCCAACCACGTAACAATCGATTTAGCGTGGGAATCTTAGCAGCGGGGATTATTCTTGGGTTCGTTCTTATCTTATTGCATCAGCGACTACTTGGTGGTGTTAGCGTGGTTTTGGGATTAGGGGCAGCATATGTTTACCATAAAAAAGCAACACCAATTGTTGTACAGGAAACAAGTGCTGAATTGCAAGCTTATGGTGCGTTAACGCCGGTGCAAATCTTAGCGGCACAGCATGATATCAAAACACTTCAGGAACTAAGCGCTCAGCAGCAAACGTTGACAATGCAAGAACAATCTATTGAACCACAAATTAAGGCTGTTGCAGTACACTTAGACTGGTTGGGTGAACACTTATCTGAATCAGCGTATCGGCAAAAATTAGCTGATTATCAAGCACAACAAAGCACCGTTCAGCTGCAACAACAACAACGGATGACCATACAGCAAGAATTATTTGCAATTTATGATCAATTAGGCGTAACCAGCGCTGACATGTTACAAGAAAAATTAGCGCAACAGCAGGCTGCTTTAGGGCAAAATAATGAAATGCGATTACTTGAAGATCAATTAGGCGATGCAGATTTTACAGTTCTGGCAGCAATGGCTACTGAGGCCGGCGACGCGATTATTGAACCTGTTGCGGATCAACAGGTTCAAGCTGATTTGCAGGTGGCGCAACAGCAATTGGCTAAAGTTGAACTTGCTGAACAACAGTTATTAGCTGATACAACGGTTGAAACACAGCAACAACTAGTCGCTGACCAAGAAACACAGGTGATTGATCAATTAACTGATTTTTTTGTTAAGCAATTAGCGGCTGATTGGGTTAAAAAATCATTCGATAAAGCGATTGCGGATAAGCTCCCTAATATGATGGCGTTGGCTGGTCAATATCTAACGGCGTTAACAATGGGTCAATATCACCAAGTCTTAACGACGAAAACGGCATTAAAAGTCCGGCGAAAAGATGATGTTGTCTTTAATGTTGTACAATTATCTAAAGGGACGGGTGAGCAGGTGTATGTTGCGTTAAGGTTGGCATTTATTAAGTCTGTCCAAGACACATTGGCGCTGCCTTTGTTAATTGATGATGCATTTATCGATTTTGACGAACCACGGCGAACGGCGATGTTAGACACTTTGCAAGACTTGGCAAATACAAACCAGCAAGTGTTTTATTTCACTGCCCGGCCAACACCACATGCAGCGGTGTTAGATTTAAATCAACTAAAGGGGCATTAACATGACAACAAAGCAATTACGTGATTTTCAGGTGGATGAACATTTGGAAATTTATGTATTATTAAAGGAATTAGATGCACGTGTTACGCAACAAGGAAAGCGTTATTTGGCAGTAACGGTTGCGGACCGTTCCATGGAAATTCGTGGTATGAAGTGGGATGCGACCGCAGATGATGTGACGAACTTAAATGCTGGTGAAGTTGTTTATATATCAGCAGTTCGGCAAGTTTATCAAGATAAGCCACAATTAAAAGTGTTGGCAATGCGACCAACGCAACCGGGAGAACCGCAAGATCCAAGTGACTTTTTGAATGCAGCCCCGATGAAAGCAACAGATATGGAGTCAGAAGTGGCTGCGTTGCTATTTCAAATTACCAATGCCAGTTGGCAACGAATTGTTCGTCATCTGTTAGCAAAGTTTCATGATGAATTCTATAAGTATCCGGCCGCTAAAAGTAATCACCATGCCTTTGCGGGTGGATTAGCATTTCATACGTTATCAATCTCACGCCTTGCGCAAGCAATTGTTAAGCAATATGCAACGGTTGATGCCAGCTTATTGTATGCGGGCGCTTTGTTGCATGATTTAGGGAAGGCGCTTGAACTGTCTGGCCCTGTTGCAACCCAATATACAGTGGCGGGGAACTTAATTGGTCACATTGTATTAATTGACGAACAAATTGTGTTAGCCGCAAATGAATTGCAATTGGATTTATATAGTGAAGAGATGCTTTTGCTGCGCCATACAGTTTTGGCACATCATGGACTATTAGAATATGGGTCACCAGTTAAGCCCTTGGTTAAGGAAGCTAATATTCTTCACCAGCTTGATGAATTGGATGCTAATATGCAGACATTTGATAATGCATTAGCTGAGACTGAACCAGGTGAGTTTTCACAACGACAATGGGCGCTGGACAATCGTAGTATCTATAAGCCAAAGTAAGTGAAAAGTTAATTTGCCAAATTAGAAAATTAACTTCAGTGCGAAAAAAACTTTCTTAGAAAACGTTTGCATTGTGAAAAGCTTTTACCTAAAATAGATATAGGTAATGTTCATAAGTTTTTTATGAATTTTTTGAGATATGGAGAAGTTTAACAATGGAATACTTGATTGGGGTCGACTTAGGAACAACGTCAACTAAGGCTGTGTTATTTGATACTGCAGGTCACGTTATTGCTAGTGCCAATAAAGGTTATAAGCTATATCGTGATGAACCAGATATGGCCGAAGAGGATTTAAACGAAATTTGGGAAGCATTTATCGACGCGATGACAGAAGTGGTCCGTGAAGCCAAAGATGGTAAGATTTTGGGGGTATCATTTAGTTCAGCAATGCACTCATTGATTGCGTTTGATGCCGACTGGCAACCATTGACTCGTGTGATTACATGGGCCGATACACGTGCTGTGAAGTACACTGAAGAGTTAAAGGCTACTGGACTTGGTCAAGAAATTTATAGTAAAACGGGTACACCAATTCACCCAATGGCCCCTTTGTCAAAGATGCTTTGGTTAAAAGCTGAAAAGCCAGCTGTTTTTGCCCAAGCAGCGCATTACTTAGGGATTAAAGAATATTTGTTCCACCGCTTATTTGGTGCTAACAAGATGGATATTTCAATCGCGTCAGGAACGGGAATGTTTAACATTTTTGCGCTTGATTGGGATGAACAAGCGCTTGAAGTGACGGGTGTTAAGAAGGAACAAATGCCTACGCCTGTAGAACCTTATGAAATTGAAACGGGCATGGCAGCTGAATACGCGTCAATTATGGGCTTGGATATTAACACGCCATTTGTTTATGGCGCGGGTGATGGTCCATTATCAAACTTGGGTGTTAATGCGGTGCAACCAGGTGTTGCAGCTGTAACCATTGGAACATCAGGTGCCATTCGTGTGGTCACTGATGCGCCCAAGATTGATCCAAAGGGGCGAACATTTACGTATGCCTTAGATAAGGATCACTGGGTAGTTGGTGGTCCTGTGAACAACGGGGGGGATGTCTTCCGTTGGGCACGTGATAAGATGTTTGATGCTGAGAAGTCGACTGCTGCTCTAATGGGTATTGACTCATACGATTTGTTGACTGAGATTGCTGCCAAAATTCCAGCTGGAGCTGACGGATTATTGTTCCATCCATACTTGGGTGGTGAACGCGCACCGATTTGGGATGCGAATGCCAAGGGATCGTTCTTTGGGTTAACGCACAATCATACGCGTGCGCATATGGTGCGTGCGGTACTTGAAGGGATTATCTTTAATATCCACATGGTTGCATTAGCCCTTGAAGAAGTTGTTGGTGACTTAAAGTCCGTTCAAGCAACGGGAGGGTTTGCCCGCTCAGCTTTGTGGCGTCAAATGACTGCCGATATTTTTGAACAACCAGTGACTGTGCCAACAGCATTTGAATCTGGTGCATTGGCAGCTACAGTTATGGCACAAAAAGCTTTAGGTATGGTAGATAACCTAGAAGTTATTGCTGATATGGTTGGTGAAGCTAATACGTATGCACCAAATCCTGAAAATTATGAAGCGTACCGTGAATTATCACCAATTTTCATTCGCCTATCACGTCAATTACAAACGGAGTATGCAGCAATTGCTGATTTCCAACGTAAACATGTTGTGAAGGATCACAAGTAATTAAGTTAAAAAACAGTTTGCGACGTTTTTAGTCCGCAAACTGTTTTTTTAGTCGATGAAAATTGCCACTATGATGTAAATAACATAGTCAAATTAGTATGAGACGGTTATACTAGATAGTAACTATACATTCGAAAGCAAAACGATGGAAGCGCGACAGTTGACGCGCTTTTCGTTTGGAAACTAGCAGGTAGCATCATTGACAACTGTAACGATACAACCGGGTGTTTTTCTACATATTTTACCAAGTCAGCAATTTGCTACCACGCAAATTTTGGTTAATTTTACCCGACAACATGATAAAAAAAATTTAGGTGGCCGTATGTTAGCCAGTAACATGCTGGAAACTGCCTCACAAAAATATCCCTCACAAACGGCCTTAGCCCGGGCCCTTAGTGAATTATACGGGGCGTCATTTAGTACTGATGTCTTGAAAACCGGGGCGTTGCATACTTTGCGTTTACGCCTAGCGTTAGTGCATGATTCATTTGCGTCAGATTCAGCTAGTTTATTGGCTGATGGGTTTGCCTTTTTAGGTGAAATGATGAACAATCCAATGGGGGATGCCAGACAGGGATTTGATCCAACGGTTTTTGAACGTCAACGTGAAATTTCATTAGATGAGATTGCTGGATTACAAGAAGAAAAACCGTTTTATGCGGCACGGCAAGCGATTAATGCTTATTTTGATGACCCAGTGCAAGCGCTACCAGCTTATGGAACGAGTGAATTATTGCAACATGTGACGCCTAAAGAAGCCTGGGATATTTGGCTTGATACACGCCAGCACGATCGCGTTGATATTATTGTGCTTGGGGATGTTGATGCTAATATCGTCCAAACAGCAGTTGAGAAGTTAGCTTTGCCTGCTCGCGCGGTCCAAGGGGATGTTTACTATGCACAACCGCAAAAAGCAGTGGTACAGACGGTCCGTGAGTTTGATAAAGTGAATCAAGCCCGCTTAATCTTGGGTTATCAGTTATCAATTGTACCTGCGGAACGGTTTGCGGCTTTCATGTTTAATGCGATATTTGGTGGATTGGCTGTTTCGCGTTTATTTATGAATATTCGTGAAACAGCCGGACTTGCCTATGCCATTTATTCAGATTTTAATCCATATACAGAATTGCTAATGGTTGAGGCCGGTGTCGATGAAAGTAAATTGGATGAAGTCGCTAGTCGGATTACGAATGAATTGCAACGCTTGCAAACAACCTTGGTGAAAACTGAAGAGTTGACCATGATTAAGCGCTTAATGCGTGCTGATTATGTGACGGCTTTGGATCAACCAGGGCGCATTATGGAACGCGTTCAAAATCAAGCATTAGTCGGTCTTGAAACGACACCTGACGAATGGCTGACTGCGATTGACGCAGTTACACCTGAACAAGTACAGGCAATTGCGCAACATGTTATCCCACAATTACGCTATGAACTAGTAGGAGGCGCCCATGACTAATGCAATCACGAGATTTGCACCGGACGAATATCATGCGACATTAGCAAATGGCGTCCGAATTCATCTATTACCACGGCCGGATTTTCATCAAATGGTCGCCATGTTGACCGTTGATTTTGGTGCGCGCGATCAAGTTTTCGAATTTAATGGTGAAAGAGTGAAACAGCCAGCTGGGTTAGCGCATTTTTTGGAGCATAAGCTATTTGCACAACCGGGCTATGACGCTTTTTCACGACTAAGTGAATTAGGTGCCAATGCTAATGCGTTTACCACACAAACCAGAACGAGTTATTTTATGACGTCTCCGGCGAATGAGTATCAGGCACTACAAGAATTGTTAACCTTTACACAAGAGCCCTATTTTGAATCGGATGCAGTTTTACGTGAGCAGGACATTATCTCGCAAGAAATTGATATGTACCAAGATGATACTAGTGCGCAATTGTATCGTTTGATGTTGGGCGAACTATTTCCCAACGATCCATTAGCCGATGATATTGCGGGGACGCAAGCATCAGTTCATCAGATTACACCGGCTGATTTACAGTTGGCCTTTGATGCCTTCTATCGTCCTGATAACACGGATGTTGTCATTGCAGGATCATTTGATATGGCAAAAGTTAAAGCATTAATTGATGCGTCCCCAGTGGGGCAGCGTCACAGTGATGCTCAGGTACAGGTTATTAAACAACCACTAGCGCCAGTATCAACCGCTGAATTGGATATTGAGATGGATATCGTACGGACACGGGTGGCCTTGGGACAACGGTGGTTTGATGCAACTGATATGCCAACTGGGAAACTAGCTTTACAAACAGCAATTGCGGCTAGCTTAGCGGTTGATTTAGTGTTTGGTGAATTCTCACCAGAATATATGATGTGGTATGATTCAGGCATTATTGATGATTCGTTCAGTGCTGAATTTGATTGGGAGCGCGGGGCCGCCTTTTTAACAATTGCTGCGGAAACGCCTGAACCTGAAGAATTGATTGATTTGATTACAGTAGAGTTAAACACGTTACCAGCTCGTTTTGAAACACTACGGGCTGATTTTGAATTAGCGAAAAAGGATGCCTTGGGGCGTCTCATTAATAAATTGAATCAATTAGAAGAAATCGTAACGCGCTTTGAAGGTGTAACGTTTGATTTTGCTACTTTGGCAGATGAAATTATGATTTTACAGGCATTAACTTATGAGGATGTGGTGAAAATATTAAAGAATGCCCAAGTAAGTGATGTAACTACCGTAACTGTACGGCCAATGGACTAAATTTGTGATAAAATTAATCTATATATATAGTTGCATTTATAAATAATTAATTAAGGATGAGAGACAGATGAACGAAGAGCGTAACAGTATCATCGGACAAGAGCTGCAAGATGCTCGTCTTGAGCGTGGATTATCTCTTGATGATATCCAGCAAACGACAAAAATTCAAAAGCGTTACCTAGCAGCGATTGAAAATGGTCAATTTGATCAATTACCAGGAACGTTTTATGAACGCGCATTCATCCGTCAATATGCGACCGCTGTTGGTTTAGACGTGGCTGAATTCTTGCAAGCGCATGATTTGGACAAAAAGTCAATTGAACCAGATTTAAGTGCGGCTCGTATTGATTCGGATAATGTGACGCGTACCGGCATGCATCACGTTGAAGATTCAGCCGTAGAAAAGACACGCCAAATGTTGCCTAAATTAATTATTGGGGCAGCAGTGATTGTTATTATTGCCGTTATTTGGGTCTTGGTTGCTGTTTTTGCTGGTTCAGCTAAGCAAGAACAGACAACCTCAACTGTTTCAGTCAGCTCATCAAAGGTCGTTGATAACGTTAAGACGACTAAGCCAGCGGCTTCAACAACGGATGCGTCAAAAGAATCTTCCGCCAAGGTGGCTTCATCAGAAAAGCAACCAAAGACGGATGTAACACTTGGTGATAAGCAAGTAACTGGGAACATGATTAATTATGCGGCGGTTAAAGCACCTGCTAATAAGGATTTAACCATGACACTAAAGACAACGGGTGCATCTTGGATTCAAGTTAGTGATGCTACTGGTGCCGTTTTGTGGAATGGCACATTACAAGAAAATGGTATGCAAGATGTCAAGATTCCAGCGAATGTACCAGGCGTGCGGGTTTCAATTGGAAATGCGCTGGCAACAGCAGTAAGTCTTAATGGTGAATCCGTTGATTTGCAATCTGGTAATGCCTCTGTTTGGAACCTAAGTATGACATTTATGCGTTAATATTAGTTAGGAGTATGCCCACCTATGAATTTACCGAACCAATTAACGGTTTTTCGAATGATTTTAATTCCTGTGTTTATGTTGGTATTAGCTTTGCCACTAGCATGGGGGGATTTAACGGTGGCTGGTGCAACGTTGCCAGTCACTCATTTGATAGCAGCCATTATTTTTATTATTGCTTCATTGACAGATTTGGCCGATGGTAAAATTGCCCGTAAGTACAAATTAGTCACTAATTTTGGGAAGTTTGCTGATCCACTTGCTGATAAGTTGTTGGTAATGACGGCCCTAATTTTCTTTGTGCAATTCCAATGGGTACCCGCTTGGATGGTAGCGATTATTGTCATTCGTGAATTAGCTATTACCGGATTACGCACGTTAATCGTTGAAAATAATGGTAAAGTTTTGGCAGCGGCAATGCCGGGTAAGATTAAAACGGCATCACAAATGATTGCGATTTCATTTTTCTTGCTACATGACATTGTCTTTGCTATGTTTAACGTTCCGTTTGCCATGATTATGATGTGGATTGCGTTGTTAGCGACAATTTACTCTGGTATTGACTACTTCTATAAGAATCGAGACGTCTTTTCTGACGGCTTTAAATAATAAAACCATTAAGGTAGGTTAGACAATTGTGTCAACCTACTTTTTTTGTACTAAAATAGGGATATTAAGAATGGAAAAAACACAGATGTGGGCCTCTATATTAAGTGTACGGGGAAGGAAGTGATTAGATGCAGCAAGAAATAGTTGGACAAACGCTGATTGCACGTGGTGAGACAATTACATCAGCAGAGTCATTAACAGCTGGGTTGTTTGTCAGCACATTAGCCGAAGTTAGTGGGATATCTGCGGTATTGCCAGGGGCATTTGTGACTTATGCAGCTAGCGCTAAAACACAATTAGTTGGCGTATCACCAGCATTAATTGATCAAGATGGTGTTGTATCACAGTCAGTTGCTATGGCGATGGCTCAAGGCGCTAAAGAAACATTGCAAACAGATTGGGCCATTAGTTTTACGGGGGTTGCTGGACCGATGGCGTTAGAAGGACATCCAGCCGGAACGGTTTTTATTGGATTAGCAGCACCAGATGGGACCGTAACAGCCCAGCAGTATCAGTTTGTTGGTGATCGTCAAACAATTAGATTGGCAAGTGTGCAGGCCGGGTTTGCATTGATTATGGCAAAAATCGCTGATTTACCAACGTTAGAGAAAAAATAATTGAATTATTGTACTGATTAAGTTACACTATATTTACATTAAGTTAAAGTTAATTAATTGGGAGGCCGATAAACATGGCATCAGGAAAGAATATCAACCCAAACAAAAAGTTAGAGGGAAAGATTGAGGACCCTAAGGCACGCCAAGCAGCTTTAAATGAGGCGCTTAAGAAGATTGAAAAGTCATTTGGTAAAGGGTCTGTTATGAAGTTGGGGGACAGCCAATTTACTAAGGTGCAATCAACGTCAACAGGTTCATTAAAGCTGGATGTGGCGCTAGGCATTGGTGGGTACCCAAAGGGCCGCATTATTGAAATCTATGGACCAGAATCATCTGGTAAGACAACATTGGCTTTGCACGCTGTTGCTGAAGCGCAACGTAATGGTGGTATTGTCGCCTACATTGATGCGGAAAACGCCATGGATGTAGAATATGCTAAGGCATTGGGTGTTGATGTTGATGAATTATTGCTATCACAGCCAGATACTGGTGAGCAAGGGTTGGCCATTGCTGATGCCTTGATTACCTCTGGTGCGATTGACATGGTTGTTGTTGACTCGGTTGCTGCATTGACACCTAAGGCAGAAATTGACGGTGAAATCGGAGACTCAACAGTCGGTTTGCAGGCGCGAATGATGTCACAAGCATTGCGTAAGATGTCAGGGGCGATCCTAAAAACAGGGACGACAGCGATCTTTATTAACCAACTACGTGAAAAAATTGGTATCATGTTCGGAAACCCTGAAACAACACCTGGTGGACGTGCATTAAAGTTTTATTCTTCTGTACGACTAGATGTCCGGCGTAAGGGTGGAATCGATGCAACCAAGGCTGATGGTGACGATATTAAGTCAGTTGGTAATGTGACACGTATTAAGGTTGTGAAGAATAAGGTTGCTGCCCCATTCCGTGAAGTTGAAGTAGAAATCTTATTTGGTAAGGGGATTTCAAAGACTGGTGAAATGATTGATTTAGCTGCGGATAAGGACATCATTATTAAGTCTGGTTCATGGTTCTCATACCAAGGGGAAAAAATTGGGCAAGGAAAGGTTAACGTTATTCGTTGGCTAGAAGATCCAGAACATGCGGTCATCTATCAAGATATTTATGATCAAGTGCGCGAGGCTTATATTGGTAATCATGACGGTGCCAATGGTCAAGACGAGGCTAACAATACAGTGGCCCCAATTGACACCGAAGTAGAATTAGAAATTGACGAAGATTAATTTTTCTACTATATAAATGAGCGCAATAATTACACGATAATAGCGCAATAAATAATTGGTTTCTACTATATAAATAGTGGGAACCTTTTTTGTTATGCATAAGCAAGGTAGGTTATAAATTAAAAATGCGCCTTGCGACATGATGTGAAACCACTACTAGTAATTAAGCTAAATTTGTAGTAACATGGAATCACTAAATTTACCTAGGGGGACCCCTATTTATGGAACCTTATGAATTCGAACAACAACGGCTAGATATGGTGTTGGAGAAGATTCAAGATGCGAAAGCTCAGAATACGTTGAACCGCCAAAGTGCGGAAAAAAAGCAATCTGACGTCGAGTCTGGCTGGAATGATGTACGCTTCCGTTCGTCAAACTACGGTAGTTTGTTTGAAACGGCCATGTCAGTGCGCCAGCAACAACAAATGCTTCAAGAGCGTGAGTTAGCGATGAATTCTGTTGAACACCAAGCAATTGTTTTAGATCGTTTGCAAGAACGCCCATACTTTGCTCGCATTGATGTTCAAGAAGCTGGCTCTGAAACTGTTGAGCCAATTTATATTGGGTTAGCTTCATTTTCAGATGCGCCAGATAATTTTTTGGTCTATGATTGGCGAGCACCGATTTCATCTATTTACTATGATGCGGGATTAGGGCATGTCACCTATGAAACGCCAGATGGTAAGCAGGAAGCGAATGTTCATTTAAAGCGTCAATTCCAAATTGAAGATGGGCGTGTCGTAACAATTTTTGATACTGATGAAGCAGTTGGTGATCAAATGTTGCTCAATGCCTTGTCAGGTGAGTCAACGACAAAGATGAAGTCCATCGTGACAACCATCCAAAAGGAACAAAACAAGATTATTCGTAACACGGCATCAGAATTGTTATTTGTGCAAGGTGCTGCTGGATCAGGTAAGACGTCAGCTGTTTTGCAACGTGTGGCATACTTACTATACCGTTACCGAGGGCACTTAACGGCTGGACAAGTGGTGATGTTCTCGCCAAATCAGTTGTTTAATGACTATATTGATCAAGTTTTGCCGGAACTTGGTGAACAAAACATGGTCCAAATGACGTACTATCAGTACGCATCACGACGGCTCCCAAAGTTGCAACTGGAAACGTTACAAGAACGTTTTGAATCACAACCGGAGGGGGCACAAAAGCAAATTATTGATTTGAAGGGGACCAGTGTTTACTTTGAAGCAATGCAACGCTATGCAGCTAGTTTGAATACGGCTGATATTAAAGTTCGTCCAATTAAGTTCCGTGGAGCTGAAATTATCAGTAAAGCAAAAATTATGGACATCTATTATAGTTTTAATGAAAACTATAAACTAGGTAACCGTTTGCAAGGTACGAAAGAACGTCTGATGAAGATGTTGCAAGGTCGAATTGGTAATGAGATGCAAGCCGACTGGGTTGAGCAAGAAATTCAAAACCTAACTAAAGAACAGTACGATACGATGTTGGGTGATAATCCACGTGAATTTAAGTCTGACGAAGAAGAAACAAAGTACTTGGCTAAAATCATTGTGACAAATGCCTTAGCACCGCTTGCTAAGGGGATTAATCGTAATCGCTTTATTAATATTAATAATCAATTTGTGCATTTCTTGCGCACTGTGCCACAATTAATTGCATTGGACCAATATGGAATTACGCTAGCAGATTGGCAACAATCAATTGATACGACGATTAATAAGATGAAGAACGGTGCGTTATCGCTTGCCGATATGACCCCTTTTATGATGTTATTTGATTTGATTAAGGGGAGTCATGGTGAACGTGATATTCGTTTCGTCTTTATTGATGAAATTCAAGACTATACACCATTCCAATTGGCCTTTTTGAAATTCAGTTTCCCGCGTGCCCGCTTTACGATGCTGGGAGATTTGAATCAGGCTATCTTTACGAAAGAAAATGCCGTTAGTCTACAAGAAGAACTAGCGCAGTTATTTGATCCTGAGAAATCAGAATATGTCCAACTAACGCAAACATATCGTTCAACGCAACAAATCACGGACTACTCAAAAGCGATTTTGATTAATGGGGCGCAAATTGATGCGTTCCAACGTGAAGGTGAAAAGCCGGTGGTGAAGATTTTAGCAGATATATCAGCAATGACGGCCGCCACAGTCGCACAATTAACCAGTAATGATGCAGCAAATGAAACAACAGCGATTATTACTAAAACGTTAGCAGATGCTGAAGTGGCCTACGAAGCATTACGTCATCAAGCTGATGTGACGGTGATTAGAACAGAAAACCAACGTTTGGTACCCGGAACCATTATCGTGCCAGCCTATCTAGCGAAGGGGTTGGAGTTTGATGCAGTAATTATGTGGGATGCTTCAGCTGGCGTATACGAAGGTGATGATGAACGACAATTGGTTTATACAATTGCATCACGTGCCATGCACCAACTAACGGTCCTTGCGCTTAATGAATTGACACCATTATTGGCGAATGTTGATACTAGTTTGTACGAAAAGAGGTAGGATACCATGGCTAAAGCACCATTTAATTATGCGGTGTTTGAGCGGTCCGCGTGGCATCAATTAGTATTGCCAACACAAGCACAACTTGAGAGTCATGTGACACCGAACGTTTTGAGTAATATTAAAGCTTTTAATGATCAAATTTCTATGGCTACCGTGGCTGAGATTTATGATCCATTGGTACACTATATTAAATTACGTTATAACCAATACGTGCGGAATCAAGAAGAACGCCAAGTTTTTTTAAAACAAATGCATAAGCCAAGTCCGTTTGTGATTGGCATAGCCGGATCAGTGGCAGTCGGGAAATCAACCACTGCGAGATTACTACAATATATGTTACAAACAGAGTATGGTGAGCGGCAAGTTGCGCTAACCACTACTGACGGATTTTTAATGCCAAATGCACAATTACACGCACAAGGTTTGTATGAGCGCAAAGGATTTCCAGAGTCTTATGATATGCCAGCCCTTTTAGATTTCATGAATGAAGTCAAAGAAGGACAAGCAATTGTGAAGTCACCGCGTTATTCACATGATATCTCTGATGTTTTGCTTAATGAATATGATACATTTGAGCGGCCAGATATTTTTATCGTGGAAGGCATTAATACATTACAAGCGGCGCCAAATTCACCAGTATATTTATCTGATTTCTTTGATTTATCTATCTATGTTGATGCACAAACGACATTGATTGAGGAGTGGTATATTGATCGTTTTAAGGCGTTGTTGACCCAAACTCGTGAATTGGCAGATCCAACGAATTATTTCTATCCGTATACACAGATGCCAATGGATGAAGCCGTACAAAACGCCCGTAATGTCTGGCGAACTGTTAATTTACCTAATTTAACGGACTATATTTTACCAACCCGTGAGCGAGCTGATTTGATTCTGCATAAGGCGATTGGGCACGAAATTGACGAAGTTTGGTTACGAAAATTCTAAAATCATAACTTATCAAAGTGACACATATATGACAAAAAGCAATAAAAGCCGAGAAACTAGGGTTTCTTGGCTTTTATTTTGCCTTTTACGTTACAAAAACGCATTTAGTTAACTGGTTAACTAAACTTATGTAAATGCTTTTATATCAGGTGTTTATCTGGAAATAATAGTAAATATTTCGTTTTTGTTACATTGTTTTTTGGGGATACGGGCGTTTTCGTTACGTGTTGTAACGTTAATGTAATTTTAAAGGCGCCACAGTTGTTAAACTAGTTCTTGTCGTTGAGAGAGAGCTCTCAAATAAAAATCGTGATTGAATTTGATTAAGTTCACACATTAAACAAGAATATAAAACATACAATCCTTAGGAGCGTTAAAAATTATTATGAGTAAAATGAAAGAAACAGCATTGACGATCGCCGGTTTGGCTTCAGTATTGGTTGCAGGACAAACAGTTGCAAACGCCGCATCAACTTACACGGTGCAAAATGGTGATACTCTGTCAGCTTTGGCCGACAAGTTTAATTTGACGGTTGAAGACTTGGTTAAGTCAAACCAAATTACTGATGCCAACATGATTTTTGTTGACCAACAAATTCAAGTGCCAACGCAAGATGAATTGAATGAAACAGCATTGAACACTGAAGCTGCTACATCAGCAAATACAGCAGCCGCTGACGCTGCCTCAGCTGCAATGTCAGAAGCCGCTGCTTCATACGCTGCTGAATCAGAAGCCGCCGCTTCACAAGCTGCAGCTGAATCAGAAGCCGCTGCCTCACAAGCAGCAGCCGAAAAGGCCGCTGCGTCAGAAGCCGCTGCACAACAAGTTGCTGCCGCACAACAAGCCGTAGCCGCTCCAGCATCATCAGTCGCTACGCCAGCTGCCGCACCTGTTCAAAATGGTGGCTCAGTGTATGCCCAATTTATTGCTAACGGTGGAAATGACGCTTTGTGGCAAACTGTTGTTATGCCTGAATCAGGTGGAAACCCTAATGCTGTTTCTTCTAACGGTTACCATGGTTTGGGTCAAACTAAGGAAGGCTGGGGTTACGGAGACGTTGCCTCACAAACTGCTGGTTTGGTTAACTATGCAACATCACGTTACGGTTCAGTTGATGGTGCTATTCAATTCCGCCAAGCTAACGGTTGGTGGTAAGATTTTACCTAATTTAATAAAATTAATGAGCATTCGGTTTTGGCCGGATGCTTTTTTGCTATAATGAAATTATCTTAGATAGAATGGAGTAGGACGATGAGTCAACATACGCACCATCATCACGAAACGGCGGGTACATCCGGCAAACGATTTTTAATGGCAACGATTTTAAATGCGATTATTACAATTGCCGAACTGGTTGGTGGTTTATTATCGGGGTCGTTAGCGCTAGTATCAGATGCCATTCATAATTTTACAGATACATTTTCATTAATTTTGGCATGGATTGCACACGTCTTATCGGGTCGTAAAATTGATCCACGCAATACATTTGGTTATCGGCGTGCACAAATTTTGGCGGCATTTGTCAATGCGTTATTTTTAATTATTATTACGATTGGCTTGATATACGAAGCAATTCGCGGTTTTTTTCAACCACATGAAGTGGCAGCAGGCTTAATGTTAGTGATTGCGGTCATTGGACTTATTGCCAATATTGCGACAGCATTCATGTTGAGTCGTGGTCGTGACGATAGTTTAAACCAAAAAGCAGCTTTCTTACATATTTTGGCCGATGCATTATCGTCGGTTGGTGTAATTGTCGCGGGAATCTGTATTTATTTTTTCCATTGGAATTGGTTGGATCCTTTATTGACATTGTTGGTAGCATTGTACATGTTTAAGGAAGCCGTGCCGGTATTACGTGCGGCGGTAGCTATTTTGATGGAGGGTAATACCCAATTAGATGTTGCGGCAATTCAAAAGGACTTACAAGCCTTTCCGGTCGTGGTAAATTGTCATCACTTTCACGCTTGGCAAATTGATGAACAACGTATTAATCTAACCTTTCATATCACGATGGCTGATTGCATGTTATCGGAAGCTGAACAAGTTACCGATGCTATTAGATTGTTATTAAAACAAAAATATCATGTTGATCATGTGACAATTCAAGTTGAAGTGGAAAAAGGGGAACATAAGGCAATCCTGGCTGATGAAAAATAGTAAAAAAGGCTGAGCGTGCGGTGTACCCCGCAAACGCTCAGCCTTTTTTAGTGGTGAAAATTGCAAACTTTGTTAAATGACTTGACAAAAACTATTGCAATAATTGTCAAGTACGTTTACAATTATTTACTGTACTAATAAAATTGTTTATTTTTTAGAAGAGTTTTTGGAGGAATTTCATGGGAAAAAGTAAAAATGTTTCCGTGGATATCAACGGAAAGCCGTTTAGTCGTGCTGCCATGGTGGCGGTGCTATTAATTGGAACTTTTGCGGGTGTCCTAATGCAAACATCTTTGGGAACAGCAATCCCAACTTTGATGAGTGGCTTTGATGTAACGCTAGCGACAGCCCAACAAGCAACGACATGGTTCTTGTTGGCCAATGGTATTATGATGCCGGTGTCAGCGTTTTTAGCAACGCGTATTCAATCACGTAACTTATATGTCTTTGCCTATATCTTATTGTTGATTGGTATGGCAACAACGGCCTTTACACCTGAGCAACACGATATGTGGTGGATGTTCTTGCTAGGACGTATCTTAGTCGCCATTGCGGTTGGAATTACAATGCCCTTGATGCAAGTGGTAATGGTTAACATCTACCCAGCAGAAGAACGTGGTAAGGCCATGGGAATTAATGGTATTGTAATCGGACTTGCACCAGCCATCGGTCCAACATTATCAGGTTGGATTTTAGAGAAGAACCACGTTTTTCTTGGCTTGACGCTTTCAAATTCATGGCGCACAATCTTCTACTTACCGATGATTGTGTTGTTGTTAGTAACGATTGCTTCACCGTTCTTTATTAAGAATGTTATTCCAAACCGTAAGATGAAATTGGATTTCCCATCATTGATTATTTCAACGATTGGATTTGGTGTCTTCCTATGGTCATTTACAAACGTTGCAACAGACGGTTGGGGTGACTTTAAGAATGTTATTTTGCCAATGATTATTGGTTTGATTTTCATTGTTTTGTTTGTGCTTCGTCAACTTAAGATGGACGAACCATTTGTGGATGTTAAGGTATTCAAGAATACCCAATTCTCATTGACCACCGTTGCCGTTATGATGTCAATGATGGCGATGATGGGTGTTGAAATGATGTTGCCAACGTATCTACAAAATGTGCACAGTTTGTCACCATTGGATTCTGGATTAGTTTTGCTACCTGGAGCATTGATGATGGGTGTGGTAGCACCATTTGCGGGTAAGGCTTACGACCGAATCGGGGCCAAGCGTCTGTCATTAATTGGATTTGGTATTTTAGCTATTGGAACGCTACCATATTTGTTCCTAACACCATCAACGCCAGATCACTTTATCACGGCATTATATGCAGTCCGTATGTTTGGTATCGCAATGGCTATGATGCCATTGTCAGCGATGGCGATGTCTGTGTTACCACCAGCGGAAGCTGCGCACGCAACAGCTGCTAATAACACGGCACGTCAAGTTGCTTCAGCTGTCGTGGTTGCTTTGTTGTCATCAGTAACGCAAAACGTTATTTCAAACAACGAACCAGCTAAGGCGCTGCAACACACAAACCCGTTGCAATACGGAGCAGACTACTTGAATGCATCAATGAAGGGATTCCACGTTTCATTCGGAATTGGATTGGCCTTTGCCTTTGTTGGAATTGCAGTTACCTTCTTTTTGAAGAGTGGTAAAATTCAAGCAGTTGGATTGACTAATCACAAACCTACGCAAGATGGAAAGGAGAACTAATTAACATGATTATTATTCTATTGATAATTTTTACTCTTCTAACATTTATTACGTGGATTAACATCGAAAAGATGGCATTGCGTACGATAACAGGTACTATTTCATTAGTTTTGTTATTGGTGACAGCGATTGCTATGGCGGCCAACTTTAATGACCACTATGGGATGAAAAAAGTTACAACGACAACAACCCATGAAATTTATTCAGCAGGTGGTTCAAAGGTTCCAGCAGGTATGCTAATGGCGCAATCTATCGGATCAAAGTCGAATAATTACGTTCTTGTTTATGCTGATAAGCAAAATGGTAAGGCTAAGCCACACTTTGCACCTAATCAAAAGCATATTATTGAAGCTGTTAAGAAGTCAGCAACATATAAGGTAGCTGATGTTGATAAGGCAACGCTGACAACGAAGACCACACGCTGGGAATGGCGTAATGAATTCTTTAAATTGATGTTTGCGGTCGGTGGTGAAGGTCACTCGCTGGCTAAGCAAAGTGCTGTCGTAACGGTGCCTAAGGATACTTGGGTGGTTATGACACCAGCACAAGCCAAGCAAGTGCAAAAGCAACAGGCCACTGCAGCAGCTGATTCAGCTGCTATGCAAGCACAACAAGCGCAAATGCAAGCCGGTGTTCAAGCAAAAGTACAAGCCTTTATGCAAGCTCACCCTAAAGCATCTGCACAAGAAGTAAAAGATTACACGGCTCAAACAACGGCTGCTTTAACAGCCAATGCGTTGAAAGCAATGATTAAATAATGGTTAGTTAAAAACGTCTTACCTGAGGGTGAGGCGTTTTTTGCTAATAAAATAATATTGTGAAAGATTAGACTACCTTTATTTGAAAGGTCGTGCTATAATAAAAACATAGTTTAAAAGATTTTGTTTTATGTTTCACCGAAATATCTGGCATCTTCAACTTTAGATTATTAAAAAATTTGGCAGTATGCCAGGAGGTTTCAGACATGGAACAAGGAACAGTAAAGTGGTTTAACGCAGACAAGGGATTTGGTTTCCTATCACGCGAATCAGGTGACGATGTATTCGTACACTTCTCAGCTATCCAAGGTGACGGTTTCAAGTCATTGGAAGAAGGACAAGCTGTATCATTCGAAGTTCAACAAGGTGACCGTGGCTTGCAAGCTGCTAACGTTACAAAGTTGTAATTTTCAGCTTAAGGGCAATCTGATGTAAATCAGGTTGCCTTTTTGTTTGGTCTCGTAATTTGTATTAGGAGAGTGGAAATGACTGAGTGGACGAAGCAAATAATTTTACCGGTTGATCAGGCTCCGCTGAGTATTAAAGAACAATTGATACGATGGCGCATACCACGCCGAATTCGGGGGCAATTTCGAATTGAACGGCGGATTCGGTTAAATGGTCGTTATCAACCAACTTCAACGATTTTGCAACCTGGGGATGTACTAGAGATGACTTGGCGTGAAACTGATTTTGAAGTTGCCGATTCACATTATGTGCCGGATGAGCGACAATCATTAGTAATTTTATATGAGAATGAAGATATGTTAGTGGTTAATAAGTTGAAGGGTGTTAAGACACATCCTAATTCGCCAGGCGAAGATGGCACAATGATGAATTTTGCGCAGGCTTATTTAGCTAAGCAGGGGAAATCAGCTTATATGGTCCATCGCTTGGATGGTGATACAACGGGGGCCTTAATTATTGGTAAGAATCCTTATGTGGTACCAATGTTAAATCAATATTTGCGGGATAAAGAAATTAAACGAACTTATCTAGCTTGGGTTGAAGGTACCTTAGATGCGTTGCGGGGGACGATTACAGCGCCAATTGGTGATAATCCGTTAAATGCTCGAACACGGCAAGTTAATGTTCCTAACGCTCAAACAGCCGTAACCCATTGGCAAAAAATTCACACCGTGTATCAAAAAACATTAGTACGCGTGGTGTTAGAGACGGGACGGACGCATCAAATTAGAGTACATATGCAATCAATTGGACATCCATTGGTAGGTGATCCTTTGTATAATGTTAATTCCAATTATGCAGAAGGGTTGTTATTACATGCGGCTGGGTTACAATTGCCGATTCCCTTTACCAACGAGCTGAAATCAATTGGGGCGCCGTTGCCGGCATCTTTCCCTAAACAACTAAAATAATTAAGAAAATAACAATAAAGTTTATATTTTTCTTCTAAATGTAATGATTTTGTTAAGAACTTCCGTTATACTTAATAACTGTTAAGAATAACAGAAGAAAACTTAAAAAAAACAATTTCAATTCAAGGGGAATGTGAAGCGAATGATTACGAAGTCACACAAAAAAATGTACAAGTCAGGTAAGCAATGGGTTGCAGTTGCAGTTGCAACAACAGCTGCTGGAATTGCTATCTCATCACATGATTCAGCATCTGCCGATGTTTGGCAAGCCAATACCGTTACAGAAGTTGCTAACCAACTAGCACAAGCGGGTGGGCTTTCAACATATGATGTGCACTACGGTGACACAGTTTGGGCATTAGCAATGGCTAATGGTGAGTCAGTTGCGTCATTTGAAAACACATATGGGGTTAGTGATGCTTTGATTGCTGATGTGGCATTTGCTAATCAAGCAACTAATATGGCCGGAGTAGCGCAAACGGTTGCCTACCAACCGCAACAAGTCGCTGTATCATCTGAAGCAGTTGCTGCTACGCAACCAGCTGCAGTTGACACAACAACGACGGCTGCTGAGCAAGCCTCAGAAGCTGCCGCGCAATCATCTGCCGCTGCTTCTGAAGCAATGGCCCAATCTGAAGCAGCATCTGTAGCTGCTTCACAAGCCGCCGCTGCCTCATATGCAGCTAGTGTTGCGCAATCAGAAGCCCAAGCTGCTTCAATGGCCGCTGCTGAATCAGCAGCTACGCAAGCCTCAGAAGCCGCAGCATCTTCTGCTGCTCAAGCTGCAGTGGCAGCTGCTTCATCTGCTGCCCAAGCGCAAGTTAATGCTGATAAGGCTGCTAGTGATCAACAAGCTGCTGCTCAAGCGGCATCATCTGCCGCAGCTGCTTCACAGGCAGCGGCCTCAGAAGCCGCAGCTCGTCAAGTCGCAGCAGCACCACATACTCAACCAGCTGCATCATTGGTGTCTGCTGGAAGTGCAGATATGGCGACATTCAATGCTTTGAATTCACTACGTCAATCACATGGGTTGGCACCATTGACTTTGGATGCTGGTTTAACAGCCCGCGCCCAAGCTCGTGCCCAACAAATGGCTAACTTGGGTGGTGTTGCCTCAGATCACTATTCAACAGCTGGTGAAGTTGTTGCCATTGACTTTGCATCAGGATCAACGGTTGTTAATGCTTGGTTCAATGAAACAAACATGATGCCATATGGGACAACTGGTCACCGTGACTGGGAGATGAACGCGGGTTACACACGCGTTGGTATTGCCATCGTTAATGGTTACATTGTTGGTGAAGCCAACTAATTAGTTTAAAAAAAGGAGCTGGTACATTTTTGTACCAGCTCCTTTTAAGTATGCTATTTGATATTATGCCCAGTCACCATTACGGAAAACCGGAACAATTTGACCATCATAGGTTACGCCATCAATATTCATGTCGGCTGATCCCATCATAAAGTCAACGTGGACAAGTGAATCATTCTGTCCTTTAGCTTGACGAGCATTAACGTCCATTTGGGTACCACCCTTAAGGTTGAAGGGGTAGGCAGCACCAAGGGCCAAGTGATCAGAAGCATTTTCGTCAATAAGGGTGTTGTAGAAAACAATTCCTGATTGTGAAATAGGGGATGGATCTGGCACAAGTGACACTTCACCAAGTGATGAAGCGCCTGCATCAGTTGCCAATAGTTGTTGTAAGACTTCTTCACCAGTAGAAGCGTGCGCTTGTGTGACGTGGCCATCTTCAAAGGTCAACTTAATATCCTTAATTAATACACCGGCGTATGATAGTGGCTTGGTGGATGTCACTGTACCAGAAATATTACGGTAATCTGGTGATGTGAAAACTTCTTCTGTTGGCATGTTGGCAACGAACATGTTGCCAGCCTTGTCAAATGAATCTGCTGCTTCCCACACGTGATCCTCTGCTAGACCAACCGTCAACTGAGTCAAAGGTGAATCATAGCGCAATTCTTTAAAGTTTAAGTCATTCAGCCATTGTGCCTTTTCTTTAAGCTTATTAACATGAGCCATCCAATCAGCAACGACATCATTTTCTAGACCGACACGGGTAATCTTAAAAATTTCAGCCCACAAGCGATCAGTAGCAGCCTCACCATGTAGGTCAGGAAAGACCTTTTCGGCCCATTCAGTTCCAGCTGCTGCAACGACTAACCATGAAACATCATTATTCATCGTTGCCTTGCGGACAGCTTGGTTTGCACGTTGATATGCTTGTTGGTAGGTTGAGATACGCTCACCATCTACTTCACCCAAACCATCAGGATCAGCAGAAATTAGCGAAATACGTGTGGTGTGCTTAGCCATCAATTCTTCGGCACGGACAGAAACCCACGTTGGAATGTTAGCTAAAGAGTCTTGGTTGGCATGCTTAAGGAATTCACGTTGGACGTGAATGTCTTGCCACTCAATCATCACGTGATTGGCCCCACGAATGTATGCAGAGTCAACGATTTTGTGAACCAAGGATGCTTGTTGTACATCCGCGTAAATGATGATGTCTTGTCCTTTTTGGACGTTAACACCAACTGAGGTGATTAAATCAGCATATTTTTGTGATAGTATATCGAAATTTTCAAGTGTCATAATAACTCTCCGTATCCTTTTATTAAGATATTTTAATTTTACACTAAATAAGTTGTTTGAAAAGGGATGTTTAAAGGATATTAAAATAATGTAACGTTGACGTATTATTAGAATTCCTTTCACTTTGCGTTTTTTTAATTAACGAAAAATTTAAATAGTTCTAAAAAAATAGTCAGAAAGGCGTTGCCATGCCATGTAGTATTAGTAAGCAATACATATTTACGTTTATGGTACTTGTAATATAAAAAAGATGTCTTTTTTACAAAATCTTGCTTATTGTTACATTTTGTTTATTTTTTCACAATATATAAGGCATATTTAAGATAAAACATCAGATAGTACTATATAATAGAGATGTAATTTAAATGGTAAGACAATGTCAAAATCGAAAAGTGAGAGAGTTTGAGATTATGGAGTGGTTGTTATCTAAAAAAGATCAAGAACGGTTGTTATTACATCGTTATTTATTAGCGCAGTCGAAGAATGCGGTTTTAATTAAGGATGTGATGAACGCCTTAAATTGGTCACGCTATATGGTATTACAGAATGTTGAATCGTTGCGCGTTGATTATCGCGAAGTTGGGGATGCTGATTTTTGCTACTTAGAGTTAATGGATTCAAATCGTGCGATGCAAGTGTCGCACATTCAAACGATTAGTGATACAGCCTTACGAGGCTTTTATATTCGTAATTCATTAAGTTTTGATATTTTAATGGATGTATTCTTAGAGATTGCGCAGTCTAATGAAATGATTGCTTTTAAACATTCTTCAAGTACGACGGTGGCACGGGTCACTAAGGTGGAATTAAATGAAAAGTTAGCAAAATTTAACATACATATCTCAGATGATTATCGTTTGTTAGGTGATGAAACAAATGTTCGGATTTTGTTATTTGAATTATTATATCTGGTTTATGCAGAAGAACCAGTACCGTTTCCAGTAGCAGTCCGTCAGATGTCTAAGCATGTTGAAGAGCTAGTATCAGTGAGTCAACCTGTCCGTGCCACGGTCCGGAAGGCGTTTAATATTTTCTTTGGTATTTGGTATACACGCTTAACGAATGGTCATTATTTAGAGGTTAATGCGTCAGATAATGTATTTAAACCGTATGCTGAATTGACCCAAAGCGCAAAGCATATTTTAAGTAAATTACGGGAAATTATGTCGGTTAGTTTTCCGACTAATCGACTTGAGATTGATGCTGAGCTGAGATTTGGGCTAGGATCACTTTATTCATTAGGCGTTGGGGTGGGTACATATCGAGTAGCAAACTTATCAATAGAAATTGCCCAGAAGTTTAATGATATTTATGGTGATGTGGCAGCTGTGTATGAAGAGTTTTTCGGGCTAAAGTTATCTGATCCAGAGTTAGAATTGATGCAAAGGGCGTTATTTTCATTAAACTTGCGGATTTTGTGTTTCCGTCAGAATGGGATTAACTATCCTTCTAATCGTGAAGTATCACGCCGGATGTTTCCGATTCATACTGCGTTTACGGAACAGGTTATTGCACGTGTCGCACCACATTTTAATATGACAACTAAAGAAGTTGATGTCGCTGTGTTCAACGAATATTTCAATACATTTGTGTTGGTTTTAAATACAAGTACCATATTACCGGTGGTTACATTAACGATTGATATGATTGATATGCCAGCAATGGAACAATTGTTACGAGAACACGTGATGTCTTGGAAGTCAGTTAATTTAAATATTACGACAACGTTTACTGCGAAAACAGATGTGTATATTTCAGATGTGCAATTAGATGATCAGGTGCCCGGTTTTGCTTGGCGGGCAATTCCAGAACCAGCAGAGGAAACGGAATTACATGATTTGTTAATCAAAATGACACTTAAACGATTTAAAGAGATGACGGGGAAATTAAGTGATTAATTTAGAGTCAAGGAAACTGCAATATGCAGTACCTTGGCTCTTTTTTACTGTAAAAATTATTTTTTTCGCTTTTGGATAATTTTAAGTCGGTAAGGATTTTGTTAACACAGTATACTTTGAAAGTGAATTATTTCATAAATCTAAGTTTTAATAAGGGGGCCTTAGTATGCTCGAACCATTTATGCATCAATGGCTAGCTGCATCGGATGTTAATGCTGAAATAAGTAATGGCTATGCGCAAAAAGGCCAAGCCTATGGCATTGATTTTAACGCACCTTATGTTGCGGTAGTTATTGAGAACAATCAGGTTGAATTACCGGATTATCGATTTGCATTTGATTTAGATCATTTGCGTCGTGTCTATATTGTGCAAGAAGAAAATGTTGAAAAATTATTATTAACAATGCCGGCGCATGTTTTAGCAGGTGTGGGTCAACCACACAAATCGTTAAAAGAAACGGTAACAGAAGGTATTTTTGCTTTAGCATTAACCAGCTCATTAGTTGATAGTATGCAAGTTGTTTACTATAAAGATATTAGTAGTTTGGCAGTTGTTGTCCAGACAGGTTTGGTATTCCCAGAGACTGAACAATTATTGCAGCGTAAAGTTGATGAAGAAGTCCAGTTAACACTGTGGTTGTATGGTACTTATGGTCATTCAATGAGTGATCTTAGTGAAGCTTTACATGTACATCGCCGGACGATTCAATATCGATTGGACAAAATTATGCAATTAACGGGGTTCAATCCACGTGTACCAGCAGACAATGTGCCATTGCTCGTGTCATATATGCGCTTGCGGACCACTCAAATTGTACCTGCTTTAGTAGCTCGGTTAGAACGTTTTAGCCAGGTGGGGGCTTTAAACTAGTTAATTATGACTCATCGCTGAATAAGTGATGAGTTTTTTTGTGTCATAATTTTTGAAGTGTCAAAAGAACCTTTGTTACAATACGAATAAGTAAATGGAGGGGTTGCTAATGAATAAAAATGTGATGATTGGTGGTGCCACTGCACTAGTTGTGATTGTTGGTATTGGCGGTGCATATGCATATACGCATACGGCCAAAGCGCAATTTTTGCGGCATGCAAATAGCCTTGTTAAGGCAAATGACAATGTGTACAAGTATAACTTATTATTAACAGGCGATGAAAAAGCTAAAGTTACTGGTAACGTTAAGCTAGATGCTGATAATCGACAAAAAATGGCTGTACAAGTCAATATGATGAGTAATCAAGATACGGCGGCGTATACGATTAAACGTGATAAAAAGCATGCTTATGTATCTGCTGATTTCATCTTGGGAATGATTGCCAATAGTGGCATTTCAGATACTGCAGATCTTAAATCACAATTAAAAGGAATTTGGATGACGGTGCCTAAAGATGCTGCGGTAGATGTAAATGGGGTAAGTGAAAAAAATGTCCGATTAGATGCGCAAAAAATAACCAACTGGGTTACTAATTTAGATGGTAAGCATTTCGTTAAAGTGACTGATGGCTATCAAGTCATATTGAAAAGAGCGGATCTTAAAAATTTTATTAAGACATTATCAAAAACGAAAACAGCTAAGGATGTTGATCAAGATGTTTGGCGCCAATTAAAGCATAACCTTGCTGATAAGCAGCATAATCCAGAAGTAACAATCACGGCGGCCAAGCAAGAACATCGCTTGGCGATTAGCGTGCAGCCAGATAAACAAAATAAGTTAATTGGTAGTATCACGGGGGATAAGCAGAAAGATGTTCATGTGACGATGCCTAAGTCATCTCAAATTAAATCCGAAAAAGAATTGACTGGGTTGTTGGTGCAGTCAGTTTTTCAGTCAGCGTTTGAGAATCAATTGGGGGACTTGGATACGGGAGATGCATTTTAGCAATTAATGTAAGTAGTTTTTTTTGAGTAACGTCTGGTTTTCGTATTTCGGAAATTAGGCGTTTTTAGTTATTAAATTCATCATTAATGTCGGAATTTAATGTAGTATAATTAAAAGTATTAGTGTTAAAAACGTATAAACAAGGATTATTGAAAATGATTGCATTACATTACTTTGGGACCGATGTGGGTCGTGGTATCGCAAATCAAAAATTAACGCCTTAATTAGCTTTTTGACTAGATTGGATGGGGTACATCTATCTGATGAATTAGAAGCAGAAGTTGGCGTACCTTAAGATAAAGCTATATTAATTTATCTGTTCTAAGTAGTAGAGATGTGCGAGCTTGATTATAGTGGGAAAAGGGAAAATGGATACAAATAAAAAATTAACAATTATTATAGCAATGTATAATGCGGAAGAAACTATAGATGCAACGCTCTATTCAATATATCCGCAACCAAAAGTTAATTCTAATTTAGAAGTCATTGTGGTTGATGATGGTTCCAAAGATTCATCAAGAGAAATAGTTGAGAATTGGAAAAACAAACTATTTACGGATATAACACTCCTCGACGGTGCACATAAGGGAGTAAGTCATGCTAGAAATATAGCGATTAATAAGGCTAAGGGTTGTTATATTACCTTTATGGACTCGGATGATAGATTTAGTAACAATCATTTTGATGGTATCATAAACTTTTTTGATTCAGTTTATAAAAAAACAGATATAGTAACTTATCCCCTAGTTTATGTAAATACATACACTGAAGAAGATGTTAATCGCTTCGGATTTCCAATGAATCAAAATAAATTAGAAGTAGATATAGATCCTTTAACACATACAGCTATTTATACAAAAAAAATGTTGGCTGCAAAACAAAAATTATTTAGCAAAGGGACAACAGTTTATGACACAAATACAATGTATTGGTTGGGCCAAAAAACTGTCAATGTAGTTATTAAGAATCTAAGGCTAGATAATAAAGAACAAATTTATTTTGATGAAGATGTTCCTAATGGGGAAGATTCTATGTTTATGACTCGATATGTTGAGCATAGTAATTCTATCGGATATTATAATAAAAATAATTTTCAATATTTATACTATCGTCGAGGTGATTCAACTGTTCAAAAATTCTTAAGCCCTGTAGATTCATACAAAATGGTTATGTTCTGGGCACATCGATTGATTTCAGCAACTAAAGATGAAAATGGACAAATTTCTAAGTATGTCCAATCAATAATTTTAGATGAATTCGGATGGAGAATAAAATCCACAAATTTCTTTCCTAAGCATTTGAATAATGAAGAATACGCAATATGGTTAAATGATCTGAAAGCTGTTCTACAATATATTTCTATTAGCGTGCTGAAAAGAGGATTACACCCTAATCCAACAATGCCAAGGTTTATTTTAAATATGTTAATTGAAATCCGAGGGGAAGTACTACCTGTACCTGATGCAGAAGGGATTTCATTTTATCAAGATAATGAATTAATATTACGTGAACGTCATTTTGAAACTATTCTTTCAGGAATAGAATTTCAAGATAATAAATTAACGATTAATGCCGCTGCCAAACATTATTTTTCAGAATTATACGATGTTAAACCATTTTATGAAATTAACGGCGAAAAACACTTGTTTGAGGAGACATATGTTTCTTCTGAATCATATTATATGCAAAAACATAAAACACATAAGCTATTGGGATTTAAAGATACAATTAATTTAAAAAATATCAATCAAGGTACAATTAAAATTGGGTATTTGCTAGATGAATATGTGTATTATCCTGATTTAATGTTTATTAGAAATTCAAGATTATTTGCGGATAAATTGAAATTAAACGTTGCCATTGTTGACGGTGTGAGCTTTAAAATAGATTATAATAACTTCACGATTGAATTTAATCGTGAGGTATCACAGGAAACAATGTATCAATTTAATTTAGGAATAGCTGATAATCAAGATAATGAAATTATCAGTGATTTAACTAAATATAATTTAGATGATAGTCAAATTATATGGCTATATTCTGATACTATTGGAAAAACAGATAATGCTTTTACTCAATTTATGAATGATATACGTAAGGATGATGGTGTAATTAGAAAGTACATTGTTCATCCGGGTTTTGAATCGTATATTCCAAATGGTGAGTATAATAGCGAATTTATTTTATTTGGATCAGATAACCATAAAAAATTGTTTTTAAATGCGAATGTGCTAGTTACAGCATTTCAGGGAGTGGATACATTCTCTCCATACCCTAAAAATGAAATTGATGAGGTTCGAGGCATTCTTAACTTGAACGTCGTTTATTTGCAACATGGATTGTTACATGCCAAAATTGATCACATTTACAGTAATGAACGAGTTGATTTTTATAGAAAATGGGTTGTTTCATCTCAAATGGAATTTGATGAACTAGTAAATAATTATCATTTAAATGAAAATCAGATAATTCTTTCAGGAATGCCAAGATTTTATGGACGAAATAATAATAAGATTGTTTCTAAAAAATTAAAGCGGATTTTATATGCACCATCTTGGCGACGGAATCTTATGGCAGGGCAGTCATATAAAGGAAGCGGTTGGCAGCCAAATGAAGGATTATTAAAAAAGTCAATTATCATGAATAGTATTCAAAATTTATTTGATAATGAAGATCTTAATAACTGGCTTAAAGGACAGGATGTTTATATTGATGTTAAATTACATCCTATTATGTCGGATTTTGTAAACATTCCAAATGATGATAATAGGAATGTACAGCTAGTAAGTAGTATTGGTGATATGGGAGAATATGATCTATTTATCACTGATTACTCGTCATTTATGTATGATGCTGTTGCAGATAATGTTCCGGTGTTGCTGTTCCAGCCGGACTATGATTATTTTGTGGATGGGATTCATACATTTATTGATTACGTTACACCCAAAGAAAAAACACTAGCTGACAAAGTTTTTACTTTTTCTGAGTTGTTTGAAAAAATTCAAATAATGAAATCAAATCCAGATGTTTTAAATAGACATTTAACGGATTATGAAGGTTTTTTATCAGTTGTAGATAATCCTATGGAAATGATTTATTCAGAAATTAAAAAAGAACATTTTAACAAGCTAATACCGATTAAGATAAAAGATTTATTAGTAAGTGATATAAAGAATAAGTATATTAAGGAGTTGCTAGATTTAGATAGATTGAATTTCAATGGGCAGCAAATTTCTATTGAAATACCTAAATCTGTAGCGGTATTTTCATCAGATAGTCTTAATCCTAAAACAAAGTTAAAAACACGTATTGATTCGGGCACGAAAATGAATGTTTATGGTGTAACAAATAGATTTGCACAACCTGTAATTATTACGTCCTTTGGTTATATAAATGGCCATAATGCATGGATTAAATATGCGTTAGAAAATGGTGGAAATGCTAACTTTAGATTGAGAATACAAGCTTTAAACATAATTAATAAAATTAGAAGAAATTCAGGTAGTTTGAAAAAGTTAGCGAGTAAAAGCTATACCAAAAAAATACAAGAATTTAATAAATCAACTAATGCATTTTTAATACAACATGGATTGCCGGCGTTCATTATTCAAATTAGTAAAAATGAGAGCATCAAAATATCTATATCTGATGTGAAATGGAATCAGTTTGGTAAAATTTCTATTTTAAATAAGGATAAATGGATTCAATTAGATGAGATAGATTATGTTGCACCACGAAAGGACATCAGCAAATATATTACTGATGTAACTGATGGAATGCGCGTATCAGCAAATAAAGACTTAAATATATATTCTGGAACAACATTTAATAGGTTAAATAGAACAAAGAATATTATTAAATTGGGTGATATTGTAGATGTTTTGTCAATAGAATGGACCAAGGGTGGAACACCAAGGTTGAAAACAGCCATGGGATATGTTTCTGCCAATGTAAATAATGTCTCAATCTCGAATTCCGGAAATCAACATTAACTTAGTAGTTTTTAGGCATATAATATTTTACAAAAAGGTGATTTAAAAAAATTATAAATTTAAAATATTGATGAAATTACTATGCTTAAAATGTCGATGTAGATACATTACTGCAAAAAACATGTTTCCAGAAAATAAAAACATTAGATTTTAAGGTGATGTAAAGTATGAATACTATAACAAATATGCGTTTTAATGGATCGGTCATTGAATTTAACATTGATAATGAGGTCGGACCTGAAATATTTTTAACATCACAAAATTCAAATTTAATTCATGCGATACCGATTGTGCTAAACAATAAATACAGCATCGAGTTGGATGATATAATGGTTGATTCATCACCTTTGCCTGAAGGAAAATATGAGTTATCCATTAAATCAGAAGATGGGAAATATACCCCACTTTTAGCGGACTCTTTAATTAAGTATGATTCAATTATGTATTGGTTCAATATGGGAAAAAGATTTGATTTCCAATTACATATTAAACAGAATGTTGATGATTCAATGTTAATGATTACTGTTCAAGCAATGGGGAATGTAAGTACAACGAAGGTTGATCGTCAATTAAATCAAAAAAAAGAAAATAGGCGAATTACACAACTGAAAAAAGTATTGTTTAGAGTGTTATATAAACTGTTTATTTTTTTTCCCGTTAATCGCCGAAAGGTAGCTTTTTTAAGTGATAGTAGAACTGAGATGACAGGGAATTTTGAGTATTTACAGAATGAAATAAATTCTCGAAATAATATATTCAAAATAAAAAAAATATTACAAAAAAGCAATCAACAGAAAAGATCGGCTATTAAGTACATCTATACGGCATGGTTAATTGCTACCAGTCGCTTTGTCGTGTTAGATGACTTTTATCCTTTGATTTATCCATTAAAAATACGGAAAAGCGTTGATTTAATTCAAGTCTGGCACGCGGTAGGTGCATTTAAAACATTTGGCTTCAGTCGAGTAGGAAAACCTGGAGGACCCAAGCCAACATCTAAAAATCATAGAAATTATACTCATGCGATTGTGAGTTCTAAATTTGTGGCACCATTCTATGCGGAAGGATTTGGAATTGATATAAATCGAGTTGATAACTTAGGTGTGGCACGGACGGATATGTTTTTTAGAGATAATTTAAAAGATAAACTTATTGAAGAGACAAAGCAGGAATTACCGTTTTTAGATGGTAAACGAGTTATTTTATTTGCGCCTACTTTTCGAGGTAATGGTCAAACCACCGCACACTATAAATTTGATAAGATTAACTTTAATGATATTTTTAATAAGCTTAATGATGGTAAAACAGTTTTCTTATTAAAAATACATCCATTTGTATTAAATAAGCCAGACATACCAAGTGAGTATTCTGAATTCTTTTATGATATCTCGTATTATCGTGAGATTAATAATTTGTTGCTATTAGCTGATATACTAGTAACTGATTACTCGTCAGTCGTATTTGAATATGCACTGTTAAAGAAGAAGATGATATTTTTTGCTCCCGACTTAGAAGAGTATATTGCAACTAGAGATTTCTACGTTGATTATAAATCATTTGTACCAGGTCCCATTGCTTATTCTACAGATGAATTAATCGAGCATCTTTTAGACAACTCATTTGATATGCAGGAATTAGAAGGTTTTTTAAATAAGTATTTTGATTTTCTAGATGGAAATTCAAGCAAACGTATTGTAGATGCAATGGAAAATGGGTTTACACAGTAAGTAATATATTACATCTCAATCTGACTGAAGTTTAGTTCAGAGTGAGATGTTTTTTTATACAATTTGAAGAGCAGTGATTATTTAAATGTTAGGCATTAAAATAAGAAATGTAAAATATGAAGCATAGTAGAAAACGTGTTAAAATGAAGTATTATGTGAAAAAGTGGGGTTAGCGTAACATGATTGCAGAATCCCATTTGCAAGTGAGTCAAATCCAAGAAATCATGATGAAAGAATTGGAAAATGTAACGCTATTTTTAGCGCAACGACAGAGCCCCATTTTTTTATTAGGCGGATCACTATTAGGACTGAAGCGGCATCAAGGTTTTATACCATGGGATGATGATTTAGATATTGGATTGCTTAGGGAAGATTATGACTATTTAGCTGCAAATTATCAAGCAACATCAAAACAATTTAAACTACTGACTGAATCGGATTCAGATAATGTATTTCCGTATATGCGACTGGTTGATACGCGTACAATCGGCATATCAGAGTACTATCAGCAAAAATTAGGGGTGTTTATTGATATATTCCCAATAGATTTTATTGATACTAACGAAAAATATCTTAATAAGTATTTGTGGCAACATAAATTGTTGAATGTCTTACGGAACGCAGCCAGATCGACTGGTAAGCATGATAGTAAAGCCAAAGCTGTTGGCGTTAAAAAGGTTATTGAGTCTATTTTGCCGTATGGAACGGCACACTATTTTGCAAAATTAGAGATTAAACATGCCAAATGTTTTGTAAGCCTACAAAATGTCAAAGCCACACTACATTTAGGTGGTGTACTGAACGGTATGTATGGGAAAAAAGAATTTTTTCCACAAGAATATTGGTTAGACTATGAAACAGAATTGTTTAATGGTGTGCCAGTACAAGTAATTAAAGCAGCTGATTTATATCTAACGCAGATGTTTGGTGACTGGGAAACACCAATTAAATCAGAAAATCAGCATGCAAAGTTTTATAAGATTTAGGAGATAAAGATGATTTACGCACAAGTTATGGCCGGCGGGATTGGTAGCCGTATGGGGCATACGGAACGACCAAAGCAGTTTTTAAATTTAGCGGAAAAGCCAATTATTATTCACACATTGGAAAAGTTCTCACTAATTGCCGAGTTTGAAAAAATTATCGTATCAATTCACCCGCAATGGGTGCAATATGCAAAAGACTTAATTGCTAAATACATTGATGATTCTCGAATTGTCATTATTGAAGGTGGTGCTGAACGCAATGATACTGTCATGGGGGCCATCAACTACATTGAGGAGAATTTTGGTCTTAATGATGACGATGTTTTAGTCATGCATGATGCCGTTCGACCATTCATTTCTCGTCGTATTATTATGGATAATATCGAAGCTGCAGGTAAGTATAAGGCCGTTGACACCGTTATTCCTGCAACAGATACAATTGTTAGGGCCGTAGAAGGCAAGCTTACGGATATTCCAGTGCGTGACGAAATGTATCAAGGGCAAACACCGCAGACTGTTAATGTGGCGGCATTCAAGACACAATACAATAATATGACCGTGGAAGAGCGAAATATCTTATCTGATTCTGCTAAAGTGATGTTATTAGCCGGTCATGAAGTTGGAATTGTGTTTGGTGATGAATCAAATATTAAGGTAACCCGACCTTATGATTTGAGAATTGCTAATATTATTGCGCAGGAGAAGTTAGATGTTTAATAATGTCTATCGTCTAACCGGTGTCCGTCAAATTGAAAGGGTCACTACAACTGAAAATCTTAATGTGGCGGGGAAAGTTATTGTTCGCCCAACGTTATTATCAATCTGTCGAGCGGATGAACGTTACTATACTGGTAACCGTGATCCTAAGGTTTTAGAAGAACGGTTGCCAATGGCGTTGATTCACGAAGCAGTTGGTGAAGTTGTCCGTGATAATTCAGGGACTTATGCTATCGGAACAAAAGTAGTGATGATTCCTAACATATCACATCATCATGATGACCAAATTGGTGATAATTATTTAGGAGATTCTAAATTCTATTCTTCTACGGTTGACGGGTTTATGCGTGAGTATGTTGTCTTGGAGCCAGCAAATGTGCTAGCCATTCCAGATGCCGCACAATCTCAAATGAATGCCTTTTTAGAAGTTGTATCAGTTGCTGTACAAGCTGTTCGTCGCTTAAAAGAAACGATGATTAATCGTACGGATCGCATTGGTATTTGGGGTGATGGTAATGTTGCCTATATGACGGCTGTTGTTGCACGAGAAGCGTTCCCAGATGCACAATTGTATGTGTTTGGAAAGCATCAAGAGAAGTTGGATTTCATTACTTTTGCAGATACTTTTCAAATCGATGATGTGCCAGCAGACCTTAAGATTGACCAGGCTATTGAAGCGGTTGGTGGACGTGGATCAGAATCAGCGACCAATCAAATTATTGATATGATTCAACCACGGGGCACAATTGTTCTATCAGGTGTATCAGAAGAACCAATTTTAATTAACACGCGATTAGTTTTGGAGAAGGGCCTCGCCTTGGCAGGGACAACTCGATCAGATCGTTCAGATTTTGCAACAGCGATTGACCTAATTACTAAAAATCATGCAGTTAAAGAACGTTTAGAATTACTTGTTCAAAATGTTAAACATGTGACTACGGTAAAGGATATTACAGACGCCATTGATGAAGATTTAACTATGAATTGGGGTAAAACAATTCTTGATTGGCATATGTAAGGTAATTAATAATTAGCTAGGAAATTACGAGTTAGGTAGTTTCCTGGCTTTTTTTGTCTAAAATATAAATGAGGATATTCGTTTTTTTGATGAAATAAAGTATACTTAAACTAATTGTGCTTTTACTAAATAAAAGTTTTTGAAATGTTAGGAGAATTACTGTGGTTGAAGAAAAGCGACGAATCAAAGTACGTGCTGAGTACGTAACTAAGCAATATGAGATGGCTCCTACTAAGTCGGACAAAATAAAGTCACTCTTTTTAAAGTCCAACTTCCCAAAATTCTGGGCTGTTCGAGGTGTTAGTTTTGAAGCATATGAAGGTGAGACAATTGCAGTTGTCGGAACTAATGGCTCAGGAAAATCAACGTTAATGAAAATTGTGGCAGGAATTGTGCCACAAACTTCAGGTAATTTAATGATTGATGGTGACACCTCACTGATTGCCATTAATGCTGGTTTAAAAGGTAATATGAGTGGACGTGAAAATATCCGTCTAAAGGCATTGATGCTTGGATTAACGAATGAACAAATTGATCAAAAAATGGCTGATATAATTGCATTTTCTGAATTGGGCGATTTTATTGATCAGCAAGTTAAAAATTATTCATCAGGAATGAAATCAAAATTAGGATTTTCCATCTCAGTACACACAAATCCAGATATCTTAATTGTGGATGAGGCATTGTCAGTTGGGGATGCTACTTTTAATAGAAAGTCTTTGGCCAAAATTAAAGAATTTCAGGAACAAGGTAAGACAATTTTCTTTGTATCACATTCTTTGGGCCAAGTTCGTGAAATGGCAGATCGTGTTTTATGGATGCATTACGGTGAAGTTCGTATGTTTGGACCAACTAAACAAGTAATGGACGCGTATGACCAATTTGTTAAAGAATATAAAGCATTAAATAATAAAGAACAAACAGAGTATCGTAATGAATATCGAACGGCACAAAAAAACTTTACGTTAGATAAACTCTACGAAACTAGTATAGCTAGTGATTCAGATGCATCTGAAAAGAAGCGGAAGCAAATATATGACGCAACTCATAATCGTTATCTGCCAGAAAAATGGTCACTAAGAGATAAAGTAATTTTAATCGTATTGATTATAATGGCTTTGGTGACTGCAGATAAAATGATGCTTAACTTGTCCACGCAACAAATTTTGGAACATCCAACGACTTTAATTACTGATTGGCGTCCAACTGGACATGATACGAATGTTAATTCGTCAAGTAAGTAGTAAAGAGGGAGAATTATGAACGATTTTATTCAGACAATGAAAGAAATATTTTCTAATATTGTTATTGCCAATCGTTTGGCACAATTTAACGTAAAATCAAAGTGGGCCGATAATTACTTGGGATCAATTTGGAATTATTTGGAACCAATCATTTATATTGCAACATACTTCGTCGTATTTGGATTGGGGTTATATAATGGAACGGTTAATGGTCAATCTTATATTGTTTGGCTAATTGTTGGAATCATACCTTGGTATTTTATTCAAGGATCTTTTAATAAAGGGTTAACATCAATTAAATCGCAATTGGGCTTACTTACTAAAATAAGATTTCCAATGTCAGTAGCACCAGTTATGCCAATTCTAGAAGAGTTACGTCGTTTTTTTGTTATGATGGTGGTGATGGTTGCGGTACTGATTATTTTTGGAACTATGCCTGATATTCATTGGATTCAATTTTTTTACGCATTCATTGCCATGCTGGCAACAATGTTGGCGCATAATTTAATTAATTCAACACTGACAGTTATTATCCCTGATTACAAGCCTGCTATGGCAGCTGTGTTTAGATTGATTTTCTTTACATCAGGGGTGGTAATCAATTTAGATGCAAAGCACCTACCAGATGTGTTAGTTGGCATTATTAAATTATTCCCATTTTACTATGTACTAGAAACATTCCGTGATACTTTTTTGTATCACAAATGGTTCTGGGAAAATGGTTCAGCAACGACATTTTTCTGGTTGTTAACAGTATTAATGTTGATGGTTGGCTCAATGATTCATTTACGCTTCAGAGAACGATTTATTGATATGGTGTAGGAATAATAGGGTTACTGAAGTACAAAATAAAATAGGGATAGATTAATGAGGATTAAGCTTTGACAAGAGCGCAGCAGTTAAAAAATATTATTAAAAAATCGAAAGTGTTTGGTAATGTTTATTTCTTTATGGGCATTTTATTTGTAAAGTTTTTGCAGATTTTTGTGAGACCTGATGAAAAGCAAATTTTATTTATGTCATATAGCGGTCGACAATTTTCAGATACACCAAAAGAGGCTTTTAATTTACTTCGCGAGGATCCTGAATTCAAAGATTATAAATTGGTGTGGGCCTTTAATAATGTTAACGAATTTAACGATCATACGATTCAGCATAAAGTATCGGCTAACTCGCCGCTCTTTTTTTATCACTTGCTGAAATCAAAATATTGGATTGCGAATTCAACGATTGATCGATTAATTCCATTTAAGCATGAACGTAATATTTATATTCAATTTTGGCATGGTATACCGATGAAAGCACTGGGTCATGCAGAGATTGGGTTAGCACCGTTAGTGCAACATTGGTATGATCATGTATCTTTTGATTATTTATTTACATATAGTGAGTATGATTTAGAAAAATTTAAGGAACTATTTCCAAAGACCAAGCGTTTTGTAGATTCTGGTCAATTACGGAAAAAGATTGTTGAACGATATCATGCGGAAACATCTAAACACAAAATAAAAAAAGAATTGGGTATTACAAGTCGAAAACCAGTCTTGTTATACGTACCGACTTTTCGGGGCTATGAATCAAACGAACAAACAAAAATAACAGATGAAGGTTTGGTGGCATTGTCTGAAAAATATGTTGTTATCTATCGCGGACATTATTTTTCAAAAGTCAAAAATTTTTCATCAATTATTATGGCAAATACTTATTCACTGAATAAGTTATTCATGATTGCGGATGTTTTGGTTACTGACTATTCAAGTGTTTTTTTTGATTTTGCACCGTACAACAAACCAATTTATTTATTTCAACCAGATTTGGCAGAGTATTCAATTAAAAGAGGCTTGTATTTCAGTGCTGAAAAATTGGGATTACCTGTGTCATATACGGAAAATGAGTTGTTAGGTCGATTGTCAAATGAGACGTACGATTTAAATACTATTAAGATGTTGAATAAGAAATTTAATCCTCATAGTGGTAAAAAGGCAATTTATACGTTGAAAAACATTATTTCGCACACATAAATTTGCGTAATTCGAAATTATGAAAGTAACATCTCAATTTGACCTTTAGTCAAATTGAGATGTTTTTTGTTATATTTAAAGCGGAGTGATTATATTACGTTAATTCGTATTTAAAAAATTTTTCGTGTATACTAAATTTAATATTGTCAAATTACAAGGAGTTGAAGCAATGAATCGGGTTATTACATATGGAACCTTTGATATGTTGCATTATGGTCACATTAATCTATTGCAAAGGGCAAAAGAGAAGGGTGACTATCTAATCGTGGCATTATCAACAGATGAATTTAATTGGCAAGAAAAGGGCAAAAAAACATATTTTGATTTTGAGAAAAGAAAGCAATTATTAGAAGCAATTCGGTATGTGGACTTAGTGATTCCTGAAAATTCCTGGTCACAAAAAACATCAGATATGAAGCTATTTCAAGTTGATACGTTTGTGATGGGGGATGACTGGCAAGGTGAGTTTGATTATCTAACCCCTGAAACAGGAGTTGAGGTGGTTTACTTATCAAGAACACCAGAAATTTCTACATCACAAATTAAACAAGATTTGCATAAGTAAGCAAGATCAATAAGGAGGACGTGTTAGATTATGGGTAGTGCAATGACGGTTACGGGATTATTTCGTCAATTAGTACGCAATCTGTGGTGGATTGTGGTGTTAGCAATTATTGGTGCAACAGGTATGTACTTTGGGGTAAATCACGTTTCGACAGATAATCAAATTGGAAAATATTCAGCATCGCGGGCGATGTATATTGGACGAAGTGATTATTCGAAAGTTGATCGTTCGCTAGGTGAGTTATTAGCGGATCAGAAATTAATTAAAACGTATATTGCGTTTGGTAAGGATCGTGTCATTATTGATGAAACTGTCCGTCTGATGAAGCTGCAAGGCTTTACAAAAATTACTAATCAAGATGTATCAAATGATGTTACGCTAAAGCAAACACCCGGTACATTACTAGTACGAGCACGTGCTAACTATGTAGACGAAAAGGCAACAATCGCATTAGCCAATAATTACGCCCAAGCATTTGCAAATAAGGGGACGTTATTAATTCCAGGGATGCCGAAGCCAAAATTAATGGTTGCCATTCAAGGGGCCGCCTTATCTGAAGACTATGTCGCCCCCTTATCACCAAAGAAAGCAGCTATCTATGGTGCTGGTGCTGGATTAATTATTGGTGTAATTTTGATGCTGTTTTTTGGTGCAATTGGTAATTATCGTCACCTGAAACGACAGTAGGAGGTAGCCAGAATGGTTGGATGGTTACTACCTGTCACCCTGTTGCCCAAGACGATTACTAGTGCACTTTTTGAGAATTTTGCGCAGTTGGCGTTTCCAGTATTGTTAGTTTTTTTATTAGTTGCCTTAAATCTAAAGCCAGCTTTAATTGATGAATTACTACCCAAGCCTGGGACGATGCAAATTTGGGGCGTTTTCATTGCTAGTCAGTTGGCATTGTTTGCCTGGTATAGCATTAAGTATGGTGAAAGTGTCCATACATACGGGTTGATTCACGGTTGGATGACGTTTATCCAGTTTATGCTTGCCATATTTTTTGCATATGTCATCCAAAAAGTTTTCATACGCGATGTTGATAATGTGGTGACCTTTTTAGGATCGTTGATTATCTCATTAAGTGTTTATGTCACATTAGTGTTAGGACCACAGCTGATTGTGTCGTTTCATGGTCCTCTAACTGGCTGGACCAATGCGTTGGCACAATTATTTGAACGTCATTGGGATGATCGTAGTTGGTATGATGCTGGTAGTTATGTTGCAACGAAACACCGACTCAATGGATTTGAACCTGAAGCACCATTTTTGGTGATGTTGCTTGGGTTAGTATTTACCCCAGTATTGATTGCCATTTTACAAGAACCAATTCAGCACTTTAAAAATGTTAAGTGGATAAAATGGCTTACTTGGCTGCTATTGGGGGCATTGTGTGTTGTATTCTTAATGGCTCGGTCCACTAGTGGGTACATTATGATAGCCCTTGTGGGAATCTTTATGGTGTTGTTCGCACCAAAGCAGACGCGGAAGTGGGTTATATTTAGCGTAATCCTTTTTGTTATCGCACTAGGAATTACTTATCAAGTTGTGCCAGGTGTTCACCATATGTTTGAGAAGTGGCTCTTTGATAAAAAAGGTACCGATAATCGACTGGGTGGCACCATTGGACTGGCATTAACATTCTTACATCACCCATTATTGGGGGTTGGTTATGGGAATGAAGGATATTTTATTGAACAATACCTACCAGCTTGGAGCAAACATAATTCAGAATATGTGAATTTTTATAGTAAAACATCATATCCAATTCTGAATGATATGCTCGGATGGCTGGCCCGTTTTGGCTTGGTTGCCTTGCTCATTGGTGGTGGTCTGTTAATCAAATTAGTCTACAAAGCGGGGCATGTTTATCATGGTTTGCGCGACGTCCGTGACGTTGATGCAATGACGTATCGGATTGTATTGCGCGCATTTTTTATTATGGTACCAATGGCTTTAGTTATGGCATCAATCACGCAAATTAATGCGTTTTCTTGGCCAATGTTGTTAATGTATTTCTTTTATTGGCGTGTCATTGGGTTGGCAACTAACTTTAAATTAGATATTGAAAAAACGTTATAGTATACAAAAATGGATAATCTAACTGCAAATCCGCAGTGGATTATCCATTTTTGCATATGATTAAATAACACTCACTTTGCACATAACTGTAACTCAGCCGTAAATTTATCTTCGTAAACTAATATTTGTCATAAAAGCAGGTTATAGAATAAATTTTGTAAGGGGAAGAGATTATGAAGTTTTCTAAATTGCTAATTGGTAGTTTGGCTACCATGGCAATGATATTTGGTGCATTTAGCTTAACCCATCATGCGTATGCCGATGATGGGATACCCGCAATTACGGCTGGTGATAGTACAGTGCCACGCATGGATTTTGTGGATATTTCATCATGGAATCCGGATCTAACGGTTGCTGATTTTACAAAGATGAAGCAACAAGGCGTTAATGGTGTGATTGTTAAGGTAACGGAAGGCACGTACTACGTTAATCCGTATGCCGATGTACAAGTTAAAAACGCCTGTGCAGCTGGATTGCAAATTGGTGTGTACCACTATGCGAAGTTTAACAACCCAACATCGGCAATAAGTGAAGCTAATTATTTCGCGGCTGAAGTTGCCGCACTTGGGTTGCCTAAATCAACAGTCCTAGTTGATGATTTAGAAGATAACGCGACCAAAGCTGGGGATGTGACGGCGAACGCGCAAGCATTTAAGAATCGGTTAACTAACTTAGGTTATACGAAGCAAATGTTGTATACGTATAGTAGTTATGCAACACAAATGGGTGTCGATTTAGCAGCATTTGGTAATCGTAATATTTGGATGGCGGGTTATCCGTATGATCCAACCAAGGATGATTTGTGGTACTCACAATATGGGGCTTGGCAATGGAATTCCAATACAAGCTTTTCAGGTGTAAACGGTGCATTTGACGTGTCGATTGATTATGGGTCACCTTTGCATGCATCAAGTCCAAGTGTGCCAGTTCCAAGTGACATCTTCTATGTCGGTGGTAAACCAGCGTCGGGATATTATGATAATGGTTCGGGCTGGTTCTGGTTTGAGGGTGGTAAGAAGTTTACCGGCTTCCGCTTTTATATGGGGACATATTACTGGTTTGAAGATGGCATGCGTCAAGATAATGGTTGGCGTACCGCTTGGAATTTCCAATACTATACAGACAGTAATGGTCGGGCTGTGCAAGGTGATCAATTAATTGATGGCATTGCCTATAACTTTGGATATGATGGGACATTCTATTTACGTGGTCGCGTGAATGGTTATGTGGATGCTGGCCAAGGGTGGCAGTGGTATGAGAATGGTTTGCCATATACCGGCTTCCGCTTCTATATGGGATCTTACTATTGGTTCCAAAATGGTCTGCGCCAGAATTCAAAGTGGGAAACGGCCTGGGGACTTAAATACTATGTTGGTAAGGATGGTCGCGCTGTGCAAGGGTGGCAGACTATTGACGGTAAGCGCTATAACTTTGGCGATAATGGGACGTTCTACTTGCGATAAATACAAATAAAACAAAGGAGTGGTTGGTGCTAATGCTAGTGCTGATTGCTTTTTTTGTCAAAAAGTAATATTTAGCATGAATTAAACATATTTTACGTAAAAATAATTCGATAAAATTAGATATCAGGTGATATTTGGCGTATAATAGTAAATTAGTTATAAGGGGAAAAAGAAGAAAAAGCAGGTTAGAAAAATGATTACACTTAAGTCAGAACGTGAAATTGAAGGGATGCGCCAATCAGGTGCGGTTATTGCGGGGATGCACAAAGCATTGCGTGATATGATTAAGCCTGGTATGTCAACTTGGGAAATCGAAGCATTTGGTCGTAAGTATATTGAAGATCATGGTGCACGTGCTGCACAAATTGGTTTTGAAGGATTTGAATATGCAACGACGGTTTCAGTAAATGATGAAGTTGCCCATGCCTTTCCACGCAAGGGGCTTTTCTTAAAAGAAGGTGACATTGTTACTGTTGATACAGTGGTTGACTTAGATGGTTACTACTCTGATTCAGCGTGGACGTATGCGGTTGGTAAAGTAGCACCTGAAGTTCAACGGTTAATGGATGTAACTTTGCAGGCTTTGTACATTGGTATTGAACAAGCTCAAGTTGGTAACCGTATTGGTGATATTGGCGCAGCAATTAATGCCTACGTTGAAGATGAAAATGGCTATGGTAATGTGCGTGATTACATCGGGCACGGTATTCAACCAACGATGCACGAAGATCCCGCGGTGCCACACTATGGAGTAGCTGGTCGGGGCCTTCGTTTGAAGCCAGGAATGACCATTACCATCGAACCAATGGTTAACATGGGTGGTTGGGAAGTTGAAACTTCTCAAGAAGACGGTTGGACAGTTACAACGCTTGATGGATCATGGTCAGCACAATATGAGCATACTATTGCCATTACGAATGATGGGCCTAAGATTCTAACATCACAAGATCCAGAGATGGATGCCAAATATCTTTAATCTCTTGTCGCAATTGAAAGGAGCAACCAGGTGAAAAATTCGGGTTACATCTTTGCAAAACGATTTTTAGACATTTCGGTAGCGTTATTTGCGTTGATTGTCTTTTCGCCAGTTTTCTTGGTGATTTCAATGTTTTATCTCTTTGGCGAAAATAGAGGACCAGTTTTTTATCAACAGCGTCGTATCGGTATGAATCATCAAGAATTTGGCATTTTTAAATTTCGCTCAATGGTGGTGGGTGCTGAAGAAAAGTTGTATGCCAATAAAGCTTTGTATAATAAATTTGTTGAAAATGGGTATAAATTGCCAACGGAAGAAGATCCACGAATTACTAAATTTGGTGCTTTTATCCGGCGGACATCAATTGATGAGTTACCACAATTTATTAACATTTTAATTGGTAATATGAGTATCGTTGGTCCACGGCCAGTGGTGGAAAAAGAACTAATTGAATATGGTGATCGTGTTGATAAATTCTTATCAGTGAAGCCTGGTGCCATGGGATTATGGCAAGCTAGTGGTCGTAGTGATATTCAATATCCGGAACGGGCTGATTTAGAAATCAGTTACGTTGATCAAGCTAGTTTATGGTTTGATTTTAAAATTCTCTTTATGACTGTTTTTGCAATCTTCAAGGGTGAAGGGGCAATGTAGCAGATAGGTTAAGAATTATTCATGTTGCTATAAAACTCGTCAGGACTCCTGTATACTAGGGACTGACGGTTTTTTATATTCATTTATATATGATTCTGTTAAAAAATTTAAACACAAACAAAGGAACTACGAAGTGATGGAAAATCAATTTACAGTGACTGATTTAATTAAGCACATGGTACGCAATGCCTGGTGGATTATTATCCTTGGAATAGTTGTTGGTGCCGGTATGTATGTCATGAACAAGCAGCCAGCAGCAGTCAGCTATAGTGCTAGTCGTTCAATGTATGTTGCCAAGTCAAATACGAATGTTAAGGATCCAAACTCACGTATTATGGCGGATTCATGGTTGTTAAATACGTATAAAGGAGTGGCTAATGATCCCAAAATCATTAAGCCAGCTGTTAAAGCGTTAAAGAATGATGGTGTTAAAGTAACGGCAGCTGAACTGCGTCAAGATATTTCAATGACGGTGCCAAATGCAACGCTTTATCTAAAGGTATCAGCTAGCGGTTTGACTAATGGTTCACAAGCCGTAAAGATGGTTAATGCTTATACGCAATCATTTGCTGATAATGCACCAAAATTGATTTCAGATATGCCACATCCGGAATTACTTTCAAAAACAACCCATGCAAGTACAGATACGATGGTTGGTGGCTCACCTAAAAAGGCGGCCTTGTTTGGCCTAGTTGCCGGAATCGTACTTGGTATTGTATTGGCTTTCTTCACTGGTATCTACAAGAATATGACTGCAACGAAGCGTTAAGGAAAAGGGGTATCGTATGGTTTCATGGTTAATGCCTTTTGCGCTATTGCCCAAAACGTACACGTTCTTCTTCTTTGATTCCTTTGCACAAATTGCAGTGGCGGTTTTTACCCTATATATTTTGACCAAGGTGTACTTACAACCTAAGCTCTTAACAAGTATCTTACCGGAAACAACGACGTTACGAATCTGGGGTGTGTTTGTTGTTGTGCAACTAGGATTGATGGCGTATCAGTCATTGATATTAGGTGAATCAAAGCAAGTCTATGGATTGCTTCACGGCCTAGTGGCATTTATTCAAATGGTATTAGTAATTTGGATTGCTTATACTGTTCAGAAAATGGCGATTCAGACTTTTGATGATGCCGTCAAGTTTGCTAAAGCCGCCGGTATTAGTTTGCTTGTTTATTTAGTAGTTATTGTACTACCTCAAATTGGTTTCATTTTTGGTATTAGTGGGTTTAGCCACATCATTAATCCTATTGCGCATTTGTTCGAACGGCATTGGTTGGACCGGAACTTTTATGATAATGGCAGTTATGTGACAACGTTGTGGCGAGTGAATGGTCTTGAACCAGAAGCTTCTTTTTTGGCGTTATTATTGGGCTTATCATTTGGACCATTTTTGATTATGTTGGCCCAAGAACCATTGAAACGGTTTAAGGCACATAAATGGCTCTTTTGGTTAGCTTGGTTAATCATTTTAGTGATTGTGGGCGTGCTGTTTATGGCTAAAACCACAACCGGCTTTTTAATGATTGGATTACTTGCATTGGCGTACTGGGTTTCCGCCCCAAACAAGCAAAAAATTTGGTTGGCGAGTGCTGGGATTATTGTGCTTGTTGCGATTGGCGTGGCCTATGAAGCCGTGCCAACGATTAACGGATTGTTAAACCAGTGGTTATTCCAAAAATCAGGTACCGATAATCGTCTAGGTGGTACAATTGGCTTGTTAGGCGCCTGGCTACATCATCCGCTTTTGGGTGTTGGTTATGGCTTTGAAGGGCACTACATTGTTCAAAATCTGCCAGAATGGTCAAAAAACAATGCGGAGTATCTTGATGTTTACAAAAATCAAGCCTATCCAATTTTAAATGATGTTTTAGGCTGGTTAGCGCGTTTTGGTTTGGTATTTGTACTGGTTGGATTCTGGTTGTTATTAGGTTTGATGCAACGAGCTGTCAGAACGCTTAAACGTTTGCGTCAGAGTGAATCAGCACACGTTATGTTTTATCGCGTGACGATTAAGGCCTTCATTGCCATGGTAATTTTGACGATTATCACGGCAGGGATTACACCAGCTAATAGTACATCATGGCCGATGTTATTAATGTTTTTCTTTTATTGGCGTGTGGTACACTTGGCCGAAGACGAGTTGGATGATGAGGGAATTAATTAATGAAGATTTTAGTAGCGGCGCACAAGCCATATCAAATGCCGGCTGATCAGCTATATCAACCGGTGATGGTTGGAGCAGCGCTTCACGAAGACATACCAGCTGGGTATGTACCGGATAACACCGGACAAAACATGTCTGATATGAATCCGTTTTATAATGAATTGACGGCATTGTATTGGGCTAAATACAATCTACAAGATGAAGATATTATTGGGCTGATGCATTATCGCCGTTATTTTGGTCGTAAAGCTAGTCATGATTTAAACGATATTTTGACTGAAAATGATATTCGGACAGCATTAGCGTCAGCAGACGTATTATTACCTAAGCCGCGTAATTATTATATTGAGAGTCAAAAGGATCATTACTTCAATGCCCACAATCACGAACCGTACTTGGTCATGCGTGAGGTAATTGAGGAAAAGTATCCAACTTATTTGGCGGCATTTGATATGATGAGCGACAGTAAAAAGGCGCATTTGTTTAACATGAGTATTATGCGTCAAGCGGATTTCCAAGCATACACGGACTTTATGTTTGGGGTTTTGCGTGAGGTTGAAGCACGTATTCCATATCAAGATTACGAAGGGCAAGAACGCCGTGTGTTTGGTTTTTTGTCTGAACGATTGATGGATACGTGGGTTTATACACAAAATAAACGGGTTGCTGAGTTCGCTTTGGTAACTACTGAGAAAACTAACTGGGTTGATAAAGGAACTCAGTTCTTAAAGCGAAAATTCTTTAAGAATGCTGATAAGAAGGTTCATTTTTAGTCCACAATATCCTGAAACTATGTTAAAGTGGTTTCAGGATATTTTTTATATTAAAAACCGTCAAAAAGGAAGATTAATCATGACTTTGAATGACAAAAACTACGACTATCTAATTGTCGGAGCGGGACCTTTTGGTTCAATTTTTGCTTATGAAGCTGCCAAGCGTGGTAAGCGTTCATTGATTATTGAAAAGCGCCCACACGTGGCCGGAAATATGTATACGCACACTGAACATGGTATTACGGTTCACGATTTTGGGGCACACATTTTCCACACGGACAATAAAGAAGTTTGGGATTACATCCGTAAGTTTGCTGAATTCAATGGTTACCAAAACCAAGTGGTGGCAAATTACAAGGGTTCATTGTACAATTTGCCATTTAACATGAACACGTTCTACCAAATGTGGGGCACTAAGACGCCAGCGGAAGCTAAGGCGAAGATTGAAGAACAAAAGAACGCCGCTTTGGCTGACTTAGGTGATCGCGAGCCACGTAACCTGGAAGAACAAGCTATCTCATTGATTGGAACAGACATCTACGAGAAGCTAATCAAGGGTTACACGGAAAAGCAATGGGGACGTAAGGCGACTGATCTACCGGCCTTCATTATCAAGCGTTTGCCAGTTCGCTTCATTTATGACAACAACTACTTTAACCACCGCTACCAAGGTATTCCGGTTGGTGGTTACACACAAATCTTTGATAAGATGTTAGATCACGAATTGATTGATGTGCGTGTTAACTCTGATTTCTTTGAACACAAGGATGAATACATTGCTGAATTCCCACGTATCTTGTACACGGGGATGATCGATCAATTCTTTGACTACAAGTTTGGTGAATTGGAATATCGTTCACTACGTTTTGAACACGAAGTTGTCGACACGGATAATTACCAAGGAAATGCGGTTATTAACTACACAGATGCTGAAACACCATACACGCGTGTGATGGAATGGAAGCATTTTGATGGTTTGGCAGATGAAGGGGTTTCAATCATTACCAAGGAATACCCACAAACTTGGGACCGTTCAAAGGAAGCTTATTACCCAGTTAACGATGAAAAGAACACGAACTTGTACAAGGAATATGCTAAGGAAGCTCGTTTGCACAAGGATCAATTCATCTTTGGTGGTCGTCTAGGACAATACCGTTACTATGACATGGACCAAGTTATTAACGCTGCTTTGAATGAAGTGCGCAAGGAATTCGGCGTTGCGGCTGACTTTAACTTTGCTCATGATGAAGAGCACTAATTAGCTAATCAAAATAATTAAAATACCTCGCAATGATTTTGCGAGGTATTTTAATAGACATAGGTAGTAACTTTAAATATATAGAGAAGGAGTCCTTATGGTAGAAAAAACAACGCAACCTGTGGGTCGAAGCCGTCGCTTTTATTACATGGATATTTTGAATATTTTAGCCACTATTGCTGTAATGTGGTTACATAATTCAGAATTTGCCTTTCAATATACGCCGGACTCACCACGCTGGTATTTAAGTTTGGTGTTGCAAATTGCTTTTATTTGGGCTGTGCCCATTTTCTTTATGATATCGGGTGCTAATTTATTCAACTATCGTGACCGCTATGATACAAAAACGTTTTTTAAAAAGCGTTGGGGCAAAGTTTTAATTCCGTTTGTCTTTTGGACAGTTGCTTGGTATATATGGAATCATTTTATCTTGCATAATCCAGATTGGTCATTACAAGGATTATGGAATGGCTTTGAATATGATAGTATCCAACCAATTTTTTGGTTCTTCTATTTTATTATTCCAATTTATGTTGCTGTACCATTTTTATCACTTATTGCCACGAAAGCAAACCAAAAGGTGGTTGAATACATCATTGCGCTGTATGTTATTGGGGTGGGTATCATCGATTATGCGTATCTATTGTTGCAACGTGCACCCGATCAGTTAGTTAATAATATCCCGATGACAATGGCTACAGGGATGGGGATTTTCTTTGTGGGCTGGTATTTGCATAATTTTGAACCCTCAACCAAGTTACGGCACTGGTTGTATGTTGGCACAGTGTTTGGTTTTATCTTGATGTTTGCTTTGACTGTGATTTTCTCGCACTGGCGGCAAGCCACAGTACGGGATGCATACACAATTTTTAGTTTAGGTGGGTTCTTAATGCCATTAGGAATTTGGGCCTGGGTTAAGCATCATTATCCATTGGACTGGGTGCCTAGTGCTAAAACCGCTTATTGGTTGAAAAAATTATCTGGGGTATCATTGGGTGTTTACGTGATTCACCAATTTATCATTATGATTCTAGAACATGTACTGCATATTGATGTGAGTTCGTATTATCACATGTTAATTTTCCCAATGGTTGTCTGGTTAATTACGGTAATTATTGTGTTGGTTTTACAAAAAATTCCGGTTATTAATCGATTGCTGCCATAATCAGATAGAAAAATTTAAGAGATGCGTAACACAATTAACCTGTTACACATCTCTTTTTTGTGAAATAATGTTTTATAATAATTTTAAAGCACTTTTATCGAGATTATTTGAGCATAAGGATGTATTGGATGAATTTTAAAATAAAGAGTATATTAACCCTCGTGGTGTCATTAACAACATTAGGTATTTCAACATCAGCAGCACATGCGGCAACGCCGGCGCAAGTTGACGCTTTTATTACGAAAATGACGCCAGCGATTATGGCTGACACAAGTAAATATGGTCTATATCCATCAATTCAGATGGCGCAAGCAGCCTTGGAAAGCGGCTGGGGATTGAGTGATTTGAGTACCCAAGCCAACAATTTTTTTGGCGTTAAAGGGGCTTATAACGGCCAATCCGTGACGATGAAGACAACTGAATACTATGACGGCAAGACACCAACAATAGTTGACGCGAAATTTGCTAAGTATCCATCGGCGTATGAATCTGTTGATGCCCAAGGACGTTTATTGCATGACGGTGTATCATGGGATTCTGATTATTATTCAGGTGCCTGGCGTTCAAAGGCAAGTAACTATAAAGAAGCTGCTTATGGTCTGCAAGGAAAGTACGCCACTGCGCCAACGTATGCTGAGCAACTAATTAATATGATTCAAACATATGGGTTTGATACGTTGGATCATGATGGTTATCAAAATGGCGTTTACTACCTAAGTGGTAAGCCGGCTTCAGGTTACATCGATGATGGTACGGGGTGGTATTGGTTCGACCAGGGTAAGAAGTATACGGGGTTCCAATTCTACATGGGCACGTACTACTGGTTTATTAATGGTGTGCGGCAAGATTCTGGTTGGCGGACACAATGGCATTTAACTTACTATACGGATGATAATGGGCGTGCCGTTCAAGGTGATGCCTATAATGTTGCTGGCACATACTACAACTTTGGCCACGATGGCACATTTTTCTTGCGTGCTAAAGCAAGTGGGTACGTTTTGACTAATGACGCGGATTGGTTATGGATTGAAAATGGGCAGCGTTACACTGGTTTCAGGATGTACATGGGTGCCTATTATTACTTTGAAAATGGTGTCCGTCAACAAAATAAGTGGGTCTCAGAATGGGGCCTAAAGTATTACGTCGGGGCGGATGGTCGTTCAGTCCAAGGTTCACATGTGAAAATTGGTAACCAATACTACAACTTTGGTACGGATGGCACGTTTTATTTACGTTAATTAAGCGTTAACTATGCGCAGTAATGCGCCGTAACGGGGAAAAGCATGCAAGTTGTTAAGAATTATTTGTATAATGTCTTCTATCAATTGTTAACAGTGTTAGCACCATTGATTACGATGACATATCTATCTCACGTGCTAGGCGCGGATGGGATGGGTGTGCAAGCGTGGACGAACTCAATCGTGAGTTACTTCTTATTGTTTGCCACATTAGGAATTACTTTGTACGGGCAACGTGAAATTGCGTATGTTCGTGATGACGAAACTGTACGTAATCGTCGTTTTTGGGAAATTCAGGGACTGCACACAATTGTTAGCCTACTAGCAATTATGATTTATCTGGTGTTTGTTTACATGATGCGCCATGCAGGCGGTGAATTTTCAGCCAATAACCACCAATTATATCTGCAGACTTGGGTGATTGTATCTGGTTTGTTAGATATTTCATGGTATTTCATGGGGCTGGAAGATTTTAAAAAGACGGTTATACGTAACTCGTTGGTTAAGATTGCGATGGTCGTCTTAATCTTCATCTTGGTTAAATCAGCCGATGATGTGAATCGTTATATTTTACTATTGGCATTAACCCAGGTTATTGGCAATATTACGATGTGGTTTTATATTCCAGGGCAGGTCAAACGACCAAAGTTATCAACATTGAACTTTAAGCGTCACTTGGTGCCAACCCTTGGTTTATTTTTGCCAACCATTGCAACCCAAGTTTATCTACAATTAAATAAAACGATGCTACCATTGTTTGCCAGTGGGGAAATTAGTTTAGCTGCCTTTTATGAAAATGCTGATAAAATTGTGAAGGTCTCATTGGCATTAGTAACGGCAATGGGAACCGTTATGTTGCCACGCGTAGCAAATCATTTTGCGAATGGTAACATTAAGGCCGTTAATAATGCAATTTATAAATCAATGGATTTTGTAACAGCAATGGCTGTACCGTTGATGTTTGGGATGATGGCCTTGGGACCAAAGATGTCTATTTGGTACATGGGGCCAAACTTCCTACCGGCGGGATGGACAATTACACTGCTCTCGCCAATTGTGTTATTTATCGCTTGGAGTAATGTGATTGGGACACAGTACCTCATGCCTGTTAATCGGACGCGAGATTTTACTATTTCAGTAACGATTGGTGCAGTTGTGAATGTGGTTTTGAACTTATTTTTTATTCCCCTTTGGAGTCTGTACGGGGCAGCTGTGGCAACGGTTATTGCCGAAGCTGCGGTAACTATTTATCAGGTTTATGTCATTCGACGCCAATTAGAATTGAATGTTTTATTCCATGGGGTATGGAAGTACTTGATAGCAGGTTTGGTGATGTTTGGTGTGCTAGCCTTTATGGCAATGAAAATGCCACCATTTCCAACAAGTACGGTGGTACAAATTATCGCTGGGATGGGCATCTACGGCATCTTAATTACGGTGTTACGAACGAATTTTGTTACGATGATCATTAGTTTTGTACGTGATCGCATAATACGTGCACGTAAATAAAAAATTAAGCATCTACTGATGAAAGCACCGTGGTAATCACGGTGCTTTTTGCTATACTTATATGTATTAACTATTTTAAAAATGAAAGAGGATTAAAATGCCAAAATTATCAATTGTGGTACCTGTTTTCAATGAAGAAGAAACAGTCGCGCTTTTTTATAAGGCGATTGAAGCAGAACACAAAAATTTTTCTGACTATGATCTTGAATATTGGTACATCGATGATGGGTCGGTGGATCAGACCGTTCAAGCTGTTGAAACATTGATTGCGCAGGATGAACGGGTGCATTTGGTTTCCTTTTCACGCAACTTTGGTAAAGAGGCCGCTTTATATGCTGGCTTAGAGCATGCAACTGGTGAATATATTGCAGTAATGGACGTTGATTTACAAGACCCACCCGAATTATTGCCAGAAATGTTAGCAGGGGTTTCTTCTGGTGACTGGGATGCTGTGGGAGCACAGCGTACCAATCGTGCGGGTGAACCACCGATTCGTTCTTGGTTTTCAAATTTATTCTACAAATTGATTAATCTGTTTTCAGATACTCAGATTGTACCGGGAGCACGTGATTTTCGCGTGATGTCACGGCTAATGGTTGATGCGATTTTAAATATGCCAGAATACAACCGCTTTTCGAAGGGCATCTTTTCGTGGGTTGGCTTTAAACAAAAATATTTAGCTTACGAAAATAAAGATCGGGTTGCTGGGACGACATCATGGCATTTTTGGCAATTATTCCGCTATTCCATTGATGGCTTTGTGAACTTCTCTAAGGCACCTTTATTGATAGTTTCTGTATTGGGGATGGTTGCATTTGTATTAGCGTTGATTGGGGCAATTTTGGTCTTCATTAGGGCGCTCTTGCATCCCGAAGCATCTGTTTTCGGCTGGCCATCAACGATTGTAATTATGTTGGCACTAGGTGGAGCACAACTATTGAGTCTAGGAATTGTTGGAAGATATATTTCAAGTATCTATCTGGAAGTTAAGCGCCGTCCAATTTATATTGCACGTAAAGTGAAGTAACAGATAGATAAGATAATGATTTATTGGCGACGAATTTATAAAAACTAATAATGAACACTCCCAGATGTGATAAACTGATAGGAGTGTTTTTAGTTTAGAAGAGAAAATCTGATAAGATTATAGCTATATTGAATGAATTTTAGTTTGGAGACTGATTGATATGACTGTTAGCGCCGTTGTCGTTACGTATAACCGTCTACCAATGTTGAAAGAAGTTGTGGCGGCTTTGCAAGCTTCTGAAACACCAGTAGATAATATTATTGTTGTCGATAATAAGAGTAATGCAGATACACAAGCGTATTTAACAAGTTTGGGTAATCAAATTCGTTACGTGCGTTTAGAAGAAAATATTGGTGGAGCTGGTGGCTTTAACAAGGGAATCCGTTATTTCATGGAAGAAACAATGGATGATTTTGTTTGGTTAATGGATGACGATACTGTGCCAACGCCAACGGCATTAACAGAGTTAGTTAATGCTGCACAAAAGGTAGATAATGAATTTGGGTTCCTATCATCAGATGTTCGTTGGACGGACAATTCTCGAGCTAAGATGAACTTACCATTCCCAATTGATCGCTTTAAAAAAATTCCGTTGGATGCCACTGAAATGGAACAATTGCGTAATGCAACATTTGTATCCGTTATGTTTAACCGTGACGTGGTTGATAAAATTGGTTTGCCAGTGAAGGAATTCTTTATCTGGGGGGATGATATTGAATATACTGAACGTGCTGCACGTGTATTCCCAGGTTACATGGTGCCAACGTCACGAGTTATTCACAAAATGGCACAAAACGTTGAATCTAATGTCTCACTAGATTCAATCGATCGTGTACCACGCTACTTCTATGCATTCCGTAATCGGATGTACTTTAGCCGTAATCGTGGCTTTGTACGTTTCTTACGTGCCCACATTCGTATTTCATATGAAGCAGCCATGATTTTCTTTAATGGTCAACCAAAAAAGATGACCCGATTAAAGATGGTTGTGAAGGGTGTAACGTCAGGTTGGTTCTTTAAGCCTACCGTTGAGTTTGCCAAGAATAAGGCAAAGGGGTAATCTTTATGGCAAAAGTAAGTGCAGTTATTGTGACGTATAACCGACTACCGATGTTGAAAGAAGCCATTGCTGCGTTACAGGCAGTTGAGCCAAAGCTATCCCATTTAATTGTGATTGATAATCATTCTGAACAAGATACGCAAGATTACTTGGAATCATTGGGCGATGCGATTACGTATGTGCGTATGGCTGAAAATTTGGGCGGCGCTGGTGGTTTTAATGCCGGTATTCGTTATTTCTATGAACAAACTGACGATGATTATGTCTGGGTGATGGATGATGATACGATGGCCCATCCGGATTCATTACGGCCGCTTGTTGATTTTGCTGAACAAAATACTAACTTTGGGTTCTTAGCCTCTAATGTGTTGTTTACGGATGGTAAGCCATCATTGCGTAATGTACTGCGTGAATATGGTACCTACCACACAACCGCAAATACGGTCTTTGATGAACCAGTTCGCATTGAAAATGCAACTTTCGTGTCATCATTTTTCCCACGAGCAGTTGTTAAGGAAATCGGTTTGCCAATCACGGACTTTTTTATTTGGATTGATGATTTAGAGTATACAGAACGTGCTGGTCGCGTTGCGCCCGGTTATTTAGTACCAGCATCAGCCGTTACACACAAGATGCGTTCTAATACGGAAGATGATATTACGAATGATATCGAACGTCGTTTGCCTTGGTATTTTAACATGTACCGCAACCGTGTTTACACGATGCGTAAGCGTGATTTCTTCCGTCGTATGCGTGGAAATACAAAGATTGCTTGGGACTTTACACGTTTGGTTTTTGCAAAGACAGATCACAAGCAGAAGCGCTTTAATGCCATCATTTCTGGCGTGAAGGCTGGTCGTAAGTTTGATCCAGTCATTGAATTTCCTAAAGATAAATAGTAATGTGAAAAACATTTTATCCTCTTTAAAAGCGGATAAAATGTTTTTTTGTAAAATTGTATGGCTTAGAAACGTTGCCGAGCTCATCTTTTGCTATAATAAAGAAATCGTGGAGGAGTAGATAATGAATAAACTAACCAAACAATTATTAATGATTGCAGCTGCCTTAGGGTTTAGCGGTTTAGCAACGGCGCACGTGTATGCTGCGCAAATGGTACAACCATTTGAAGCTGAACAAACAACGGCCAATATTGAAGGGGTGACAATCACGCCTAATAACCAAGATGATGCCCCTGTTGAGACGCCGACGCCTGATACTAATACCTTTTTTCATGATAAAAATGTTTGGGTCGTTGGGGATTCACTATCCGTTGGTTGGGATGGCGCTAAGAACGTACAACACCCGTATCCAGCTTTGTTGAATGATATTATTCAAGCACAAACCATGCATGCTGGATACGCTTCAAGTGGCTCACAAATTTCAGGTAACTCAGTAGGCGGTGGTAATAATCCGGTTGATTTGACACCGAATATGACGCGCGTAACTGGGGATGCAGAGTTTAAAAATGCCAACGTTTTGTTGTTGGAAATTGGGGTTAATGATTTAGATTACAGCAATAATAATTTAGGTTATGTTCAACAAAGATTACAAGCGAATATCCGTACTGCTCGCCAAGCTAATCCCAATATTGTTATTTATGGGGTGTTACCAGTTCCGGCGTATCAACTGGGTTCAACTTTAGATATAAAGGGTAAAGCTGGTTATTCATTTAATCAACTTGCCGATAGTTTAACGGAAGTCTACCAAAGTTTTGGTATTCCAGTCATGGATTGGCGTACAACTCGTATTGTGACCGATGATAATCACAATACGACGTTGGGGGATGGAAAGGTTCACCCAACGCAGGCAACTTACGCAGCAATGGCGGATACCTTGTCTACTTGGATGTATGATAATGAAACGTTAATTGAACATGATAGTACGACAACGTTTACAAGTAAGCCTGGTTGGCAAACGACTGAACAGGGCGACAAGCAATATGTTAAGGGTGACGGGACATTAGCAACTGGTGCCATGACAATTGATGGTAAAAATTACTTCTTTGATGCTAATCATGTTGCGGTTACTAATCAGATTGTGACAATTAATGGTAAGCAATATTACATCGGTACTGATGGTACTCGCCAGCAAGGCATTGTTTTAGTAAATGACAAGTGGCACTTCTTTGGTTCGGACAAGACTTATTATGAGCGAAAATTTGATCAAACGGGTTATTTAGAGACAAATGTTGGTTGGCGTTGGTTTGAGAGTGGATCAGTATTCTCTGGATTCCGTTACTACATGGGTACGTTCTACTGGTTTGACAAGGGAGTGCGCCAAGATGCTGCTTGGCGTGAGGCTTGGAATTTGAAGTATTATACAGACAAGGATGGACGTGCTGTACAAGGCGATGCCTATAATGTGGCTGGCACATACTACAACTTCGGTCACGATGGAACCTATTTCTTACGTGGTAAGGCCAGCGGGTACGTTTTGACGAATGATGCTGATTGGTTATGGATTGAAAACGGGCAACGTTACACTGGTTTCCGTATGTACATGGGCGCCTATTATTACTTTGAGAATGGGGTTCGGCAACAGAATAAGTGGGTTTCCGAATGGGGCCTAAAGTATTATGTTGGGTCAGACGGCCGTTCAGTTCAAGGTTCACACGTGAAAATTGGCAATCAGTCCTATAACTTTGGTACAAATGGTACATTCTTTTTAAGATAACTGACTGAAAGGGCAATTAACGATAAGGTTAATTGCCTTTTGTCATGGTTTTGTAATGTATTGTATGAAATTGAAACAGATATATTAATCGGTTGTTATTAACTGTCGCTAGAATTAATAGCAGATAAGCTAAAAATGATGTGATAAATACATTGGAACATACAAACAATCAAAATCAATCAAATGGAGAAAAGGTTTATATGGGTATTAGTAAAGTAAAATTAGCCGTTGCTACGGCTGCTGCAATGGCCGGATTTGCAATTGCACATACACAACAATTTGAAACTTCAGTGAGTGCCGATGCCGTTACTGGATCAGGATACTTAAATGATGGTACTGGCTGGTACTGGTTTGAAAATGGCCAACGATTTACCGGCTTTCGCTTCTACATGGGGGCATATTACTGGTTTGAAAACGGTGTTCGTCAAGAAAGTTCATGGGAATCAGCGTGGGGCTTGACTTATTATGTTGGCGCTGATGGACGTGCTGTACAAGGTGTGAACGAAATCGGTGGTGTTTCATATGATTTTGGTACAAATGGAACGTTCTTTTCGCGTGGTAAGGTAGGAAACGCCTACGTTTACGATAACACAGCAAATAGCTGGCTATGGTTGCAAAACGGAACCCGTTATACAGGATTCCAATTCTACATGGGCACGTATTACTGGTTCCAAAATGGCCAACGTATTCAAAACTCATGGGAATCATCATGGGGGATGACCTATTATGTTGACGGGATTGGTCGTGCAGTCCAAGGTTTGCAAACTATTGGTGGTAAGCAATACTATTTCGGTGATAATGGTACGTTCTATTTGCGAACAAACACGAAGTTTACAGTTAACGGCGTAAGTTACTCAGCAGATGGTAATGGTGTGGTAACGCGTGTTGCTAGTCCTACAGCGATTGTGGGTGGGTCAATTAAGGATCAAATGAATGGCTTCGCACAATCTTGGTATGGTTGGGATGCTTCACAACAATACTATTTAGACCTTGTTATTAATTATGAATCTGGTTGGAATGTTAACGCCGTTAACGGACAATTCGTTGGGTTGTTCCAAACAACTGGTATTTCAGATATGTCAGTTGCAGGACAAGCAAAGGTTGGTCTGGCCTATATGCATAACCGTTATGGTAACCCACAAGGTGCTTGGCAACATATTCAAGCCATGGGTTGGTACTAATAGAATAATAAATATAAACTAATGACGTCTTGATTTAACCATGTTTCGGTTAGATTAAGATGTTTTTAGTTATCGTGATAAAAATGAGTTTATCAATGCAATCTGATAGACGGGAGATTATATTGTATACTTAAATAGGTAATATTTTATTTTAAGGAGAAAGTTAGTGGACAGATTGTTTAGAAAAAAATGGCATGTTATTGTGATATTTGTAGTTTTGGCGTTTTTGAGTGTCGCACCACAATTGTTAAAGCAAGTTCTGTGGATTAATGCTTGGGATGTGCCTTTTCATTTATCGAGAATGTTTGAATTAGAAAAAGGATTCGAACTGGGGAAATGGTTGCCAGATATATCAGCTTATACATTTGGTAGTAATGGATATGGCGTTAATTTATTTTATGGTTATTCATACACGTACTTTACAGCAGTTTTGTACTATATAACGCATCATGCTGTTACATCAATCCTTGTCAGTTACATCATTATGCTGACAGGGGCAATGTTAATTAATTTTTATGCGGCTAAGTTATATTTTGATGGAAAATTTAATGCTAATAAAGCGGCTTTATTTAGTATTATTTATGTATTGGCACCAACGACATTTGGTGAATTAATTTCGCGTGGGTTACCTGGAGAAATTATCGGTATTTTATTGTTTCCAGCATTGCTGAGTGGTACTTATGGCATCATGTTTAAAAATCAAAAACATTGGATTTTTACGGGAATTATTGGGGCTTTGATTGTCACTAACCACGTTTTGTCAAGTGTTTTGGCGGTTTTAGTGTTGCTGGTAATGTTTATATACGCACTATTTAGACGTTTTGTGACGAAATCAGTTCTTAGTAATTTAGTTAAGACAGCCGGTTTGGTTGTTTTGTTGTCCGCATTTTATATCGTGCCATTTGTGGAACAAATGGTATCGACGAAAATTGCGCGCCCGAATGTACAAGTTGTTACAATAGACGTTTTTAATTCAATTGTCCTTTCTTTAACAAATGTTGCGCGAGTTAATTGGCAATATATTTCGGTCGGATTATTTGTTTTTGTTATGGTTATTTTTGTTGCTGTCTTGGGGATGCGCAAGGATGGTTATACAAAGTCTGTTCAAGTAACAGGTGGACTACTAGTTATTAGTGTGCTAGTTGTAATGTACGCGCCAACTGGTTTATTGATTCATACACCTTTTAAGTTGTTCCAAACAATGGGTCGATTCTATCCCATTGTAATGACTTTGGCGGTATTGTTTGTTGTGCAGGGGATGTTTGAATTATATGAAAAGCAACTTTTGTCACGAAAAAACATGCAAGCAATTAGTGCTATAGGGGTTGTTTTAGCGATGTTTGGGGCTTGGAATTTACAAGCTAGTGCTTACTATGACAACAGTGGCGATTTTGGTGTGCATGATTATCGGATTAAATCAATATCATTACCTGACACTGTTAATGATGATTCGTTTGTGAATGAAATTACAGGGGAATATCGTTTGCCAATTGGTAGTAAGGATTATCAAGGGCAAGATCGTGTGCATATTACAACGCTTAATTATGGTGATTTTTGGGGTGACGAAAAGGATGCCACGCAAGTGTTGGTCGATGGTCGTGTAAGTAAGTTACATTTAACACATAACGGTTACACGTTTAAGGTTAATAAGATTCCGACTGATGCTCGTGAAATTTCATTACCCATGACAGCGTATAAGGGATGGCAGATTGTTGATGCAACTGGTAAGCAAATTCCTTATTATGATAAAGTGGGACGTATGACGGTGCGTGTAAAAAATGTTACTAGTCTGACTATCACTTACCATAAAACTAAGTTGTCAATAATCGCTTGGGGCGTGTCTATTCTGACAGTAGTAGCTTTGTTGGTGATTGCCATTTTGTTTCGTAAGTGGCTTCGCTAAATTAATCTAAATATGGTATAAAAAGCCTATTCAATGCGTTGAATAGGCTTTTTAGCACTCTTTAAATTTGAGTGCTAAAAGGTGTTGACAAGGCTATCGGACGCGTGTATTATAATAGGTGTTAGCACGAAGTGATTGAGAGTGCTAAGGAAGGTGAAACGTATGTTAACAGAACGGCAGCGGTTGATTTTAACCGCAATAATTCAAGATTATGCCAAGACTGGCAAGGCCGTTGGTTCCAAAAGTTTGCTTGACCAATTAGATTTATCTGTTAGTTCCGCGACTGTGCGGAATGAAATGGCTTGGTTGGAAGAGCAAGGTTTGTTGCAAAAGGAACATACCTCGTCTGGACGAGTGCCGTCACAACGCGGTTATCGTTATTTCGTGGATGAACTGATGCGACGACAGCATTTGCCACATCGAATTCAAAAATCGTTGGAACGTGTCTTTGGACGTAATTTCCAACAGGTGGATGATTTGTTGGAACAAGTTGTTAAGGAACTGGCGCATTTAACAGGCTATACGGCAATTGCTTTGAAGCCGGAATCAGTTGATACGCGTTTGTCGGGATTTCGACTGGTACCGGTTGATGGTCAACAAATTATGGCGATCATCGTGACCAATGATGGTCAGGTTACAAGTCAAAGTTTCCGTTTGCCGGATGGTATGGATGTACATCTATTAGATGATATGGTCCGCTACATTAATCAAACATTAGTGAATCAGCCGATTATGGATGTTTTACGAACATTATCAGGTGACTTGCCTTGGCAGATGGAACGTACAATTCGCACACCAGTCGCATTTTTACAGCTCTTTGGTGACGTATTAGCGCGTTCGATTCAAGATAAGGTATTTGTCGGTGGGAGTTTAAATTTGTTAGACTTCACAGATAATGCAAGTTTGCAAGATATTAAGCAACTTTATCAGTTGCTTGATGCACCGGTTGCCATGCGGCAAGTGGTGGGGAACGCAAATGATGGGGTTTTGATTCAAATTGGGGATGAAAATGGGAATAACCTGTTGTCACCATATAGTTTGGTTTCAGCGACTTACCGGGTACCGCAACATGGGGTTGGTGCAATTGCGCTATTAGGGCCAACGTCAATGATGTATGCGGATATGGTGGAACTGATTGATGTTTTCCGTACATCATTATCACAACAATTATTAGAATATTATCGATAGAAAAGAGGTGTTAGCATGGCAGAAGATAAGCAAACTCCGGAAGAAGAAGTTGTAGAAACGGTTGAAACACCGGATGTTGACACCAAGGAAGAAACGGTAGCGGTTGATTCGATTGCTGAATTAGAAGCAAAGGTTGCCGAAGCTGAAGATAAGTACTTGCGTGCGCACGCCGAAATGCAAAACATGCAAACACGTTTTGCCAAGGAGCAAGCACAAGCTGTGAAGTACGCCAGTCAAAAGTTGGCCAAGTCAATTTTGCCGGCATTGGATAACTTAGAACGTGCTTTGCAAGCTGACGTTGACGATGAAACGATTAAGCAATTCAAGACAGGGGTTGAAATGGTTTACAAGACCATGGTTAGTGCATTGGATGAAAACAATGTGAAGGCCGTTGGTGTTGAAGGTGAAGCATTTGATCCGAACTTCCATCAAGCAATTCAATCAGTACCAGCCGATGAAGATCACGCTGCCGATACGATTGCACAAGTGATGCAAAAGGGTTATGTCTTGGAAGATCGTGTGATTCGTCCAGCCATGGTCGCTGTTTATAACTAAACGACCATTCATTTATTTATAACAATTAAAATTATAATCAATAAGAGGTAATAAATTATGTCAAAGATTATTGGAATTGATTTGGGAACTACTAACTCAGCCGTTGCGGTTTTGGAAGGTGGCCAACCAAAGATTATCACGAACCCAAATGGGGGACGTACAACACCATCAGCTGTTTCATTTAAGAATGGTGAAACGCAAGTTGGTGATACTGCTAAGCGTCAAGCGGTAACGAATAAGGATACAATTTTGTCAATCAAGTCACACATGGGTGAAGCTGGTTACACAGTTAACGCTGCTGGCAAGGATTACACACCACAAGAAATTTCAGCTATTGTGTTGCAATACATCAAGAAGTACGCTGAAGATTACCTAGGTGAAACAGTTGATAAGGCTGTTATCACGGTGCCTGCCTACTTTAACGATGCCCAACGTCAAGCAACAAAGGATGCTGGTAAGATTGCTGGTTTGGAAGTTGAACGTATCATCAACGAACCAACAGCAGCTGCCTTGGCTTATGGTTTGGATAAGTTGGAAAGCGATGAAAAGATTCTAGTTTATGACTTGGGTGGTGGAACGTTTGACGTTTCTATCCTTGAGTTGGGAGACGGTGTCTTTGAAGTTTTGTCAACAAACGGTGACACTGCACTTGGTGGAGATGACTTTGACCAAAAGATCATCGACTGGTTGGTTGAAAACTTCAAGAACGAACACGGGGTTGACTTGAGCCAAGATAAGTTGGCCTTGCAACGTTTGAAGGATGCTGCTGAATCAGCTAAGAAGACGTTGTCATCAGCAACGGAAGCCCAAATTGATTTGCCATTTATTACGGCAACTAACGAAGGTCCAATGCACATTCAAACGTCATTGTCACGTGCCCAATTTAACCAATTGACGGCTGACTTGGTTAAGCGCGCTGAAGAGCCAGTACGTAACGCCTTGAAGGATGCTGGTTTGTCAATGAACGACATCGACAAGGTTATCTTGAACGGTGGATCAACGCGTATCCCAGCTGTGCAAGAATCAGTTAAGGCTTTGACTGGTAAGGAACCTGATCACTCAATCAACCCTGATGAAGCGGTTGCTTTGGGAGCTGCCGTACAAGGTGGTGTG